>Ga0179593_1345952_pt1 | contig 11246 bp, 9 predicted proteins | sample CZODoug2_1_08_16_FD_185931 | JGI IMG/M metagenome (GOLD analysis project Ga0179593, IMG submission 185931) | Vadose zone soil fungal communities from Angelo Coast Range Reserve, California, USA - CZODoug2_1_08_16fungal (PacBio error correction) | ecosystem: Environmental > Terrestrial > Soil >... | reverse complement strand
GGCGTGGCTCGCGACCGTGTTCTTCAGGTCATATTTAGTGACTTGCGTAATTTGCTATTCTCTTTCCCCAAAAAATGGGTGCTCACCCAAATAGCCTACGCGGGTTTTATTGTCGTTGTTCGCGCTGTGTGGATCGTGACCCTGCTCTTGTTCTCGAAGTCTTTGATCACCCCTTTACTCCTCTTTTTCGGTCGTTTGTTCTTCCCTTCTTTCTTCCCTTTGTTCACATTGTGCCTTTTCCCCGACTCTCGTCGGTTCTTTTCGCCGTATCCGCACCGCCAAATGCCTTTTGTTCTTTTGATCTAGAATTCCGTCATCCTTGCCCTATTTTTTTTCGCCGATATGTCCGTCTTACGTCCCCCACTTTTGGAGCTTTTGGGTGTTTGACCTGTGCAGCGGGTCTGCCGTGGGACGTCTTGGACAAGTAAATACCCCCCCTTGTTTTTTTTTTTTGAGGCAAGTTTTTCCCCTTTTCCTCCTCTTTCCCCCTTTGGGTGCGGTTCCTTTTCTTTTCATCGTTTTTTTTTTTGCGGGTTTGGTGGGCTCCGGATTGACAGCCCTTCCGCGGCACCGTGACGAATCAATTTGAGAGAGTCCAGGTCCAATCCTCATATTTTTGTCTCCCCTTCGGCCCCACCGCCACCTCCCTGTTTTCCTTCAAGAAGTTCTGGACCGGTATTGCTCCCGCTGCCAAGTGCCCACCGGCACTTCCCTGTCGCCCCTGCCTCAAACGCTCCCCCCGCGACGGCTTCTTCTTTTTTTGATTCGTCTCCCTTACCGGCATGCGGGCTTCTTTAGCCCACAATGGCAAGCTTTTTCTCGTGCGGTAATCGTCTTTCGTTTTTTGCAAGTCCGATGTGTGGCTGCTTTTGTGTTTTGGTTTTGCCTCCCATTTTCATTTCCGGATGCTTTCAATCTCGGGTTTGGCTTTAGCTTTCGTTTTTCCACGTTTCCCGTTCCTCCCCGCTGCGTATTTTCCTTCCACCATTGCTATCACCACGAGTAGTCGCGCTTCTGCCGCCTAAGAACCCACCGCCCCCTTTGCCACTTCCAACCGCTGCCCAACACCACTCTCTACCCTCCCCCCGTGGCAAACTGGCGCCCCTGTCTGATTTGGGAGGGCCTGGCTTTTCACCCAAGTCGTCCTTTTTCCAATTGATTTTTCGCTGCCATTCGGAGTTTTTCCCCCCCCCTTTGCTCTTCTGTCATGCGGTTTTTTTTTCACCCCCTCGGAGCGTCTCGCGACCCTTTTTTAACTTCCCCTGGTTCATGGATTCCTGTTGCCCTTCAGCTCGTCACCATACCCCTTCCCCTTCTCCCGATCCCGCCCACCAACTCAATTGTTGGCTCTCAAACCATTCCGAACCCCCTCGGAGTTTTTTCCGATACCTTTTTTCTCTTTTCTTTGTTATTCCGAAGATGGTGGTGTCGTTCCTCCCTCACTTTCTCCCCTGTTTGGTTTCCCAGTCCCTCGTTTGACAAGACCCCGCATTGCATCTGGATTTTCTCTACCTTAGTATTTCTCCCTTTCTTCCCACACCTCCCAAGGCGCACCCTTGCGCGATCGCAGTCTCGACGTGCTCCCTCTGTGCGCCGTCTTCGCCACCCCCTTGATCCCCCTTCCCCGATCCTCACCCCCCTGTTTTTGGTGGGGTTCTTGTTTACCCTCCGCCGATTTTATTTACGCTTTGGCATATTTTGTATAGTCAATCTTCTCTCATTTGACCCTGTTTTGCTCTTTTCCTTTTTCTAAGGTTCCTTCCCTGAGCGCCCCCGCCAAGTTCTTCCGAGCGTGAAGTGCCTACGCTTTCTTGCGTTGCTTTTTACTGCCCGAGGTCCACGAAATCATCTAGCCTTCTCGCGCCTGTTTTCTTTCAATCCGCCCCTATCTTTTTTGCCATGTTGTGTCTGCGACCCGTCTCCTTGCCCAATCGAATAGGAGTACCACCTCCCCCCCCTGACTTTTTACCGTCCCCCTCTGCGCTGCATGCGCGGCACATCCTTTCACCGGTTTACTCGGTGTCCCTGTTGCGGATCTGGGTGTGGTTTCCGCGTTTCGGGCGCCGGCTAACATGGCCCCCTTGTCCTGTTGTTTTATTCTTAATCCTGCAGGTTTGAACTCCGCCCCATCCGGGTAACTGCCCATGGATGTTTTCGACCGCCCGTGACCTTCCACCAAGGCTTCCTGCAGATTGCTTGTCCGTGGTAGGCTCTGTCGCTTTTTTTTTTGTCGCACTGAGCCTCGATGGTTTAGTGGACCTAATCGCCCCATAGCCAGGCCTGGGACCGAACGGCCGTACCTCTTTTCAAACCTCCCCCGCCGCCGCCCCTGTTTTTTGCTGCCGATTCACGCGCTCCTGACGAAACGGCAGCAACAACCCCATCTTTTGACGCACGAGGACCTAATCTTATTCCCAATTTCTGACTAATATCCCAGTTCGTCGAAGGCCGAGGGTCAGGAAAAAGGCCTATCTGATTGCGCCCCGTCGCGGTCCGAGAGAGAACAAGACTGCAGACTGCCCGCCGTCCCGGAATTCCGAGTTGCTTATAAGGAGTTGCGAATCTCGAGGCGTCAGGGATGATCTCAGGCACGGCAACCCCTTTTTAAGTGAGTCACATGTGTTGCGGTTTGGTGTCCGCCCCCCCTGGCTCTCACGAGGCGTTTTCGTAATGCGTACTTTTCTGGTTAAGAACCGTCGGGCAAGTCTTCGAGGATTTCCCCTTAACAAAGTTTTCCTGGAATTAGCGTTCTTCTCCCCCAGACTGACACCCTTAAAGCAGGCTTTTGATGTCTCTTTGGTTTTACTATCTTTCTCGTGAATGTGCTTTGGAGACTGGCCGTATGACTTTGTCCTCCCCTAATCCTTTCCCCTTCCTCCACTTTTTGGTTGTGCTTTTATATACTTCTCCTTCAGCCTCGAAAGGCCCCGAAAAAACCATGACAGTACCCGCGCAGACGACGACCGGCCAAACCCTTGAGGACAGAGGAAGGAGGGTTTTTTCACCTTGTCTCCAGCGGGTGATCTCCTGACCATCTTGCCCTCATGAATTAAAAGGTGTAAGATCCCGACGAGGCTTGCCTACAGTACTCGTCTGAGAGCAACGTCCCCAAGCATTAAAGACAGGTAATCAATCCAGCTACTTTACTCTTCCAGAATACAACAAAACAACTAAAAAACAGTTCGCCTTCCAAGGGACCATACGTAGCGACTCGTAATCACGCCTACAGCTCCCCCCCCCCCCAAAACTATCCGTCACACTTTTTTTGCCCCTTTTCCTTCCTTCTAGGGATAGATTTTGCTGCCTCGGCAGTATACTGCCTTGCTTCATGACCCTCCGAACAATTTCCACTCTTTAAGCAGTGTCCATCCAACCTCAAGGCTTAGTCCCCTCGTCTTTGCGCACATTATGTTGGTTTCCGGCGAGAGTGGTTTTCCCCTTCGGCTATCGGGCTCCAAAATTGCGGAGGCCTTTCATCTTTACTTTGTGGCCCGCTTCAGCCTTTTTCCCGACTCTCTATATTCGGATCTGGCAATAGGCAAGACATCTCTTCAGTGCGCCCCCACCCCCTGTCCGACCATTTGCTCTCCCAACGCTCTGCTTGACCTAGTAGGCAGTTGGTTTTCGCCAAACTCGCCCCAGGGCATGATTTGATTTGTGATGATTTCTAACCCTCTCCCCCCCCTGCACCCCCCAGTTACTCCTTGCGCCGGCGTAAGTCGAACACGCCAGCATCCTCACTCCGACCAATATTCAACTGAAATTTACTCCTCCTCCCCCCCTTTTCGTCCCAGCGCTGATTTGGGGCAGGGGTTTTGGGTTTTTCTCAGTTTTATTTTTTATGCCTCTTCCCGGATTTTGACTTTACCCCACTTCTTTGTTCTTATGGGAGACTTGAAGCCGCGACTCTTTCAGTTTCTCTTTTCTTTTTTCTTTCGGCTTAGACCCCCTTTTTCAACAGCTACGACTTCTTCACCTCCGCGCAGGGGGCGAGCGTGACGCTCGTTTAAACGTTCACCCGTCATCCCCCAAGACTTGAGGCAATGCACCCTTCCCCCCCCACTCGCGACGTTCTTAAACGATGACCCACACTCTTCTTCTTACAATCTGTTGGTGTACTTCTCGTCTTTCGAAAATTTGAGGTTCTTTTTGATCTGCGCGCCCTTCTTTTGTATACCCTTTCGATTCGAGATTCTCCTCACTTTTGTGCTCCTGTTTGTGCGGGCTGAATTGAGATACGCCAAGTGTTACCTCCTTCCATCTCATCCCCTTTCTTTCGTTCCAATAGCTCCTTTTTCCCCCGCGGCAAAAGCTGTTTTCCGCACCGTTCTTGCTCCCCAAGATTGCCTTTCCTCCTCTTTCAGTCCTGATCCACTTCTAGAGTACAAAATCTCCCTTTTTTTCCCTTTTTTTTTCGTCCTCCAACAGCTTGGCGTTTTTGTGAGATAGATCGCGCTTTCCTGGTTTTTTTTGTGATTCTTTAGCGGCCCATCTGAATTGTCCCTTTGATCCCCCCATTGGGTCTTACTCTTACAGATCAGCTGGTGATCGCTTCATTGCACCCAGGGTCTGCCAAACGACTCCGAAGAAAGCCGATCCATATTTTCCAATTCATTTTTCCAGAATCCAGTTTTTACTGACCTTGTCTATTAGAATTTTGAATTTTTCCCCTTGTTAGTTGAGCGGCGATGCTTTTGAGTTTTTCCCCCCCTGGACCTTGGTTTTAAGTTTCATTGTCTGGACTTTTTTTCCTGAGAATATGCAATAGTTTTCTCTCCTTGAACTGAGACCCGTTGCGTTTTTTCCGGGGCTGAAAGTCCTAGCTTCCAAAGGAAATCCCCACCGGAAAAAGCATCCGAGTGTCCGCCAAAGCCCCCCCTCACTTATCTGTGGCGAAATTTTCAAAAACCCACCAGGGCTCCCGCCCTTTTAAGCTCCCCCCCACCAGAACCCGCTGCCCAGCCGAGTTGTCTTTGCTGTTTGCCAGATATCCAGACTTCCGGTAGAGTTTTAAGATCTTTGACTGCTGAATTTTTTCCGTCCAGACTTCTATTTATCGTGCGAGTTCTGGTTTGCTTTTTTTGCGTTTGAAGTTTCGCAATTCCGGGCTCTTTTCCTTCCCAACATTTTCTTTTTTTCTGGTTTTTCGCAGTTTAGAGAAAATATTAGTTTCATTCCGGACGCTCAAGTCCCCCTCTGCCTTTGCCTTTCCGGTCCCCCCCTGTCAGCGGCTGGCCCTGCTCAGCTTTGATCTCCTCTCCCGCCGGTTTCCCCCACCCCTTGAAACGGCGGAACCGCCCGGTAGCCCCCCCCCCAAACCCCCTCTTGAATTGACCCTTCCCTTCAAGGAATATTTCTGCCCAAGTCACTCCCCCCCCCACCGCTACAAGAGACCTGTTTCGTTTCATGTCATCTGAAGTCTTTCTCCCAATTCGTAAACTGCGGGCGGGTCCTCTATAACCCTCCGAGCTTTCTTTTATCGACCTTCCTCCCTTCCTCCCTATCATTCTGGCCAATTCCCCCGGGCCGCCAAGTTCCACTTTGTCTTCCGCCTCCTCCCTATGCCCTTGGAAGGTTGCTTGCCCCCCACTGCTGCGCGCCCGCCGGGGTCAGATCCCTCTCTTCGCCCCTCCTCAACCCGACCCAGCGGGAATCATGTTTGCAGTTTTTTTTTCCTTTTCGAACGGCTTCCATTAATCATGTCAGACCTGATGCCGACCCCCCCTTTCCTTGACCCCCAATATCTCTCTTCCTACTCGTGTTGCTAGGAGTTTTATCTCGCCTTATTTCCTTATGCATATTCGGACATGATTGAAAGTTTGAGTCCCGTTCGTCCCTGTTCCACCATGGGGCGAAAACCCTCTATTTCGCCGCGTTTTATTGTTTCGTTTAGAGCTTCCTCTTGGTTCCTTTTTTCCTCCCGTTCGCGCAGCCATTGCTAACTCTCGTCGTTGGCGGTTCCTCCTTTGGAAATGGAAGGTGCCTTGTTGAATTGGTGTTAAGCCTGTCGTAGAGGCCGTATCGATACCAGCAAACCCAGCGCTTTGTTGAGAGGAGTGTGCCCCTCTCCTATGTTTTAATTAGCTCTTTGGATAGTTTTTTTAGAGCAACATTTTCTCTTCCTTTTTCTTGGACGTTGTGATAGCATTTTCTTCCGTGCCTTAGTTCCACATTACCTCCGGTTTGTGTTTTTGTTCCTGTCCCTTTCGTTTTCAAGCCAGTCTGTCATTATTTGGGATGCATTTATTTTAGAGATCGCCGAGGCGGTGTGGGTGGGCGCCGCAGGACACTTGCCTGTTCCGATGACCGGCGCCTGCCCGCCCAGCCCTGCTCACTTTTTCCCCTTCGACTATGTTCGTCTCGGCGACAGCCACCATCCTGTTTGTTGCGGTCCAGCCCCCTGCGTCCAGGAAGTTTTCCGATTCCCCGCCCCAATGCATCATGTTTTTTTGGCGCTCCTCCTTTTTTTAACTAGACTTTCTCTCCGTGAGTATTCGGCCACGATTGGACCGCTCCCGGTCCTTCTTGACGATCCCTTTCCACCACTGCACGGCGGTTTGGTCCTTGATTTCTTTTTTTTGCCCTGACCTCTTCGAGGTTTTCCTCCCCTTTGGTGTGTGGGGTTGCTTCGCCACATCCCCACCTCTTCTCGGATTGCCCCCCCGAGGCGTGCTACTTTTTCCTTAGTTTCTACGTTGGATCTACAGTACGTTTTTTCAGAGCGCGTCTTTATTTCCTTAAGGTAGATCCCCCCCGCGTCACGTCGATCCTCCTTCCCTCCCCAGCTGCCACTTTCCCCCAAAACCGTCAAAACAGATCCCCCTCCCCGAAAACTCCCCTGTTCAAACATGGTTCCCTAGGCGCATTCTCGGATGGATGTCCCCAGTAGTCTTGCCATTTATGTGTTCCCTTCGATGCGGTCTTTTCGCTGGTGTGCAGAGTTAGCCGGCGTGGCAACCATCTTGCTGAGTTTCGCGACCCTTTTTGTTCAGTCACATGATTTATGCCTTCCTCTACTTCTTTTCCCCCTACCCCCCCCTTCCAGTTGTTTTTCGATCTACGTCAACCACGCCAGCGGTTGTTTTTTCGCCCCATCCTAATTCCAACCGCAGGGTTTATGTCCTTTGATCTTCGTTCATCGTTTCCCTTTTCTGATGTGGACCGCCTAACGGGCTCATCGGTGGCAGGCGTTTCCCTCTTTTTGCCTTTATGAAAAATATCACCGCATTGGTCTCTTTCTGCGTCTACTTTCCTCCCCCTAAAACCATACCATGAGCACAAATCCCCCCCCCATCGCAGAACCGTGATACGCCCTTGCTTAGGCAGTCTCGGACACTTTGGGCCGCCCCTTCCTCAGTCGGTCCTTAACCAGAGGAATTGACTCTATTGATGCGTGAATCGTTTCTCTAACTCTTTCGAGATTTGTTTGAGTGCGATTTTTTCCTTCGGAGAAGGTTTTCCACCTTTTCCTCCCCGAGGGCGAAACTTCTCGACTGCAACCTTTTCGCTTTTCCTGCCTTTTTCTTTGCTTTTTTCTTTTTTACTGCGGTTCAAGAACTTCGACGACGCTGTAATTTCCCCCGGATCCCTTTCTCCACCTCACTATTTTTTTGCTCTCCCCCCCTTTTGCCTTTCATAATCGAAGTTTTTTTTCAATCAATGCCCGCTGGCTCATTTCCGTCTGACTCGCCTGTTCCGGCGGGTCAGCAAATCTTTTGCCACTAGTGTTTTCTCTTTGGATTCTGCGTGTGGTCGCGTGGCGCCTTTGTACTTTGCGTAACTGCCGGTGCCTTTATTGAGCGTCAAGGTCACTCGAAAACACAAGTTCCCTGCCATGGATTCCCTTGATTTTTTAACGCCCTCTCCGCCCACTTTTTCCCTGCGTCAGAGGCAATTGGTTTTTGCTGGCGCCTGTGTGGCGTTCCGCCTTCGATCGGCTTGTTTTTGTAATATTTGATCCCGACATATCTCCTTGGGGGTCCTCAGGTGTCTGCTGTTCCCCATCACGTGGCCGCTCTGGTTTACTCCCCTTTGCCCTCGAGATGTGATCCCCCTTCCCCCGCCACCACCATCTGGCGCGCGACCTCCTGCCCAACTCCCTGACTTAAATATGCTGCTGCTCTTTCCAACCTCCCTTTCTCTCCTCTGTTTCATGCAACACTGCCTCCGTTGCGGAGGCGTCGTGCCCTCCCCTCATACCTCGTACAAGGTGCGGAGTTGTGTAGTTTTTCTTTCCTGCTCGAGGCGCTGAGCGAGCGGTGGCCGTCGACAGTGTTTTGTCTTCTTTTTTTTTTTTAGGTAGCCGATGGTTTTGAGTAATTCGCATCTCGCTTTTTCTCCTTCGCGGCAAGATCGAGGATCTTCGTGCGAATGTGATCGGCGTTTTCTCGACCGACGACCCTGCCCTGCAATTATCCGGGCTACCTGCTTTGGTCTTTCTTTCCTCGTCGCCTTTTTCGGGCTGGCCGTCGATAAGCCATTTTTTCCAATACTCCTTTTTTTTTATGAGAGCTCTCTTATTTTCCGGCAAGGATCCCCCATGCGCCTCGCACCAGTTGCCAACAATTTTTCTCGCTTCTTCTCATTGCCCGTTCTGGTGCGCTCATGCGACTGTTTCCTCACAAGGTTTAAGATTTTACGCGATTTGTTTTTTTGTTTCAGTTGAATTCGTCTTCTGCTTTTTTTCATGGCCCCGCACTCCTGCAACGTTCGCGTCGATACAACCCACCCGAAAAAAACTCCTCTGGTTCCTTCCCCTGACGCTTTTCCCCCCCTCTCTCGCCCGATCGTCCCTCCAACTCGCCTTCCCTGACACTTTCGTCGTAGGTTTTAGCTATCCCTCCAGTCCCCACATACAAGATTCTTTTTTTTATTGCCCCTTTTTGTCCTTCTGACCTCCGCGTTCCAAGCAATATTTTCAATGATATTTTTCCGCTGTGAGCTAAAACTTGATGGTGGTTTGAGGGCTTTGCCTTTCTCTCTCTCGAGGCTCCCACTTAGTTAGGTCTGATTTTGACCTCCCTTAATAAGTGCCCCAATTGCAACGTGCTTCTATGGTTTCCCTCCAATCTTCCCGCACTCTAATCCCTTTAGCCCCCCAAGGGCGAACCTTCCTCTAACCCCCACTGCATCTTCATCATCATCTGTAGTTCTGGCGTGTTTCAAAAGCGTTCATGGGTTTCCTGATGCGGTGATCGATTTCCACATCTTTCCATCACTGAACACACCGTCACTCATGTTTCTCCTTGCTAGACCGAGAACACGCAGATTAGTCCCTCCGCCACCTCTCCACCATTTCCCATTAATTTGCAACGATTTCTTCAGCGTCAAGCCTGTCTAGCGGTCCTGTTGGGATGGTTTTGTCGCATTCTTATTTTCTTAATAGTCCTTATTATTCTCCGTCCACCACAAGTTGCGTAGGTAGTGGGCACTTAATCCGCGGCTGGCTTGAAGCGGTTTCTTCTTTATTTCTGTGACATGCGTCTCGAATAACCATCAAACCCAAGTAGTTTTTCACTTCTTATTTTGCGGCGAGCGTTTATTCCTCGTATTAACCTTTCCACCTTCTTCCCTCCGGACTTACCCGCCCCACCCTTCCACATGCGACGATCTAATAATATGCCACAGCTTCCCCCCCTCTTTCTTCTCCCAATAAGAGGCCCTTGTCTGTCTGCCCCTTCTTTTAGCCTTTCTTTGCAGCTTGGGAGAGTGATCTCCCTGGGCCACTTCGAGGCTGCGATCGAGTCACTGTGGTTCTCCCCTTTTGTTGTTTAGTCGAGTGAATGCTATATTTTTTCCTTCCTAGCTCAATGCGGGTTATTTTTTAAGCCTCTGGAATTCAAGTTCCAACCGATGACGCGGTAAAGCCCCTTCCCCCCCTTCTCTCCTGCTCATGCGATCCCCGTGTGATCCTATCCCAAGTCCCTTGGTTTTTTTTCGATTTTCCCAACAACCTCTTTCTTTTGTTGGGCGCCCGATCCGTTTGGAGTGTTTGGTTTACCTTACCTTAGCTTCAAACAGCTTCATTACCAGTTTTGCCACGTCCCCAGGTTTACTCACCTATGAAGTCGCCGAGGGGCCCGCGTCCGGCCATTAAAACGCGCCCACCACGAACTCCCAGCGATGGACGATCTAACTGGCCAGCCCTGACTTTGCAGCAATCCATCCCTCGACCTTAGTCTTTACTTTGTTTCTCAGTTTTTTCCAGGTTTACCCTTTTAGCTGATATGGTTTTGAGTAGTTTGTGCCCTTTGAAGGTTTCCCCCCCTTCTTTTCAGTTCGCTCGCTGAAGGCCTCCTTTTGTCTATTGACTGCCTGAGTACTTCGTTGACAGGCGACGTTTGGCCTCGATCCCCCTCCCATCTCAGGCCACTCATAGATTTTTCCTAAGATCAAGAAGTAGAGCTCCCCCCACCCCACCAGGAGAGCCAAGCCGACAGCTTGCAAGACACTCCCCATTCCCTCCTATCTCTGCCTGCTTTTGCACTCGCAGAACGCATTCCTTTTCTCTCCCTATCGGTCTGCAGAACTCTGCCGCTTCTATTGATCTGTTTGTTATTGTCTTCCAGTTCTTTTCAGCGGGCGTCAATAAGTTTTTTTGCTTCGTGACTTTTCCCAACCTCTATTGTGTGAGTTGTTACGATGACCGCCAATTGTTTGTCGTTGAACGCTCCAGCGTCATCTCCTTGACTCGGCCGGAAGGTCCTTCGGCGCCCAGAGCGCGACCGCCGGGCGCTTCTCTCAGCTGGCTTTTCCACAAGCCTTTCTGAGGAAACCCTCCCCCCCCCCCTGCCTCCCAACCCCACACCGCTTGAATTCAATCCGTCCCTCAGACCCGTCTTAGCTCAATCCCACGCCACTGGATCCCCCCATGCCCTGTGCGGCTTCCCATACAGATATTTTCTCCCCCGCTTTGCCAATATTGCTTGGGCCTGCCTCTGATCAAACATCCACATCGTTGCGGGCCTCGTTTTGAAACTCCTAAGCGGATTGTTACACCCCCATTCAAAAATGGCAACGGCCATTTCCGAAGGTTCGTCCCTCCGTCCCCTCCTGATGGATCTCCGGTGAGAAAAGACTGTTTCGCGCCGCCAGGGGTCCACTCAGCTTGCGCTTTCCTCCCCTCCCACCCGGCTTTTTTTACCCCCAGATGTTGGAGGCAATCAGTTTTTTTTATCCCCTGTGCTCAACGGCTCCCCCTTTCAATGTCCTACCCGGAATGAAGCCGCACGGTCGCATTTCACCCC
>Ga0179593_1328262_pt1 | contig 11246 bp, 14 predicted proteins | sample CZODoug2_1_08_16_FD_185931 | JGI IMG/M metagenome (GOLD analysis project Ga0179593, IMG submission 185931) | Vadose zone soil fungal communities from Angelo Coast Range Reserve, California, USA - CZODoug2_1_08_16fungal (PacBio error correction) | ecosystem: Environmental > Terrestrial > Soil >... | reverse complement strand
AGGCTACCCTACTGTGTTTGTCGGGGGGGGGGTGAAGACGATTTTTTTTCTCGCGACGTAATTAAAATTTGCCTCCTCTGCTGGTTTCTCCCCCCCCTGCACCTCCCACTTAAATCTTCTCAATAGCTCGCCGAAGCCGCTTAACTTTGCGTTAAGACAAGCTTTTGGAATTCGCACTTAGTACAATATTGCTATTGCCCCTGACCCCTTTCTCTGATCCGTGCCTTTCCCCTTCGACCATTTGCCCTTTGCTAGTTTTTTTTCTGTCCCCGCCGCCGGGACTACTTGTCCCCCTATTTGTTTTCCATGAAATACCTGTCAGTTGTCGCTTATGTAGAGATAAGAGTTTCCAACTCTCAGATGGAACTAGTTGAAGAGACCTTCCCTCTAAATTTTACTACTACACTCTACCGCCGTTCCGGTGGCTCTTATTTTTTTTCTTTCTTTTTTTTTTCTCTTTTTTCTTTTTATTTTTTTGTTTTTTTTTTTTTTTTTTTGTTTTTTTTTTTACCTAATTTTTTACCTACAAAAAATACCTGCGTGTGCATCGTTCGAAACCTCCTCTGACTGTGGGCCCTGTACCGTTCCTAACCCTTTTCGACATTTAAGCCGCTAACCCTTTTGATCACTGAGGTTCGTAACGTTAACCCCATTTCCCGTAACACGGATCCCCTTCATTTGTTAGAGAGCACGTCCCTACGTCCGCCCCCCCATGCGTTGTTCTTTGGTCGAGAGACCAAGCCTCTATGACTTTTGTCTTTTCCTAGCAGGGTAAGCTTTCTTGATTACGATCCAATCTTTTTCCCGCGGCGTTCTGTGTTTGTCTGTATTAGTACCCCCCTCCACGTCTCCTCGTTTGCCCAGCTTTGCATAGTTTTCGTGGCCCACAAGTCGACCCGTCAAACGATGAGACCACTCATCACGTCTTCCGACTAGCTCGACCCCATTACTGCTCTTTTTCTTTTTGAAGTTAAAGTGAACCACATCCGACTACCTGATCCGTGCTGTACCGGATATGTCCGGTTCCTCCCGGACATTACACACCCATTCCCCCCACATTAAACAAAAAAAGCACAACCCAACGTGCGAGTTCCAAACCCGGCTTCGGTTGCGAGATCCTTTACTTCTTCTTCCCCCCTTCTGTTTCGCGAAAGTTTCTCATGACTTTGTCTATGATCTTTGTTAACACTCCGGAAAGACCCGATCCTCCGCCACTTCCTTCGCGTCCGCCTCTGACCCTTCTTTTCTCCCCTTTGACTTGAGGCCTCCTAAAAGTTTTCCGAAAAGGGCCTGGCTGGCCAGCAGAATTTGTGGCTTAGCTGCTGTCTCTTTTTTTCCTCTTTCCCGTCCCGGCTGACCTAGTCATAATATACCCACTAGCCCTGCGACGCAATGTCAGTTCGGAGTGTATTTTTTGCTTCCTGACTTTTACAGCTGCCCCCCTGCAATCCCCTTCTCTCACCGTGGAGATGAACTCGCACCCACACGAAGAAGCGATGTTTTTTCTCTTTCCCTTCCCCCTTCGGCTCACAATTCGACGCTGCGATCTATGTTTGATGATCCCAGTTTCGAGCGAGTTTGCACTCCCCTTTCAGCGTCACTCCTGACCTGAAGTATCAAGAGTCGTTTTTTACCAACCTTTTCTCACCGATGTCTCGTTCTGTTCCCCGAATTATTTCTGTCTCCCTGGGTGATTGGTGGCCTCCACCTCCCTACCTTCAGTTATTCCATCGCCCACTTATCTGTGTGCCCACTTGTCGTGCCGGCAGCTCGAAAGGTCACTAGTGTCTCTTAGCCGTTCCACCGCCCGAAATCATCGACTGTCCACTTTTTGAAAATAGCCCTTTCTTGTTTTTCTACCTATAGCTGTAATCCTTACCTCTCTCTAATAGCATTTACCCGTTTCTCATCACAGTTATGTCTTTTTTATTTTGTTTTTTTGTTTTTTTTTTTTTTTTTTTTTTCTTTTCTTTTTTTTTTTTTTTTTTTTCCTTTTTTCTTTTTTTTTTTTTTTTTTCTTTTCATTTTTCTTGTTTTTTTTTCTTTTTTTTTTTTTTTTTTTTTTTTTTTTTTTTTTTTTGATCCTGGACAGTTGGACCTATCCCCCCCTAACATCCTTTTGAGCCTCTCCCTCACGAGGCCTTCCCTCCGCCACCCGGTCCTTCAGCTTTTATTCCTCTCTATAAGTTGTGTGGGCAGGCCCCTTAAGGACTGGCTGGACTTTTACTCTCCTAAGTTTTTTTTTGTCTCTCGATCTCCCCCAGCCTGCAATTGTTTAAGGGTCAGTTCTTGTTTTAACACCTTTTTATTTTCCGTTTCTCGCCGCCCTCGACTTCCTTTGCTTTCATGAACGCGCACTCGGTCCTGTCTTGGCTGCCCCCTTCCTGATATTGAATCGCGGCTTTGCCATCTCTAACAGAAACAATGTAGTTTTTTCTTCTTAGCGGAAGTAGATTATTCTTTCTTTCAAGGTCTCAGCGCGGTCATGAGTCCCCCTCCTTTGGAGTTTATTTGACCTTCCTCTAGAAAAGTCCCGTCGCTAGGTTTGCCGCCACGTTACCCTATTCACTTTTCTGCAATACCCCCTAGCGCCGCGCCCTTTTTTCCCACCTTCAAGAATTTCCATGATCCTTTCTTGCTGCTGCCCCAGAGTCCCGACTATCGTTCTCCTAACCGTTATTGGGCAGGCTCCTCTTTTCGGTATTCTTAAAGCGAGTTCAGTCCCCTGCCTTTTCTCTCTGCTTCTCTCCCCACCTCTTCCCCTCTTTGCGAATGGCCCCATTTCCGCGGCGCTGTCGCTTCTGCTTCCCCGTTGCTTTGGTAGATTAGGTGAGTGTCTTTTAACGTTTAGCCTTCACGGGTCGCAGACTCCCCCCTGCCGGATGCACTATGACCCTTGTCCCCGCTGCTCGTTAATCGAAACCCGTTCGCTCTTTTCGCCTTTTGCTTTATTTTTCATCGGGAATTGCCCTCGCCCCTATCTTTTTTGTGCATTCCAGGCCCCGGTTTCCTTTGCGCAAATCATTTATTTTTCCATGTCAGCCCCGATTTTCCCCGATATTTGCTTTTGCTGTTCTTTCTTCGCTCTCGCAGCGCTTCATGAGTGTTTCCTCCTCCCTTTTCGGTTGCTTAGTGACGGTGACCACATTTTTCGCATGCACTCCTCTTTTATCATCCCGAAGCCTTTCCTTGATTAGTCCATCCCTCTTGCGATTTCCGTTCCTCCCCTTTCTGAGCCGCCCGTTTTCTTTTTTTACCCTTCTGCCCCAAACCTGCAAAGTCGATCTCTCTTCATTGACTCCTATGTTTTTGTCTTCCACTTCCTATTCGTGTATGTGGTACAGATACCAATGACTACCTCGCATGGACCTTTCTTCTCTCTTGGATTAAATCGTCCAGAACAAGTGAGACCCCATTCCCCTTTTACGAAGTTCCCAGCCTGCATCGAGTGACACATGTTCCCCTCCGCCCAAGAGAATGTATTCTCTCAAAGATGCGCTCTCGGCCCAGTCTGGCTGACTCCTTTTTCTTTTCTCCCCACGCCCCCCCAGTCTTTTCGATCTCGACAGTTCACTCTGACAGCGAACATCTGTCATACATCTTGTTGCTTTTGTCCGCTTTCTTTTTCAGAAAGAGACCTTAAAATTTCTCCCTGTTTTTCTCCTTCCCACAAAATCCCTCCCCCTTCTTTTTCCCGGTACCATAGCGATAGTGTCATTTCTTGCATGTTTTCCCCAATTTTTTTTTTGTCATTTCCCCCCCCTGAAAACTCCCCACGCATTGCCATTTTTTATTATACCCCACTCACGAGCACGCCCCGGTCCCTCCCGCGCCAAACTCCCCTCTCTTTGCGTGTCTTTGCATCGAGACTCGATAGGATTTTTAGAGTACGCTTCCCCCGCTTTTCAAGCCTCCTCCCTGCGCGTCCGGGTTCTTTTTTTTTTTTGCGGTTAATACTTATCTTTTGTCTTAGTCCTATTTCTCCCCCCAGCCCACATCGTTTCTTTCCCTTTTGCCCCCTGCCGCTCAAAACTTTTCCTCCCATCTCCTCCTGCCTTCCTTTTTTTGCTATGCTTGTGAGACCTTTTCTTGCTTAACCTGCGCGGATTTGTCCGCAGTCACCTCGACTGTTCAAGCCCCGTCATGTGTTGATTGCCTTTTCCATCATATTTCTGCCTCCCCTCATACGTAGTTCCCTCCAGGAGACCAATCTACCGCGATATTTGTTATTCACGACAGCTTCTTGCATGCCTGACGGTTAGAGCGCCGCTCTTGCCGACATTCCTTTTCGTTACCTACCCCTTCTTTTTGCATCGTGTTTTTTGTGCCCCCTTTTTTCCCCTCTTGACCTTTTTCCAGTTTTCTTTTTCTAAAATCTCTTTGAGCTTATGTGAGCCCAGACGAATTGAGGCAAACTCTTCGATAGCACTCGGACCGATTTCACTACATGGTCCTAATTTGGGTGAGATGTTAGGCCCGATTTCACCATAGTCTCTGGTCTTTTTTTTTCCCGCGAACCTTGACTAACGCTAGACCCCAAGCTATAAGAGGTTCGCTGCGTCCCCTCCTTCTTTGAGAAAATTTTCACACTCAGGGTTTTTGCCAACAGTTTCTGGGCTCTCTCCCCCCTGGTTTCTTTTTTTGAGTCTCTCCCCTTTTATTGGATTGTCCTATTTCTTCCGTCGGAACAGTAAGACCAGCAAGCTGTCTTCCCTTTTTTTTTTCTGTCTGTGTCACTGCCAGCTCCGCGCCATTCTGGTGGCCAGCGTGGTATATTGTTTGCCCCCCCCCCCCCTCCTCCTGAATTGTGGTCCCCCCCCCTTTTAGGCCCCTCTAGACTCGAACCGCTTTTGTTTGGTTCTTTTCTTTCCAATCCTTTGCCCTTTGACGTTTTTTGACCCCTGGTGCCTTCTCCCCCGCTACGTTGCCCCCCCACCTTCTCTTGCTCTCCTTTCCTCCTTTAACCCCGCGTTTTTCTGACCGTTCTCACATTTTTCGTCCCTAGAGCCTCGTCCCGCGTCGCCGATCGTCCCCGAACGGATTTTTTTTTTACTCTCCTTCCGGGACGCCCGGCCTTTTCCCCAGGCTTCTTTGACCTCCTTTTTTCCCCCAATTACCCTGCGTCCTTCTCCCAGTGGATTGTGTGGCCCCAGTACTTCAGTTCCGAAGAAGAATCCCTCCAATGCTTCGCCGATGAAGTTTCCTTCGATCTTTTCCTCGCAACGGTCACATTCCCTCCTCCTTCAGTCTCCTCCCCCTTTCAGTTTCTTTTCACTCACGCTTGGTCTTTTTCCCGAAGGCTGATCGGAACCAAGCGATTAGCTGAAAAGGGCATGTCCAGCTCTCTTCGCGAGTCCTCCTTTTTCTCCGTTCTCTCCCCCCCACTTTCCTTCTCCGTAGGACTTGAATAACCTCTCTATTGCCACCCTTTTTTGAGACCGATTGCGTCGTCCTTTCAACCCCGACTCCATTTCTCTTCCCCCCTTTCTTTTGTGGACATCCCAACCTCCTACGTATATTCAACGGGTATCGTCACTTTCCCTTTCCAACCTTCTGAGACGGTACTCTTACTGGACGAGGCTACAGTGACCTTCCCTTTCACGGATTTGACCCCCTTACCTTCTTTCGACCCTGTCCTTCCTCCTTTTTTCCTATGCCACTCTTTCCGCATGGTGTGTGCTTTCTTCTCGTCCCAGTGCTCCTGAACCGCAAGGGGAGGCTACCAGTCACCGTCCGAGGGCCGTGTCTGCACGACCACACGTCCTCGGCTCCCCCCCTAAACGCACGACTCTGGTTGTTTGCCCTGCTTGTACTGCCGTTTTTATCCCCCGCCCCCCTATCCCCTGTGTCTAGAGATTCTTTTCTGTTCCCTGGTGATTGTTGTTGTTGATGCCTCGCACTCCCCAGCCTTGAATATGCTGTAACTAACTTCCTAGACACGCCAATCTTTTCGTTGTTTTTCCCTTTCCCTTCCCCCATGCGCACTTTTTTCCTTTCCCTAGGCTTCAATTTTTATCAACTTTTGCGATATGGGCTGCTTTGGCCCACTGCGCTCACAGCCCCCTTAGTCCAGATTTGCCTTCTTTTAGTGTTTCCTTAGGTATACTTCGCCTTCTCCCGCCGCTCGTTTGTTTGAGCCCGTCCCAGTTCTTTGCCTAGTACCGTTTCCCCCGTCGGGTTTGCACTATTACGAGCAATTGATGAGGATCTACTGGTTTTCCTGTTGTTTTTTCCCCCCCCCCTAAATTGAGTCCCCCTTTCCTTGGCTTGTGGTTCTTTCCGCATAGTTATCGGAAACTTTTGTGCCCTCTCTCTTGTTCCCCGATCTTAGCGTCCCCCTTTAAGTCTTTGTGTACCCCTTCTCAACTGTTTATCCTCTTCTCACCTCGTTCTCCGAATATGAATTACCATGTTTTCCCGCTGCCCGCGCTTTTGGTTTCCGTCCCCCCCCGCCCCGCTCTTGCTTTTGTTTGTCACCCCCCTTGTCCTATCTTAAGGATGGTATTTATTTCCTTTTGGATGACATTGTGTATAATGATCCCTACTTTCTTCCCCCTTTCTTCTTCCAGGTGAATAATGCCCAAAACTGATCGCCTCCTACCTTTTTTTCATGCCCGGAACGACTCTTGATCCCCCCTTTCTGAGGCTTTTCCTCCGATTCTTTCAGGTCCTGTTTTTTCCTTACTTCTTTCGACTTTTACGGCACGACCTTATTGGCTCTCTGCTCCTTTCGCGGAACCCTTACCTTGATGAAGAATCACCGTGACAGACCTACTCCTTTTAGTCCCGTGTCTTTTTCTCTTAAGCTCCAGCTGCCGTTAGGTGGTGTCCTCCCCAAGCACAACCTCACCTGTCCTCTCTCGAAGACTGCTCCATAGTTTCTATCACCTTCCTGCCTCTTCGGCTCTTTTTTGTTTTAAATATCTCCCCGACATTTCCCCGTTTTCTCCTTTCGGACCTTAGGGCTTCCTAGAACCCCCTGAGACAGCTTCTGTCTCCTCTGAAGTTCTCCCTGCTTAACCACATTAAAACCCGAACTCTCTTTGTCTTCTAAATATCCTATGGTACTCATTCTCCCCTTTCTTTACCTGGACGACTTCTCCAAGGTGAGCTTTTCTTCCGGCCCCCCTGTTTCAATCTTTTTCGGCTTCTTTTCCCCTCCTTCTTCGCCCTAAAGTTTAACAATGCTCGATTTACGAAAAATTCGCCCCCACCTTCCCCCCGGTAGTTTCCCTTTTTTCTTCTTCCCCGTTCCCTTTAGCTCCCTTTGCCGCCACTCTTGAAGGGTATTTCTCCACTCCCCATTACTTTTCCGGTGCACGAAGACTCCACCACACTCCCCCGCCCCCTCTTCGGACTTCGATTCCCTTCCCTTGGCTAGTCCTTTTTTGGTTGACAGACCTCCCCAGCCCACCGTAGACTTCCTCCAGTTGTCGTCAAGACGTTCCCCGCACGCTGCCCCGATGAGAGCGGGCTGACTACGTCTCGTTTGTTTTCCCTTCACCCCCCCCTCCCCCCCTTTTTCTTTAGATTCAGTCTCCAACCGCGAAGGTTTTTCCTCTCTTCTCTTAACTCTGTTTGTGTGAGAGAGCTAGGGAGTCTCACCTGCGCTGAGTTTTGTGAGCGCGTCATCAGGGACGAACGATGTGCTTTTTCAGAATATCGAAAGACACCGCTCCTTAGTTTGCCTTTTCCCCCTTTCCCTCGCGCCCCTTTCTTTTTCTTTTTTTCTTGGCCCCATTTTTCCTTGACGCTTGTAGTAGCTTTGCCTCCCCAGTGCCGGCCTTTCCCCGCGCGACACTTCGGGGTGTGCTGCGTTCCCCCGGCGCCCTCTAAAAGTGTTTAGTGGTCTCCTCCCCCTAACGGTGGCTTATTTTTTTTCTTTCCCGACATATCCTATAAGATGCATCCGAAATCGACCCCCCCATGGGAATCCTTTTTTCTTCTTTTGCGATTGCGGAACCCACATCGAGCGAGGGTCGTCCCCACTCTATGTGGCCTTGCCTTACAAAAGCCCTTTCCCCCCTCCCCGCCCTTCCCCTTTCTCCCGATTTTCGCGGTATGATACTGACTTTGTGCTTGGTTTCGTTGGGCCACAGCGTCGCCTCCGGGCGTCCTTTTTCCATCTGTTTCTTCGGAGTCTCGCCAAGCTCTTGGCCGGTAATGGTGTTCAGCGGATCACACTCCCTCCCATTGCCTGGGTCGCTTTTTTTCTGTTTGTCTCCCTCCACCCTTGTCCGCCCAACCGTTCCAGGTCTGGGGTGGCACCCCCACGCAGTACCTATAATCTTTACCTTGAAGGTTTTAGCACTTTAGCAGTCTTCTATTTTAATTCCTCTCCCCTATTGTTCGTGGGGTCTTTAGGTCAGTCTGCCTCAACCTTTGACCACCCGTCGTGCTCCCGCTGACCCCTTTTCCCATCGACCCCTACGTTACTAAAGGATGGGCGAAGATGTATAGCAATCCCCATCCTTCCTTTTCCTAGGCTTCCGTCCTCTTCTATCTCTCGAGCCGACGATCTACAGAACCCCTTTCTGACGCCCTCGCTCGTGGTACCGCGCTGACACGATATTCAAGAAGTTGGCTACAAGGAACTTCTGGCATGCGTTCCTCATTTCCTCTTTTGGGCGAGCTTTTGTCCCTTTATTCCCTTCTCAGAATTCCATGCTTTTGTCAACTCTTTTCCCCGTTGATTATATCGTTCCTTTTCACCGTTCCACTCTCAACTTCAGTCGCGAATTCCTTTAGAGCTTCCCTCGATGCGTCGCTTGGTTTCCAGTAGAATGCCCCGCGCTGGCTCGGGCCCCCCAATGTGAATGTGAAGAATAGAGTCGACGCTTTCCTCTTGTTTTTAGTCCTCAAACATACCCACACCCCCTACACGACACCCCCTTTTTGACGGAGAGGACCATCTTCTTTCAGTCGACTCTATTTTCCTCTATCAAGAGTATGAACACCTTCTTCGTGCTCTTCCTCGTCAGCCCCCAACCCGTCCTTCTCCCTTGGAATTTAAGTTTTTTTTTTAAGACAATTTTCACAGTATTCCTCAAGTCCATTATCACTGCGGTTTCACCACCCTCCTTTGGCTTTGTCTCGCAGCACTAGGTCCGGCCTCATCACCGATATTTTTTTTGACATCTCGTTTTTTTTTCGCGTACTTATTTTTTTTTCCCCTCCTGTTCCTGGATTGCAATTTTTTGCCGGCAGTGTGACCCTCCTTCCTAGAACATCCAGGTGAGGAGTATCGCGTATTCGAGGGCTTGCCCCGTCCCCCCCTCACACCCAGTGAATTGCCCTGCACCCCCTCCCTTCCCTTTGTGTCGTTCTTGTCCTTCCTACGGATGGGGATATCTATATCCGTTGTTCTGTCTGATATCCAAAGCCTGACAATTGTTTTTGTACGGCGTAACGACAAACTGCGTTTGCTGTTTCCGGATTTCATTTCTTTTTTTTCGTTTCAGTTACCTTTATTTTTAGCCTTGCGTTCATGGCGGGCACCTTCTCTCACAGAACCCCCTGTGCTTTCTCTACGAAGCAGTAAGACGTTTCGGATTTCCACCTTTCCTTTTGCCCGTCATTTCCCCCCTTTCGATGATTCTTGTTTTGACTGCGTGAGTACCGTCTCCCCTTTGGTTTTTACCCAGACAGAATGTGAACGATGATGAACCGTCTTGGCTCTTCGTTGAATATTGTCTTGCTGTTGTGCTGCATAACTTCGCTTCCTGCTTCGTGGGTACTTGTTTCTTTGCATCGTTTTGACTTTGTTTCCGTTTCCTATTGCTTTTTCTTCCAGTACTGCGGGCTTTCTTTCATGGTGTACCTCTCCCCCCTGGGGATTCCATTCGTCGAAAACATGATGATGCACACGCGACTCTATTCATCCCATGTCCGCCGCGCTTGTCCGTAGCCTTGTACCCCCACTCCCCCTCTTTCCTTCTTTTTGATTAGTCCCTTTTTTTTGCACAGAGCCTGACTTGGCTTTCATTCCCTTTTGCCGCTGACCGCCCGGATCGGACTAACCTTGCGCGAATCGTCTCCCCCTCCTACTATTTTTCTTCTTCTCTTCTAGTGTTTTCCCTCCCCCCAAATCGCATTTCGATGCCCCGCTTGTCCTTCTTTCCCCCCCCCCTTCTTTCCGAGAGGCCTTTTCCTCTTCGTGGTCCCGAGGTCATTCGTCGTTTCGTTTTCGCCTTTCCTCGTAGTACGACTATTTTTCCTTTTCTTCCTTGGTACCCTTTTAGTCTTTTGATTGGATCATCCCCCCACTGACGTTTTGTATGTCTTTGGCGGGCTTTCTTTCCCGCTTAATCCCGATCGGTTCGGGCTTCTTTCCTCCCAGTGACCCCCCTCCCCTTTTCCTACTTGACTAATATCTTTAAATTGGGTGTTGGTTCCCTCCGGTGCGCGTGAGTTTGTATGGGCTTGCCCGTTAGTGTTTTTTCGTTTGATATGTTTCCGCACTTGCCCTTTTTTTCACCTCGGCACAGGGCCTAACATGCTTCCTGTACCTGACCCTTCCTCCCACACTCCCCACCCGTCCCATTTCCAACTGTAATCCTGCTTTCTCTTAGAATGTCTTTTCACGTCGTCCACACTCTTGTATGAAGACTGCAAGTTGTTCCCACCACTTCGCCTCAAAGTCGATGCTGTACGGATGATTTATCCTTCTGGCTACCTTACGCGCATTAGCTTGCGGCCTGTAGTGACGGAGCCCCTTCCCAATCGTCCAAATCTGGACACAGGCTTTTTCCATCCCACTCCGTTTCTAACGTGCAAGAAGATCCTGCACCCTTGTCCGTACCAGTGCGCAAGTTTTTCTTGAGTGGATGGCCGGGTGCTCCCGGAATTCTGATGGCTCCTCGTCCCTTTATTGCTTCGACAACAAACTTTTCACGCGATTGTGGCATCCAGTCGCGAGCAAAAGCACACCGCCTGATTCGGTTACATCGCAAATTTGATACACAGAAGCGGCCTGTAGCGCACTCCACACAAAAAAAACCTTGTAGCCCCCCCAACCCCACCCCACAATAAAACGATTCTACCTAAAGTAACAACAGAACACTAAGCTTCAATAGCCCGCTCTCTACCTCAACTTTCCGCTAAGACCGATTAGGACCAGGTACGCGGTTCGGATTTTCCTTGGAGCTTTTGCGCCCACGTCTTTTTTGTCCTTTTTCTGTACCCCAGTACTCCTTGTCACTTTTTTGTCCCTCGATTTGCTTCCCCCCAACCCTCGCAGTATCTCC
>Ga0179593_1287651_pt1 | contig 11246 bp, 11 predicted proteins | sample CZODoug2_1_08_16_FD_185931 | JGI IMG/M metagenome (GOLD analysis project Ga0179593, IMG submission 185931) | Vadose zone soil fungal communities from Angelo Coast Range Reserve, California, USA - CZODoug2_1_08_16fungal (PacBio error correction) | ecosystem: Environmental > Terrestrial > Soil >... | reverse complement strand
CGACGCTTAGAGACCAGGTAACGAGTGGTTCTGACACCCCGTCTTTCGGCGCCAGACGTGACGCCAGCGCCCTGTCCGGCGCCACCGCCAAGCATACCGTGGCAGTTTGAGACCCGCGTTCACCGCAGGTCAGCCTTCTATCACTTCTCCTACGATGAGTAGGATTTGGGTTCACCCTCCTCACCGCTTAGAGCGACGAGGCCGGCCAGCGCATCCCACGACCGCCGTTAGTTCCCGCCGGCTTAATTTCCCCCCAACTTCAGATTTTTTTGTTTTTTTTTTGAACGAAGACGCGCCCCATTCCTATCGCGATCCCCATACGTCTCCAGACAAGTATAACGCAATACATGCCGTCGTCAAGAACTCCGCCACTCCATAAAACAGATTTGCTACTCCCTCATTTAAAGTGGAATGTTTAAAAAGGAGCAGCATCCTCTTTTTCGTCCTACGGCTAGACTTCACCGACGCCTTGTGTAGTGCCAAACCCACCAACTCCCCTTACCACTGTCTCTTTGCAAGTTGGGAAGATACAATACGCCCAGGTCTTTTTGTCCTTCTTCTCAGCGCCGTAAGTAGGTCCTATAATGCGTTGCTTTCAGCTGTATTTCTTTTTTTCGAGGTCTAGCGGCCCACCCATTGAGAAAAAGGTCCTTCCGACGTTGATCGCGCTTTTTTGGGCACTTTAACACGAGGCTGTGCCCCAAGTGTCCTCGCGAGCTTTTCGCGTGGTGAGAGAGCGCCTGATTGACTTTGTCTGGTCCGGTTTGACCGTTTTTGCTCGCACTTACTTTCTTTTGGGTTTTGCTCGAGTATATGGGATTTCCCTGCTTATGCTGTCCTTTTTGCCTGTGCGTCGTTCGCCCCTCACCGTTAACAATTGGCTACGCTCGCGCCCCTCTTCATTCGCAGCTCAAATTCCTAGTCGCCTGCGAGAGGCACGAGACTTTCGGAGAGACGGTCGTGAGGTTACCCGGTTATATCCTCCCAAGGACAATTCAGGCCTATGGCTCGACTTTTTCTCCGAGTGAACCATCATTGCTGGACCCCCCCCATTTCTTCCACGCCAACGTTGATGACTGTCCGATCGCGAACCCCCCCAAGTCCTCTGCATTGCCACGGCGGAGAATCACTTCTTTGCTCGTTCGTTCCACTTCCACTCGCTGTTGCTTCCGAGGTGACTCGTCCCCCCGTGCCTGCCTCCCCCACGTCTAGATTTTTTTTCTTTCGCGTCGTTAGTTCTGAGCCGGTGGGGAAAGCACCTGCCTACGATTTTTTTGTTTCGCTGCGGATGTGTTCGCCCCTTCCTAAGTTACTCGCGCCCCTACTTCCAGTTTGAGGGATCTCCCCTAACCCTCTCATTTCCAGTGCCGAAGCCGGTATGGTACGTGTTTTCAACTTGCGTGTTCTCTTCCCAATCCTTGCGCGGACGATTCCCTTCCACAACTGGGGTAGAAACCACACTATACCTCGGGTATTCTGGCCGGTTCGTTTTTGCAGAAGATAAGCCTTCCCCCTTCCCTTCTGATTACTGATTTCCCTTTTAGCCGGTCCTTTTTTCCTCGACAGAGACGATAATCTCGCCGCTTTTCGTGGCTGGTTAGCGATCGTCACTGCGGAGTCCGGGAGTAGGAGCCGACCGTTTTCCGATTTTTTTTGATATCTCCAGGTGGTCAAGACCGGCCGGAGCCTTGTGGCCCCCGACGACACTTAACTGTACCACGTCATCGACTTGCCTTTGAGTTTGGAGGCCACCTTCCAACGAATCAAGGATTTTTACTTTCGTCTTTGACCTCTCTCTATTTTTCAGTTTGTGTTGCGAGTTGGAGGGGTTTTGCTTTTCTGTTAAGGGATGTGCCAGATGACTGTCTGCTGCTTCAATTCCCAAAGGCTCTTGGAGTCAGTTCAGTTTTCTTGTTTTTTGCAGGCCGTCTTTCCCTTTTTTATACACAGGTCGTTTCTTCCGACCCCGTGCATTGGCCGGACCGGCTCGCCGCATAACGGGAATGTCTTCCATCTCTCCAGAAGGTCCGGACAGCTGAGTTATCATCTTGCGGTCGTTCCAGGCTAATATGACGAATTTCCAGCCGCCTCTTCAGAGCATACAGCTTGATGGAGGGACTCTTTCGTCTTAGCTTCAACACCTCGGAGAGATGAGATTTTGGGCAACACATAGTAGGATCTTTCATCGTCGCGCCGGTTGCACTTCAAGTAGTTGAGCCAACCACGCACTTTTACCTTCCGACCTCGTTTGCGCTCCTTAAAGCTCCTCCCCCTCCCCGGTGTTGTCGTCCTGTCAATTAGGTTGGTCGAACCTGGCTAAGACCTCTTCTGGACGCACTAGTTAATGCTTTTTTCATCGTGCGGGGTCTCAAACTACTCCGGAAAGATCACTTGATCTATTTCTTCGCAGTCCCCCCTTGCAGGCATGCTCTGCTCCCCTCCGGAAAGAGTTGAAGTGGGGCATCCATCTGATCAGTCTTACTGTTTTGTGGACTTTGCGACTTGATCACTTCCCCTTTTTTCGAAGCCCTTGGACTTATTTTTGGTAGAGGTGAGACCTCTGAACATTGTTTTTTATACTTTGGAGTGGCGCTTTTTTTCAAGTTCTTCTCGCGTCCGCCACCCCACTTGCCCTTCCCCTCCCGCGTGGCATAGTCTTCGCTTTTTCCCCCGTTGCACTCCCCTTTGTATACGTCCCTTCACCCCCTCGGTCCTTTTTCTGAACCCCACGGCAGGGACCCGATCGCTTTTTGCCATGCGCCTAAATTCTTTCGTTTCCGATTCTCAGACCGCCTTTCCCCCGCCGTCCCCTAATTTCCCCGATCCAGGAAAACCCGGCTGTAACCAGCCTTCGCTTCCCCAAAAGGACTGGGCTGGCCACTTTTGCGTACCTGCCAAGCTTCGCAGATACGGTTTTTTTTCGTGTGTCATCTGCCTTCCGACGCTGTCGTCATGGAAATCTTTTTCCTTTTTTTGTTTTCACTTCCCGCACCTCGCTTGCACGACGAAGGCTTCGACTTTGATCAATCTGTGGAGATAACGCGTCCCGTGTTTTTCCTTTCTCCATGTCAATCCTTGCTTTTTATCCGGACGGGTCGACTCCAGCTGGATTACCCTTTTCATTGTGTCTGCATTCAGTGTCGACACCTTAGATTGTTAAGTTTTGACCTTTGTGAGGTTTGAAGAACCCATCGTTTAGACTTGTTAGCACTCCGGCTGAGAAGTGATGGCCTTCGGAGGGAGGACAGGTTCTCTCCTTTCCGGAGATTTTCCGGCGCGCTTTGACCCTGAGTGGTGGGCTGTCTTTGTGAGGTTCTGCCACCTTGTCAAGGGTTCCGACTGAGATCAGTTTCGATTTTTCTTTTTTAGAGCTTGCCCCTGTCTGCGGTTAGATTTCTGACTGATTCCGTAACTCTTGACTTTCCTCCACGGGCCCGGGTTTTAAGGGAGAAGTATTTTCACTCAAGAGTCCTCTGCTTTTTGGATCATGGCCATCTTTAGGGCGCGTTCCTGTCCTTCCCCCGCGTGTGTTGGAAGGCTCCCTTCCCCCGTTATACTGATCTTTGACTTGTTTCCGAAGAAACTTTCTTTTGGCGCGTCCCCTTCGACGGGTTACTGACCTTCCCTGATCGAGGTTCTACGTATTTCTTCCCCGTCGTCGTTCCATACTGTCCCTAGCACTTATGATCTTTTCTATCATAAAGTTTCTCTCAGAAGATCGTAATCTCCGTTGGACGGAACTTTACGAACGCAACCGTCTTAGTGTTGCGGACACCCCTCCCATCGACTTTCGCACTTTAACTGAGTAAGGGCTTCCACGTCCCTATCCATCCAGCCGAAGTCCCCCCCCGGTGAAGGCGTCATCCCTCGGGCTCGGGTTAGACCCCTCCCCTTACACAGCGCCTTTTTTCGTTATGCGATGAACACTGTCCCCCCGCACGGAGTCCCGACCCTTCCGGGAAAACTTCTTTCGAACAATAGTTTTTTTTTTATATTTTTGTTTTTTTTTGTTTTTTTTTTTTTTAGGTACGATCGCAGGTCGCACCTAGCTAGACTTCGAGTCCCCTGTCTTTTCCCTTTGTCTCAGCCATTTCCGCCGTGCTTCTCATCTCGCAGCGGATCGTCTGACCCGCTCTGGTAGCTTCGCAGTTTCCCTCTGGTTCTTCCCCCAGGAGTTTTTTCCCTTTTAGAGCTTTGTGTCCCTTCTTTTGCTGTTTTTTTTTTTATGTTTGTTTCTCTTGTCTGTTGCCTCCTCCCCAGGATGTCCGTCCTCCCCTTTTTCCTTCGCTGCTAATTGTGTTGGGTGTTCACGCTCCCTTTGCATTGTCCCCCTGCGTTGCGTCCCCCTGTTTCTTTTTCTTTCACAAGAGTTTTTCCTTTTTTTGGGCTGTCGATTGGTAGCCGATTCTGATTTTTTCTTTGCCCGGCGCCTCGGTCCTTTTGATGCTTGTTTTTTCGGTGCGTGTTTCTTGGTGTTAAATAGTATCAACCCCCGAGTGGCCGCACTTCGCCCCCCATGTCGACGGCGTGATGGTCTCTCTGTCTCGTCTTTTTTATTTTGTTTTTTTTTGGTCCGTTTGGTTTCTCTCTTGTCTTTTATCTTTTCCCTTTGGGGAGCTTCTGGGTTGTGCTCCGTGTCTTGTCATTGGCCTTGGTGCCGCGCGGCTGAAGCTGTAGGTGTCTTTTTAAACTCCCTTTCCACGACCTTGACACACGGAGGCGGTCGACAGACATCAGTGGACCCTTGCTACTTTCTGTTCCGCGTCCGTCGACCATGGAGTCAGACATTTCCTGAGCTACGCCCGTTCGGTTGACCGGTGACCCAATCTACTCCCTGCTCCCTTCTTTTTCGCACGAAGGGTCTTTCTCCTGACGCTTTAGCCCCATGGCCCCCCCCCATCGCCACCAGCCCACCCTGCCCGTCTCTCTACCACCCACCACTTCCCTTGCTTTCTCCTTCAGTTTCGTTCTCCCCACCTCTTCATAACTTTCGCCGTTCTCTTCGTCCCCCACTTCACCCCACTACGAGTTGACTGTTCTCACTGTTTTAGACCTGTTCCACACTGGACTCTTCGGAGAGTGTGTCGGTGTGGCCCCGCACAGCCGCCTGCCACCTTAGTCAGGAGCGCTGGTTCCCACCTTTATGCTGTTACAAGCCGTCCGTCAGCTATTATAACTTCATTTTTTCACTCCCGCCTTTGGTTGGCCTACCGCCCCTTTGACGACGCGTACCCACTGCCCGTGCGATCCCCCGATCCCAACCCTCCCCCCTTGGAAAGGACCCCCAACCCCCAACCCTCCGGCAGGACGATGTTGAGAAGGACAGATGCCCGCCCCCATTCCCTACCGATAGAGGTTTTCCGGCCAGTACTTTTTGACCTAGGTCTTTTTTCTATTTTTTTTGACACGACATTTCATTGGCCGGGGACTGTCTTTTCGCTGCGTCCCGCGGAGTCCCTTTTGCTTCCCTCTCCTCTAGCACGCCACCCCCCCAGCTCACTTATTCCCCCCGCAGCCACCACCCCTCGTGGGGCGGTACCCACCGGACGTCCTTTGCCAAATCCCGGTAACCCCTCAGCACGACCCCCCTTCTTGTACCTCTCCCCCCGCCCCGAGCCCCCACCCCGCTCCTCTTCTTTTCTCATCCTTTGTTGTTGATTATATGCTCGTTTCGCCCTTTTTTTGTTGCGCACCGCGCTGCTCCCGTTCACCAGAAAGTAGGCTTCCAAATGGTACCCGCCGTCGTGCAGCCGAATGACGTGTCGACCATTCGCCTTTTCTTCCTCGATACCCGTTTGTTAGGGATGGTTCCACTTCCGGTGTACCCTGTTTTGTCCCCACTCCGTTTTTTAAGCTAATCCCCCCGGCAGATGATTCTCTTTTTTCTTTCTACGCCTTGACACAAATGAGGTGTGCATGGCCGCACAGCCGAATCCGTGAGCGTGAGCTTCAGCTCTTATACGCTTAATCTGGCATCTGACTTTTTTCCCATGTTTTGACCGTCGCGCACGCGCGGTTACTGTTCGTCTCGAGACCCTTCATGTTGGTCTCAGGTCCCGCTTCGCACTAACACCGTTGACTGATCCTCCACGTAGTTGGCCAGCCCTGCCGCACCAAATCCTTCCTTGCTCACCCTTGCGCCCCAAGCCCCAGCAATTCCCCTTATCAGAAGAGTAGTTTCCGGTTCTGTTCCACCCTCAGACCTACGATTTCCGGACGTTTCTTCCGGTACAACTTTCAACCCCCGCCCCCTCCCTTCCCCACTCGTTGAGGATTATTTGGGGATCGCCTCAGCCCGGCGACCTTTGATGATTCTCTCGTTCCCCCTCCCTGATAAGAGATGGGTTGGTCTTGTTCGCTTTGCTCCAAACTGTTGTCGTGTCTCCCTTTACTTTGTGCGCCTCGCAGCCATTGGCTCGCGTCGCTACGTCGAAAGCCGTTTACTCCGCCTCGACGGATTCTCTTACACACTTTGCATCAACACCGTTGTCCACGACCTATTTTCTCCGTCGACTTTTCTCAAGCCTGCCCTTGGACATGAATCTGACTTACGAATCGATTTTCTCGGCTCTTCCATTTAGTATGTGACGTGCATGTTCCCTCAGAATATGTCAGATTTTTTTGGCCCCTTGTTCCCAGGATCGCGGATCCACAAACGCCAGAATGCATCTCTTTCAAGGGATAGTTGAAAGGTGCCGTAATGCACAACCCCTAACAAGAAACAAAAGGGGCAAGGGGGGGTATCAAAGGAAAAGCCCGACTCGCCTCGCGCCTTCCTTTTTCTAACTCTTCTTTCACTCTTTTTTCCGTTTTCCTGTGTGTGCACGCCGATCCCCACATGGCGAGTATTGCCTGCAGAGATTCTTTTTCTTCGCTCTCCGGGGCACCAGAACTTTTTTTGCTTCGTCTCGATTTTCTACCGCCAGCGCAGCCCGGATGGTGCGACCTACCCCTCGGGCGGACCGACTGGACCCATACAGGGAGTGCCTTCCCTCCCCCCTTTTCAATGTTTTTTTCCCTAACCCTGAGAACACCGCCTTAGCAGTGACTTGTCGTGGTGGATTTGTCCCGCCCAGCTTCGGCCCAAAATCCAATGAAGATCTCCCTGCCTCTCCAGTGGTTCCGGCCTTTTTCTCCAGGTCATCGATTTTCGCCCCTTGGGGCCGGGTCTGCCCTCTGTTCCCTGGTTCGGTGTCTGCACGCAGTGTCACTTTCGGTCTCTTCTACGTCATGGGCTTATCGCTGCTCTTGCGGTCCCGCTCTTGACTCTTTTTCCCGCTTGGATCAGTGTCCCTCCCCTGATTTGGCATTGGTTTGCGCCACTCCTTTTCGTGAGTGGTGGATTTCTCGCCTCGGGAGGAGAGCGCGGTTTTTTTGCACTTTTCTCACCCTCCTCCTTCCCTTGAAGGTTCTTTGCTGCCGTTGTTTGCTGGTGTCGTCCGACGGAGCACCCCGTTCTGGCACCCTCCTCACTTTTCCGACCTCCCCCCCCCTCCTGTTCGGTCGCCTTTTACCTGCCTGACTGTCCTCGATTCTCTTCCCCTTTTTGTGATGCATTCTGATTCCCTTGCTCATCAGTACGCCCCCGGTTTGACGCCCGTTACTACTCCAGATAGATACGGCTTCCCGCCTCTGCGCCTCACCTTTGCGGCTTGTCACCCATCGATCCATTTACAAGGTCGCTTCTACAAGACTCCATTCTCAGGCGCTTGATCGCCCCATCTCCCTGCATGGCGAGGCCACCCAGCATCCTCTTTCGCGTGTACACGCGGCGGGCGATTTCCACTGCACACCGTCTGCGTCCCAGTTTTCCCGCCACCCCTCTCCCGAGCCTTCTGGTCCTCCAGCGGCGAGCGCCTAATTCTCCTCCCCCCCGCGTATCTCCGTGCCTTCTTTTGCCAGAACTTGACCCCACCCGTCTAGCCCCCCTACTCGGTTTTGTTGTGTCCTACATCCGAACCCCCTTGTTCAGATTCTCTTTCTCCTTGCCTGTCCTTGTCCGGTGCCCGCTGGCTTTCCATCACCGACCGGTCCCGTGAGTGTTCTACCCTGTCTGCAGGGTGACAGGGCGTGGTCTCCTCTTTGACATGGTAATTTCACCCCCTCCGGGATCAGTATTTGCTGAATCTCCTCTTCTAGCTGGCCCCCCTCTTTGCACGGAGCTCGACATGATGGTCACTTCGTTTTCAGGCTTTGCTTTTTGTGCACGGTTTTAACAAGAACGGCAGCTGTGCCGTCATGTGCGCCACGTTAGAGCCCTTTTCGCGGTAGAGCCGGGCGCGACCCCCCTCTTTTAGTTGCCGTGTGCAACTTGCAGCTCATACCTTTGGGGGGAGCGTCTGTTTGTAGACTGTTATCAGTGTCCTCGGGTAATTTTTCGACCATTCAATTTCCTGACTACATGGAGCGCGCGGAACATAGCAGAATCTGCCTCCCTTTTCTGCTTGAAGAAGTAATGTCGATGATTGAGATCATCTGAGGCTCGCGTGTGTGTATTTTCCCGCTTTTCTTGATACTAAGGTTTCTTCCAGGTTATCAGGAGGTCCGTTTATATCACCCGTCGGTAGATCCTCTGACCATGCTGACACCCGCCCCACGTGATTTCACGTCCCCTCCCGCAGAACCACACCGACTGCTTTTCTCCCTCAGTCGGCTCGAATCCTCCATTCTCCTATGAGATTTCGTCACAATTCCACCCCGAGGGGTTTATCGGCTTTGCCTTTGAAGTCTGAGACCAGTCTATTCCTTTGAGCTAATTCTTTTTCTTCCTTTTTGTGCCACCTTGTCTTTGGTGACCGCCTCTCTCCTTCTGCTTGGAGCTGCCAGTCGCCCCTTCATGAAAGTTTTACGTGAGCGCCTCGTTTCCATATTCCGGGTACCGTGCACCCCTTATTGTTTTTTCCCTGCACCCTGCGATGTTTAGCTGGACCCCCGCTAGAGGACGATTAAGACCCCCATAAGTCCAACTACTCCTCTTGACGCATGTACGCTTACGTGGTAATCCCTCCGCTCCCTTAGACGATCGGATGAGTGCTTTCCGCGGACTGGGCACTGTTTCACGAGGAGTTCGCTCCTGAAAGCGAAGTCCTTTCCTGACTAGTTTCGCTCTTTCTAAAGCGTACGTTTTGATACGGCGCTGTCTCAGTGGTTGTGAGGAGTGTCGACCTTTTTCAAACTTCCTGGACATTATAACTTGTTCCTACAATCGTCAGACGCTGTCCCTGGCCCTTGTTTACCGTTCACCCTCCTCTCAGAAGTTTCCCGAGAACGCTCCATCTTCTCTTTCTCTCCCACGTGTTGTTTTGTTTGCTTTTGCGGGTTTTCTCGTTCTTCGCTTGCGGGGGCGTGTCAAAGGCAACCCGGTAAGCGCATGTTATTTTCCAGGCTTCATGTTGTGCGGCCTGGCCCGGCAGGAAGGTTATTGTAGTCACAACTCTCTTCATCGTTCCCCCAAGTTGAGGATTATTCGCTTAGATAGGCCGTTTCGACATAGTTTTTTCCCGTGTTCCCGGGCGACGGTCTCTTGCAGTCTTTTCGCTCGTCCTCTTTAACTGACGGCCTCTAACTTCAGCTCTTCGGGCTTTTGTCTCTGTCTCTCAGCTTCCTGCGAAACCCCGCTTCCGCCGTCTATTGGTCATCCAGCTTAATTGTACTTTGCCTTGTCTAGAGTCTGTTACCCCGTCCGGCGTTGAGAAAATGTTATGTTGACGTCTTCCTCCCCGTCTTCCCTCGCGATCTTCCCCCTTTGGCGCCAGCGGCTACCTCCTCTTCGGTTTATCTCGCAGGTTTTCCCCACCTGCGCAATCCGAGTTGCCTACTCGACGTGGGGTTTGCCTTCTTTGTTTTTTGAATGCCCACGCCCCACCTCTTTTGGGGAGTTGACTTGAGCCGCCGCCGCCCTGTCCGCGAAAAGCGACGACTCGAGCTGCTGAGAAGCCCCTGGATTTTTCTGTGGTTTAGTCTAGATGTGTTACACTTGTGACCCTTTTCATTTTTGCCTTCCTTGGCGCTGGTCCTTTTTGATGGTTTTCTTTTCTAGTTCTTTCCGTTACGTCTCGTAAGCACTCGCGGCGATGTTCGGAGCATTCGAGCGAGATACACCTGAGTCTATAAAGCTCTAAAATGTTTTTTTCAAGAATAGCTTTGAATTCGACACCCGATCATCTAGTAGAGCAGCGCGCTTTTCATTTGATGCATTTACCTATTGGGCCTTAATCCTAGATTTATGCCGCTCCCCCCATTTCATTATGAGAATTCTCAAAAGAGAAGCCCCATTTTGCTCCCTTCATGTGAGCGTAAGTCTGCACCGAACAAGCAAAGTCCCTCGGCTCTCCATATCCCTAGGCGGAGTTGCGGACATATGCTTGTTTCCCGTCCCCCACAAGAAATCGCGTCTCTGTGCTATCTGGCTCAGAGGTGGGTCTTTCGATGCTACTTATTCATCGCCCTCACCCCCTCCGTGATGGTGATTGCTTCCTTCCCTGGTCCCTAATTCCGACCTGTCACTCCCTTTTCATGACAATCAAAGCACCCCCCCCCCATAAACAAACATCACCCCAACAAGGGAGTTCCCACTACCAGGCACACCCCCCCACCCCACATTTTTGCCCGTTTTCACCTCCCCCCCCCCCACCCCCCCCCAGCCTTTGGTGGGCCCCCCCCCCCCACTATCTTTCCGTAGCGACATTACCTCACTCCTTCGTGCCCCCGTCTTATATAGCCTGCTCACCTTGACCCCCCGCTTTTCCCGGGGCTGCCCCCCACCCTGTTTGGTTTTTTTCTTGGATCGCGTTTTTTCCTGCCCTCCTCGCGTGCTGGCCTGACCCCCCCCCTCACCTGGTTCCTAGTTTACGACACACTTGCATTTACCAGACTGCACCCCTTTTGCATATATCCAACCCTCCGCTCCCCCTAGTCCCAGCGTCGGTCTCACCGCACCGCTGTTAGAAGCTCGCGTCATCCACCTGATCCGGTTCCTACTGGCGGTGTGCCCGCCGTTCTCATCGCCCACCCCCTTCCCCCCCTGCGTCCCGTGTCCCCCTTCGGCTTCCTCTCCTCTTTCAGTGGTGTGCGCTTGCTCTAACCACCCCACCCGCGCCTTTTTAGAGGCGCTGCCTGTCGTCTTTTCGTGGCCTTTTTGGGTTTTGTTTTTTGTTTGGCGTTGGGACGTGCGCTGCACCGTCGATGGTGCCTTCTCCCCTACTCTCCTTGCGCTTTTTTTCGGTCTTACACACGTTCTCTTTTTT
>Ga0179593_1724808_pt1 | contig 11247 bp, 11 predicted proteins | sample CZODoug2_1_08_16_FD_185931 | JGI IMG/M metagenome (GOLD analysis project Ga0179593, IMG submission 185931) | Vadose zone soil fungal communities from Angelo Coast Range Reserve, California, USA - CZODoug2_1_08_16fungal (PacBio error correction) | ecosystem: Environmental > Terrestrial > Soil >... | reverse complement strand
TGCCCCTTTCCCCTCCCCTTTTCTTGAAGAGCCTTCCTGCCTCCCCTTCTCTTCTCTCAGATTAAAGAATGAATGGACGCCGGATCTTTCCCTTTTTTTCTCCGATTCCCCCATAACCTTTTCCCTTCCCTCCAGAGTAGACCCTCGAGGACCTACTCCCCCCCTCCCCGTACAATTCTATCCTCAAAGGGATCTTAGATGAAGTGGTTATTTTTCTCTTTCCTCGGCCTCTGCCCCCTCCCTTCTGGTCAGAGTTCCGGGCTTTCCTCTCCTCGAGAGAAGTTTTTCCTCTGCCGGCGAATTAAGGCCGCCCCTTTTTCTATAATTGTAGGCTCCCCTCTTCCTTTCTCCCGGTGATGATGACGTCTCTCTGACGATGAAGAGGTTTCTCATATCTTTCTCCTCAGTTCGACATCCACGGCCATAAAAAATCAGGCCAGCCCTCCAAAGAGCTCCACTTCTTTTTCCATACAATCTTCCTTTTTTGTGCAAGAAGGAATGTTGTTCCGAGGGGTGAAGGATTAATTCCTCCCCTCTCCGTACACAGCCGTACCTCTTTTTGCTTCCGAGGACAATGAAGAACCCCTTCAGGGTTCCTTTTTTTTTCTTCCCCCCCTCTCGGATTTAACTTTCCCCCCCTCTCTGCAATGAGGTGCGTCGGTGTTGTTGACGCCTTTCTTTCCCTCTTTTCTTTTCGCGCTGGGCGTGCAAATTGATTCCCCTCCCCTATCACAGGACCGCGGAGAGCGGCCGTAACACCTTTTTTCTCGGTATTTGCCTTTTTAGGAGTAGGTCAACCTCCCCCCTATATGTTCGGAAACTTTTCTCTCCATTCTTCCCCTTTGGGGCTGGCTGTTGTTCTCCTTTTTTCCCAGGAAATGCACGATATTGATGGATTAGAACCAAACCCTCTTTCTCCTTCCCTCGTTTCCTTTGTCAGCTCCCCCCTCTCATCAATGAAAGTACGCCAGCGCTTAGCAGGAATACAACAATGGAATCTCCCTCCCTTACCACGAATTGTCACGTTTCTCCCCCCCTTCTTTCCCTACGCAGAAGATATCGCTCGTGACCTGTTTAAGACGCTCTTCCTTCCTTCTTGTTTTTCCTCCTCTACTAAATTGAAAGCTCCCCCTTTCAGAAGCTAGTAAAGAATTCTTCAACACCTTCCCTTTTTTTTTTCCCTCCGAATCATTGCCCGTGGTTCCTCTTTCCTTTACAATCCCCCCTCTAGATCAGATTGCCGCCTTCCCCCCCCTGCAGAAGCGGGAGTGGTGCTCTTCCTCTCCCTCCTCCGACGCATTCCTCTTTTTCGTGATCTTTCGGTAAGAGCCCATCTTCTTCCCTTCTTCCCCCAAAGCCTTTCTTCCTTCCCCCCCCCCCCCCTTCCCTCTCGACTATGGCTTTGGCGCTGGGGTAGAAGTTTTGTCCTCTGATTCATCCTTTCAAAAAGGAAAAACACCACCTCAAAATATTAATAGGAGCCTAATTCACCTCTTCTCCCTCCCCCTCGGCGCACCCCAATTCCCTAGCTAAAGAAGATGTCTTCATGACTCCTCTTCAGGCCTAACCCTGATACTCTTTTCTCTTCCTCGGAAAGATGAACACCCCTAAGAGGACGCGCCCTCTCGATCCTACCCTTTCTCCCCCCGAGACAAAGATAAAGTCCCATGGTAAGGGATATTTCCTTTTTCTTCTCCCTCATGACGACTCTGACCTTCTCCTTCCAGGGAGATGGAGGCCGAGGAAGAAGTTATCTCCCCCCCTTGGACAAGTCAGGAATTTTAAAGATGAGATGTAGGAGGCCTCAACCCGTAGATCCCCTCAACCCCCTCTTCTCCCCCCGTGCAGAGGGGAGGGATAGAGAACATTTTTTCTGAAAGTCCAAACTTTTCCCCTTTCCTCCCGGACGGGGAAGGCTGTAATAGAGGAGACGCCCCCTTTTCTGTCCTCAGAAGGGGAGGAAAAGAGGCCCCCTCTCGCAGCTTGACACCTCCCCCTCTATAGTTTCTCGATGGGCTTCTCCCTCCTTCCTAGCCCCGGGTTATTTCCTTCCCCCCCTGCGAGATGAACTTCTTTGAAAGAAAAGTTTCCCCACTCTTTCTGCGAGAGATCTGATGAGAGATCGTTTACCTCCTGAAAACGTCCCCTTTTGTGAAGACACACGGGAAAGGGCAGAGCGCCTCCTCTATACATCTGATTCTTCCATTTGGAGACTGCCAACTGGCAGAACCCCCTTCGAGTCCCCCATCCCTACTGCTCCTCCCCCCTCTTCTCGTGTCACCCCTCCCAAGCTCCTGTACGTCCACCCTCCTTCTTCCGCCCCCACCATCTACCTTATGCACCCTACCACCCCACCTTATCCTTAAACGTCCAGCCCCCCTACGCACCCCAGTTCTTTCCTCTCCTCTACAGTTCTTTTCCTCCACCCCCCCCTTCCCTTGCCGGGAAGCGTAAGAGGAAAGGGATTCCCCCTACGCCCTATCTTCGTGTGCCTTTCTCAGGAGAAATTAGGCCCTCCCCCCCTTTTTCTCAGCATAAGCGCTGACGGAAATCTCGGCTTTCTTTTTGGCCGTCGCCATTCCCCTTTTTGGTTCCATGGAAGCGACAGCATTTCGGATGGGATTCGCCATTCCCCCTTCATCCAACAAAAACCCCAATGATGGTGAGGTACCTCCCCCTTTCCGAATTGTCGTTGAGAAGAGAGATACGAGAGGAAGAAAGTAACGCCCCTCCCACATGGAAAATGACTCCGAGAGAAGAAACTTGACGGAGACGAACTTCTCCAAAAAGGACCACTATCCCCCCTGATTTTCACGCCTCTTTCCGGATTGAGGGGCTTCCCCTCCTCTGCGGCCTCCCTAGATTACCTAGTAGTCTCCCTCCCCCTTGGCGCCCGTTTTTCTTTCCTTTCCCCGGCATAGAAAAATGATGCCATGAAGGGATGTTTACCCCCATCCTATCGCCTCCTCCTCCATTTTGGAGGATCCCTAGTTAGAAATCTCCCCTTCTATTAATTCCTCTCCCTGAAGAACTTCTCCATTGAGGGCTCTTTCCCCCCTCCCTCTTCATCCCCCCTTTCCCCACAAAGGTCCTCAGCAAAAATCTCTCGTAAGTCCTTGGGATAGATTCTGAGAGCTGGCCTTTCCTTCTTAGTATCTTAGCTCCTCCCTCTTTCAGAATAATAAGTGTTGGTTTTCTCGATAGGAAAGACGGCCCCCCCCTATTCCCGCGCAGCTTCCCAGAGGACTCAGAAGAAAGAATTCACCTCCCGGCAAAGAGTCTCCGTCTGCTTTCTTTTTCTTTCCTTTAACCTGGGGGGGAACCTAACCTTCATTCCCTGAGGGAGAGAGCCTCGTCAAGGGAGACCGAAATTAGCCCTTCGACGTTCGTGTTCTCTCTCCCATCGCGTCCCTTTTTGAAATCGCTCACGGCCCTTAAGCAGGGAAGAGAGTGAAGCCCCCTCCCCTGAGGTCTCTACCGACGAAGGGACTGCCCTTGAAAGACTCCCCTTTCCAAGAACCCCACCTAGAGTCTCTTCCTGACACGGGGGAGACTCCAAAGAAAACGCTGCTCCAACTTGACCCCATCCAGAGAAAAGAAGATCCTAGGGAATTCTTCCCTTAGTCAGGTCTCTTCCTCCATCCAGAAGAGGTAAACCAGAGAAATCCCTTCTCCGGAGTCCCTCCTTTTTTGTGTAGTTGTTCTTTTTAGGAAAGGCTCGCTCTCTTTCCTTTACTCGAGCCTGGGGCCTCCGTCTTCTTCCCCTTTTGCGGAAGGATAGATGGAGTAGAATCTTAGCTTGGATTTTTGGCCCCCCTAAAAGCCCCGATTGCAGGCCCTAAGCATTACTCTTTTCCCTTAATGATTGCCCAATGGCCATTATGGATTTCCTTTCGAACGCAACCCCCCCCTCCCCTTAGGGAAGGTCAGCTTCCAAAAGAGAGAGCTGTCCCGGAGCTTTTTAGAGGAGAAAGAACGTTTCGCAAGAAGAGAAGTGCCATCGCGTTTCTCCTCTTAAAAGGGAAGGTTTTCGCCATCTTATTTTTCCCGAGAAATACGCCCTAGATATGCTCCCTCTTCATAACTCACCTTCTCCCCCCACAATTTGAAGGGTAATTTCCTTTATAGATCATCTCCTTTCTCTCTCAGGTCCTATTTTCCTCCTTTTCTTTTCCCATAGAGACTTTTTGAGAACGCCGTCCCCCCCCTTCTCGGCTGCGGATCGTTCCTTCTCCACGATCTCGAAACGATCGGTGCCAGAGAGAATGAAATAAGCTCTTGGTCCATACCCCTCTTTCTTCACCTTTAGAGGGATGTTGTCTTTCGATGACACGACGGAGAGCACCATTCCTTTTTTCCGATTTTGGCACTGTTTTCCCCCTTTCCGGAAAAAGCGGACCCCTTTGCAGTGGGTGAATCCTTTTCCCCCCTTGATTTCTTCCCCCGATCCGCTTTTCTCCCCTCCCCCGCTTAAAGAAGGCATGTTCAAAAAAATGGGCCTCATTATCTCTGAGTAGGAAGAAATAAATAGAAATTCCATTATCTCCCCCTTTTCCCCTAGTTCGTCATCTCCTCCCCCGAAAGTGCCTGATGCTTGATTGAGATTGTCTTCACTTCTGCCAGTTCTTCCCCCTATCCTGAGAGTCCCAGAAGGTAAAAGAGGGTCATGCTATCTGCTCGATTGCTCTATAGATCTGATCAATGAGACGCGATTCATTTAAAACTTCGAGTTCAAGAAGGATTTGTACCTCTCCTGGTTGATTTTATCCTCTCCCCCTTCTCAGATGAAGGGTTGTAGAAGGTGTTGTCCTTTTTCAGTCTCTCTCCTCCCCCTTTTTCCCCCGTCACAAATTCGAACACGAGCGCAGAATAGGCGATCTCGGATGGGCCCAGGTTTACCTTATTCTCTTTCATCTATGGTGAAGATTATTAAGCCCCAAGAGGAAACAATCCTTCTCTCTCTCTCTTTGTGCTCCCATCCCAACAAAAAAAGAAAAACTAGGTTAATGGTGTTGGAGGCGGCATCGATTCGTTTGCGACATAGATTCCTTTCAACTATCCCATTCCTTTTCCCCTCCTAGGAAGGTGTTGACGCTCTCCTTAAGGAGAGTGGATATCTTTCAAACCTTTTTTTTTCCCCCTCCCGTCAGCCGGACCTTCCTCCCCTCTTATAGAGGGAAGTGAACCCCGGTGAGGTAGGGCGCGATATCTTCCCTTTTCTGTACCGCCTCTCCCCACTGATCTCCTTTTCCCCCCCCTTTCCCGCTTGCTGGCGGGTTTTGAGAAGTAATTGTTGTATTCCCTCCCATGCCTCGGCCTTATCTTATTTTCCCCCCCTTTCTCTTCTCCTTTAATAATAATAAGTTTTCTTTTGCAAGATGGTGTGGGCGAAAGCCCCTCTCCCCCTCGCGGCCATTCCTTCCTTCCTTCCCCCAAATGAATATAGCACCCCTAATTGAGTAGCACAAAAGTTCCGAAAAGATCTCCCCCCCTTCTAAAACTCTTCCCTGAAACCTCTCCTCCTATATCTCCCTTTTTCCACAGAGGAGCTCCAGTTTTCCCTTCTCTCCCTTTTCGTGGAAAGGAATACGGCCTCCTAATAAATTTGGCAGCTCTCCATCTCTCCCCTTCCCTTCGGCACACCGTCTTAGGATGGTCCTTTTTCCCCTTTTCTTTCTTTTTGGTTAGAGAGAAGGTTAAGATGTCTCCTCCCCAACCCCCTGGACAGTTCCTTCTTTTTCCCTTTCGCGAAAAAAGAGCCGCCCGCACAAACCGCTGTTCCTCCTTTTCCCCTTAAGGTTCTGCCTTTTCCCCCCCACCAATGGCAGGCGGACCCTTGTGGAGCGCGAGGATGGCGCTCCCTTTTTTGCTGGCCGATGGAGTGCCCCCTAACCCTATGTCGAACTGCCACCGGATACGATATGAGCAACCCTTTTCCCTTCAGTCCCCTGCTCTTCTCACCTCCCCCCCTCTAAGATAAAAATGTTTTCCCGAGAAGAATATGTAGGCCTGATTCTCCTTCTCCCCTCCAAGATCCTCCTTCCTCACGAAGAGAAGGCCCTGGAAAAGCAAGGGGAAAGCCTGCCTTTTCTCTCGATCTTAGTCCTTTCACTCGAAGTGACGCTACTCTCAAGAAAAATCCCTGTTACTTCCCTTCTTTTTTCCTCGCGCCCCGACCCTCTTTCCTTTTTTCTCTACTGGAAAAGGGGGTCTTAAGGAATCTCGATCCTCTCCCCGCCCTGGCCCTCTTCTTTCATTATGGAAACGAGATGTAGGCTTCTCCCCTTTCTCCTTCCGGCTACACCTCTCCTTTTCAAGTGGAAGAGTTGCCCTTGAAAAGGAAGATGCCGTTCTTCCCCACCCCTCCCTTTTGCTAGGAAGGGCCGTTCCCTTCCGGAAAAAGAAACCTCCCCTCTTTTCTCGGCGCCCCTCTTTTACTCCGATGGCAAGAGGTTCTTTTCTTTACGAGATCGTGCTGCGGATTCTTTCTCTCTTCCGCGCTCCCTCTTTTTCTGAATAAAGCTTCGATGTTGAAATCCCTTTCCCTTCCCCCCATCTCCATTATCTTCCCCTCTTCTGATAGATAAGAATCTAATAATGAAAAAAGGAAAATTTTCCCCCCCCGTTCCCTCTTCTCCCCTTTCTCTCCGTAGAGAAGCTCGAGGACGGCGATTTTCCTTCGTCCTCGCGCCATTCTCATGGACCCTGGACACGTCTTTTTCCCCCGATATCTTTTTGCTTCCTTTTTTTTCTCTAATGAGGAAGGTTAGGGTTCAAAAAGGAGAGGTCCCTCCGCGCTGTTTCCCAGAGGAAATGGGGAGAGGATGTGGCGTCGTCCCCCCCAATCCCCCGAATTTCCTGCCATCAAGGAAGGACGACTTTTCTGCGACGGACGACATTCCCTTCCCCCCGAGCCCCAATGTCCAGGGGATTCCTCCGGGCGCACAATTCGTGCGGAGGGAGAAGACGAGAGGCTATGCCCCGTTAACCCGCCTTCACATCGGAGAGACGGCGAAGAGCCTTCTTTATCCCCCTCCAAAAACCACTACAGGAATCGGAGTCCCTTCGTTCTCTTTTTTCTAGGGGATCCGCCTTTGGCTTTTTTTCCCCCCTCTCCCTCCCCCCTTCTTATTACAAGTTGCGCATCACTCCCGGTGAGTGACCCGCCTTCCACCTTTTTTCCTTGCTCATTTTTTACAGAGAAAAAGCCCTTTTTCTAGAATCGTTGGCGGCGCATTATCCATCATTTCCCTCCTGCAAGAGATGATGAGCCTTTGTAGGGGCTTGAGGGCGCCGTTCCCCCTCTATCCCCTTCGCCTTTTTCCCCCTTTTCCCGCAAGAGAGCAACAGTTTCAGTGATAGATGGCAGTATTTTTTCTTGCAAGTCTGCCCCGTAGGATTCCCTTTTTTCTCCTTCCTAAGAATAGGTGTAGAGATCGGAAGACGTCCTTACCTCTTTCTTCCCCCAGCGCTTCAACTCTCTCCCCCCCCTTCCCAAAGCGTGTAGTTTGCTGCCTTGCGGTACACCCTTCCCCCTCCCCCCCCCCTTCTTTTCTTCCCCCCTTTCTCTATCGTAACGGCGACCTTTCCCCGACCTCGCGTGCTGCTCATCGCTGCCCCCTTTTTTACTATCGTTCCTCTTTTCCCTTTTTGCCCGATTGCGCCGCCATCCGCGGATCGGGCGGTTGAACCGGTCACCCTTTTCGATCCCTTTCCCCCTTTTTTTCCGAGGACGGTCCACAGAAAAACGATGCTGCGCCCCTTTCTTCCCTCCACAGAAGAGGGATTTGGAAAGACCGAGCAAGCCCCTTTCCTCCCTTTCTTCTCCCTTTTTCCTCCTCCGATGAAGGGAATTTATTACGAATTCCCGTTCTTTTTTTTTCTCCGGAACCTTTATTGGGATAACTCCCCTTTCGTACTTTATCCCTATCTTAGTAGCCCTCTTGAACTTCTCTTTCCCCTTCCCCCCCCAGCACCTTTGGCGATTTTGGCAGAAGAAAAGAATCGAGGCATTTCTTTTTTTCCTGCCCTGCAAGTCTTTCCCCTTCTTCCTTTTCCCTTTCCACATAAGAGAAAAAGAAGAGATGTCTGACCAAGAGAGAGCTGCTGACCTCTTTCTCCCCTCTGGCCGACGCTAATTTTCTTCTAGAGTCCCCATGATATTCCCCCTTTTTATAGTTCCACTGAGTTCCTTTCAGAGAATAGATGCTCCCCTTCCTCCTTCCCTCCCTATCGCCGCCTTTCCACCGGGGATCCTTTAGGGGAGGCATTCCCCCCCCTTTTCTTTCAATTATTTTGTCCTAGCATAGAAGTGATAGCTCTTGGAGAAATGTATTTCACATCTCCCCCCCTATTTTTTTTCCACATTCCTCTTTTTTCCTCTCAGTAAAATAAGAAAGAAAGATCTACCCCCAGTTGGAAAAGTGAAAAGGATCATTCCTCGTTTCCCTCCCTTGTTCCCTGAGGGATGAAAGGAGATCTAGGACGAAGAGATGACCTCCACCCCTTTCCCCCTCTCCCCAGGGACTCTAGAGGATCTGTGACTCTGTTGAACTTTTCACGAGGGAAAACTGGGGAACAGAAAGATCGTGCTTCTCTCCCCTGTCGTTCTTTTTCCCCCATATCGGACTCCCCCCTGGCAGCTGCCCCACTTCTCCTTTCCCCCCCTCGTCGTCGAAGATGACTTTTCCAGGATCGCCTACAGCGTGCGCTTTCCTTTGTTCCCCATTTTCCTTCTTTCTTCTGATTGAGAGGGGATTCGAGGACTTCCCTTCAACGCTCTCTTTTTTCAGAAGTTAAAATGGTTTCTGTGCCGTGCGTGTTTGAATCTTTGTTCCTTTTTTTTTCCTTCGAATTCAGGCCGACCGATTGCACGAGGCTTTTGTGCCCCTTTTTTCCTTCTTAGCTTCACCCCCAGAGAGTGCTTCGGCGCGCGCTTCTCTTTTTCCTTGACTTTTTTGTTGTAAGGGTGAAGTTTAGGTTCAGATCCGCCCCCCCCCTTCGACCCCCCTCCGACATCTCTTTTTCCCACTTAGGAGAGAAGAGATGGTGCAGCCTCGCGATTGGTGCAGCTTCCTCCCCCCCTGCCATCTCCCAGCTCCCCGGCCCCTTTTCCTTTTTCGTCGTGGGCTGTCGCCTTAGAAAAAAAGCCCGCTTCGCAGTTCTTTTCCCCCCTTGATCGCGGATCTTTTCCCCTCCGGCGAATAGAGACACGACCTCCCCCCCCCCTCTACGAGCCGGTCTTTTTGTTCCGATTTGATTTCTCCTTTTTTCCCTCTTCTCTTCAGAAGAAGAGAAAGAAGACAACCACCCCTCTTTTTTTTTCCAACAGGGTCCTCTTCACGTTTTTCTTTTTTCTTTTTACCCCTCCTATCAGGAGGAGTCGTTCACCCGCATATTCCCCCCCCTTCTTCCTTTCTTTTTCGCCAATCGAGAGCTTCTTTTTTTTGGATAGGAAGGGTGGTATCCCTTTGGCGCGAGGCGTGCCGTCCTTCTTTCCCCCAAGCTTGCCCCTCTTGCCCCCCCCCCCCCTTTTTTCCTTTTCTGGTTTGCGAGAAGAACATCCCTTTTTCCATGGGACGGGACTGAACGGGAATAAAACAATGAATATCGCAAACCCCCGTCCCTTCCCCTCTTTCCTTCGAAAAAAAGTTCCTCTATTCGTTTTCCCCCCCTACGACGAAGAGAGAGCGAACACCTCCCCACCTGTTAAAGCAGCTCTCCTGTTCCGGTCTAGCTTCTTTTTCTTCTTTTACTCTCGCAAGGGAGCGCCCTCGTAAGCAAGGAGCAACACCGCCCTTCTTCGAATCATTTGCTCGTATCCCCCCTCTTCTCCGGCAGATAAGCGAGATCTATTCCCCCCAACTGACTTGTAATCTTTTTCCTTTTCTCTCTCAGAAAAGCAGTAGAAAGGATGTTTACGCTTCTTCCCTCCTAAGCTTCCCCAATTGCTTCCTTCACCCCCTGACAGCGAGGCACCATTTTGCGCGAGAGATGGCCGCTCTTTTCTCTTTTCCCTTTTTGTTTGAGATGGAACATATGAAAAAGGACCACCCCCCCCCCCCCTTTTTTGCCCCCTTTCTTTCCTCCCTCCTGCACGCTCGGCCTCCCGCGGCGACGCTCACACTGTTTCTTTTTTTTCCCCATAGAGCCCCCACCTGCGGCCTCCTCCTCGCAGGAATTAACTCTCATCTAGCAACCGCTGTCCCTTTTTTGGTACCCGTGTCCGCTTCCGATTCCTCCCTTTCGCGAGAAGAAAAGGCATCGTTTCCAGATCAAGAAGAACCCTTTTCTCTGTACTTTTGCGTCGCTCCCTTTTTTCGGAAAGAGGGATTTTCCGGGAGAGTGAGGACGGCATTTTCCCTCCCCCCTTGATCCTCCCCTCGGGAAAAGAGGTGAGTCCCCCTTCTCGAGAGAGTCTTCCCCCCACGCCTTTTTTCCCCCCGATAAAGCACTTTTCTTCAGAGGTGCCCCCCTCCCTCTACCCAGGCAGAGGGAAGCGGATGCATCCAGGGTGAGAGGCCGGTGCCCTCTGCTTACTTCAAGCCCCCTTCTTCTTCACGAAAGAAGCCCCGCGGATTAAGGAGCCGCTTTTTCCCCTATATCGCTTCCCCCGAATTTTCGTTTTTTTTATTTATCTAGAAGATGCCGGCTGTGAGAAGCGACTATGCTGTTCCCCCTCCCAAGTAAAATCTCTCCGATAAAGGAGATGCTCGATCGCTCCCCCTCCGTCCTCTTGTGAGGCTCCCCCCTTTTTCTCTTTCCCTTCCAGAGGACGCTATACGAGGACGTGCTCTCCCCTTTCTCCCTCCCCTCTGCCTTACGCGGCAATGGAACCCCCCCCTATATATCTTCCCCCTCCGGAGAAGGATCTTCTTGTTCGGACCGCGACACCCTTTCCATCCTCTTTTTTTGGCACATGAAGAATCTTTTCTGTGGACGTCGACCCGGACCCTTCTTGCTCTCGTGACCTTCCCTCCCCTCTTTCCTCTCCAGGAAGATAGCAAACCTTTTGTTGCGTCCGCTTTTGACATTTCCTTCCTTCCTATTTTCTTTCCTAAAGGAAAAAGCATTCCCCGCGGCCGAGAGCCGCCTCCCCCTCAGACCCCTTCCCCTCGAGAAGAAGATTGGCTGATTGAAAGCCTATTTCCCTTTTGGTCTTCCTCCTCCCTCCCCTCGGTGATAGGAAGGAAAAGTCCGTTTATGACCAGACCCGGGAACCTTTTTTTTCCCTGTTACCCCTCCTTT
>Ga0179593_1695548_pt1 | contig 11247 bp, 11 predicted proteins | sample CZODoug2_1_08_16_FD_185931 | JGI IMG/M metagenome (GOLD analysis project Ga0179593, IMG submission 185931) | Vadose zone soil fungal communities from Angelo Coast Range Reserve, California, USA - CZODoug2_1_08_16fungal (PacBio error correction) | ecosystem: Environmental > Terrestrial > Soil >... | reverse complement strand
GTACCTTCTTTTTTCACCTACGAGCACCCCCTTGCGTTCCTCTATTTGAGGAACCCCTTGAGGTTGTCTGCACTGAGTCATCCCCTTATAGGGTGAGTCTTTCTCAACCGCTATACCTCCCCCTATCAGACGGGGACCCCCCCGCATGGCTTTACTCCCGCCAAGCCTCTTCTACGTTTTGTTTCCTTAGAGAAGGTTATTTCCACCTCCTCTCTTCCTTCAAAGAGTGATGGGTTAAGGGAACAACCCCTTCTTGTACTCCCCCCCCATTTGCGAGCAGAGAGAATGCTTCCTCATGCTTTTTAGGCTTTTCATCAATAATCCTTTGTGGTTGTTGGATAGTATTTTCGAGCCCCCAGTTGCAGCTATCTTTTTAAAGTAATCTTTCCTTCCTTTGGTAAATGAACCCCCCCATTCCTCTTGACGAAGTTCCCATCTCTTCTAATTTTACCATAGATTCCTCCCCAAGTAATAATGCTTTTCGTGTCTTTTTTTTGATACTGGGAGTCGTATTTTTCTCGTTATCGATTCCGATCCCCCTCTTTTCCGGTATTCGAATGGGCTCTTACTACCAAGCAACCCCCCCCCCCCGATGTTTGTTAGACCCTTTCCGATGAAACCCTTCCTCCCCCCCCATCCTCTTTCTCGATTGATGTAGTAGTTTACTCTCCCCTCGCTACCAGTTCTCCCTAGGATTATTTCTCTGTATAGTACGACAACTTCGAGGTATTTGCCTGCGCTTCCTCCCCCCCCCTTTATGCCAGTAGATGGGTACTTCAGAGCGCTCCTGTGCCCTATTTCCCCCCCCCCCCCCCCCCCCCTAAAACCAAAGTTGCTTTTCCCCCTTTCTCTTTATAAGGAACTTCTCGATTCGAGGGTTCATGCCAGAAGCTTTTTCCTTTTTCCCGCAATGAGAAATCCCGTCTTCCCCCTCCCTGGCCGACACCCCATATTCTCCCCTTCAAAAGATTATCTCGCCGCTCTCCATCAAGGAATTCTGTTTTACAAGGCCCCCCTCCCATTGACGTCAGTGCTTCTCGCCCGCCTTTCCTGTGAGAAGGGAATTCCCCCCGTGGAAAGAACGCCCCTTCGCATTTCTGCTCCCCTTAAACAAGCGCTGATTACCCCCACCTCCCGCTTTTGTTTCCTCGCCTCAGAAAGCATCCGCGCGGCTTTTTTTTTTTTGGAACAGAATTCCTGTCATGGTGCCCCGCCCGTTTTCAATTCTTGTTTCCTCGAAAAGGATAAAGAAACCACCCCCCGGAACCGACTCATCGCGCGCAAATTTCCTTCTCCCCGCGAACACTGTTCCGCCTTTGAGGAGAAAAAGCCCTCGACAGCGCTGCCCTTCTTTTTTTTCAAGGACGCCTTCCTTAGAAAGTCCCCCCTGCTGTGCTACATGGCTCTTCCTCCCGAAAGAGGAGGAAGCGTACACGCCAAAGTTTTCACTTTCCTTCCCCCCGAAGAAAGGAATCGTGCCGTCAAAAAAGAGAGCGGGTTCAACCTTAACCCCCCCCCCCCCCCCCAAAAAACCCAAACACCAACACCCCCCCCAAACCCCCCCCCAACCCCCACACTCCCCCTCCCTTGTCAACAGAATTCACCCCCCCGGAGCGACGGTCCGCCGCTTTCCTTGCGCGCTTTCCCATCTGATCGGCGAAAGAAGAGCTTTTCCTACGAAACGCTGCCAGAATTCCGAGTCATCCGGTAAAAGCTCTTTCCCCCCCCCCCAAGCCCTTTCCTGCTCTCGCTCCCTAATGGGCCCCTCACTCCAAGATTTTTCGCTAGCAGTCATCCCATTTGGTCACGCTCGATGCCCCCCCTTTTAAATTTTTCCCCTCGCCCTCCTCCTAGACGGTGTAAATTTCTGCAACGTCGCAACGCGACCCTTCTGAGTCAACCCTTTAATGGGCCCTGGCTCTATCTCCCTTTTCCCCCTCATGAGGCAAAGTAGACTGTTTCTTTCTTCCAAGCGCATCTTCTCCCCTTCCTTTTTCCTCTAGTGAACAATCTTTCTAATGAGTTTTTATCGGCCCTTTCTTCTTTATTCTTGTGTCTCTTTCGCAAGCGCCTGAACTTCCTCTTTCCCTCCTTCAAGTTGTCCCTTCCCCCCCTTAGGTCTCTCACACCCTCTGTGAGGGTAGAATACTCTCCTAGAACGCCGCAACTTCACCAGAACGACCCCGCTCCTTCTTCCTTTTCCACTCTCCTTCTCTCTTTTTCCTTTCCTCCTCCTTTTGAGGAGGTCTACCCCTCGCAGGCCGAGTAAACGTATCTTTCTTTGTTTTCTTGCTGTGAAGTTTTTCGCCCCTTCTCCTTCAGAAAATACTCTGGTTTTTTGCTGTGTGCCGGGGACATTCGGGTCTCCCCTTGGCCGGTTCCGGCGCTTGCTGCTTGCCTTCAAACATTTCCCCGAAGTTCCCCTCTTTCTCCTTTTTCCCTGGTGAAAGATCTTCTCTTAACTTTGCTTCGCTTTCTTCCTGGCATCAGATTTTTGTTCCCTTCCCCTACTATGCCCCTCCCCGCCTTTTCCCTTTTCCCAGTAATTAGAGTTGAGACGTTTCACCAGACTTAGAGGTAGTTGTGAACCTCTCCTATTTCGGTGGCCTCTTCTACCCTCCGCCACCTTACGCGGCTTCCTTTTCTAGATTGATGGCTTTGATCGCATTTTCGTTTGTAGTGCGGGATAACGGACCTTTTTCGCGAGAGTTGCTTTTGGGAATCGCTTTTTTTGGAAGATGACGACTTTCTTCTGGAGCCTCCCCCTCTACCTACACGAGCGAGCTTCCTTGAGGACGACGATTTTTTCTTTCTATCATGATTACCCCTTCCTCTCCGGCTTCCCTCTTTTTTTTGAAGATAGTGCCGCTTCCTTTCAAGAGGGCTTGAGTTTGCTCCCCTCTAGATTGTGTCGTCTTTCCTTTCGGACTTTGGCGTCCATGCCCTTCTTTTTTTTCCCTTGAATTAGAGTCAGATGTTTGGGAGGACCTTTTGCGACCCATCTTTTCGAGAAGTGATTTTACTTCGACGGAATAGTTTTCCTTCCTTTCCCTTCCAGCCTGTGAGACGTCATCCCCGTCGGAGGGGTCGCGGGTTCCCCTCCTTGAGAGTGAATTTTTTCCTTTTCCTATTTTATGTCCTCTTAGGGATCATTTTCTTTGCCAGGGATTGGAGACCTTTTTTCCTGGCACCCCTCACTCCCGTTCTCAGAGGAAGATGACCCAGTTATCGTTTTCCCTCTCGAGGAGCCCGCTGCCTGCAAGCCTTTTTTCCTTCACCCAAGCCCTCGCTGGTTTCGACGTGCCTGGAGAGGAGTCTCTTTCAAAAGTATGCCCTTTCCCTTTTTCGCAGAGAATAACGTCTCCTTTCCTTTGTTTTCTTCCTGGAACCTCTCTGGCGAGCTGCTTCTGGGGAGAGTGGAGAGAAGATGCGGCGGCGCGTTCTTTCTGGTGAAGATGAAAGCTTCTCTTTAACTAGAACTACCCCCCTCTCCGTCTTTCCAGGTTTCATTGTTGTTTCTTTCCGAAAAAGAAATTTTTCCTTTTGTAGTGCTCTTTCTTTTTTCTCGACGGGTTTTTTTTTTGATCGACGGCGGTCCTTTCCCTCCGTTTTTTTCAAAATCCCTCTTCCCAAGAAGTGGATCCGACCGCGCTCCCTGTAAGATCCTTCTACTTTTCTAACCTTTTCCTCTGAAACCTCTCTTGCCCTCCCTCGCAAAAGGATAAGACGATTTAGTCTTTCCGTGCTCCCCTTGGTGAGGGTTTTGTGTCCGCGAGCAGTCCATACCCCCGGAGGGGAGGATGGACTAAGACCCCGTTCCCCGACAAGCCAGGCCACCCCCCTTCTTCTTCCCCGGCCCTCCCTGATCTTGACTTCCCGGGCAATAGAGTCGCCTGCGCCCCGATGCTTCCCTTTCCTTGAGGAAGATTGGGTTGACCCCCGGTTTTCTCTCTTTCGGAAACCCTCTTGCGCACTGAATGAGATTTGAGCGCACTGGTCTACTGTTGGAGAGATGCTACCCAATGCATTCGTCTCTCTTCTTACTCTTTCGACTCGAACGCTTCTTACTTCCTCCAAGAAGTGTGTTCCTTACCCCAATTTAATACTCTTTCCACGCCGGCCCTCCATTCGTCCAGAAAGTAATCCGATTGGAGTTTTTCTCCTTTTTTTGGTGGATCAGTGTCTTAGGCTTCCCCTGATCTTCTTTTTCCCCTCGTCCAACGCGAAATTGGTTTCTCCCTGGCTTGTTTTCCCCTCCCAAAAATCACCTCTTTTCGCCCCGGACTGATCGCTCCTCCCGGTTTTTTTTTGGGCTCGTCGTTCAGAGGAATTTTTCTTTCGGAGCTCCAACGTTCTTTTCCTAGAAAGTCAGCCCGCGCGCTTAGGATACGCTTTTTCCCCGGCGCTTCCAATAGCGCCTCCCGGGAAGAAGTCCTTCTCCCGTAGAACCATCGCTCTCTCCTCGCTCCTCCATTCCCCCACCTTTGTTTTTCTCGCCCACCCAACTTCTGTAGGCCCAGTGCCTTATCTCCTTTTTTTCGATTCCCCTCTTTCCCTGAAAGATTCTTTAGTTCGCCACTCTTGCAGCAGCTACAAATGCTCCCGCTCCCCCCCCCCGCTCACAGCTTTCTCCTCGTCTCGCCATTTCCGTTGTTCCCGTCCCAAAAAGGAAATTGAAGACGGATTAGCCATGTCCTACTTTCTTCTCCCCCGCATCGCGCGCTCCGTCCCTTCCCTTCCCGTCCCGCGCAGCTTCAAAGTTTGTTACTACCCTTCATAGTTCTCTCCTAGCATACTCTCGTCTCTTAGTCATAGTCGCTTGTTGCCCCGCCTTTTCCATTTCTGTGAAAAGGGGTTTTCATATCCATCCCTCCCCCATTATAACGTCCTACCATTCAACATGGCCCCTCCCCCCCCCTCCTATCGAGCTACCCCACACCGAACCCTTCAGGTAGATGGCAGAGGATAACAAGCCCTTTGCCCAGCTGTCCGGACTTTTTGCGAACCTATTACCCCGTCGTACACATCACGAGCTCCCCCCCTCCATGTCCCCCGCTGGGACGCTCCCTCCCCACAGACTGGAAGATTCGCCACTTTCTGTGCGCACCCTTTCTCTTTTCCCAAATCAAGACCCGCTTTCCCCTCCAAATTATCTGGGAACTCCGGCACCCCTTCCCAAGTCTTCTCTTCGAAGAGATTACGTATCCTTTCTTCAGTACTTCTCTCACTGAATAAAGAACGGGCCGCGCGTTTTCGTCTCCCCTCTTTCGTTTTTTTTCCTTTTAATTCTTCACCTCGGAAAGGAACCACGATTCAACAACCCTTTTTCCCCTCTCGCGAAGAGCCCTTTGCCGTAATCTCGAAAAGAAGCCTTCTTTTTCCCCAATCTTTAGCGGCCCTCTCGTCCTTTTCAGCCCCTCCCCCTTTAATTTCGCTCCATCGCCCTCTAAAAAGAGGCTCGTTGCCAACACCTTCCCCCGTGAATTGCAACTTCTTTCCTGCGAAGTACGTTTCCCTTTCCCATTTCATCTTTTGCATGGGAGAAGATGAATATTCGTTGGTTTACAACCCACTTTTCTTCTTTTCTCCCCGATTCTTCCAATCCCCCTGAGCAGCGAGGAATCCCCTCCTTCCCACCAGGTTTCTTCTCGTTCCTCTCCTTTTCTTGTGTTATACGTAGCGCGTTTTTAACCCCCCATCTGCCCTTTCAGTGTCCCCGGCGCCCACCCACCACTTCCCCCTCAAAACGCTTTGAAGTGCTCCCTGAAAAACGAAAATTTTCCCACGAATCTATCATCTTCCCCCTTTTGTGGTAATCTCTCTTTTCTTCCGTTGTGTTGTTTGATCTCTCCCCCTTGCAGCAGGTCGTAGATTTGTCTTGGTCGTTCTTAGTGAGTGGGGTCGGGGGGCCCACTTGCGTTATTACCCTTACCAAGTAAGAGTTGCACTCCTCGCTGGTTGTGGTTTCCCACTTCCGTCCCTTTGTCGCTTTGCTCCGAGAAAAAAAGAAGGAGAAAAGATTTTTTCCCGAGTGCTAGTCCCTTTTTTCCTCTTTTCTCGATGAGAGTGGAAGGACTCGTGCTATGGTCCTATGATTTTTTTCCCCTTCTTTCTCTCCCCCCCATCTTTCCCCGCAGCTCCCATTTGTTTTCGCGTAATAGAGTTGCGACTTTTTTCAAGGCCCAAGGTTTATTTTGCAGACGAGGGGTTTCACTCTTTGGAGCCGCCTTTCTTTCCCCGAGGGCCTTGCTGTCTTACTGCTTCTCGATGGGGAGGAGCCTTATCGTTATTTTTCTCGGAAAGTATCTTATCTCTGATGCCTCTTTTTCCTTTCGGGAATCCCTCTTTCCTCCTCTGAGAAAGACAGCTTTGCCTCGAAGCTCGGCCCTATTGAGGCCTCATTTTTCCGATAGTCGTCCTTCTCCAGGTGGCCGGACCTCTGAGATGTGGACTGCTTGACCTATCATTTGTCTTTGTTTGAGTTTGGCGTCACTCTCGATGGCTCTTAAGCTTTCCGATTGAACTTTGTGGAGAGGGAGTTAGCCCCTGTATTTTGCTACTCTCCTTGGGGCGAGCCTTCTTTTTATTCGGTCTCTGCATTGAAATTTTTCCCCTTTTATGGAGGAAAGAGCTTGTATTTGTGTTTTTCAGCGCGCCCCATTTTCTACCGAATTTGCGCGCGATATTTTGCCTAGGGCCAGTTGATGCCTCTTCTTTTTTTCTTTCGCTTTGATAGATTTTTGCAGAAAAGGGACTGTGCCCCCCGCAACGACGAGGACCTCGGATTGCCCCTTTTTTTCCCTTCTGCTCGTCTGAGGCCCCAGAGGGTGATGGTCTTTTGGTTGGTCGCAGGTCCTCCTTTTTAGCGAGGAGATGCGTGCCCGTTCATGCCCTGCTTTCGGGCATTTTCGAAGCACGTCTCCAGGGAAGGGGTGTTGATTGACCGGATCTCTTTCCCCTTTTTCCGAGGCCGATACTCCTTCGCGTGGCGCGCAGTCTTTTTTAGTGTCTCCTTTTTTCGTGACGACCTTTTGAGACATTTCCAAAGTTTCATCTTTCCTTTTCGAATCGACCAAAAGCCTCCTCTAAGACTTTCTTGTTGGGCGCTTCGGAAAAAGCCTCTGGTCTTTGTTGGTCCCCCTTATTCGGCTCTTTTGGCTCGCGGGATCGCCTTCTTCAGCGCTTCCTCCTCCCCAATAGCTCTCTAGAACCCGTGTATGGGACGAGACCTCTCTCTCCCCTTTTCCGCTCCCCCCTTTCCTTGGAAGAAATCAAGCGCCCTTTATTGCAATCCTCCCCCCCGACGGATGGCGTCGTCCTCTTCCCTTTGGGCTGAACAACACACTTTTTTGGTGCTGTTTTTTTTCGAATACATGGGAGGGTGCAGCTGCTTCCCAAGTTTAATACCCCCCCGTAATACGACGACTCCCTAACAACGCCATTTTCCCCCTCCAACTTCTATGTGAAGGAAGTTTTCTCAATTTAGATTTTGGAGAAGTACCCCCTCTCTCCGTCGGCCACGTTAATCTTTTTTTTTTATTTTCCGGCTTGGCTATGAAGGCTACAACTTCTCAGTACGAGATTTTCACTCCCGAATGCGTTTTTTCCTTCTCCTTTTCCCTTTTTGATCTATCGCTCTCAAAGTCGTCGTTCGACGGGGTCTCGCAACCCTGAAGGAAGACAATCCGTTTTCTGAACCCCAATTTCCTTGCCTTTTTTTTCCCTCTCTCGACTTCCCCTTATGTGCCCTCACTCCTTTTTCAGAATGCTGGGAGGTTTGGACATGGCCTTTTCCTGGTAATCGACGGGCTTCTTCTTAATGCCTTTTCCCCCCCATTGGGATTCTTCTTTTGGGGAAAGAACAAAAACCCTTCCCCCCAGTATGTTTTTTTTTTGTTCTCGTTCCCATAGCTGACATCCATCGTAGCGTGGGACTCTTCTCATCGTCATCGATGTTCGTCTATTAAAGGGGACCCCTATACCGTCGTCCCCTCCTTGATTCTCTCGGTCTCTCCCCCCCCCTTCGTTTTCCTTTCTTTTCCTTTTTTTTTTGGCCCCAGCATTCAGCCGTTTTCTTTTCCCCTTTCGAGTCCTCCCCTCTCTTTCATTCTCCGCTCATTCCCCCAATTTCCCCCCCGTCTGCTTTTTCCTTTCCTGAAAAAACAAGTGAATCCATATCCTCCTTTCGATACCGAGGTCCCCCCGCCATAGCCAGACAGCTTTTTTCTCTGTAGAAGAAATTAGAACGCCTTCTTAGCTCATTCCCCCGTCTTGCGCCACGCGCCTGATCTCTGCCGCCCCTTCAGCCCCCTGTTCCCGGGTCATAAAAACAAAGGACCCTTAGGACATTGTAGGAAGAAGTTGAGCGGTCTTCCAGTTGGCACCTTTCAGCGATCCTTTGGAATTGACCGTTTCACTCAGCGTGCCCTTTCCTACGGCTTGTCCCCCGCTCTCGCCGTCCGCCACTGCTCCCCTGGCTCTCGGAGGGCCCGTTATAAGTTCCCTTTTGGCGGCCCCCCAAAATATCTCCCCCCCTTTCTCGTAGGACGCTTACCTCACCTTTTAAGAGGAACAGAAAACTCGAGAAATCGGTCCCCTCACCCTCTATCAGTTTTTTTCCTCTTCTTCTCACTCGCTTGCCTGGTTTCAAGGAAGAACCTTTCCAGCGTAACGTCAAAATCCCGGCGCCCCCCCCCCCCCCTTCACCTTCAAACCTCCAGCTTTTTGAGGAAAGCAGAGAAACCCTCATACGCCCCTTACTTAATCGTGCCGCCCATCTCGATGGTTCTCTCCTTTACGTTCAACGTCCCACTCGGGAACGAATTCACGCTCCCCCTTTTTCTTCTGCCGCCGCCGTCGATAATGATCCCTTCCCATCGATCTTCCCTGAGCGTTTCGTCGCTTCCAACAGAGGTTTCCCTTTTTCAGCTTCTCTTCCCTTCCCCGCCCGATCCCAAAAGCTTATTTAGCCGGCCTCTCGTTTCCATTTTTTGAACTTTTTTTTCCCAACTCTCCGCAGAAAAAATCGCTTTCACCTCACACTCCCGATGCAAGCCGCCGCCCCCCCCCCACGTGCGGCTGCCTCTGCCCCCATGAAAAGGTTGCACCCCCCCCCCGTCTCCTTTCACCCGTTTCCCTTTTCTCTTCCTGCCTTCCCCCGGCTTCATTTTCAGATGGAATCATCGAGCTTCCTTTAAAACACACCCGGCCCCTTCCTCCTTCAAACGCAGCGATTCCTTTCCTCTATTAAGATCTTTTTCATGGTTCCCTGCTTGGAATTTGCTTTAAGTCATGTCATTTCCACCCGCTGCGCACGGAGTTTCCCCTTGGCGTAAACCCCATAAAATTAGGATCGAAAACTTTCTTTTTTGTCTATATTCTCCGCCCCCAAGAACACCTCCCCCTTTCTCCCCCCGTCACCGAACACTTCAACTCTTCTTCTTTTCCTCCTCCTACTTTTCTGAGCCACCCGTTCCCGCCTTTCCCCGTAGATGTCATTTTGTGCTTGTTGAAGTTGCTCTTTTTTTTTCTTCCCCTTCGACCTCCCCATACTCTGAAGAAGGTGATGTTTTTTTTCGGTGAACCTTTTGTCCGTGAGGCGCTTGAGCGCTGCCTTCCCCCCCCCCCCCCCAAGACATTAGCACCCCGAGGGAAAGATTCTCATTTTTTCCGGTGCGTACCCTTTCCTTTGAATGAAAAGAATCGGCTCCCTGGCCATCATGATTCTTCTCTCCCGGAATTTCCTCCGTCCTATGCCCCCCTACAATTGAAGTACTCGCGTTTCTTCCTTAAAAATTGTGTCTTTTCTTCTTGCAGCCGAGGGTTTCTTTTGCGCTGGCGCTTCTTCTTTTTTCACGCGGTTCCCTTCGCTTGCTGTGATGCTTTTAGTGGAGGAGAAGGATTCGTTTTTCTTTCTACGCCCGTCGTTTTTTTACTTGAATGCTTTGGGACCCCCTTTTTTTTCACCTTTGCCGATGCCTCCTTTTTTTTTTCTCCGCCAGATTTTTTCGAAACCGCGCGATTTCTCCGGTCGTTTCGCTCTCTTCTCCGGAAGCGGCGGGCTATTCTTCTCGGGGAGCTTTCTGCGGTTCCCCGCGGGGCTTTTTCTTTTTTTCAACTCGAGATTGGTTTCTTCCAAGATTTCTTTTTCTTCGTCTCATATGAAAGTCTGTTCCTGTCTTAGCTCTTCTTGTTGGTGCCGTTGGGGTACTTGTGCCAGTGATTTTTCTCTGGCTTTTTCTGCAGCGATGGCGGCCCTCTTTTTTCTTTTCTCATCGTCAGCTCCTTCCTCTTTTTCGCGGTTCTGTTTTTCGGTGCCCGCCAAATGGTGATGGAAGCTCTTTTTCAGGGCGTGTGCCCTTTCTTCTTTTGCAGAAATGGGCCACCCCTTCCATTGACTCGGGTTTTCCCCCCTCTGACTTACCCGGAGCGGATGCTTCGAGGAGAGATCTCCTTTTGAAAGGTTTTATCCAAAGAGGTTGCTTGTCCCTCTCGATGGTTCCCTTGCCTGTCAGCTTCGGACGTAGAGTGCCTGGGGAAGCCCGTTCCCCCCCTTTTTTTCGGTCATGGTCTTCCGACTCCAATTTCCTTGGTGTTGCGTTTTCCCCCGGCTAGCGCTTCCTTTTTTTTTCTCGGCGCCCTTTCTTGGCGCGCTTCCGAATTTGGAGGGCGCGGCCTCTCTTCTAATGCCCTGATCTGACCTTCTTTCCGGACCTCGAATCGCCAAACAGCTTTCCTTCTCTGGGCTCTTCGAGTGCCAGTTCTCCCAAAAAGCAATTTCCTACGTGATTGTTGGGTTTTTCCGTATTCGTCCTGGAGGGGCCTCTTCTGATGCGGCGCCTTGCAAAGAGATCTTTTTTCAACCATGGGGCTCCCTTACGAGAAAGCGCCTGTACTTCCGGTCTTCCCCCCTTGAATCTTTTTTTTGCGAAGAAATAAAGCTTTTTTTTTACGATGCTTTTCTGACGAGACCACATACGAAGATGGCCCTTTCCTCGAGCTTTGACAAACCCTAGGGTGTGGTGCTGTTTTTTAGACCGAGCTCCCTTTGGTGACGCTGGGTTCCCCAGGTCCTAAAGACTCTTAGTTCCTTTCCGAGCCCCCAAGAAATGGTCCCTTACGCCACTTCTTGAAGGAATCCTTTCCATAGCTGCTGCTGCCCCGGAGGAAAGAGGTTTCTTTTTGGGGTTCATGGCCCGGACGGACCTCAATTCAGGACCTTTGACCCGAGCTGCGTAACTCCCTGAG
>Ga0179593_1514715_pt1 | contig 11247 bp, 13 predicted proteins | sample CZODoug2_1_08_16_FD_185931 | JGI IMG/M metagenome (GOLD analysis project Ga0179593, IMG submission 185931) | Vadose zone soil fungal communities from Angelo Coast Range Reserve, California, USA - CZODoug2_1_08_16fungal (PacBio error correction) | ecosystem: Environmental > Terrestrial > Soil >... | reverse complement strand
TAGACCATTGTGATCCCTGCGCGTACTCTGCCAGGCATATGACTTGTTCTTACTGATAGTCATCATGCGAGCCATTCACTGTGTCCGTTCCTTTTCCCCTTCGGAATTTTTTCTTCCTAACCCCCTTACGGCGCTCTTGCTTTGCGTTCTTTACGCTGCGGGCGCGAAGGCCCCCCTTTGCGTTTTTGGGCGAATTTCTTGAGCCAACAGGGCAAGTACGGAGTTCCCCTCTTTCTCTTTTTTTTTTTTTGCACTTTAACATATGGTGACCAACGCTTTCATAGTCCTGAAGGTCCTTTTGCCTACTGCACCTGACCGCCTTTTCCCTGGTACCTGCCAGGGAGGACATCAGCTGCCGGCACGATATCTCTTCCCTTTTGACCCCCCCTTCCCCTTTTTCCTCATGCGCCGTCCGGCCGCTACCCACCCCCAAAAGAGCGCACATGGGAATCTTCCTCCCCGTCATCACTTTTCCCGGTCAAGCGCACCAGCCTGCTTTCTCCTTTAGTGGTTTCCTTCCCCAATCGGGTCCTTCGATCAGCTGCAACCCCTTAGATTTTTCATTTTGGTTAACCAACAAACTCAGCGTCTATTTGGGCCGATTAACTTCAAGATTTCTCCGAATTTTTTTTTCTGCATGGCTTTTTTTCCTGAAACGTCTTCCCGACCCCGGCGGAAACACCATCACCCTTCTTTCTCGCTTTAGACAATCGGCCTCTAGGGTCGAACCACGCTCCGCCTGCTGGTCCCCACAGCTCCCGTGTCAACACCTTGTTCCTGAAGCGGCGAGTCGACCTCCTTGTTTTGCCTCTTCCCAAGCTGAGCGTCCGTGCAGAATCACGTTCGTGCTTTCCGTTTCAGCACAAGTTTGAGTCACCCCCCCTACCTGTCATCGCTCTCTATCTGAGTTTGGCAGGTCATTCATGTCTCTCTGCGCCTTCAACCCTTTCCCACATCGATCGTCGCGTTCAACCCACACTTTGTTTCTTGGGATTACTACGATGCCACTGAGCTTTTCCGCCTCGTGTCTCTCTTATTCCGACTTTTTCTTACGTCCAGCGCGAGGGTGCTCTCTCCACGCCGCATCATTCTCCCTCATTTAGGCTGAAACGTTGCGTAGTTTCGCGCTCGGCTTGCCGGACTCTGAAGGTGGCTACGACTACCTGCGAGATGGTTACAGCGCTATCTCGCCTTCCTTTGCGGTTCCTCCCCTTCATCCTCTTCCCAAATTGTGGTTTTACCCTGCCCGTTGTATACTTTCTTTCCGCCCGGCAACCCCAACCTCCCACCCTTCTAGAGCTTGCCTTCACAGATGGGATTTTACCCATTTCTCTCCTTTTTGTTGTTGTTGAGAGATTGCGCCGTCCTCGGGACAGAGTTCCACGACTGGTTTGATTGAGGGTTCTCCCTGCGGCTACTCTAAAACTTTCAGGGTAAACACCCTTTTTCTGCCTCCGTGTCGCCTTTTCTCTCATCCCTGCGAGAGAGGAAGTGGTGTTCCCCTTTCAGCCGAGGGTTTCCTATGCAGGCTCTTGAGTCACCGCCGGTTGCGCTGTGAGCGCGTCCCCTTTCCGAGTTTCCCCCCTCCATGTTCCCTCCCTGTTGATATGGAACGTCGGCCTTGTCATTAAAATAGTTTGCTGGACATGTCCCCGGAACAGCCCCTTTCTCTAGGACCTAAGCCACCGCCTTTTCGGTACTCGCATTTTTTTCCTCAAGCGTCCCGCCGAAAGCCCTTGCGCCTTTTTTTTTTGCTCCGTGATGTGAGTGCGGTTTTTTTCCCCGATACTCTATGACCTCTACGATCGGGACCCCGCTGGGGAAATTCACGCAAGCTTTTTTCTCACCTCCCCTTCGGTTCGCCAGATTGGCGAACGTGATCGCCTTCGTTTCCCCGTGAACCCCAGATGATGTGCTTCCATAGCACTTCGTGAACCATCCGTCTTGATGTTTTTAAGTCCGGATGAGCGTTGAGCCCTCTCTGGTTTTTTTTTTTTTCTCACGTTCTTTTTTCCCCGCGGTTTGACCCAGACGTTCTGTTTACTTGCCTTTGCTCAAAATTAGGCGCGAACCCCTAGTGACCCTTTTTTTGTGTGCCCTTCGGGATGCGGGTGGGTTGGGTGAAACCACTCCCATTCCGCCTTCTCATGGTCCTTTTTTTCTTTCCGAGGAACCAAAACAGATGGGGATTAACCCTTATCTAGATATGGCTTGAATGAAGGTCTCCCAGAACCACTTTTGATCGGGCCGCTGGACCCTCTTCCACGGTGTGGTTTTCGACCCCTTTCGTGCGCCGGAGTATGCGGCAAATTACGGTTGGTCCCCCGGTCCTCTTGGTGTCATATTTGCTGTGCTCCGTCTCCGCCAGGTGGTTACCACCCTGGCTTTCCCCCCTGCTTCCCCCTCCTCTTCAGAGTACCCTGTTTCCCTCTCTTTTTGTCATAAAGAGGTTGCCTCTGGTTTCCGAGTTCGATCCCATACGTGTCCCCCAACTGGATGACCTCCGTAATTGCTGATGGTGTGATGCGCCTCCCTCCCCCCCCAGCAGCGCCCGGACTCGACCACTGTTTTTTACCGCCCCATCAAGAGAGCGTAAGGAGTGAATTCTTGCTACTCGAATTTTTTGACTCCTTTGCGGCGATCGCTTGATGTGAATGCCTTCGATAAGTTTAGTCTCGCAGGCCCATGTTTTCCCCGCCGGTCCCTTTCTCCGAGTTTGGCTTCATTTTGCGAAATCTCTCTTTTCCTCCTCCTACGTTTATTCTTCCTCCTCTCGCCCCCCCCTCTCCCTCCCCCTCTCGATACGCACGAGAGCCTCAATGCGCCGTTTGAACTTTTTTTCGACCCTCTTGTTGCCCATGATGAATATGCGCGAAGCGTCGCTCGGCCCGTCTTTAAGTCAGTCAAGATCACGTCCACTCCCTTCCTTTCTTCGGGGCAGTTTGCTTTTTTTTTCCGTGACGGCCAACCTGTGGTTTGTTGACTTTTTCCTCACTTTTCACCAATCCAGGCGAATACGGTTTCGCACTCCCGATCCTCGTGTTTATGCTTTGCCCCCCGAAAACATCTGGCTGACCACCCGTCTCTTTCCTTCCTCGTCCTGTCAGGGGCTCCGGCGTGACGCCCTTTGAAGCAAGGCACCTTTTCACAGTCAGGAACTTCACGGACCCTCCTGGCCTACCCCGAGTCTGTCAAACGAATTGGCCGCTTCCGCCCTTGTCCTCCCACTCCCCAACACTCCAGAGCACCAGTTTTTCGTAAGCTCCCCCTCTGTGTGGGGATTTCGTGGTTTTCCAGCGCAAAGCCATCAACTTTCTTAATTCCCAATAGTGGGGCATTCCAGGCCCTGCTTCCCTTGAGATTTTTTCTTGATGTTGAATATGTGACCCAAACCACCTAACGTTTCTCCCCCCTTTTTTCTGAGGACTAACAATTTTGTGACACGATGTTCCGGATTTCCTCTTTTCCTCCCTTGCGGTTTTTTCCGGAGCCAACGTCTGGGCACCGTGTACTGGACCTCCTCTTCCCAACGTTTTTTCTCCACTTCCATTGAGGAGCAACGCTAAGAGGAACTTTTTATTCTCCCATCTGCATCTTTGGTTCAATGACTTCCGGCCCCCAGTACGCCGGCTGAGATCGGCAGATCACCGTTCGCCGTTGAGCCCGCACGTTGCTCCCCACGTTCCCCCCCCCTAATCGTTAACTAGTAGTTTCTCGATTCTTCTTCAGCAGATGTGTGAAGAGCGCCTTCAACCACGGCCCAATCTAGGTGAAACCCCCTCTTGCGTTTCGGCTGCGCGCTTGTGCGATTACGCCCTCTCCATTTGAATTTTTTTTCTTCTTTTCCCAGCTTCGAAGCTGCAAATTGCAATCACTCCAGGGAAGAATTAGATTTAACGACGGCCGATCCCTGACCCAATTCTGTGCGTCCGCGCTCACAGGCGCCCAACCTTTTCAGGTCCCTTCCTTCTGCTTTCCCTCTTTACATAGCTGTGCGATGGTGAAGTTTCAACTTTCCTGACGGATTGTCTACACGGACTACAGCCAGAGGCAATTTGTTTTTTCTCGGTGCCTTTTCCCTTGACGAACCCTCAACGTCACTGTTCTCAACCACCCATGTCCTTTAAGCGCAATCTTCTTTTCCTCCTCCTTTTCGCTCGATTTCTGGTGGGTGAAGCCGGCGTCGCAGCCTTGGTGTTCCTGTTAGTTTTTTTCTCCTTTGCCCAGATGCATCGACAAAGTGAGTGGTTCCCAACTTTTTTCGTCTAATGTAGAAGCCATCCGTCAGGCGAGCGGTGCACACCGGCACCCTCTCTCCGGGTCTTAGGCAGACGGTCGTTCTTTGCGCTCTTGATCGAAACGACGCCCCTGTTCCCAGCCCCCCCTTCCTTTGATCTGGTCGGGCAGGCCTCCCGTCCTTGACTCTCTTAGACCCCTTTTTTCTTTGCAGTTCGGAAGTGGCCAAGAGAGACCTATCCGGTTTCCATCGGAGCAGCTCCCAAGAGGTCCTCCTGATAGATGCACGTGCGTTGACCGGCCTTATCCTCTTTCTCCCTGACTCAGATCGATCGGCCCGACGAGGGAAAACGGATCTTAGGTTTACTCAATGATTCCCGATCTGCCTGCGCTAGCTTTGCTATGGCACCGTTCCGCTTTTCACCTCTCCCCTTTTCCAAAGGGGTGGTACCCTGTTTCTTCGGCTGAGAGTTGAGCTTTCTTTGGATTTTTTTCAATGTCCAGTTTTGGGGTGTTTGAATTTGTTGCCTGGGGTCTTCCGATTCCTTTCCCAAACGCCCATGCGAAAGGGCGACTTCGATTTCCTTTGGAACTTCAATGGGCTTTCCCCCTCGCCTTCGGGGTGTTTGGGTGAACCACAGCCGGCTCTTCTCACTTTTTTTTTTTTGCCTCTTTCGTTTTAAACTATTGGAGTACTCCCCACTCCGAGTGCTCGGTGTGAGTTGAAGCCAGGACCCCACACCCCCCCCTGCTGGCCACGATTCCAAGTGGCTTTCGGGTTACTGTGTTGAGAAGGACGGCTCATTCCATCAGACCTATTCCCCACTTCTGGTAATTTCATTGATGTGCTCGGGTCCCCTTTCTGATCTGATCTGACTTTCTTTCGTCGGCTCTGGACTTCAGAATTCCCTTTTTTTTTTTAGTCCAAAGATTGTTTTCTGGGCCGATGGCCGACCCCTCTCGGTACTCCTTAATTGGCTTTGCTGGACCTCCCCCCAAACAGGTTGAACGTCAATCTTTTTTCCCCCTAATCATGAATCCCAAGCAAGAATCTGTCTTAAGCTGTAGCTTGTACGACGATTGCATCCGGGAGGTCGGTCCTGATTCGTCTCTTCGATTCTCTCCCCGTCTTACACAGACGGAGAGCGGAACTCTATCTTTTCAATTCTTCCTCTTCGCGATACGAGCTTTTTATTAATTGGTGCGTTTTCATGGACTCTCTTTCCTTCCTCCCTTGTGGTGTTGCCGCTGCCATGACGAGCCCCACATTCACTCTAGCATTCGCCGAGCCTTCGCGCCTTCCTCTTCCGCTATGAGGCCGCGACCTCGTCTGTGTTCTATCTTTTCGCTCCTAGTATCCCTAGGAAATCTCCATCGGAGGCTCGAGACAAAGCTCTTAAATCCATCTCTTTGGGTGGGGCAGGCGAGTCTTTTGGTGGATCTCTCCCTTCCCTTTTGGTTGTTGAGGGAAGACAAGAGGCAGCACACCCCTTCCTCCCCGTTTAGTCAATACCTTTCTTGCGGGCCGTATCTTGAGCAATCTGTGACTGACCCCCAACGCGCTGGGCCAGGCATTGCAGGGATTTTCCTTCTTCCTCCCCCTGTTCCCTCTCCTGTTTTTTGGTACCGTGGGCCAGTCAGGAATTTCAGTTCTCTTTCCCCGAAGACCATTATGGTTTTCCCCAACTTACGCCGTACGGTTCACTCACCATTTTCCCCTCTTTTCCCTTCCAGCCTTTTCATCTCAGCGCACCGACTTGATTGTTTCTTTGTCAGTAAAGAGTCACCCCTATTTCCCCCCCCCTTTGAATCCCCACGTTGAATTCCTCGTTCCTTTCTGCCCCCCCCTCTCGTTCTCCTCTTTAATCTGTGGTTTCCCCAAAACCCAATTCCTTGTGGGCCTTATGAGCCATGGTGCACGTTTCCGAGAAGGGGACGCCCTTTCGGATGGCGTTCTTCCAGACTTTTTTCCCCCCGACTGCGGAAACACCATCCTGGATTGCGCCCCCCGGCTTTTGAGTCACCCATGCCCTCTGAGGCTCCGATCATGTCATCACCTCGTCAGAGCTTCCCTTTCTGAGTCCCTTCTCTTAGACAGAATTACGGTGCAGAGCCTATTTTCGTCTGGTTTTCTCTAAAGTTCATAGACTCTGGCGCCTCCTCTATCAGACACACACTCCATATCTCGTCCGTTTCACTCTCTTTTCAGACTTTTCAGCTCTTTTCCTTTTCCTTTTGGCACCGGTCACGCAAACTTCCCCTTCCCCCCTCGAGACCAACACGTTTTTTGGGCGGCTGCTCTCACTGAGGGAGTCAGGCGGTGTCTATCGTGTCCCCGATCCTCTCCTCAAACTTTCCTTCCAGCCGCCTTCCCATTACTGAGCATTGACCTTCCTGGCACTTTCCTTTCCTGAGGCTTGAAAAGTTAGATTTTTCGCTCACAGTCCTTTATGATTTCCGGCTGCCTACGACTCACTGAGTCGCGTGGTTTTTTGCACTTCTCCCCCTCTGGAAGGATGTCGTACGTCTACATTTTTTTTTACCCTGAGGCCCCCACTGTTTTTTAATTTTCAATCTCCCGAACCCTCAACCCCCCACTTGTCCCCCTTCTCCCCCCGGGAGTTACGCGTCCCCTTTTTTTTTTCTCAGAGGTTTAGAGATGCCATCCTTGCAAGGCGCGCTCCCCGCATTGTTTTTTTAAGGTTTTGTTGGTTCGATTGATCCGTTCTTTTTCTTTTAAACAAACACCCTATTGTCTCGGGCTGAGTCAGTGTAGATGGGAGCACGTCAGCGCGAGAGCGCTGGCCCCACCCCCCCCCCTTCACTTTTCCTCCCTTTTTTGGGGGGAGGTACCTTTACTCATCTTTCCCGTCCTGGTTTTCTCGCTACTTGTTCGTGTCAACTCCTCCCCTTTCCATCCCTCCCGTTGTAGACGGTGATATTTTGCTTTTTGCCTTTCTTCCTCTGTCAAGTGTTCCTCGAGTCCCAGGCATTTTGCAGCTCGGAGCTGGCCCGAGATGCGGACTACCTGTCTGTTTTTTCCCTCAAAGCGAGCGCCCGTTCCTTTCCCTTTTGAATTTTTTCTTTTCCATGTGTAGTTTTGCTCGGCAGTGCCTTCCCTCAGGTGCGAACCCTAAGATGATCTTGCCAACGACGAGGGCCCTCAGAGATATGGAGGGTGTTTTCCCCCCCTTTTGTCTCTTTTTTTTCCCAAGGTGGGCGCCCGATCAGGCCCGAACGTGATCTGCTTGCCCGATTGCCTCTGGCACTGACCCGCATGGAGACTTTCCTTTCCAGGAAAAGCGGTCCGTCTTCTCCCGATTGTGATTCTCTGGTTGCGCTTCCTTTGATTTTCCCGGTTTTTGAGACTTGCTAATCCTTTTTTTTCGTTGTTTGATTTTTTCCCGTTTTCGGTGCGTTCCCCTTCTGTCTGAAAAACCGCCATGCAACTTCCCCCCCCCTTTTTCCCTTCGGGACCCCCCAGATACTTTTTCTTGTGATCATTAGCACACCTTTCCTTTCGGGCTTGGTGGGTTTTGTGGTGACCCACCCCCCGACTTCCCAGGGGGCAGTCTGATAAGATTTCCTCCACCTTTCTAATTAATCCAACTCCCAGAAGTTTTCCGAATGGTTGTTCGCTTTTGAATCAGTTCCTCCCCTCCCCCCTTTCGGGTTTTTTCTCCAAGTTTTGTGAGACGGTTTCTGTGTGTGAGAGGATGTTCCTAGCTTGCCTAGATAGTTGTTGGTCCTGTCCCTCCTTGTGTTTTGACTTCTGGCCGTGCCGTACCCACCCTTCTGGTCACAGTACCCCCTTCCCCCCTCGCCCAGTTGTTCCATTCCCCCCCTTGTACTTTCATACGTTTTTCCCCCCCCCAGCGTTCCCAACCCCCTTAAGGTCCGGTCGACGTTTAGTCGCCTGATTGCGACCTTGTTATTGACCGCCGTCAACCACACCCCCTCTTCCCTCCCCCCTGGACCTCGCCTTCCGCACCCAAACTTCTTCTCAGTTTCTTTCTTTCTTCGGCGGAGTACTCGACCCTTTTCGGAATTGCTTTCCCTACGAATCCGCGCAGGTATGATATCCCCACCTTACTCTCTCCCTTCATTTTTCCCCCCCGTGACAGTTGGAATTACGCTCGGTTGTTTTTTTTTTTTGGTTTTCATGGTGATATCTCTTCTTCCCTTTTTTTGAGTTTTTCCACATGCCCATTAGATCAGGCTCGATCTACGAGCGTCTAATTTCCCCCCCCCTGGCTTTTTTTCTCCCCCTCCCTCTGTATGTGTGCCCTGATCGCATAATGCGCGCAGCCTTCCTTTTTTCCTATGACAGTAAGGATTCGTTCGAAAGATCCCTCCTCCTTCCTTTTGGGGCAGGAGTGATCTGGTGGAATCGCCCTATGATTTCCCTTTGTTGAGGAGGCCCAGACAAGGTCGAGAAGAATCCCACACTTTATCTTTTACCCACGTACGATTGGCTTTCGTTTTCCGGCTTATCCCCCTTGGGTACCAACCCCTTTTTCCGGGCAGGCGGTTCTTTTGACCTTTCCCCTCCTTCCCTTTCCTCCTTTTGGTGGTAACGGAACTTTTGCTTCACTCTCCCACAAATGGACTGAACGACGGCAATCTATGGTTTTTCTGACCTTGCCGCATCGCCGTCCTGCGCCTCCTTTCGATACAACCGCCTTCCACAAGTGGAATCCAGCGGCAACAGTTTTTCAGTTTTTCCTAGTCTTCAAGCTAGCCTTTGATCACCACTTATTGGACTGATGGTTGGGGTTTTACTCCTCGGATCAGCTGCCCTTCTCTTTTCTGCCTTTTTCGTTTGTCACCCAAACACAGCTCTTTCCCCCTTTTTCCAGGCGAGACCCAATTTGCATTGTTTTTCTCCCGACGGCCCCCTTTCTGCATGGTTTCCCGTTTTTCCCCCCGTCCACCGGTTCCAACACAATACAAGTCGACCCCTTTCGTTGCACTAGACTTCCTTATTCCTTTCAGCCGGTTCATCTGATGACGTTCAACTTTTTTTCCTTTTCTTTCCTCCAGCTTTTCCACTGTGCCTTTGGCAAAAGCTGATGTTTTTTGTTTTCTCTTTTTTTTTGGCGCCCGCACTGTATATCAACACGTTCCCCACCCGTCGTTCCTTCTTCCGGGCCGATCTTTGAGTTTTCCCTTCTTTCTGTATCCTTCTTGGTACTCACGTGACAATCCTTCCTTTCCCCCCTCCCTTCGGTTTAGGGCGGCGCGCTTTTATTACGACGATGCCCGGGAGTCTTCCCTCGGCCCAAGTTTACGAGCTAAATTGCCATTCTCTCTTCCCCCTTCCCTCTTGGGATTTTTCTCCTGCCGGCAAGACACTCGTGATCTTTTTCTTTTAACTGGGCGTCGCTTTCCTTCTCTCGCCTTAAGTATGTGGATGCTACCGACTTTCGCTTCTCCCTTTTTTTTATCTTTTTCTCGCCTGAGGGTTGCGTTGTCCCCCTTCCACCTTTTGAAAAATGGTTTTTCACTGACGTTGTCGACATTCTTCCCTGAACCTCACCCTTTCCAACCTGCGTGGAGCGGCTAACCCCCCCCTCTTTGATTTAAGGCAATCTTCTCTGTTTCCCCCCCCCTCTTTTTTTCTTCTATTTTAGGAAATCCATCGGGTGAGGCAAGCGCGCTCCCTTGGTTGTGCCGGGGCTGGCCAGACTTTTCGACCCTGGTACCACCCCACATTGGCCTCTTTTCTATGCTTTCCTCCCCATTCGTCAGGCGATTTTTTGGGAGAGACGTTACACCGGCACAGCGCCCGCGTCTTTTTCGTTGTAGGCGAAGCAGAGTCCATGTCCGCACATTGGCGCCTTTTCTCCCCCCCCCCCCCTTCTGCACGTTCAACCTCAATGCGGGTCCTGTTCTGTTTCCCTTTTGTCTCTGGACTTCGAAATTCGAGTTGGGTTCACCTTGGCCTGTCCTCTGGTTTGCCCCCCTCGAGACACAGACGGACTCCCTTGCCTTTTCCTCCCTTGCGCGCCTCCGAACTTTTCTTTCCTTTTTTTCTTACGTAGAGGTGGCACTTTTGGATCCACTGATAGCTGACCTGCAGAACTAAGATCGATCGGGTTCCTTTACCTCCTGGCCTTTTTTGTTTCGAAGGTTTTTTTCTCCCCCCTTTTTCTCTTTTCGTGGAGAACGTTTCCGTTCGCTCAGTTTTTTCCAACCGCTCTGGCGATCCCCGACTTTCCGTGAAACCTTTCCACGTATATGCCCCTTTTGATTACTTCGTTTGCGACGAGAGGCGAAGTGACGAGCATTGGGGCCTTTTTTCGTGGGGTCAGGTGACCCGTTTACCCTGAAAGGGACTTCCTCCTTGAAATCGGCCCTCTTTCCTTTCTTTGGGCTTCTCTCCTTCGGTTTGAGGGGGGTTTGGTGAACATACATTTTTTTTTTCTTTCCCTTGGTGCAGATTCAGTGAATTCCCCCCACCGATTGGATCTTTGCCTCTTCTTGCTGAAGTTTTCATCAACGAAACACCTTTACTTTTCCTTTTGCGCTTTCGGGTTTTTTTATCGAACTCGGTGTCCGACGTTAGTCCGGAAACCATTCGTTGGTCCTCCTCCCCCTGCCACTTTTGTAATGCGTGAGGTGCTCATTTCTTTGATCCTTCGTTAACCCAACTGAACTCGGTGGTGCCCGGTCGTTCGCTTCCCTTTCCAAGCGCGTTTTTTGCCCTCTTTCCCCCCTTTCCCAGAGCCCCCCCCCTTACTTCAAATAGACGGGATTTCAATTCTTTTCCTGCTGCGATTGGTCCGACATTGTCTTACCCGCCAAACCAAAGGTTTCCTCTCCAGAAGCTTCCTTCTCCCCAGATGGGGGGGGGACCCCCACCAGTAAGGGATTCATTCTGTTCCCGACGATGCCTTCTCTCAGGTCTTTTTTTGTACTGCGCGAATGATGAGATCAGTTGAACAGCGCTTTTTCCTCCTTTGCTGTTCGGACCTTACGCTACGGCGATCGAGCTTTTTTTTTCATTTT
>Ga0179593_1502055_pt1 | contig 11247 bp, 10 predicted proteins | sample CZODoug2_1_08_16_FD_185931 | JGI IMG/M metagenome (GOLD analysis project Ga0179593, IMG submission 185931) | Vadose zone soil fungal communities from Angelo Coast Range Reserve, California, USA - CZODoug2_1_08_16fungal (PacBio error correction) | ecosystem: Environmental > Terrestrial > Soil >... | reverse complement strand
CAAATGGTGCTTGTTGTGCCTTGGAATGTTTTCCCGTTTCCCCTTGCTGTTCCTTGTGTACTTCCCCACCCCCGCAACGCAATTAGCCACTTGGCACATTACGTGATTTCCTCCTCCGGTCTGGTGTGTCCCATCTTTTTGATATTTCCCTCGTCCATTCTTCTGGTCGCGCGTTTTACGGCCCTTTCCCCAATGATGTTCACAGCTAGATCGGTCCGTTCTGTCTCCCCCCTGTAGGAAGATAGCGGCATCTTTGTCGACGACTTGCCAGCGTCTTTTGCTTTTTTAATGCTTTCAGACGTCTCGCCGCCCAGGACCCCCTTTGGTTCGGCCCTCCCCTCTTCCAACCGACGCTTTGTCCTTGAGCCCGTTGCAGAGATCGTTCCAAGGTTAGATTCTGCCCTCCCTCCATTGCCGCGCTTCCTAACCCTCCTCTCTACGCACATGCTGAGCCACTCTTTAGATGCGATGTACATCCGTTAGTGCGTTCCCTTTCTCGCCTTTCCCCAATTGGTCCTTTTCACCCCCCCCCCACCCTATACAGCTTGGTCTTGAGTGCGGACGCAACTCCTCTCCCGCTTCCCCATTCGGATCCCCCTTTGATAGCCTGCTGTAGGAAATCTCCCCTAGTTAGCTCTTTTTTCCCGGGCCGTGTCCCCTTTACACCCTTCAGCCTCAGGCGGGTAGTCCAACTGTATGCCTTCGATTTCGTTTAGATTAAGTAGTTGCCAGACGGGCCCTCCTTATGCTTCTCCATCTCCTCGCTTCTTCAGCTTCGATTTGGCTTACACCGCGTCTCCTGTGTCAACTCATCCGATGGTATTCGTAGTGGGCACAATACCTGCCAGTTCCCTCCTCAATAAATTAATATCCACGCGATCTGGGTCTTAGGGGCCCCCACTCTCATTCAGCCCCATCCTATCCTTCTGGGTACGTTTCTTTTCGCTTGTTGCGATCCTTCCTTTTGACATGACACACGTCTTGTTTGGCCATTCACCCCTGGGCCCAGGGACCGAGCAGCAAACTCCATATTGTTTGCGCATCATGTTCTCTACCCCCTGACAGTCCCCTTTTCATCCCGATCGAAGTTGTTGCCGCTTCCGAGGGCACCGTACTCCTGATGGTTCTTTCGTATTCTCCTAGGTTTTTGAAAGGTATTTTTCCTTTTTCTCCACCCTTTCATTGATTCCTTCCTATAGGATTCGTATAGACGGTCCCCTATCGCTCATTCCTCCGGTCCTCAGCCCTCCTTTAGTCTCGCCCCCTATCGTTGTTCTAATCTGCTGAGAGATTGCGGTCCCCTATTATGTGCCAGCCCTCCGCCCCCATCTTGAAAGAAGAGACTTCAGCCTTAATCCCCTTTCTTTTTCAGCTCGACATTCCTTGCCAGGATGTTTCGGCCCTTGACAGCGCTGGCTTCCGTTTTCCAACCCGGATTGCTTACCCCTTACCCGTGGCCGCAGCCGTTCCTTTCCCGGGTCCGCAGTTTGCAATATTTGGGGTACACTGCCTTCCCAGTGGGAATAAGTCAAATCCCGAATGCTCTGTCCCTTCTCCTCCCGCGTCTATTTTTTTCGGACCCTTCTTGTTATTCTGGTTAGTTTCTGCGGATCGGACTTCATGATTCGCTATTCATCTCCCCACCTCTCCGAAGTCTCCCAGGCACCTTCCTTTTGTCCCTGCTGTCGAACATGTGATGCTCTGCGTCGGCCCATGTCTTGTTAAACATTGCACGTCATCTGGGCGTCGGTGGCTGCTACCCCCTTTTGTCGACCCACTTTTTGAAAAGGTCCTCCTGATTGTCCAACCCCCGTCTTCCTCATATTTGGACGAGTTACCGTCCCTTCTAATCTTTAGCTCTTTCCCGGCCGTGCCCCTACCCAAAGCGCTACGCATTTTAACTTTTGTGTGTATGGGTTTTGACGTGCAGCGTGTTCCACGCTTTGTAATACCGCTCTATTTTTCCATCGTGAGGGATTTTCCCCACAGTAAGCAGCTTTCCATCTTGAAGCCCCAGGACTCAGGCAGTCTTCGTCGCTCTTTTATGTGGCTCCTGCTTGATTTATTTTGTCTCTATTTTTAATTTCGCTCTGGCTTTGATCATCCCCCCACTTGCCCTGCCCCCGTTTTTTCTATTCTATCCCCGCCTTTTGACCAGGCTTTGATTTCCCTCCTTTTTGATCTTTTTTCCCTTTGACCTGATTACCCGCAATTCGGGTCCGGTGAAATTTCATTTGTGTTTCCATCCTTTTTTCCCTTTTTTGCTTCAAATAGCGGGACTTAGTCTTCCGCCGCTTTCCTCTTGTCCCCTCAGCTCAACGCGGTCGTTATTTTCCCCTGATTGATTTAATGCCGTTTCCTTCAGCACTTCGTCACGACGTGACGTCGGTCCCAAAAAGCCACTTACTGCCAGGATCTTTCGGACTTCAACTGTCCCCTTTTTTTCATGCCAAGCGTCTCTTTGGTTTCCCCAATCCCGTTTCGTTGCCTCTCGTTGGGATCCCATCAACCCGTCCTCGCTTTCGCCAAAGCGCTGAAATATCTTTAGGACTGTCAACATTCCAGTTTGAGTCGCTTTCCTTCATACCTGCGGACTTTCCCGCGTCCTTCAATCTAAGCTGACTTTTTTTTGGGAATACACTTTTCCTTCGCCGCCTCCATCTTTTTCTGGGGGAGAAATCACCATCCGCAACCTCCTTCTCCTGTTGAGGTTTTAGAACCCCCTCTCTCTTTTCTTTCTTTTTTTGATCGGATTTGCCCCCCCACTATTCAAAAACTTCACTTTCTTTGCGTGATGTTTCCGCACCAATAATGTTTGCTTGGACGGTCTTGGTCCCGAGTGAAGATTTAAAACTAACACCCCCCCCACAGCTTATGATTGGCAAATGAAGGTTGTTATCTTCCTCTCAGCTCTTTAGCCTTGACTCTAACTTGCGGGGCCCTCACCTCACCTACGAGACATTCCCACACCCAGCGATTGTTTGTTGTTAGAGCTTAGGAACTGGGTGATTTTTTGGCCGAGCACGCATCGTGAACTGTTCTTCTGTTATTAAACTCAAAACCATGCACTGTATGCTCATAGGTGGTGTTAAATTGATATTTGGCATGGGGAAGGGGGACTGACGTCGCGCTAAAGATACTGTCGTTTTTCTTTTTTTTAGTGGAACCTTAAGTCGGGGTGTGAGAGACGTATCATCGTTTCATACCGCATTCTTTTTGTTGTTTCATTTTTATTTTTTTTTTTTTTTTTTTTTTTTTTTTTTTTTTTTTTTTTTCTTTTTTTGTTTTTTTTTTTTTTTTTGTTTTTTTTTTTTTTTTTTTTTTATTTGTTTTTGTTTTTTCCGTGATACCGGGCTTTCTCTTTAGAATAGCGTGGCAATTTTTCTTGTCTCAACCGTCTGGATATTGGAAATCCCAAACTGCCTTTCTTTTCCTGCGCCACTTCCCCTTTCCTTATATAGAGTTTGCCAACCCTCCCCTTAGTCTCCGCCGTTGAGCGTGTTGTCCCCCAATTATATAGAGACCGGACTATCTCTGCTTGATTTATGGAGTTATCATCTTCTTATCCGTTCCCTTACCCTTTCTTTTAGATCCCCTAGAATCGTTTTTTGTAAATGAATGTACTGCCTAGTTGGTGGTCTTGTTCCGCTGAGACCGTGCTTTTTTGCTTAAATCCTTTATCTATCGCCATAGGATCCCCTTCTGACCCACGTACACCCATACCATTGTCCTTAACTTCTAGTTCGCTTCGCTGCTCTGGTCCAGCGCTTTTTTAGGAATTCCCTGATGTTTTTATTCAACTCCTTTCATCCGGAAGCGTTGATTCACTGGCCCTGTTACCTGAAGATGTGTATCCCTGTTTTTCACTTGACTTACCCGCATACCTTTCCCTGGGACGTCTCTGATCTCTTCAGTTTTCTCCTGCGGACCGCTATCGTCGCCATGCCTGAATGCGAGATAGCATTATTTGCTTATTCGTGCCCTTCCAGTTCACTTTCCATGCTTACTCCCTATAAGAGTAAAGTCCGCTCCCATCTGCCCTCATCGAGACTTTTTTCAGTCACGGGATGTCCCCTGCTTTCTGACGGTCTCTTCTCCCTCTGCCCAACGTGTGCCCCTGATGCCTTTTTTCGCCCCTCCAATTTCAACTTGGCCTCACGGGAAACGGGCTGATTGTACGCCTCCTCATGTTGCTCGGCCGACTCTTGTTATGCCTCCTTGGAAGACACCCTCCGGCCGTTAGTTCTTCGTCTGGTGCATGCTGCGCCCCCACTATTTATACTTGCATGTGGACGCTGCCCCGTTACTATCGTTGCGGTTCTGATGGTGATGATGTAGTGGGCGTCCTTCGCTGATCTTTCATTCCGCGCGCACGCGGGTCCGCCTCCTTCCTCTCCGTTCTCGTGCTTCGGAATGTTGCGCTGACCGTGTAGTTAACACCTGTGTCTGCGACGAGGAAGAAAGGGCTTTTTCTGATGTCAGATTGGGCCCGATGCCAAGGGTTTACCTGCTCGGAAGTTTTTCACTTAATACGTACTCCCAAGAAAAACCCTTCCGGTGACCCTGAGAAGTCCATCCACCTTTTTGTCGCACTTGTTTCAACGGTCCCTCCGTGGTTTTTTTCTGGCACCCTTTTTTTGCGGCTATCCCCGTAGTTGGCTGGTTTTACCTCACACAGCCTTTATTGGGTTTTGTAAGACAGCCGGTCCAACTACCCTTTCAAGTTTCCCACCATCTCTCGCTTGCGCGAGCGGGCGTAGCCCCCAGATGTGGCCCCCTTTTATTCGCCACTTTGCGATTCTTTGCAGGATACCAAGTAAGCCCATTCCTCTCTCTTTGCCTCCTCAGGACTTCCGAACGATGCGTCTCTGTCTGTGTTGCCAAGTTCTTTTCTTTATAAGATCGTCTACGTGCGCACTTCTCATCCCGAACCTTTGGCCACCCCGAGCATCTCCTCGTGTGTCGTTCAATACCCGACTCGTTAACGTCTGCGCTCTACCCTCCTCTTGTCGGCTTTGCGTGCCTGTCGTCCGTGCCTCTGTTTCCTGGATCCACTGTGCAACCTCAGATTCATCCTTTCCCTGGCTGTCTGTAGCAACACTTCCTCCACCGCTGAAGACCATCTTTCGTACCCCCACCGTCCATACCTTTCACGGCAGTACTCCCCAGGTATCCCGCCTGTGTGTGTTTTAAGTAATGACTGTTATGGGCTTCTCCCTCCTGATTAGAAATTCATCTCCTTGGCTCCGGAGAAACTGACCTCTTATTATTTGCTGCCCCGCCTTATCGCTCCCTTTGCATTTGGTTTTGCCCCATTCCCCATTCTCTGTTCAGGCCCCCCCCTGTTCCCGAGACACTATACAGTCGGTCCTTCATGTACTTTTCCTATAATCCCAACCGACCGGTTCAAACGCAAAGTCCTGTTTCTCTCCCCTAAATTTCCCCCCGGTTCCCAGCAGGAGGTCTCATGGTCCATTGGCATCCTCGTCGCTTTTAGTTTGAATTCCATCAACGCGTGTCAACGGTGGGACCGCTGGCCCTCTCCCAGTCCGATCATCGGCAGTACCCGTGAAGGTGCATCTCCTCTTCCACCCATATCACGTTTGTTTTGTTTCTGATATAACACAAGCGTGCTGGTGAACCTTATCTCGGAACTTGTAGAGAGCACTTTTTCCTGCTGTTTGTAGTGGTGAATTTCACCGCCACGTTTAACTTCCCCCGGGATCCCCTCCCATTTCTCAGTGGCCTCCGCACATTCGATTTTCTGTGTCCTAATGCTACGGTATTGAAGCAATTTTCGGTCCCCCTTTCCGGATGTTCAGGCGATCTTTATTCCCTGTGTTGCATTTCCCATAATGCACTTCAATTAGGGATCTGACAATTATGCAGATTTCGTAATTAATATCTCTCCCCTTAAGCAGGCGACCCTTTTTTCCACTGTTATTGTTGTTTCATTACTGCCTGCATCTCGGTCGGACCTGCCCATTCATAATAGTTTCGGCTAAAGGCACCACACCCCTTGAGTCCTAATACTCCAGCTTGAAGCTTTTGTGTATCATTGAACCCTATACAGCTTAACCTTTGGTAGTTATGTGACAGCCTACAATGTCAGCCCCCATTGGTGAGCCCCCGACTCCCCGCGAGGACCGCCCCCCTCTTTGCCGTTTCTGTTTCTCGGAGGTGAGGTTGACGACCTATGAGATGTCCTTGCCGTTTCCTGGACTCGCTAGAGGACGTAGTCGGCGTTCTTCACAGTTTCTTTTCGCAGATGATGTAGTTCCCAGAGAGACGGCCTGTTCCTTTCTTTCCTCTGCGCGTTCCATCCGGCGTTTTTGGCTGTTCAGTTACCTTCTCGTAGTTTTATTGCTGTCTTGCATCTGCGGTAATACACCCCCTGATTCTCCGACCCCCTCTGTCTGCGTGCCCCCCCTCTTCGTTCAGCATCTTCTCTCCGGGAACTCCCTGTTCGTTGGCTTCGTAGCTCGAAAAAAGGAACTACCATTTTCCGAGATCCCCGGGTTGATCGCCTGCGACTCACCATGTACTGTTCCGCTGCATCCCCAAAGTCTCCCCTTTTTTAGCTAGTTTTTTATTTTTGTATCTTTTTCCAAAGTTAGAGGATTTGACTCTGTTCGTTTCTTAAGTAACGGCATTCTCGAGTTGGTTGGCACCCCTCCCCTCTTTTCATTTAATTGATTTTGCCTGCCTATTAATGGCGAGCCAGTTCCAGGCTTTCGTCGGAAATTCAGGTTCCATCTCATGCCTTTCCCCTTCGTCTAGCGCCTTGCTTTTCCCTTCGCGCGGTCGTGGGCCCGGATATTTGCAGCTATTTACTGACCCATCAGGACCCTCACTCGACTTCTACTTCAATGAAAATGGCTTGTACGGCTTGAATTTTGTGTTCTCCCGACTTTTCGCCCTTCCCGTCTGCGGGGGTCGTTCCCCCCCCTTCTGCCTCCCGCCCGGCTAGCGCGTTTCCTACCCGATTTGCGGCCCCCGTTTTAAACGAGTGGTCTTTCCAGCCGCCTTTTTCCCCCCGGGTTATTGACTCAGTTTTGACCCTTTTTGTCTTTGTTTTCCTCCAATTCCCCCATCGGGACTTTCCCTCTTTGGTCAGAGATCGTTTCTATCTCTTCCTGCGCACGCCTTCTCCTTGCTTTTGAGTTTTTTTATTCGGAGCGTGTTGGCGCTTGATCGATCCGCGTTACGCTGAGCAGATCCGAGCGTCTTTGACTCCCTAAGTCCTCTCACACTTTGAGGCTTCTGCTCCCTTTTTTTTTAAACATGTTTGGCTGCGCTCTCCGTCTCCATTTCTAACCCTCGCCTCGCCGTCCTTGTCAAGTGTCAACGTGTGGCCTCCCCCTCCTTTCTTGGCCCAGGCTTCGCGGTACAACGCTGCCCGCTGTGTGGCGTACCGCCCGTGGCTCTTGGCACCTTTCACCGGACCTCTCTCACCAGCCGTTAACCAAGCCGCTATGACTTTTGAGCATGATGTTAGACGTGCCAGCGTCGGCCTTCCCCTGATTTCTCTCGTTTTTCTCTGATATTCTCCCACTTTCCCGCGCGTTCGCCATTAGATTTTCAAGCCTCCTGCGGATGGAGCGACCGTTCTCTGATCGCTTTTTTACCGTCAGCTGTCTCCTGCGGGTTTTCGATTCTCGGTCCATCAGACTCGTCCTACACCCTCCTCCTTGCTATATTCTTTCCACGAATTTGGGCCATCTTTCGACGGATGCACGTCAGGTGCTTTTGAGACGCTCGAGGAACAGGCACTTTAAGGTCTGCGTTTTTCGCAGCGTCTTTCATCAATTTGGTTTATTTCCTTGTTTCCTGTTCATCAAGGCATTAAGGTTTCCGTATGTTTCGGTCTCGGTCCCCTATAGTGACCTCGTTGGGAGGCCGACCGATGATTACACTGCGGTGCTTTATCTTGTGGGACGGATCGTTTCCACGTCCCGGCAAACACACGCCTCCAGACACTTTTTTTTTGACGCGTCCGGTCCAAAGGCCCGATTGACTCCCCCCCTCTGCTCGACAGATTTGGGGGCCCCACCCCTATCCCGCGCTGGTTCGTTCTCTCTAGCCGAAACGCACCTTCACCCAAGACCGAGATCGCCAAACCCCCTTTCTACACCTCTTTTTTCTTATGTCCCCACATTTTTTTGAGCCTCCATCTTCAAAGAGTCTACTCTCGCGGTTTATAACCTTTTCAGGTCCATTCCCACTCCTTTTTATCCTGTGGGTAGCGACGGTCTGCCATGTGTGGCCCCTTACCCCGCTACGTTTGGCCCCATATAGCCGTTGGGACACCACCATCCCGCCCAGACCTGAGTGCGCACCTTTTTGAACTGTCTCTTCCGTTTCATTCCTTTTCCGTTTGTGTTGGTGCGTAATTCGACCACGTTTGATCTGCTTTAGGTCTATTTCGTCATTTTCTTTTTTCCCCGCAACACTTTAGTGAGTCGAGGACGGTTTGGGTCCCTCACCCAATTCATTTTTTCCCAGACACACATTTCTTGCTTCTTATGTGATCCGCCCGGTGATAGTCATTTTCTGCATTTTTTATTCTTTTTCGCTATTCTCTAAAGCCCCGCTGCGGTTTCAACTCTCCACGCTGAGACTTTATATCGTTCCTTGTTTGATTTGAGTTCTGCGAGAGCACCCCTCACGGTGGATGTGGGGTTTAAAATATCTTGATCTTTCCCCCCCCTTCCCCCCCGAGCTGTTTTCTTCCCTCGCTCCAAAGCTTCATGAGAGTTTGGTGGATGGTAGGTGTTTTGCTTTAGGAAACGTCGAATGTTCTTCCCTACCGCGATCTCTATAATCATCGGTTCCCGCCTCTTCATGTTGTGCCGATCTGCGTAATAGGACCTCCTTCTTTTTTACAGCCTTGATCAACCCCTTTGGAACCCATTTTTCTCACCCCTACTGACTGTCCTTACGATAGCGAATTGCCAGTCCGTATTTCCTCGATTTTCCACGTCTGGTCGCCTGATCCGTTTTTTGCCATGAAAACCTTCTTGCGTAGAGCCGTTTCCGTTTCTTTTCTTTTCTAGTATGACCCCCGTCGCATCTAGGACCCACGTATCCGCTGTACAGGATCACCTGCCCTATCCCCTGAGCAAGGCCTACCCCAGTCTTTTCGATCTCTCTCATGGGGGTCTCCAGCGCTGTTAGGCCCTTATTGCCGTTTTTTGTGGCTCCATCCTCCCCGCAGAGCCCATCCCTTCAGACCGCTGACCAAACCCCCCCCTCCCCCTGTGTCCTTTTATTTTTTCTTTTATTTTTGTTTTTTTTTTTTTTTTTTGTTTTTTTTTTTTTTTTTTTTTTTTTTTTTTTTTTAAATTTATCTGGCTAGTCTTGTACCTTCGTCCGCGACGTCCTTTCCAGCTGCGGGCGTGAAAGTGAGGCCAATCGGCAGTGCCCCCCTCTCTTCCTGGTGCCGCGTTTCCTTTTTACATGATCTCTTTCGCCACCGATGGATCGCAAGGTTTTTTCTTCCCCTTTTGAACGCTAGGCGTAGTCCTTCTACAGCCTTAAGTAGGCTTCTTCCCCCCCCCCCCTTGAATTTCCTTGGCGATGATCCGCCGCGTCACTCGTCCCCCGATCCTGCTCCCATCGCTCAGTGCCTTCACGTGAAGTTTACCGCACGCCGGGCGATTAGCGGATACCGGTTCCAACGTTGACTTACCCACGATTGGAATTGCTGTTTGCCCCCACTCAATTTCAAAACGTCTTTCATAACACCGCCCTTGTGAACCGTGAGTCTCTGGAATTGACGCAACTTCAGCTTCCTCTTTGTGTCCAGACTATCCGATTTGTATTTAGTGGTCCCTCAGTGGCACTTGACCCAAGCCGTATTACGAAGTGGTCTTTGCTTCGGAACCCATTCTTCCCGATCCAGCCGCGCAGTGCCTGTTTGTTTCAGTATAGTTCCTTTTCCCCCTTGTGTACGATGACATATCTCATGTCCTGCCGCTGCCGCGCGCGCCTTCTGTGAGCACTTTTTTTGAAGGCATTTGCCGCGACCGGCGGCCGCGCCCCCCCCCCCCCCCCCCCCCCCCCAAACGATCCCCCCCCCTCCATTTTGACCAGCATCGTCGGCAAGACGGCTGCAGCATGTCAGTTTTCATCGGACAATCCAATGCACTTTCCCTCCCTGCGTTCCCCGTTTCAAGATAGCTTCACATGACCGTTACCCCATAGCAAACGGTTCCCCGCCTCTTTTTTTAACCTATTCCCACGTTTTACCTTTTCCGACCTTCGGTCGAATCAACGTTGTTGCGTCCAATAGTTGTGCTCCCTGAACGCCGATTCCCCGTAGCTGGGCAGCCCTGACCCCCCCAGCTTCATGTTATGCCTGTTCTGGATTTTCACTCGCTCTTCCTTCCCATGTTGCATTTTTTCCCCGTCTTCCCCCATATTCTCTTGTGCTGTTTACTCCCCCTGATACGAGTTCTGTCCCTGTAAGGGTTTCTGTTCGCTCATATGACGCTGATGCTCTTTATCAGGTACCTTAATAGGTACAGTTTCACATAGGATGTTCTGTCCGCGGAGTCGCCACAAATCACGCTGCTATTCACCGGAGCGCAGTGGATGATCCTTCCGTTTCTTTGTGCGTGTATTCCACTTCCTCCGTATAACGTACCCATAGCGATTTCTAGTAATAGCACTGCTGTTCACCACGCCTTTGCTCGTACTTGGAGCCATTGCCCATCTCACTCCCATACCGCTCAGACACACCCTCCCGAGTCACTCGGTACATGTATGGTGCGGGCCGCTCTCTATTATGGTTCCCCTTCGTTTCTTTTCTCCGGCCATTTTCTCTGCTCGAAAGTCAAACTATGCGCCGACCCATTCTCCCGGACCACGCTCACTTCCCCCTGTCCCTCTTATTTTCTGGCTGTCCGGCACGCTAATTGAATTCCTGGTTCGTGCGGTCCGAAGCTGTCTTTTTTCCGAAGCTCCCCTCTCAACTTGCCTCTTTCCGCCCTTCGAGGCCTCCCTCTCCACTAGCTCCGCAGTTCGCCTATCCCTTTATTAAGCCTCTCTGCCGCCGATCTTCGTGCCCCGATCTTACCAGGACACCCTCTATTCGATCCTCTCAAGGGCACCACCTTGTTGACTCAGTCGGAGAAATACGTAGTTTCCCCTTGTATTGCAGGCGATCCGTGGATTTCGTGCCCTTCCGAACCACCCTTCAAGTCGTCTCGTCCACAAGTTTCCTTTTACGGCACTGACGAGGTC
>Ga0179593_1369684_pt1 | contig 11247 bp, 14 predicted proteins | sample CZODoug2_1_08_16_FD_185931 | JGI IMG/M metagenome (GOLD analysis project Ga0179593, IMG submission 185931) | Vadose zone soil fungal communities from Angelo Coast Range Reserve, California, USA - CZODoug2_1_08_16fungal (PacBio error correction) | ecosystem: Environmental > Terrestrial > Soil >... | reverse complement strand
ATTTCATCGATAACCTTACCCACAGGACCGATCCGGACCCTTGCTTTTTTTACGTTACCCCTCTAGCACCAGTGACACGTTATGGCTTGCTTTTTCTTTTTGTTGTTCTGCCCCTTTTTCGTGGGCGGAGTCAGGCTTTTTCCCTTCCCTCCTTCAAGTTTTGGTCGGACGCGACGATCGTGGTCGACGCGTGGTTTTCCTGTCTTTCCTCGTCTCGCGCTCAGACAAGAACGGTTCTCATGTCTTTTTTTTTTTTTGCCTTCTCCCTTCCAAACGAGGTTTTCCAGTTCTTCTCCTTTCCACCATTTCCGGAAACGATTTGTCGAGTCTTTGCAGTTCGGTTGCTGGCCTGCTGTGGTTTCAGATTCCCCACTTCGCGTGGCGCTTTTTCTTGTTCTTCTTTTCTATTGAAAAGGTCCGCGTCTCGCTTTCAAACAACCGGCGCTTTTTTTTTCCCCTATTTCTGAATTCCTTCTCTTTGCAACCCCCGGCCTCCAATTGGTCCTGACCCGCCACCGCTGGGCCCTATATGCCTCCTGATTCGTCCTGCACTGTTTTTTTTCCTCCCCCCTATCAGGGCAAGCTTTTGAGTTTTAGTCACAGCTCAGTGATTCGCTTCATTCTCTTCCCTCTGACCTTGCAACTATCCCGTATGCCCCAATAATTCCAGCATTGTTTCTGGTCAGCAGACGGGGCTTGTCGCCCTTTCCTCTCCTACTCTTTTCCACACCCAATTCCTTTTGTATGCACCCTTCGTGCAGCACCCCCTTTTTTTTATTACGCTGGAAAACTCTTCCTCCAAGATCGATGAGATCAACCCTTGCTCAGTTTTTTTCCTCGGCCACTTCACCCGCATGCCCCACCCGAAACGGGGCCTTATTTTTTCGTGCCCCCAACGTCCCCCTTGAACTATGGACTACGGTTCCCCTCCCTCCTCCCCGCCGCGGTCGACATGTTCGTGCAATTTTGAGGTTACACTGGCGACCTTCGATTTCTACTTTCCTCCCTTCCTTCGTCACGTTACGTTCTTTCTTCAATCGCACGACGACGGCCTCAAGGGCAGGGACACCGTTCCCTCTTAATCGTATCCCTTTTGTCTGAGACAAGTTGTATACCCGTCTCTTTCTAAGAGCTCCCTTTGTCACTGAAATACCTTAACCTTGAACTCTTTCCTCTCTAATGTGTACATTCTTCTACTTTTAACCTATTCTTTTCCAGCGGATTGAGCCAGCGGCGCTTTAAGCCTGACTCCCTTTCCATTCAGGCGTTTTCCTTGACCTAACCTTCCTCTCTTTCCCTTTTTTTCCGGTCACACTGAGCTCAGCACTTCGGCGTACCCAATCTCTCCTTCATTCATACCTCTATCAAGTCACCCCAGAAAATTTATTTGCCTACAGCTTCAGGGAGACCACTCTTTTTCATGTTCCCTGTTTAGGTTTTCCTCGGTTACGGAGGGGTTTTTGCCTCGTTTTCAATCGATTTCCTCCCCTCCCGTCCCTACCGATCCTCTCTCTCTTTTCTACCTTTTTTCCTAGATATTTTTTTTCTCTTCCATTTTTTGTATCCAGTCCTTCATGGAGAGGCGGATCCTGGATCTTGATGCCTAACACTCGGACATGCGAGTAAACAAAACCTTACCCCTGCTCATCTGCCCTTTACTATCTCTGATCAGGTCAGCTCAGTTATCCTCTATCCCGGCAGCCCTTCCGGGCTTGCGCAACTTCTTCCTGACTTCTTGAGCAGTTCGATCCCAGCATAGATAATCCCTCACGTTGAAAGGCTTCTGACTAAATTCCCAATACCCACCTCTGGCAAGTATTTTTTAGTAATGATACTGGCCATAGAGGAGATGGGTCACTTAATTATGTAGTACCCACCCATAGAGCATGCAAGCTCTGATTGCCTCCCATAGCACTATCTAGAACTACAAAGACTCTGTGTACACCCCTACAGGTGTGCTAAGACAGACTTCCCCCCCCCCAACCAGATACACTGCGAGTGACTACACTCGCGCTGCCCAGGTGCTCAATGAATAGTTCAGCGGTTTCTCACTGGCCTTCTTTATGATTAGTATTGACACGACACCCCCCGAATCCTTTCGAAACCAAGGTCCTTAAGACAGAAGCTCTAAGTCGTATTCCTAGTTGTTAGAGCAGGGAGAGTAATTTGGCAAAACGCTCCCAATTTCCCTCCCCTCGAAGTGAAGTGGGTTAAGGGATCCCATTTTCATCCTTGTTTCGGATTTGAAGGGGGCTTCCTTCCTTCCCCTCCGTCTGTTCCTGTTCCCCTTTTTTTTTTTTTTTTCCCTTTAGAAGTGTTGATCTCGCGATTGTCTTCCCTGTTAAAGATTCTCTCCTCCGCTTGTGGGGGGAACCGTCTCCTTCGATATTAACAAGATGAAGGTAATGGTTTGAACCGCTATCCTGACAGTGCTCCTTTTCCCCTGCCTTTCGCCATTTCCCCCTTTTTGGTCTTCTTGTAATAGGTACTAGTTTTCCAGTTTTTCGCTTCCCCTATTTTGAAAAGCGATCCCTTCCTCCTTTTTTTCGAAGAAAACGGCCATTCTAGTGTGCCAGATGATCTTTTTTCCCTTTTGTGTCCCAGCCAGTTCTTTTGACCCCTCTTTCCTTCATAGTTAACTTCTTTTTCGTGGCAGCCGGTGACACTGGCGTCCCTTTGGCCGCTGAACTTACCTTCCCCGCCATACCTTTTCTCCGTGTTTAAGCGGGAGCGCTTTGATTGTATCTTCCCAGAAAGGATCACATATATATTCTTTTCTTTTTTTCCCCATGCCTGGCATCGAAGCGCAGAAGGCTCCCTACTTTTTTTCTCTTCATCGTTGACTACAGTTTTTCTCTACGACTTCCGACCCCCTTGTCAATTTTCCCTTTCTTTTTCCCTTCACCAATTCTATGACACTTTCCCACGTTCTTTTCGGCGCGATTTTTTTTGGTTGGGGCTCTCCCTCTCCTCCAGGCTTGACCGCCTTCTTCTCCCCACGATGGATTGCCTCCAGAACTGGAAGCGAGACCAAAACTCCTGAAGCCCGAATGTCTTCCCAGGTCTCCCTGCGTAACTTTTTTTCCCTTACTGCGGCTGATTTTTTTTCTGATTAGCCCCAGGTCTTTTTTCTGTACTTACGGGTTGATCCGCGCCTATATTCTTTTCCCCTACCATCCGTTTTTTTTTTTGGCTCCTGCTAGGCTCTTTTCTTTTCTCAGGACGATTACTTTTTTTTCTTTGCGAACACTTGTAACGATCCTCCATGGGGAAACTCTGGTTTTTTTCTAATTTTCCTCCCAATTCTTTTTTTCAGTTCTTTTTTTTTCCACTTTCCTCCAAGTTATGGGGGGAGTTCGGCGACGATCGTGGTCGCCACTTGCGTTTCCTTGTTTTTGGTCTAACTCGCTCTCCCAGTTAGCCGTAACCAGAACTGTTGTTCTCTATTTCTTTTTGTCTTTATAATGATCAAGGAACAACGAGGGCGTCAAGTCTTCCATTTCTTTTTCCCCCCTTGACAGGCACCGCGTCTAGATAGACTTCGCTGCTGGCATGAGGCGCTTCTTTTTTTCCAAATGTTTTGAGTTTCCCTGCGTCCCCCATCTCTCTTGTTTGTTGCCGTGCTTTTTTATTTTGCAAAGGTCCGCGTAGATTAAACCCCTTCCTCGGTTGTGAGCTTGCTGCCTTCCCTTCCTCTCTTACCGGCCAGTGGTATTTCCTCACACGACCCCGCTGGGAACCTATGCCTGATTTAGTCCCTCCTTGCGTCCCCCGCCTCTCCATCTTCAAAAGCTCTACCGTGTGTTCGTCCCCCACGCGACTTTATTCGCTTCACGTCCTCTGTCGAATCCTCACCCATATTATGACACATAACGGCCGGCCCGTTTGGAGCCCAGAATTTTTTTTTTTTCCTCCAATTTCTGATTTGACCTCTTCCACCAACCATAACCTTTTCTTTCTTTATATCGCAAGGTTGCTTTTCCATTTCGGAAGTCCCCAGACTGGTGACTTGTCCTCCTCTCCCCTCTTTCTATCACCAAGGGTTGGAGTCTTACAATTCACGAATTCACTCCCGCTTTTCTTGAAGACTTTCCCCCCCCCCCCATCATCCACGCCGTATTGGACCTTTTTCGAAATCCCCTCCTCGTCCCCTCATTTTGTTCCCCTTCGAAGGTTCAATTATTAAGACTACGCGTTCCCCTTCCCCCCCCCCCTTGTACTTGTAGTTAGTTTTTTTTTTTGCGTAAAGATAACTTGGCCCGATTCCTAAAGTAATGCCCACCTTTCCCCTTTTCTTGGATCCGGTCTTCTTTGAGTTTTCTAATTTTTCCTTGAGGCATCTTCTCCTTACCCACTCTTCTGCCAGCGGATTGTTTTTGTCCAAGCGGGGGTGGCCGCTGTTTTTCGTTGAAGGTTCCGGCCCAACCATTTTCTCAGACCATTTCAGCCAAGCAGCATTCCCTTGTTGAGCTCAAAGCCATCCCCTCCTGCTTGGTTCGCGTTCAGGTGCTAGGGCCTTTCCCCTCCCCGCCTGATATCCATTCACTCCCTATCCCTTTTAATTTCTCCTCGTTGTGTTGTTGTCTATCTAGGTATTGAGCAACATTTTCTGGACGGCGTACCCGTTCTCATGACAGATCCGGACGCGACCCAATACTTCTCTCTTTTGCGGCTTCGTTTCTCTCCAGAATGCGTCTGATTTTTTTCGAACACTGGATTTTAGATGTTGCAGGCAGTCCTCGTCCCCTCCGCTGGTAAACCAGCCGTTTCTAGACTGCGTTCTCTTTTTCAAGTAGCAATCTGGCCGCCATTTTCGCGGATGCCCACCAGTTTGGGGACGGTTTTTTTTTCCCCCTTATGTCCCTGTGTCCATTCCTTCTCCTTATTTTGTGATCTTGACCGACCCTCAAGGACAAGTACGTCCGTTCTTGGTGACCAGAGCCTTGACTCCTGGTACCTCCCCTTTTTTATTTTTTTTTCCATTTCTCCGCGGCGGTGTCGGGGAAAAGAGGTCCATCATTGATGTTCCTCTTTTCTTGCATTAGTACTGAACAGAGTTTTTTTAGTTTGTATCAGTTTGAAAAGCAGACTTGTTGATCCCCCCTCTATTGTGAGGACCTCTTTTGCCCCCCGCTTATTTTACACACCTTTGGTTACATTGGGCGTCTATTTAATCACCGCCAGCAGTCCTTTTTTTTTTTATCGTAGATCTGCATTTACCCCCCTCAATCCCCTGTTTTCTCGACAAGTAACAGGCCTTTTCCGCTTGGAATAGGTCTCGTGCGGTCGTTTTTTTTCTCTTCAAGCGGCACTTTTTCTTGTTTGACTTTTCCACTCCCCTTATCGATGTGCCGCTGACCTCTTTTTTTACCCTCCCCTTTTATCAATCCGAGCAATCGTTACCCTTACTTTTTTTTTCCTTCCCCGGCCGTAACTGTGAGAGCATTCCTTTCCCTAAAGAAAGCCCCTTTTTTTTGACGGTTCTTTTGCCCGCAGCTAAAAGCCCTTTGCATTTATCTTTGGAGAGAACAGAGGAATTGGCCTTTCTCCGCCTCCTGCAGGCCAGTAAACCGTCCTAATTTTTATTTCAAATGTTGCCGTACCAGTTATGTTCCGTCTCGACCCTTAGCGTTTTTTCAGGTATCAGTTTGTCGGACCCTTCGTAATAGACCCCTTTTCTCCCCCAGTCATTTTAGGCGCGATGTTCTGTCTTATTCGTACCAGGACGTACGCCCGGTGCTGACAACGATCGTCGAGTAAATGCACCCTCCCCTTTACATCGGCCGTTGTCCCCCCCCCCAAATCCTTGAAGCCCGAAATGTTTTTTGGCCATGACAGGAAGAATTATTAAGCATCCAGAGCAGCTTTTCCTTTTTTTGACCAGGATTCGCCAGGTAAGCGCGTTTCCTTGTAATTGGCCTTTCGCCATCACCCTCTCTTTAACCTACTTGTTTTGTTGAGTCTTCTCATTGCTGCTTTATCCCCGTTACAGAACCGCTTCTTTTCCCTGTTAAATGTTCAAGCGCAGCAAGGTCCCCCCCTTTTTTTTTCTTCTTAAGCAGGGCGTCGGGTTAATGTCAATTTTTTCGGGAGTAAGGTTTTTGGTCACGGACGCTTCAGTTGTTTTTCCCCGCGTACGCTGTTTCCGTAGTTTCCGGTTGGTCCTCCGATTACCAGCGCTCTCCCCCCTAACCTTTCGAAATTGTCTATGAAGCCTTTTTGTTTTTTGCCCTGATCATGGAAAAAGAGTTTTCGTCCTGCTCCTTTTCCCCCCCCCTTGACTGCCTTTTTCTTCTCCGCGCAGTTTTTTTTGCTTGGCCGCGGTGTCTTCTCTGGCAAATGTCTTTTCGCTCAATCCTTGGGGCCGGGCTGGATATGGGCCAATTGACCCCTTTCTTCAAAATTGACGGTATATGCCTTGTTTTCCAGGCCGCAGATCTCCACCTTCCTTCCGTCCGCTGGCTCACCTCCTTGGAACAGATCTGCCTCGGTCGCGGCTGTCCCCCCCCCTCCCCCCAATTATCAGCGGCATCTTTTCCCCCTTTTTCCCCGTCAACAGCGACGGGCTTCTTCTTTCCCGAGGGCGACTACTAGTTCAACTATACTTATGACCAAATAAGTATTCTTTTTCTTTTTTGTTTGTCTTTCGCCTGGAAGATCTCCTGATTTCAAAACCCCCTTTCCCCTTCTTGAGTGATGAATATCCCTCTTCATGCCCAAGTTCCGGCCGATACTCTGGAACAGGTGAAAAGATAGAGGTCAAACAAGGCGCAGTCTTTAGGTCCAATTTTTTCCCCGACCCCCACCCGTCCCCCTCGGTTTTTTCCCTTACGACGTTCCCTCAATCGAAATCTTCTTCCTCGGTGCCTTACCTTTTTTCCCCCCTCCCTTGTTCAACGAGGGTTTTACTTTTTCGACCCCGCGCCTTCGCCCCCCCTAGCCCTTTCACCCTGTGCGTCCATTCTGGTGGTTAACCGTTTATCACTTTTACGACTTGCATCCTTCATGGACCCCCTTCCTCCCCTCTCTCCCCACGGTCTATTTGCGTTATGGCGGCGAATTTTCTGAAAATATCGTTCCCCATCTTACCCCTCTGCGCCCGGGTGTCGGCGGTTTTTTTGTTCCCCCTCTCCGCCAGTTTCTCCACTTCATCTTCCGTTTTTCTCCACGACGCCCTATCGCCTTAGGTTTCCGTTCCTGGATTTTTGCATCTATAGCTCGCCCTCCCCGCCCTCTCATCTAGATCTTTTCGTTTTTGTTGGCTGTCGAGATGACCGGTCGTGTACCTTTTTGGCCTTTAGTTATCGATTGCCGATTTTGCCTTACTCCCGGTTACGCGAAACCCCTCAGGGCGGCCTTTGCTGATTTTCTTGCTAGCCTCCTTCTTTCTTGGGAAAACTGGACTTTAGATTTTTGACGGCAAAGGAACACCTCTTATGGTCAATCCAGATGGCTCCCCCCCGGATATTGACGGAGTTTTTTATGTTTCGCCTCACCCCCCTTTCTCCTTGCGGAAAAGAGATTTTCTTTCCTCTTCCTCCCCTTTTTTCCCATGACTTCGCAGTTCTTTTTGTCGTGATCTGACCCTGCCACACGAACGTAAACGTTCCTGCATTTGGACGTGCTCGAACGGGCGACAGTCCTTCACCGGGTTAACGCGGAGGGGTTTTCCTCCCCTGTACCCCAGTGATGTTGATTGAAGGGGTAAGTCCGAACTCTTTTTTTTGTTTTTGAATCGTTGACCTGTCCTCCCAGGAACGGAGCATTGTTGATTCCTCTCTCCTTTTCCCTTCCCTTTCGCCCCAGTATTATGCTTGAACCATGTGACCGTCCCAGCGTGCGATATTTCCCTCCCGCATCTTTGGTAATTGGTCTTTTTTTGCATCTGGCGCTATGACAGGCGAGCGGATGCGCAGTACGGCCTTGCCGCTAATTATTTGAGTGCGGAAGGATTGCATCCCCCTCGTCGATTTTAATCGAAAGCTTCCTGCTTACGACCCCTGCCCATTAGCTGTGGCCGTGATTCTCGTGGGGAAAGCCCGGCTCTACCCAGGCATATCGTTTCCCAGGCGGTGCTTGTCCGCCCCCCCTTACCCACCAATGTCCCTTAGGTTTTTTCTTTTTTCTTCTCCCTTCCATTCTTGCCATCCCCTTTCGGTTTTGCAGAGGGATCCGCGTTTTCACCGTCCTTCTCCCCGCCCCAGACCCATATGCGCGCGCCATAGGTCATTGGGCCTCTCCTCCTAATCTGAAAGCACGACCTCCCTTTGCGGATTTTTTTATGACATCTTGCCGCCCCTCACGCTTCCTTCTGTTGTCCATATTAAGGTCTCGGACCCGGCTCCCCCCAGAAAATTTCTGACAACGTTTCTTTTTGTTTTTAGAGATATTTCAGTCCTTTGACCGTGCTTGCGGACTCCCCACGCTTGCTTCACCCCAGCAGCCGCCCCAGTCCCCTTCCGCCTTCCTTTCCCACAAAACGCCTGACGCCCGAAATTGTTTTTCTTGAAACGACGCACTTTGCGTCGCTCAGAGGCAGCGTTACTTGTCGCGCAGTGACCCTTGCAGTTCTTTTTCTTTCGGTTTACGTTCCTGTACTGGCTGCTCCTTCATATATAATCTGATCTTTCTTCATACGTTTTGTTTTCTCTCTTCTTCTTTTCGATGATCCCAGTACCAGTTGACCGATCCTGAACGTGCTCCCCCTTTTCCCGTCCTCAGTGTCCCCTTGCTATGGAGCGTCCGAAGTTAGTAAGTTTCATGCCACCCTTTCTGGCCAGGCGTGTTAACTCCCGTTTTTTCAAGTTATGTTCTCCTTTCTGAAGATATGGCGCCTCCGTCCTTCTGGTGCATGTTTCCTCCCTCGCTCTACCCAGCTCGCTTCCCAATAACCGTTGTCGACAAATTGTCTTATTGAAGCGTTTTTTCTCTCCTTCTTGTTTAATTTAGGGCTTCAAGTGAGTCATTTTTCCTTACCACTTTCCTTCCCCTCTATAAGTCCCTTTTTCTTGTCTGTGGCTTTTCGGGATGAGAGGCCCCAAATGCCTGAGAGTGGCTGAGCATATCTGGAATTTTGGATCTTTGTTCAAAGGTCGCGGCGCCCTTCACCCTTCCTCCCCCTCGTTCGATGGCCAAGTCCGGAGCGTGTACCCCTTACTTTTCTTTTCTTTGGTGCATCCCCTCTGGGAACGATATGTTCCTCTTATTTCCTTCTCCATGGCTGTCCAACCTCACCTTTTTGAACATCTAAGTGCCGTGGTTCAACAGCGAATTTTTCGCTTTCTCGGAATCTTTTTTATCTTTCACACCTCCTCCAGGAAGTTTATTGGCGTCATAGGGTTGGGGATCCTTGTAAGATATCCCGCCCACCCCCCCCCCCCTACCTGCTGAGGGACTTTGCCCTTGATTTATTTAATGTCACAAAGGTTCAGGCCGATATTTCCAGCTGGCCCGAAAGATCGATTTGAGAAACCAATGGTCTAGCTGCGGACTCAAGCCCACCTCCTGCCGTTTTGCCTTCAGAAGTCCCCCTTTTTCCCTCCCTCCCATCCCAGGATGGACGCGGTGCCGCCCCTTACCCCGCCTCTTTTTTATTTTTTCCCCGATCGACACACGGCGCCCTCGAGTCCGCTAACTTGCGGAGTACCTTATTTTCCCTTTTTTTTCTTCGTCCCTAAGGAGAATTCATGGCCCCGGGCCTTTTATCCCCGGTTTGAGCCGGCGAACATTTCGGTTTTATCTTTCCCCTCCCCCAAGCTTACTGTGCCCCTCTTTTTCCATACGTGGAGCGGTGTTGACATTATGAAGGAACCTGAAGCCATTTTTCGCCACGAAGTGCCAGTGTCCGATTCACGTTTCACTCAAGCTTCTGTTGAGGGTTGCGCTCTGTTTTCTTTTGCTAGTAACCTCTTCGTTCAGCCACTTCACTTCCTCTTCCTCTATATATTTTTCCCTCTCCCCCGTTTTTTTTTATCTATATTTATTTTGAAATTTCTGGGCTGCGGATGTCACTTCCCCTACGGCGTAACCCTCAGGCGATCTTGAGCTTTTTTTTTGATTCTCCGTCTTGGCGAAACTGGAGTTCCCCCCTCCCTTTCTTAAGCCTTCTACACCAGCACGGTTTGGTCAAATCCCGCTGTCTCCCTTTCTTTTCAGAGTAGACCACGTATGACCATTTCTGCCCTGCGCAAAAGCGCTTGTAATTTCTTTCCCGGTTCATTTTTCCTTCCTCCCTGGTGAGTGATCTTGACGCCACCGAAGCCCCCAAGTTTAGATCGCGAGTGACCGATTTCTTACCCTCCTGGTCTTTGTGATCTACTTTGCCCAGCGGAGGTTTCCTTTTTTGCGTCCAGTCCATCATTTCTGTTTAGGTCTTGAATTGTCGTTTCTCACCTCTGTGTCCTGTGGCATGGTCCGCAGGAATGCGCATTTTATCTCTGGTAGTTGGCATTCCAGCGTATCGTTCCCGAAAAACCTTTCTTCCGTCGTTGCCTATTCATACCATCAGTCCCATTTAAATTGTTTTTTTTCCCCCTGGACCTGTAACCCGTTTCTCTCCCCTTTGCCCGACTTTGGCATAGTATAGTTGAGGAAGTCGGCTCCCTTTCCTCTGAATCCCCCAGAAGCCCGTCGCTTTTTTTTTAGACCCCAAAGGTTAGCTGTGCACGACTTTGGTGGGGTGGGCTTGAAAGAAATATGCCTTCATCTCGTCAAAGGCGGTGGCGGGGAAATCCGTACCCCCGTTTTTTCCTTCGCTCCCGGAACTTAAATTCCCTCCCTCCCCGCCCGGGGTTGCACCCTTTTTGTTTGTCAGAGTGATCCTTTCGTACCTTTTCCCTCTCCCTCCCCAAGTGCCCCAGATATCTGTGCGCACGGCATTACCTCGACCGGCCGACGGCCAGCACGACCGAGGCCTGAGTAATTTTCCCCGTCTTTCCGTCCTTTTTTAATTTTTTCCCCCTTTTTTGTCTTATTCCCGGTCTCACCAGTCTTCCTCAGAAAATTTCGTTTTCCCCTTCTTTTTTGCCCTCTGGTAGAGCGGATTGCCCTTAAGGACAGACTCGTGCGACCACGTTATCGTCGCGCCTCCCAATTTGAAGGGAGTCCAGTTCCCCACCACCATCTTTTTTATTTTTTTCAAAGTCTAACAGATCATAAATGTTTTTTTCTACGAGCATCGTTTTGATTCTCTTTTTCCCCGTGACTCAAATTTTCCTTCTTTTCCTGTACTGGTTGATCCTCCCATTT
>Ga0179593_1608565_pt1 | contig 11248 bp, 12 predicted proteins | sample CZODoug2_1_08_16_FD_185931 | JGI IMG/M metagenome (GOLD analysis project Ga0179593, IMG submission 185931) | Vadose zone soil fungal communities from Angelo Coast Range Reserve, California, USA - CZODoug2_1_08_16fungal (PacBio error correction) | ecosystem: Environmental > Terrestrial > Soil >... | reverse complement strand
TTTTTCTGTTGTTCCTTATTGCGTTTGAAAATGAGTACCTGCGCCAAGGCGGCAGAAGCCACTCACTTCCTGCCCACCTTGACCTCCCTCAGCCCTCCCAAATTGTCTTTGGTTCCAGGACCTCGTCGTCCTTTTCGACGAGTTTTTATCTTCGTAATCCCTTTTTTGAGCTTCAGTTACGTCCTCAGCCTTTTTCTTACGTCCACATCTCGTCCGTTTACCGACCGTCCTCCACCTGGGCATCCTCTTCTTTTTTTTCCTACGTTGTTTCTCTCCGCGGTCAAAATATGTGTTTATTTCGGTCAAACCGGAATCTTTGACCCTCTCTTTTCAAGAAAACAGTGAGGACTCTGCTCCCACCTGTTTCCGAAGTATCTCGCTCCTAGGTTCCCCCCCAGAAAAGTGCTGCGATTTTCTGGATCGCAGTGGTCACACGGTTCGGTATTGAAAAAGTGGGCTGCACGCCATTCGCGCCTTTCCTCACCCATCATAAAAGTGTCCATTTCTTTTTCCACACTGAACATCAAACCGTTCGATTGAATGTGTAAGACTCCATTCGGGCGCTCTGATCTACCACGGGCCCGATACTGAGTATGCACCCCCATGTTTTTTTTTACCATCCGATTTTTTTTTGCGAATTCTGTAGGAAGTCCACCGGCGCTGCCGATCTGGCCCCATACAATATGGAATCAAACCAGGAGCTGCCAGGCGACCCTCCGTTCTTGACCCGAAGACTCCCATTTCCGGTACTGCCGAGTCAGCCATCCTCCGCCCCCTTTGGTTTTTCTTTTTCTTTCCATTTCAACCTTTTGCTGAGTTTTCGATAAACCACACTTCGTTGAAAACGTCAAAAAGCTTTTTGGATGGTTGCCGATCCGTTTACCCTTGGCCTCCTCCATGGAACCCCTTACGTTGGCCGAAGCTTTGGTTTGGATCGACAGAGATGCTTTTCCTTGCTCTCAACTTTTCCTTTTTAGCGGGAAAGTTGATGCGCCTTCAAGATTCCCTTTGGCCCTTCCTGAAGTCTCCTTTTCCCGCAAACCCTGCTCAAACTGGTTAATCTATTTTTCAGTTCGAAAACCGCTTGTCCCAAATCTTTTTCCTCCCCAGCCTTTAGTCTTACTCTAAACGACCCCGAGGATCTCTTCGTTTCTTCAGGTTTGGACACAGCGAGAAGCCCCGTCAAGACTGACGCTAGGCACCCCCCTTAAAGGTCCTTTTTTTTGTCTTCCTCCCGCAAAGACTTACATTTCCACTGATTCCTTCCGCTCCGCCAGCTCGTTAGGCTATCTGTGTCTTTTGAATGTCCGCACGGACAAGAGCGTCTACTCCTCTCCTCCCCCAGGCTCTCCTTAGATTCTGGGAAAACTTCGTTTATGACCCTTTTCCATTGGTGATTCCATGGCTCGTGCGCCCTGACATTCGAACTGTTTGACCGAATATCGTTTGCTCATTTCTCCACCTTTGTTTTCAGGTCCTCCCTGACTTAATGGTGTTCTGTTTCAGCCAGACTCCTTGACGGCTCTGTAAAAAGCTCCTAGAAGACTCGGGACTTTCCTGCCAGCGCCGGAAAAAGTCTTCTTGTTGGGCGGGACGCCGTTTTTTTTTTCTCCGCCCTTTTCAGTTTCCTCTTTCTCAAGGTACTAAAGAAAGAAGCGGCCATTCTCTCCTAATCCTTCTTTGTTTGAGAGAGATATGGAATCTTTCGGGAATTCATGACGACGATCCTAGAAAGGATTATTAGGCCGCGGCTCAACCCCCCCTTTCGTTTCCCAAACTTTTTTCCTTCCAGAAAGAACTTCTAGTTCTCGCCCTTTCCCCTGAGCTGGGCTAGAACCTATCCCAATTCCAGGCCTTCGCGGATAGCGGGACGCCCTGACGCAATCTTTCCCTTTCCCTCCCCCCCTTTCTTTCTAGTTTTTTTTCTTTTTCTTCTGATTTTTTCTTATGAATGCTCACCCTGATTAGTAGCCAACGACAGTTCCGCAGACTCTTTCAAAAGTCGATTATATTTCTCGTGGGAAGCTTCTGACGTGCCGATGGGCCGGCTTCCGCCAGCCTCTTCTGGCCGCGCTTTTACACGAAACTACTTAAGTCGTTAGTTGTTCCCCCTTGGTCTAAGACAAGTCGCCGAATTTCCAGTAATTTTCGGGCCGTCAGCTGCTCAGTCGCCCGGTCGACCCCAGCCAATCCCCCGCGTTTGTCTTGGATACGTGCCTACAATTCTGCTTTTCCCTCCTTTGGGATTGGCCAGTTTTACTAAACTCGATTAACCCAGTTTGCTCTGGTTTTTCCTTTCCCGGGCTTCAACATGAAAGGATTCTTAACTGTCCCCTTTGCCCCCGCCGTAAATTGAGCCCGCGCGCCTCCCCACTCATCGCTGGTTTCTTCTCCAAACCAAAGACTTGGCCCCCTTCTCATTTTCTTTTTCCTTTTTTTTCATGTTTTCTTTGGCAGCCATATTGACTTTTTTTCAACTCTTGGTGATTTTATCGCCGACCTCATCAAAAACCGGCCTTGTCTGGCAATAGCTTTCGCCCTTCGGCTGTCTACAAGTGCCCGCCCTTAAAATGTGTCCTTTAGGTTGCGTGAGTTTTCCCCCAGAAGCTTCCTGTCTCTGCCACCCATTTCTCACAGTTCCCGACAGGGAAGACTTGGACTTCCGCTCGCCTCGCCAATGTTCGGCCACTTTGGCCTCGTCACGGTTTGTACAGCTCATCGGCGCCCTCATTGGCTTTCTTTTTCTTTTTTGTACTTTTTTGGCCCCTTTTTCTTTGGAATCCTTCGTTTGACCCGGTCTGAATGCTGCCCTGCTTCCCGAACTCCCTTCCTTCCCCTCCGGACGTTCCACTGAAGATCCGCATAATCGCCGACCTTGTATTTGGTTTCCGCTCATCTTTCTTCGCTTTTTGGCTGTTTTTTTTAGCTACTCCTTCTCTTTCCTTGTTTATCCCTACTAAAAAAAGTGTTCGGCGCTCCTTTTATCTCTTTTCTGTTGTTGTTGTTGGGCGCGATCTCTCTCTTTTATCACTTTCCCGGACTCTGTCTCCCTCAACCAAGGCGCTCGATCCTGAAACAGCCCCCAAAAGGGATCCCTTCCTTCCCTGGGGTTGATATCGAAAAAGGACTCCGATTGGATAGGGAACAAACCCCTTTCCGGCTCTGACCGTTCATACACCCCCAAGTGGCTTTCATCGTCGATGCAGCCATTATCCATGGTCAAACCGCAACTAGTTCAACATCATCACTGTCTGGCATGAAATGCCACTACCCCCCTTCCTTCAGTTCTCCAATTCGGGCCAAGTTTTGACGGATGGCCAGCACGAATCCCGTTGGCGATGCTGTTCGGACAAACCGGAATCCGCTGCCGATTCCCTTTCCCCTGGCCTTTTCTTCCCGGGGTCTCCTCACCGTACAAGATTATGTTGTTTAACCTCAGCCGCCACGGAACTTTTCGGCTGCGCACTTTAAGTCAGCCAGCCGTCCGCCCCCTCGTGGCTACGTTGGTGCGTCTTTCTCCCTTTCCCCCTTCCTTTTGGTATGAGCTCCCCCTTAGGGAAACCTCACCACTCAGGAGCGCTTGGCTGGCCCACAAGCGTCAACCCTTTGGCCAGTGACCTCCCCCTGCGTTTTTCGATTTCCTTTGAAAGTTGACTCCGAAACCTTATTCTGTTTTCTTGGCTCCCTCCGGCGTTGGTCCAGGTAAGCCATTTGAGCGCGCCCCTATTAAGGTCTTCCCCGGCCTGCCTGCCCGGATCAAGGGTATTCGATTGTGGTTCCCCCCCCCGCTGGCAATCCCCTGATTCGAAAGCCAGGCCGCCGGATTTGTCACCCCTACGACCCCGCCTTTCTCCGGCGTTTCTCCGGTTTGGCCCCCCCCCCCCCCCCCCCCCCCCCCCCCCCCCCTGACGCCCGGACTGAACGAACAACCATTTCTTCCGGTTCCTAGCCTAAGTCGCTTAAAATAAACACTTTACAGTTCCATTGGAGTTACTTGCGCTGCCACGCGTTCCTGCTATCTCTCCTCACGGTCCCGAGCGTTTAACTTTCGACGCTCAAAATAGTAGATAAGATGAAATAGGCATCACTTTTCTCAACGGTTCGTTGTGGCACTCCCTTCCTTGATTGCCTTTTTTCCTTTCATTCCGACTCTCTTTTCCTCATGAGAGCCATCCTGCGGCAATAGCGTCAGGATTGTCCGCTATCGCGCACCTGGAATTTGGCGCTTTTCTCTCCAGCTAATTGGCCGGGTTTCTTCCCCTTCTCGCGCCTGTTCCCCTCAAGAAAAGATAGGTTTTGGTCTTTTACCCGCGCTGAGTCAAGTGTTTCTCCCTGAATTCCTGAAAGAAGCCGTGTCAAGCTGATCGTCGTCAGATCCTCAGGAAAGCGGCCAGCTCCCTTCTTTTCCCCCTTCGCCTCCGTTTGTTGAGCTCTCTCCCCGGAATCCCCCGGCTTCTTTAAGGTCCTTCTGCTCACCCTCAGCGCGGCAAGACACAAAAACCTCAGCTTTCTTCGTTGCGCTGCTGTCCAGACCTTCTTCTAGTTCATAGCCCCGGTTCCCCCTTGGCTAGATTCTGGCATGTTCCTCATGAAGAAATATTCGACCCCTGTATGGTTTTCAACGATAGTCGTTTGGACAGTTAGAATGGTATGCTTCTCTCCATGGCACTCCAATTGAAGTTAGTTCCACGAACAGTTCTTAATCCATTGCCCCTTCTTTCTCCTTATAATGTTGATCTCCCCGTTCCTGCTCGGTTCCGTGCGACAGCCTAAGAGACAAAGCTCTCTAACGGGCCGGCGGGCGGATCTCCATCCCCAACTTTCCAAGTCGTTTCTTTTTCTCCGTCTTAGACAATTCCCGCGCCCCATTTTTCGGGCATTAGAGTAAGCGGGTCCTGCTTCAGCCCGTTCCAACTACCGCCCCTTTTTACTCCCTCCGCGTTTTCTTGACGTGCTCTTTTTGGCTTTTCGAAATCTTGGATTGGCCTCGTTTTTTTCCACTCTCTTCATCTTCCCCTTCGGACTGCCCTATAATTCGGCGACCTTCCTATCATCGCCCTTCCTTACCGCTGAAACTCCGGAAATGAAAGAGCGGAACAAACTCATTCTGGGATTTTCTGGCTCCCACCCGGTCCCCCAAAGTACTTTTTCCCTCTTCCGCCTGGCCCCTTGCGTCCTTTTTGGCCAATCTTCGCTTTTTGCTTTTTTCCCTTCTTGATTCTAACAAAAAGGCTTTGTTCCAGGCCCCTGATCGTTTCCCTCCCGCAACACCTCCCCCCCTATCGGTTGCGGACTACTGGATGACTTCCGCCATCTCAAGCCGAAAAACAGGCCTGTCTTCGGTTGATTTTTTTTCCAGTCTTTTCCCTTTCACCCGTCTTGGTAGTCACGGGCCATCCGGTTCCAGTGCTCCTTTTGGATCCTACCTCAGTCGACCAATGTTCGGCCAACTTTTAAGAGTAATAGGTTGTTACGCATTCATTCTTCGACTTTTTTTTCTTTTTTCTGGGAAGTTTGCAGCATTTTTCTTTTCCCTTCATTCGTTTTGACGTCGGACAGGCTGCAGGCGCATGAAAAGGCACTTTTCAAACCTCACGTTTGACCCTGAACCCAGCCTAATCGGTCTTTGGTTTCCCTTCTTTCCTTTAGCGATCTCCCTGGTTGGAGGGGTAAGGAGTCTCCCCTTTTCTTTTTTATTGATCTAGCCTCAGCGTCGGTACATCCGAAACAGGGCATGTCGGCGATCTTCTTTGCCTCCTCCTTTTGTTTTTTTTCGAGTCGAAGAAAATATCCCTTATCCCTTTGACAACGGTCTTTGCCGGATCCCTCCTGCTGAGACCCTGAAACAGCTAAAAAATGGAGCCATACGATCTCTCTGAACATTCCTCAGTTCCCCCCCCCCCCAAATGTTGTTTTCTTAGGAAGGTAAACGGTGCATTTGAAACCTTGGCCGTCCTGCCGCATGGCAGCAGTTCCTAAAAAACGCATCTTTGACCAAATCAGCATTGCTGGCCCCTCCCTACTGCACATACCCCCCTTTCGTTCTTCGGGCCGCCGATGATTCTGCCAGTCCCCTTTTCGAGGACAGCCTGGCAACCGTTGGGTCCGGGGAGGAAGTCCACCCACGCTTGCCGCTCTTTGCCCTTCCTCCCATGTTTTTCGCAACCCTCGTTAAGCGATACTCCCCGCTTCTGGAACTGGAAAACTTCCCCACCTAAGCCACACGGACCAGGGTCGGCTGAGCACTGCGCCCTTCCTCCTCCCGCCTCTTTTTTGTTGTCCTCCTCACCATGATTTTTCCTTTAGGTTCGCCCTTTTCAAATCAGCCCTTTCGTTGAAAAGTTCAAAAGCTCAGGAGAGGCTTTCCACACTCCATGGCCCCCCAAGCCGGTTGTACCCCCATTTCGACGTGCCGCGCACCTTTGGGTTTGGATCAAACCAGCGTTTTGTTTTTTTTTCTTCTGCTGGCGTGGGCAGCGGGAAGCAGTTTTGAGCAGCCATATGAAGGTCTCGAAGTTCTCCCGGCCCCCTCCCTCAAAATTTTTCCTTTCTTGAGCTCCAACAGAGGATTCCCCCAGCCTCCTTTTTTTCCGAGCCCGCCTCTCCCCACCCGGGCTCGGCTTATGAGGGTTTCGTACCCGGTTTTTTCAGCGATGCCAGGCCTCCACTAAAATGACCCCGTACCCCAAACCTTACAGGGCTTTCGACTTGTCCTTCCTAAGTACACTTAAATTCCCTTTACATTCCTTAGTTACTTTCGCTCGCCCCCGCGACCGTAGGCTATCTTTGTCTCTTCTGGCCTTGCACGGCCCACCGCGGCACTTCAGAGAGCTACAAAGCTTATTTAGATCATATCTTTCTGGCTGCAGGAACTTCGTTAAAATAATTTGTGATTTCCCATGGACGCTTCAGACCATTCGGAACTCCCCCAGAAAGCTATCGTTTTTGAAGCTCCCCCTTTTCTCCATGAGGAAGGATTAAGCCGCTATCTTCCTTCCTGGAATTTGGCGTGTATATTTTCTAGCCCCCGCTCCTTTGACCGGCTATGACTAGCGAAGGTCTGTACTCCGCAGAAACCGCCTCCTTCCTTGGAGTGTTCGTCCTTGGTTTCCCTCCGACTTACTTGGAAAGAACCTTTTGAAGCTTGATCGTAGAGGAATTCCCCAAAGGAAAGCGGCAGCCTTTTCCAGAATCCTGACGTGTTGTTGCGCGATCAATCTTTTCTAGTCTTTCCCCAAGCTTTCCCTGTCATCTCTTCTACACAAGGGCGCGGATACCGCCCCAAACACCAGAGGCTTTTTCTTGAGCTGCCTTAATCCCGACCCTTCTTCTAGTTTCAGGTAAAAGGTGGCTAGAAACTACCCTAAATTCCCTCCTTTGAGAGTCCCTTTCCTCCCTTTTTTTTTTTTCCCGCTGCAACCGATATCGTTCTTGACAGTTTTGAATTTGCTCGCGATCCATGCCAAATTGAAAGTTAGAGCCACTCCCATAGAACTTTTCTAGTTTCCTTTGAAGATATAGGGTTGCCCGCTTTTTTTTCTGTTTGCTGGACATGCCCGTACCCCCATTGGACACCACCCTGTGCCTAGCTCCCCTCCCTTCACCTCTACTAGGGTATGTTCTCCTCTTCTTCAGCGCCGCTCCCCTTTAATTTTTTTCGTTCAGTAGCTTCAGCTTGCCTCCTTCCTTTGTCAGCTGTTCCAAACCGCCCGAAACTCCAATCTTTTTTTTTGACGCCCTCCTGATTGTGCATTTTTCGCTCTTTTTTTGCCCGCGTTCCGACCTCCCTCGATAGATGCCCTTTGAGACGAAGGTTTGCCGGCCGGAGACTTCGACGACCTCTACTTCTCTCTCCTACCGATTTTCCTTCCATTGCCCACTTAAGTGAATGGGTTACTTATCCCCCACCCTCCTGCACAGTGATCCCCGGTTTATCGCTTTTCATTTGGTCGGCCTTGGCAAGCCCCATGCGCTTTTCTTAACGCCCCTTTCTCGAGACCTCCTCCCTTATTTGGAAGGGACCATAGTTCACCTTCACCTTTTCACCACGTAGGCCCGATCGTTTTTTTTTGTGTTCTGACTTCGCCGTGCTCCAGCCTAAAATGGTGTACTTGTGTTTGAGTTTCCATTCAGTTTTCTTTTCTCTGGTTTCAATGGCAGTGAGGCCGGCTTCCGGTGGTCCTAACAGCGTCGCACTGTTTCGGCCACTTTGCTGGCATCGTCATCGGCAATTGGTAAGAATAATGATGCCTTTTTTTACTCAAGGGGTATGTGCAGTTCATTGCTTTTTTCTTGATGGTGATACGTATGAGTTTGGACTTTCGGAAAGGCTGCAGGTTCTTGAGAAAAAGGCCCGTTAAATTCCGGAACCTCCTGTCCTTCTCCTCGCCGTTTCTGAGTTCGGATCCCCTTCGCCCGATATTTTTCTCTTTTTTGAGCTGTTTCCGTCCTCAGCCTTTTTGATCTCGCTCCCCATCACCCGTGTACCGTAAGCACACCCCGTCTCTCTGATCTCTTGTGGTGTCTCCGAAATATAATTTTTCTGACCTGGTCGTCCGTGAGGTCCCCGATTATCCAAGAAACCGTGAGTAGTACGTGCCCCGCTCACCCTTGAGCCATATAATCTCTCATCCCTAGGCTTTCCCACCCAGACAATGGTAGTTTCTTGTATCGTTGGGTCACCCTGTTCAGGTTTGAAAAGTGCCTGTATCTGCCCTTCAGCCCCGACGTCAATTTTACGATTCTGGACAAGGAAAATTTTTTACCAAGTTAGTGAAATACCATTCGGGCGCCGACTTTCAAAGGCCGGATTGACCGAGTTCACCTTGACCTCCCCTTTCTTTTTCTGTCTCCCCCTAAGCTTTGAAGATATGTCATGCGTGACTACCATCTGTATCCCCCCCCAAACCCGGGTTGCATGAGACCGACCCTTCGTAACTGTTCACTCAACCTTCCATCGAGAAAGTTCCTGATCATGTGCCCGCCCACGATCGTGATATTTTTAGGGCAAACCATCATTGCCAGGCACCAGGGCCGGTTTAGGTCGCGAAACTCATCCTCGTTGAAGCACCCTCGGATCCCCCAATCTCCGACCACAATTGCCCCAGATTGCACATTCGACGTGTCCTAAAGCTTTGGGTTTGTCCCGAAAAACCAGCTAGTTTTCTCGCGTGATCATTTCCGTGCTGGTGCCGCTTACCAGGTGAGCTAGCCTTTCCTATGAAGGTCGGCTCCTTCCGCTCCGTTCAACCTCAGGCTCTCTGGTTAATCTTTCGCGAGTCGACCCTTTTCACAGATTGCCAGAAAGAAGTCTTTTGTCTGAGCAAGTCCCCGGCCCACAAGCGGCTGCCCCTTTTATGAGGCTTCGTACCGAGTGGTGGACAGTTTTTTCCTTCTCCATAGGAATCATTCAACCACTTTTCTTCGGCGATTGTATTAGCATATAATATGACTTACCTTTCCCTTGGAGTTCGTGCGCTCCGCCACGCGGCCCTTAGGCTTTTCTCTTCTTCTTTCTGCATCCGTCGCATTGATTCATTTTTTTTCCACGGCTCGAAGTCCCTGGCCCACACTTTTATTCTGAATGTTCGTTGGTGAACATACATTTCCAATTTTTCCTTATCTTTCCCCCCTTCGAACTCTCTAGGAATCGGGCTTCGCAATCAGTTCGGCAAATATCTTCATTCCTCATGTCCCGATGCGACATGATGGTTGTGTTGTATTTCTCGTCTGCCCGTTCTATGAAAAAGTCCAAGAATTTTTCGCCCAGCCCCTTCTGGTTTTGGGGATGACCCTGATTTTTATCCGCTGACCTTCCTCATCCTTTTGAAGCTGTCGTCGGCAGGAATTCTAGCAGAAGTGCCCGCTCTCTCTTCTTCTCTTCTTTGTTAGTTCAGATATTCTTCTTCTTTCTTTGGAATTACTGCCTCTCCAAGCTTCAGCCGCTTCTTTCATTCAGCGGAGAACTTCCTCGCGCTGTCCCATAAACTTTTTTTCTTTTTTGCTCCATCTTCTTCTTCTAGATTAAGTAGCCCCAGGCCTGGCTTATCAAAATCACGCCCCCCCCCCATCCATGTCTGTATAGCGGACCTGAATGACGCCAAAGCCCTTGATTGCGCTCATTAACTTTTTTTTTCGATTTTTTTTTCTCGATGAAAGGGATAACCCTTGAGTTATTTCCCGCCACTCAAACTTCAGGAAGAAAAGTTAGCGACTATTTCTCTTCGAGCCTTGGAGCCTTTCTTGACTGCTCGGTTTCGTGCGGCCCCTTCTCCCAGTATAGCCCCCTTTTCCCGTTCTTCTGCAAGAACTCCCCCCTGGAAAATGTCAAGTCGTTTATGTTAGGTATAATTAGGCTAAAGCATTAGAAACGACGCCCTTTATTTGCATTTCTCTTAAGCCTTCCCCTTCCCCACGTAGCACGACTCCCAAGAAGAGTTGGTCTGGAACTGCCTCGGACAACTTTATTATGCGTTTCCCTCGGTGGGATTGGCCATTAGGGTTGAGACTAACGAGCTCCCCCCCTGTTGAGGCCTCTTTGCCGGGCGCGGAGAATTCCGACCTCATATTAAAGGCTTATTTCCCGCATGCCTCCTTAAATTATCCAGCGCGAGAAAACCCTAGCTGGTTTTCGGATCAAAACCAAATCTTCTTCTTTTTCTTTCTTCCGTAGCGGGACGTATGCTTTGTCACATCTCTGAGCTTTTTCTTGCAACGAAGTTTCTTGATTTTTATCGCGACCCTACCAACCGGCCTTTGTTGGCCCCTCTTTTTTTTTTTTTTAACCATTTCCCTCGAGGTGAGGAATGCTGTTGCTTGCCAGTGCGACCTGATGTAATTGTTGTCCTTGGCTTAGGTTTTTTAAAAGTCACGCTTTTCGGTCTCTACCTATGGTTTGTCTCTGTAGTAATCTTCCAGTCCAGGAGTCGTTCCATCAGCTCAGTTTACGCCATTTCCTTTGAGGTCCCGTCATAGGCCGGAGTAAGAATATTAAGAATGTAGTCTTTCATCTTCCTTCCTTTTGTCAAGAACTTGTTAACAGTATTTGCGTTTTGACCAGGTGAAATGCTGCAAGTCGTCAGTTCCCACTTTCCCCTTTTATTTCCCCCCTGGGAAAAGGCCCTCCCGCATCTCGCCTTTCTTTTGTTCCCGTCTCCGGGTCATTTTTCGCGATTATTCGAATTATCCCTTTTTTCTTAGTAGTCCTTTTCTCGCCCCGCTAAGTTTGTGTAAACTCGTCCCTTCTTCG
>Ga0179593_1605549_pt1 | contig 11248 bp, 21 predicted proteins | sample CZODoug2_1_08_16_FD_185931 | JGI IMG/M metagenome (GOLD analysis project Ga0179593, IMG submission 185931) | Vadose zone soil fungal communities from Angelo Coast Range Reserve, California, USA - CZODoug2_1_08_16fungal (PacBio error correction) | ecosystem: Environmental > Terrestrial > Soil >... | reverse complement strand
TCTCGACTCCACTCTTTTTTTTGTTTCTTTTCCTCCCTTCCGTGGTAGCGGTTGGTTTGACGGCGCGAACCTCTCTCCCCCTTCCGCTCCCTGCTTCTTTTTGCCATTTTTTTTTACCCCCAACGCAACCGGAGGTCGGCGCGACCAAGGCCTTTCTCCTCTCTGCGTTTTTTTTCCTTTTTCCCTGAATAAGCAATCTGGAGAACGGTGGTTGCCTTTTTTTCTTTTTTTTTTTCTCAAGGTCTCATTTCTTTTCCGTGATGTTTTTTTCGGCCTCTTACGCCATTTCCCGAGGAGGAGACGCGAGCCGCGTCTTTTTTATCTCTTTTTTTTTCTTCGGTGTCAGAGGGAGGGATAAAGGTCGCTCCTTTTTCCTTTTCTTTTTCAACTGGTTAGCCTTTTTTTTCGCTTGGAAGGCGGAACCGAGACAAAACTTGGGTACCCTACCTTTTTTTTTTTTTTTTCATTCGAGATTCTGAAGGAGACCCCCCCCCCCCTTTTTTCTTTTTCCTTTTTTCGCGTCTTTCTCTTCCTTGCCTTTTTTGGGAGCGGGGAGGAGAATTCTTTCTTTTTCCCTTTTTCCCCCAAAGGCCTGAACAGCGGGTGAACGCCTTTTTCTCTCCCCCCCCTCGGAGATTCTCTTGCCGTCTTCTCCCCCCCCAAATTCTGGAAGTAGATAAAAAGAGGGTCTTTTTTTTTACCTTTTTTTTCCCCGAAAGATGGATTAGATTTTCCACAAACCCAAAACACCACCTTTTTTGATGCTGTCTCTGTTCTGCCGATAGCACCATGGTTCCTTTTTTTTTTCTTTTTTTTTTCCGGAAAAATAAGCGAAGCTGCTCCTTCCTTCTCCTCCCGCGCGTCTGTGGTCCCAGTCTCTTCTCCCCCCCAGGCGAATGTAAGCGATTTCTTCCTTTCTCTTTTTTTCTTTCCGATGCGAAGGTGAGCACATGACCCCTTTCCCTTTTTTTCCTTTCCTGCTACGCGCCTCATTCGCTTTTTCCCCCTTTCCCAACGCAGCCGATTCAAAGACGCTGTCGCCTTCCTCTTTCTCTTTTTCTTATAAGGAGAGCCCTCTTCGTGGGCTTCCCCTCGGCAAGTCCGCATACTCCTCCTCTTTTTCCTCCTAAATACATGCACGATGGAATCCTTACCTTCTTTTCCTTTCTGCTCCGCCAACGTCCTTCTCTGCATTCTGGCTTTTTCTCTATCATGATATAACAGGGGAGGGGCCTTACTTCTTCTTTTCTCTTTCTTGAGGAGCAGCGTTCCTTTTTTCTTCCCCCCTTCAGTAACCCCTTTTCTCGCCCTCCCCCCCCTTCCGCGAGAGGGTGCAGACAACGGTTCCTCTCCTTCTTTTTTTTTTTCCCTACGCGGAGGTTCCAATTTTCTTCAATTAGCGCAGCGTTAGCTCCTTTTCTTTTCCCTGGGCCCCTGTCTTTCGCGACGCGAGAAATGCCACCAAGCACTTTCTTTCTTCTTTCTTTCATCGGCCAATCCTTTTTTCCCTTCTCGCTTGCTCATTTGTTTTTACGGGCGAAACGGCGTTGTTCTTCTTCTTCTCGATGCCTTGGTGGACCGCTTCTTTCCTTTTTTTTTTTTCTCCTGATTTTGGTCTTCGCCAGAGGAGAGCTGATGATGATTCCTTTTTTTTTTTGAAGCAGCAGATTCTCCTTTTTTTCCCCCTCTTCTCACGCGATGCCCTTCTACTTTCTTTTCCCCCCCTGGCAAAACAGCGTCGTCATGCACCTTTTCCTTTTTCTTCCCTTCTGAAATCTGGTAGATAGTCTTGAGCGTCGATTTTTTCCCCTTTTTTTCCTCCTCTGCTTTCATACAGGTCTGATTTCCCATTTTTTTTTACGACGCTTTGTTTCAAGGGATCTTCTTCTTTCTTTTTTCTTTTCCTGTTGTAGATCAATGTTCTTTTAACCTCGCAAGCCGTGATTCTCTCTTTTTTTGAAGAATCATCCAGAATTCTTTTTTTTTTTCCTTCCCGCTTTTTCCCTCCTCAGGGCCAAGGGCGCGCTGAACTCCCTTCCCCCTCTTTTTTTTTCGGTGGAGAGCAGGGGCTCTTTTTCCTTTACCTCGGTATCCACTGACCTGTGAGCAAGATCGCATTCGAAGATTTCGTCTCCCTTTTTTCTCAGCGCGCCGGATAGACCGACGATTTTTTGTTGTCCTTTTTTTTTTGTGTCTTTTTTTTTCCGTGCAAAGTGATTCCAAATTCCTTTTTTTCCCTTTTTCCCTTTTTCATGAAGCGTGCCGATTGAACTCACTTCTTCTTTCTTTCCTTTTTCCCCCGTTTCGCTCCCGGTGTCTTCCTATCGTTTGTCCCTTTCTTGGAGAAGGATGGAAGGGCGGTTTTCCCTTTACAAGCGAGAGTAAGTTCTCCTTCTTCTTTCTCTTCCCCCTCTTGCCCCGTGTAGATCCGCTTTTCTGACCTTTTTTATCCCTCCATTCCTGCGTTTGCGGAGCAGGAAATTCGATATCTTTTTTCCCTTTTTTTCCCATTCTTTCTTTTATTCTTTTTCTTTTTCTCTCAGGATCGTCTTTATCTAAGTTTCTTCTTGGAATATAACGCATCGATTTCCTTTCCTCTTCCCCAATCAGCTGATGACGGCCTTCCCCCCCCGCGGCTTGCCTCTAGTGTTTCCTTCCCCCCCACATGCTCATGACGCTCTTTTTTTTTCCCTTCTCAACCAAAAAGGCGCCTTTCTTTCGCAACCTTTTTCTTTCGATTGCCGGCAAGAATTTCCGTTTCCCTCTTTTCCTTTCCATTGAATGGGTGAAGCGCTCGCCCTGCCTTCCTTTTCTTTTTCCCCCTTTTTCCTGATGCACGACTTTGTGCAAACAAAAGCGTCTCCTTTTTTTTTTTCTGGTTCCCGGGCCAGCAAAGAACCTTCTTTTTTTTCCCGTCATGTTCTGTTTTCCTCTTCCCCCGCATGCGGATCCCTGCCTTTCTTTTCCAATAGAATCCATAGTTTATTCCCCCCTTTTTTTTCCCTCCCCTTTTGATTTTCTTTGTCCATGGACGAAATGCTTCCCTTCTCCGTTTGGGTGAATGATTCGTGCGAATCGGCTTTTCTTTTTCGCCCGTGGACCTTCGTCCCTCCCCTTCCCTCCCCGCTCCACACAAAGCGCGGCTTCTCCCTTTTTCCCTCCCTCCGCGGCTAATAAATCGGCGAATTGGTTTTTTTTTTCCTCTTCCCCCTTTTTTTTCCCCTTTCCCCGTGGCAGGACCTATGGATCATCTTTTTTCCCCCCCTGTGCCGCCGTCACGTCCCCTTTCCCCCCCCTTTTTTCCTCCTTGCTCATGATCTTTGCTTTTTTTTTTTTTCTCATCCCGCGAACACCTTCGGGACATCGCCAGTTTTTTTCTACTTTTTTTTTTCTTTTTTTTTTCGCGGGGAAAGGAGTTAGAGATTAGCGGCTTTTTTTTTTTTTTTTTTTCTCTTTCGCCTTTGACCATCGGCTCAGTCAACCCTCTTTCCCCGTCGGGAGGCGAGACCAGTGACGACCTTCTTTTTTTTTTACAAAATAAACAGAGTAGGCAGTCTTCCCCTTTTTCTTTTCTCTTCCCCTCTTCCAAGACAGGCATCAGCGGTCTTTTGTTCGATTTTCCTTCCCAGTCTCGGACGTCAGAAACAACGCGTAAACTTCTCCTTTTCTTTTTTTTTCCTTCCCTTTTCTCCCTCCCTGAGTAGAGAATATTAATATTTTAATCATACTCACTTTTTTCTCTTCTCCTCCTTTTTTTCCCACCTTCGCGTCACATTTTTCTTTTTTTTCTCGGACGAGAACTGATCACTTTTTTTTTCCTCCCCCCTCGACTCAATGCGGATGGAAGTCTGTCTTTTCCCCCTTCCTTTTTTTTTTCCCAGGCGGCTCTCCTTGGGTTTTCTTCTTCCCACCCCGCCGGAACAGCGAATCGCACATCCTTTTTTTTCTCTTTTTTTTCCTTCCTTTTTTTAGTATATGAGATGAAGGCGAGCCGCTTCCCTTTTTCTCCTTTTTTTCCTTTCCTCATCAACCTGGTTTTTCTGACTTTCCTCCCCTTTTCTAGCGGAGAAGGAAGACAGCGTAATATAAGATACGGGTCTTTCTTTTCCTTTCCGAAGTGTAGAGGGATTCCTTTTTTTTTTTCTATTAGAGGACTTCGTGTTCCCGTTGCTTCTCCTTTCCTCTTGGAAGGAGGAAAAAGGCGTCCCCCTTCTTCCTTCTTCCACGGGACGGCCTTTCCCCTTCAGTCCCTTTTTTTTTTTATTCTGGACGAGACCAAAACCCCCCCCTTTCTTTTTATTTTTTTTTCCCCCCTTTGCGCCGCGCGCGTTGTGTGGAGAGGGGGAGGTCTCCTCTTTTCTTTTTTTTCCCCTTCCCCCTGGGGGTGACTCCTTTCTTTCATCCTCTGAGATCGAGATTGCGCAGCGGCATTGTTCCCCCCCTCCCCCCCCCCCTTCCTCTTTCTTTCTTTTTTTTTCCTCTTTGGGGAAGAACGATGGATTATGTGCGGTTTTTTGAGGTCGTTTCTTTGGGCAAGATGCGATGATCACCCTTTTTTCCTTCTTTTTTTTTTTCTTTTTCCTGAGGGACAGGGAAAAAATAGCGCCTTCTCCCCCTTCTTTTTTTCCTCCTCCGAACCCGTCCGACCTTTTCTCTCTCTTCACCAAGGGGGCGCCTTTTTTCTTTTTTTTTTTTTCTTCTCACGACGGAGGAGGAGAAGGGTTCCTTTCCTTTTTTTTTTCTTTCCCTCTACGGCTTGCTTCATCTTTCCGTGCTCCCCCCTTTTTCCTTTTCAAAGCGCTGTCAGCAGCCGCTGCATCTTTCCCCCTTTTTCTTTTCCCCGGAATCGATGAAGTGGATGATTTTCCTCTTCCTTTTTTTTCTTTTTCTATTGCCGGCCTATCCATTCTCCTCATGTGAGACGCCGACATTCGCCTAGCGGGGAACACGCCTCTACTTTTTTCTTTTCTCCTCTTGATGAAAACGTGCAGAAAAAATCAGGATCTTTCCCCTTTCTCTTCTTTTTCTCTGCATCTGGCTGATTTTTGCTTTCGTTCCCTTAAGTAAACGCCGGCCATCGGCTCCGCCCCCTTGTCCCCTCCTTTTTTTTTTTTTCTTAACGAACGGGCCGCGAGCTTTTCTTTTTTTTTTTTGGGTTCCCCCCCCTCTGTGCATTTTTTCGTAACTACCGCCATTGATGGACTCCTTTTTTTTTCCTTACGCGAGAAAATGCACACCCATCCCCTCCCCTCTTTCTTTTTTCTTGCCCGAGCTGTTTGTTCTCTTTCGTCCGTTATTTTTTGGACATATACGGGCGGCAACGGCGTGACAGTGACCCTTCTCTCTTTTCTTTCTTTCCCCCCTTGGACGAATGCGTAGTTGAAATGGAAGCGATTTCTCCTCTTTTTTTTTTTTTCCTGATGTATGCTTCCCAGTTTTGTGCGGATCATAGGCATCCTTCCTTTTCCCCCCTCTTTCAATTTTTTATCTCCCTTTCTTCCCTTTCTCTTTTTCCCCCCCGCGTCTCCCTTCCTCTTGTGTTTTTTGCCCCTCCTCGGTCCTCTTTTTTTCTTGCATCGGTGAGATCGAAAAAGATTCTCGAGAGTTTCCCTCCTTTTTTTCCATGCCGGGTTGCCTTTTTTCTTAGCAGGAGCATGGGCATAGTGTCATCAGATTTCCTCTTTCTTTTTCTCAGATGATGATGAAGATGATCCTCCCCCTTTTTTGCCATAATCCTTCTAATCTGTATTTCTTTCCCTCTCGGACATGGTAAAATACGAAGAGGCCACTTCGTTGCCTCTTCTCTCCTCTTTTTCTCGCTTTTTCTTTTTTTCTGGTATTCTTCCGAAAGTTTTCCGCCCTTTCCTCTCTCTGAGGCTATAAACAGCATAGTGCGATGTGAATCCTGTGCCTCCGGCTCTCCATGTTTTTTTACTTTTTTCTTCCTTTTTGCAGGCGGGATACTTACGGTCCCCTTTCTTCCTGATATAAAGATGATTTCTTTTTTTTTCTTGTGAACCTTCACTTTTTTCCATCGAGCAGACTGCTCGCGGCCAGTGCCCTGTCTCTCCTTTTTTTTAAGGGTAGGGGGCAGCTTTTTTTTTCCTCCCCTTCCCCCCGCGAGATCTGCCTTTTTCCGGATCCCGACAGTCCATTCCCCCTTTTTAGATCATGAGGGATGTAGGACTGTTCATCTTTTCCTTTTGTTTTTTTTTCCGGACATTCTCTTTTCTTTCAGTCCTTTCTTCTCAATCGTGCATGTAGTTGAGGCGGATGAGCGCCCTCTCCTTTTCTTTTTTTTTTTCCCAAGTATTTCTCTCCCCCTTCTCTTTTTTCTCCTTAGTGCTGACCTCATTTCTCTTCCTTCGGCGGCGACAGCGTCCTTTTCATCGTTTCTTCCATGGATAATGAGAGCCGTAGCTTCCTTTTTTCCCCCCTTCTTGTCAATGGTCGTCCCCTTCCTCTCCTCTTTGCGGCAAGAATGTCGCTCCCCCTCCTTTTTCCCCCCTAGGAGGAATTTAGCATTTTTCTTTTTTCCCCCCTTGCCGCGATTTTTTATGCTAACCTTGATTGCAGCAGGGAGCTTTCTCCTTTTTTTTCCTTCTTTTTTAGTGAAAGAAGAAGAGGGGACTCTTCCCCTTTCTCCCTTTCATCTTTGCCCCCCTTTTCCTCGCAGCAGCAGGCCATTGAACATCGCATCTTCCCTCTCCTCTCGGCAGGAAAGATAAGGGAAAGCGTTTATCTTTTTTTTTTTCTCCCCCCCCCCCTCTCGATTCCTTTGGTTTTCTTTCCGTGAGATAGGCGGTCCCCCCCGGAGGTTAGTTTTTTGCATGACTACTCCCCGATCCACAAACGGCTTTTCCTCCTTTTCACAAATTCCGTTCCTTTTTCGACTTCTTTCCCTGTCCAGTGAGCGCCAGGCGATCGCCTTTGTCCCCTCCCTTTTTTTTTTTCTTTTCTTGTGAAGCCGTCAAAGCGCACCCCTCCTTTTTCCCCCTCCTTCTGTTATACGTTTTTCCCTTGACCCGTGGATCACTCCAGAGACACATTCGTCCTCTCCATTCTTTTTTTTTCTTTTTTTACCTCCTTACGAGGGGAGAAGGTGTTTTTTTTTTCTTCTTTTCTAGGTCCCCTTTGTATCTTTTTTCTCTCCTTTCCGATGAAAGGACTTTGCCATGGTCTTCCCTTCCTCCTTTTTTTTTCAGAAAAGTGCACGCAACCTTTTTTTCTCTTCCCCTCTTTTCTTTTTCCCACACACCCTCTATTTCCGGTCGGGCCTTTTCCTCTTTTTTTCATGGCCCTGCCATTGCCTCCATCGCAGGGGAGCGCATTGTGTTCTTCCTTTTCTTCCTTTCCGCAGGACCGTCAGAACAACAAACCGACCGTCCTTCTTTTTCTTTTTTTTTTCTCCCTCCTATCCTTGCGCGGCTCCTCTCTCCCTCCTTTTTCTTTTTCTCGACTCCAAGGCGTCTGCGTTCTCTCTTCTTTTTTTTTTCTGACGACGCGAACTTCCCCCTTCTTCTTTTCTTTTTTTCCTTTTCTTTTTCGTTGCCATTTAAACTTCCCCCCTGAGGTCGGCGCGAACGAGGCCGGCGCGCCGATCGCGTTTGCTTTTTTTTTCCCTATTTTACTGGAGACGGTGAGTGTTTTTTTTTTTCTGAGTTGCCTGTCTTATGGCATTTTCTGCTCCCGGCGATGCGATAACAACTGTGGACCTTCCTTTCTTTTTTTTTTTTTTCTTTCATTAAGAGAAGGGAGAGGATCGAAAAATCTCCCCTCTTTTTTCTTCTTCTACCCAACGGTTTCTACCCCTTTTTTCCCCTGTCGACTTAGGATTCAACGGGGCAGGCGTTTCGTCTTTCCTTTTTTTTTTTTTCCTTCCAAAGAGGAAAACCGCCTCTTTTTTTTTTCCCTCTTCCCTTTTCCTCATATCAGTCGCCCCCCCCCCTTCGAACGAATTTAGTCTCCTCCCTTCTTCCCGGCAGCAGAGAGTTGTGTGGAGAGGGCTCTTCCCTTTTTTTTTTTCCTTCCCCCCCCTCTGTTGTGGGTCTTTTTTCCCCCCCTCTTTCCCCCCCAACAAACAGCAGGAGTCTCTCTTTTTTTTCCCCCTGGCCAAATTCCTTTCTGACATTTTTTCTCGGCGTGCAAGCGTTTGGTGGAAGACCTATTTTTCTTTCTTTTCCTTTTTTTTGAATAAGCAGGAGGTGGGACAATCTCCTCTTCCTTATTTTCCCCGCTTCTTGGTTTTTTCTTTCGGGCACGGGAACAATCCTTCCCTCTTCTAAGATTGGTTTAAGACGAACCCTTCCTTCTCTTTTTCTTTCTCCCCTCTTCACCCAGTCTCCCACGGCCTTTTTTTTCTTTTTTGCGCGAAATATGGAAGGCATCGACGCTCCCTTTTTTGGAAAATTGACACTTCTCCTTTTTTTTTCCCTTTTTCTTCGCAGTGGTCCTGAATCCCAACTTCCTACCAAGCGCTGTCGCAGACGCAGGCCTCATCCTCTTCCCCTTTTTCTACGGAATAGAGATGGATGATCCCCCTTTCCTATCCTGTTTTTGCCTCATCAACTACAGCACGATGGGACTTTCTCCCCCTTTTTTTTTTTCCCCCCTCTATCGAATGTCAGGCGACGCACAAACGTCTTCTTTTTTTTTCCCCCTTTCCCTACATCCCTTTGCCTATTCCCCTTTGAGGGGCAGGATGCGGATCCTTCTCCTTCTTCCTCCTATTCCCCCTGAAGTAAAAGCCCGGCCATCTGTCCTCCCCCCTCTTTTCTTTTTTTTTCTTTTTTCCTCCCCGGGCCGCGATTTTGATCTTTGTTTTTTCCTATGCACGCGGATGAAATAGACGCATCTTCCCTTTTTTCCCTTTCCGTAATGTAGAACGACTTTCCCTTCCCCTCCTTCCCCCCTTCCCCCTCCAGCCACTGTGGAGCTTAATTAATCGGCAAGAGTTTTTCCCTCTCTGATAATGGAGGTTTCCCACCTTTTTCTTTTTTTTTTTTTCCCCCGTTTATGCACCGGTCTCCATGTTCCTTTGGCCAGCGTTAAGCGAGACTTTTCTTTTTTTTTTCCTTTTTTTATTGACGAGAAGCGAGGATCCCGCTTCTTTTCCCCTCTGTGACGGATCATCCTTTCCAGCTTCCTCTTACATCCATTGATCGGACACGTCGATTTCTTTCCCCCCTTTTTCCCCCCCCGAGTCAGTCATGCACCCGGAATTTTTCCCTTCTTTTTTTTTTTTTTTTCTCGACTTTGCGTCGTCCGTCCTATCGGTGGAGATCTCCATTCTTTTTCCCAGTAATGGTAAACAATGCATTTGTTTTTCCCACTTATTTTTTTTTTTTTGTCGGGTTTCCCTTTCCGGCAATTTTCCCTTCCTGTTCTGACGTGGCGATAAATGGATTTTATAACGTCCCTCCCTTTTTTTCTTCCCCCGTGGGGCCCTTCCCTTCCTTCCCTTTCTTTTTTCCCCCCCTTGCAATCGCGGCTTAAACACTCTTTCCCCTTTCCCGAGGCTGAAAGATGTTTTTTTTCGGGGGAGAAGGATTCCCTTTTTTTTTTTCCCTTTTTATATTTCCACGTACAGTCATGCCCCTCCTCACTCCTATGAGGCTATCAAAAGAATAGTGCAGATTTCTTCTCTTTTTCGTGGGATGGATTGGGGAATTTCTCTTCCTCTTCTTTTTCCCCCCTCTTCTTCATCAATCTCTGCTTTTTCCTTCTTATTTAATGCAGAGTGCATGATTGGCCCTCCTTTTTCTCTTTTTTCCTTGAAAGTGCGGAGATCCTTTTCCCCTTTTTCCTTTTCCTATGCCGGGCGTTCTGTTTTTTTTTTTCCCCCTCGAGAGTTTTCTATTCCCTTTTTCTTCCCCCTCGAAAGGGTAGATAATGATGGAGGTCGTCCCTTCCTCTCCCCTTCTTTTTCCTTTCCTTTCCCCTCGCTATCGTGTTCCCCCTTTCTCCTTTTCCCCCGTGCCCTGTAGTTGATGGCGGATGAGGCGGCATATCCCGGCCTTCTTTTTTTCTTCTTTTCCTCAGTAGGGAATCACCAACGCACCCGCTGCCCCCTCTCGTTTTAGTCAAGCCTCCCTTTCTGCCGGCGGCGGAGACAGCGGCTTTCAGCCCCCCGTTTTTTTCCCCTTGCTAAGGAAAGAGAAGTCGTCTTCCCCTATTTCCCCCTTCTTCCTTTGCGCAACCTTCGCAGCCGCGTTCTTCCCCTTTTCTTCTCTTTCAAAGAGAGGACATTCTCTTTTCCCTTTTTCCTCGCTTCCGCGCGTTGTCCTTTTCCCCCGCGTAGCCAGGAGGCCTTCCTTTTTTTCCCTCCCCCACAAGAAAAAGGCGTGTACCCTCTTTTTTTCCTGCCCCATGAACCATGGGGCCTCCTTCTTTGGTTTTTTTTTTTTTTTTGTGCCCCCCAACACCGTTGTCTTTTTTTTCCATAGAGACAAGAGGTAGTCACCAACATTTTCCCTCCTCTTTTTTTCCCCTTTTGCCCATGGATGAGTTCCATTCTCTTCCGGCCAATATCGATCTAAGGCGTGAGGGTGAATGCCTTTCCCCTTTTTTTTTATTTTCCTTTTTTCCCCTCCGTTTCCTCTTCCTTCTTCCTCCCCTCCCCGCCCACACCTTTTTTCCCCCTCCCCCCCCCATTGAAAGCAAAGAACGACGGCCCCCTCTTTTTCCTTTTTTGGTAGACGGCCTCTCTTTTCCCTTTTTTCCTCAGGTGGCGTCCGCTTTCCCTCCTCCCTTCGGGTGTCGATTGGTAGCTTTGACGCCGTACAAGCGACCTCCTTTTTTTACCCACTTTCCTCTCCCCCGGCGATGAAGGCGACCGTGGATCCCATCTCTCCCTTTTTTTTTCTTTCTGAAAGGAGAGTAGATGACGAGGTCTCTTTTTTTCTTTTCCCTTCCCTTTCCACCCCGTGGTTTCTCTTTTGCGGTTCTTTTTTCCTATTTCCATCGGATAGCCAGTCATAATATGAGAACGACCCAGTCGTTTTCTCTTTTTTTTTCCGAAAAGTATAAAGATTGCTCTTCCCTCCCTTTTTTTTTTCCCCGGGGCGTCCCCCACACTTGATCTTTTTCCCTTGGGTAAAGAGTCTCCTTTGGTTGAGCTTGGTGGAATGGCTTTTTTTTTCCCTTTTTTTTCTTCCTTTCCCTTTCTTCCCGTTTACCTCCTGCTCTGATCCTTTAGCTCTCCCCTCGTCCCGGAGCGTGCATGGGTGCCGGGAGCAGCGCATGTTTT
>Ga0179593_1537444_pt1 | contig 11248 bp, 10 predicted proteins | sample CZODoug2_1_08_16_FD_185931 | JGI IMG/M metagenome (GOLD analysis project Ga0179593, IMG submission 185931) | Vadose zone soil fungal communities from Angelo Coast Range Reserve, California, USA - CZODoug2_1_08_16fungal (PacBio error correction) | ecosystem: Environmental > Terrestrial > Soil >... | reverse complement strand
GAGAAAACACCACCTTTTTTTCCATCCTCTTCACGATGTCTCCAGAAATGAGAGTCCCCCACTATTTTTCGATAATTTAGAAGTAGTAGTGGAAGGGAGTATTACGGGTGTGATTTACATGTCCTTCTTTTTCTTTTCCCTTTCCGGATGAAATAGGAGGAGGAAACAGGCACCTCTCCCTCTTCATTTTCCCTCGGTTTCCGCATGCGCGCACTTGCCGGTGGGGAGGATCGAAATCAATCTCGCAATCCCCGTTCTCTTTTTTTTTTTCCTTTCGCCCCCAGTGTGCCCCGGAACCTTCTTCCGTTGAAACTCGGAGGAGGGTGAGCGACGCGGTCAAGCCGACCGTTTCCTTGTCGGCACAGTCACTTCCCCTCGTATCTCCAGGTTGGGAGATATGAAGAGGTCCTTCCCCCCTTCCCCCTAGATGAGTTGCCAACATCCTATTAAGGGACGTGATGCATGCCTTCGCCTTTACTTCCTGCAAACTTTTAACTCTGATGGACGTTGGATTGATTTTCTCTCTCTTTTTTTCGTTGTCTTTTCAGACAGCCATTATAAAAGGATTGATGAGCCCCCATTCCCCCCTTGGTCCCAGATTAGGGGGGAGAGAAGAAAGCTTAATCTCTTTCTTCGGAAGTTTCCTTCGATGTGATGCGGAAGGGGGGAATGAGGTTCGGCCTTTTTTCTCTTATGCAGTTGTCCCCATCAATGCGCGCAGAGAGACGGCTTACCATTCCCCTTTTTTCGAGCGTAACGTCTCACTTGTGAAGGGTTGGAAGTGTTCACAGGCACCCAATCTCCTTGGCGAGGAGAGATAGGAGTAGCCCTTTTGAAACGTCCCTTGCGTGGTTTAAGAACGCACCGGGCCGCGTGCCTGTCCCCTTTTTTTCCCTCTTCCCTCAAACACATAGCCTCGCGCGACGATCCAGATGCGGCGGACCGGGACCGTTGTCCTTTGTTTTTTCTTCCGCTCTTTGTTGGGTGCTTTGCTTCCATGGCGACAGCGGACGGAATGGCCTTTCACCTTTCCCTCTAGTGGTATACCTTTTTTGTCCGGAGAATAAAGGGATGACGCTAAACCCCCCTCCTTCCTCCCCCGGGGCATCGTCTACTCCGCCAATTAAGCGAGTAAGAGAGGTGCGTTGGCTCACGCCTCGCCCCTTTCCCCTTGGCCGTGATACTTGCTCGCGGTCCTTACCCCTGTCCCTCCTTTTTTCTCCCTCTTTTCGGCATCTTAGTGCCCCTTCTCTCGCAAGCTGTCACCAGGATGCTTTTCCGCTTGTCTGAGAGAGCTGGGAGGGAGTGGGCACCCCCCTTCCCTGTCATGACCTAGGAAAAAAAAAGAGGCCAGCACGCTTTCCCTGCAATACCTACTTAGAAGGGAGAAAGCCCCGATCACGATCATCAGTTTTTTTCCAATACCAGACCCGTTACCCACGCCCTTCAAGGACGTACGGCATGGGTTGGATATGAACGCGCAACGATGCTCTTCTCTCCCTTCTCCTTTGCCAAATGTACTTGCTCTCCCCACTCTCTCGCCCTTGCACGGAACGACCGATGTTCCTTTATGGACACAACCCCTCTCCATTCCTACACCACGGATTAAGATGACAGACTTGCTTATTTTTCTCTTCCCTTTGACATTTTATCCGATCCTTTTCCATTTTTACCGCGATAATGAGGAGTTTGGGTAGAGATAGAGTAGCCTCCCTTTCCCCCACCAAAAGGTGGGTGCGGTTTAAACTGCCAATGAGAGGAACCAGGCGATTTTTCCCTCTTGGTGAGTTCCAATTGGAAGATGAAGTAGTAAGATCCCCATCCTATCTGCTGGTAGAAGGTCCCTGGAGGGATGAGGAGTTGTCGTCATCCTTTCCAGTCCGCCGTCTCCTTTCTTGTCCTTCCCACGTGCCTCACCTTTTCCTCCCTCATGTCTACTTTTATCCTTTTCGTATTCCCTCTTGCCTTTCTCGCCGCCTTCGATTATCTTTACTCCGCGTTCTCCGTCCTTTTTACCCTCTCAGCTTCCCCCCCCCTTCGTCTCTTAGACCCTTTTTTCTATTCTCCCATTCTTTCCACTCTGTGCTTTGTTCCATTATCCGCTCGCCCCCTTCACCTCTCACCCTCTTGTCTTCTACTTCTTACTTTTTCCCTCACCCTACTTTGCTTAGCTCTCTCTGTCTCTAACCCTCCTCCCTAGGTTTGTTCTCTACCTTTTCCTCCTCGTCTCCTTATCCTCCGTGTTTAACATTTCTTTTCCCAATCTCGTTCCCCCTTCCCCCAATCCCACCCTCTCTCTGGGGTCGCTCGTTATTCTTTCTGTTTTTGTGTCTCGCTCCTTGTCTCTCAAGAGATAGGAGGTACACGATCTTTCCCCCTTCTTACCGGTTTACATTCATTTTCTCCCCCCCCTTTAACGATGGATTTTCCCTCATTTCCTATTGGAGTAAAAATTATACGATGCCCTTTTCCCCTTCCTCCTCCCCTTTTCAGACGCAATTTTTTTAAATCCCCTCTCTCTCTCTGTAATCATCCAAGTTGTGGGTGGTTGAGAGAGATTCTCATTTTTCCTCCCTTCTTTTTGAAACTGGCGCGTCTTCTTTCCCTTGGAAGGGAGAGTTAGGGAAATTCGGCTTGCCAATCCTGAAACTTCGTTCCTGTCTCCCATCTGTATTCAAGGGGTGGGCAATGACCTCTTTTTTCCCCTCTTCTTTTTTTCCTCTGTGCGAAACGTTCTCGCGGAAATCCGATCTACGCATCCAGCAGACATACTCTCCCTCTTGTGGTTGATCGTACGAAGGAAGACGTCAATGGACCCCCCTCTGGTGGTGACGCCCGGGTGGCCCCTCTTTCCCAAACGAAAAAAAATGTGGTTGAACCCAAAGAATGGCGTGAGTCTCCCTCCCTTCTCGCGTTCAATGTCTTCATTATAGGGATAAAATTAAAGTGACCTTTTTTCCCCCTCCCTTTTCTGCATCGCTAACTCCCGGCATTGAGCTTTGGTGAAAATAAAACGTAGCCTCTTATTTTCCCGTTGAAAGGTTCTCTATCTGCGGAGGAGAAAAAGGAAATTTGTTAGATCATCAAAAGCTTCCTTTGGATCGCGAGTCCTCCGTTGCGAGGGAAGAAGTAAAAAAACCATGCGTACGTCCCCTTTTTTTCTTTTCCCTTGTTTGTATACCTTGATCTGTGGTGAATTTTCAAGGAGGGGAGGAGAAAGGAATAATTTTATGGCCTTGCCGGTCTGTCCTCGTTTTTCCTATCCTGACAGTAAACAATCAGCGCCCCCCCTCCCTTTTTGGGTGGGGCGACCGCGAACCGCATCCTTTCCCTGTAGCAATATCCCCTCCTGCATAAGGGAAGATCTTAACGCCCTTTTTTTTTCCCCTTTTCTTTCGGCCCTGTTCGTGTTAATGACCGCAGGGCAATGATCATCGGCATGGCGCCGCTTTCTTTTTCTCCCCCACGCCCCCTCTCGACGCTCTGTTTTTACTGTCGCTTATTTCGAAAGGTGATCCGACCCTGCTTCCCGTCCCCCTTTTTTTCTTTCTCGGGCAAAAGTATTCCCCCTTTCTCTCAGCATAGGTAAAACTTGAAGGACTTCTGCCTCCAGCCCCCCACCCAAACAAAAGCTCTTCATCTTCTCCATTCCCCCCCTGTCCCTCTCCCTGTCCTTCTTCTCGGGCGCGCTTATCCTGGTGTTTGCGGGAATCTTATTCCTTTTGTCTTCACGCGTCGGTGCGCCTCTTCTTTGCCGTCGGTTTGCTCCCCTCGCGCTCCGCGCAATTGAAGGAGATTGTTTGCCGGTTTTTTTTCCTTTTTTCTTTCCTCCTTTACGTCGCCCACGTTTTTCCGCCCTGGTACGCCGAGATCGGCGCGCCTGTGCGCTTCTTTTCCGCGCCGCCAGCGGTCCCGCTTCCTCAAGGAAGAAAAAGTAACGAGCTTCTATTCCCCACTCTTAAGCTGTGTTTTTATCCCAAAGAAGGGTACCAGGGTTCCTCCTCAATGACGTGGATAACTGCGTCCCCATACAAAGAAAAGGAAAGAGGGTAGGTAGAGGCCGAATATTTCCCACCTCGCTTGCGACCTCCCCAGTCCTTCGAGCCTTTTTCTACCCGGGCACTCCCTGCCCGGTAATACGGAGTTTTTTTTTCCCCTTCCCCGGAAATGTCACTCCTACCTCTTCCCTATCTCAAAACCGGGAACGCTTCCGCTTTCCCACCGACTCCTTCCGTAGCCTTTATTCCGCGGAGCTGAACCCCCCCCTCGCCGATTTTCTCCCCCTTTTTCCCCTGTCCCACTGGTCTCCCCCCTCTTCCCTTCATACGCCACTCGCACGTTGATGGCAGACTCTCCCGACTCCCTCCCCCCCGGCAAGTTGATATCAGGCGACCTACACCGCTTTTCCCTTCCCCTTCCCTCTTCCCTCTATTTTGTGCCTGGTTACGCCCTCCTATTTCGACCCTTTCCTTCCCGTTGGAGCGGGTCGTGAAAAACTTTTCCTCCCACCCCCCTACGTCCGGAAAAGAATACGGCGAAGGATCCTCCTTCTTCTCTGAGAACTCGTGGATCGTAAATACTCCAGATTCCTCCTCCTCCCCCCGGTGGGGGTCAGCCCTCCGTAAAAAGGAAAAGGAGGTGCCAATCATTCCTTTTTTCACACGCTCAGACTCGCTCTGGGCCCTGAGAGGGGAAAGAAGAGGGATATGAGCTGCAAACGCCTTCCTTTTTTCCAGAAAGAGTCCGCCGCCAGTCGAAGTTACAAAAAGATCACAAATCCTCCCTTTTTCCTAACTCTCCTCCCCTCCGAAGAGAGTTGAGTGGCAATTGGTGGGGTGCCCCTTGCCCCCTTTCCCACAGCAGTTAAACATTCAAACAGAACCTGAAGGCTGCTGGCCCTCCATCCTTCTACCCGGCTGTTTTCCCCCCCTTGTTGCTGCCGTTAAGTAAGAGTCAACGCCACTAGGGTGTCCAAAATTTTTGGGCTCCCCCACTTTCCCCCTTGTCACCTCAAAAGCAATTACACCTGCCGATTGAGTTTTCTCTTTCCCCCCCACGCCTTCCTGAGTTTTCCCTCTCTCTCTAAGCGCAAGACAGTGAAGCTGACCTGGCACACGGTTCCCTTTTTTTTTCCTTTTCATGCGCGCATCTTTTATGCCAGGAAAAAGTATGAAAATCGAACGTTCGCCTCATTCTTTCTCTTTCCCCCTCTCGTTTTGACGGAGGAGTCTTCAATTTTCTCTTCGCCTCAGGCAAGAAACACAAAGGAAGACAAAATCGCCCAGGACCATCCTCTTTTTTCCCCCTTCTCCTTCCGTCGCAACCTAGCTCCCACCTGCAAGAGAGATAAGAGGGGGAAAGAAGAAGGAAGTGTGTTGTTGTTGAGTCTTTTCTTTCCCTTCTTCTCTGCTGAGGCGAAGCACTCCTCTTCTTTTTCCTTTGCGATAGTGGTCTTAAGTTGTGTTATGGCAGGATAGGGACTTCGACCTGGGAACCGACCCCTCTTTTCTTTCCTGAGCGACCTTTTTTCCTCATTGTTTCCTGGGCATCAAGACTGAGAGACTGAAAGTAGAACACGGCACGTGTTCCCTTTCTTTTCTCTCCTCGCGATACGACTTTCTCGTATTGCCCATCAGAACAAAAGAGTAGACTTCATGGACCATCTTTTTTTTTCACACTTTCCCGGGCTTCCCCGCGGCGGGGGAGATTGTTGGACAAACTAGTGGCGGGACGCGGGACGACCCTTCCTTTCTTCTCTCTCCTATCTCCCTCGCTCTTCTCTGATTTTCCGCAGAAGTAAGGTGCTGGTTGGAAATGTTGACTTGCTTTCCCCTTCTCCTCTCCCTCTTTCCCCCCCAATTTCCCTCCTGCCTCTCTTAGATGGGATGAGCAGTCTTCCAGTTGCCCTTTTTTCTCCTCCTGTCTGCCGATGCTATTTCCGGCCCGAAGGAACAAACAGCGAGCAATCTCTTCCTTTTCTTCTTGCCACGATCTTCCGCTTCGAGGAGAGAGGTTGAATGGCTAGTCGTTTTCTTTTTAGTTGTAGAGGCGGTCTGCGCAACCCAAAAGGTGGGGAAAGAGAAAATTTTTTCTTTCCTATCACGAGGTTCCCTGGATTCCAGAAAGATGGAGGAAGTGAGAAGTAGGAGGGATCTTTCTCTCTTCCTAGACCTTTACACGAAAGAGAAAGGAAAAGACAGTGCTCCCCCCCCTTTTTCACACAGGCACCAGTTTTCGGAATGCGGAAGGGGAAAATTCAGGTGAACCTCCTTTTTCTTCCACCTTGCCCGTTTTTCTTAGAGAAATCAATATTATGCAATCCCTTTTTTTCCTCTTCCTTTGCGACCTTTTCCCCTGGAACTTTTCGAAAGGGAAACTAGGCGCGGTTCTCCCTTTTCTCTCTTCCTCTGGCACCTTTTCCCCCTTCCCGGCGGAGCTTCCCGGTGGGGAGATCTGGAAGAGGTTCTTTCTTCTTTCCCACCCCTTCCCGTCTTACGGGCCGTGATGATTGCCGTCGATGGCGCGTCCCCCCCCTTTCCTTCTCCTTCTTTTTTCTGGCCGTTGTCTTTTCCCTACACCGGATTTATGGCGTTGTATGTGCCGCTCTCCCCCTTTGTACCCACAATCCATGGTACCGATTCTTGGTGTCTTATTCCCCCTCTTTTGGCCTCGGCATTGGCGAGATTGCTGCGGAAGGGGGTAATGGGTTTGTCCCCCCCCCTCTGGAGAGAGAACGGAAAGGAAGGGGGAAGGGGAGAAAAGGAGAGAAGATTTTTTTCCTCCACATACCGGTGGGAGAGCTAGGGAGAAAGGAGAAGGGAAGGGGGGAAGGGTCCCGGCCCCCCATCTAATGCCGGGCGCGGAGAGAGAGGGAGAGCAATGTATCCCATCTGCTTGGTTTCATAAAGCACTTAGGTGCCTAACAAGAGAGATGATGAAGTAAGTAACTCCTCTCCTTTCCTCTACGATCCCTTCTTTACCGTGTAAGTGTATTGGAGAAATCCTCCCCTCTTTTTTTTGTGCTGCTTCTCATTGGCCATAAACAGTGCCTAATTCCTTCAAGTTTTACCCTGGCTTCGTCGTTTTTTTTCTTCCTCTTACAAACCGCGTTTCCCTAATCCCTGGTCGAAAAAGTGGAGAAGATCACCCCCCCCTCGCGTCCGAGTAGGTGCGGGGGGCGGAACCCCTTCTTCCGTGCCATCGTTTGAATGCCGATGGAGAATTGGAAAGAGGAGGTCATTCCTTTCCCTCTCCTTTTCTCCTCGTTCCCCTGCGGTAGAGGAAATGAGTCCTTCCTCCCTCCTCTTATCCCCTTCTTTGTTCGCGGGTGCCACCCCCACGCACATGCTTTTTCTCTTCTCCGTGAGGGGGGACCCTCCCATGAAGATCTTGAACCACTTTATTCAGCCAAGGGACAGCCTTCCCTTTAATCTTCTTCAGGGATCAAGCCACGACTGACCCCCCTCTCGCAGGTGCTCTCAATGTCCCCCCCCCCTACAAGGAACAGTTAACAAGCCCGTAAGGACGTCTTTCTCTCTTTTTCTCTCCCCCTCCCTTCAGGCTCTTTCTGATTCCATTGATTTCCCCCCCCCCTCCACACATGTCCTTGGAGAAGACGCAAAGATTTCCTTTCCCGGTTCCCTCCCCCCCCTTTTCTACGTTGTTTTTTCTTGGCACCCAAAGCTACAATTCCGAAAAACGGCTTAGCTATTCCCCCCTCCCCTTCCGGTGCCTTCCCCTGTCTCCCGATAACTGAAAAGTATGAACGCGTATTCCTTCCCCTTCTTTTATCGAGAGAGGGATAAAGACATTCTTGGGTTCAACCCCCTTTTTCCCTGAGCGTCACGACTCTTGGTGGAAAAGTATCGGGGGTGAATCCCCTTCCTTTTTCCCTCTCTGTGAAGATATTTTGTTCACATGTATGCTGGATGCGGAGACTGTGACCTTCTCCCCGCGCCCCAGCTTTTCCGCAGACCACATTGAAGCGTGTAAAATTATAGTCATTGCCCACCCCTTCTTTCAGCCCTCTTTCATGATTTGAGTAACCCCATATCGACTTTCTCCCTTCACGGCCTCTTTTCAGGGCCCTCTCCCGTTTTAAGAAGAAGTAGGTAAATAACTATCTCTTCTTCTTTTCCCTTTCTCCGACTTGCGTCTCCCCTGATCTTTGGCATTTAAAGGAGTGAAGTCTATTTCTGCCCTCTGATATTTTTCCCCCTTCCTTAACTTCGGGCTCTCCCCAATCGCCCTTGCCCTTGGTGGGGCATATGAAAGAGAAGGGAAAAAAGGCCATCTCTTTTAGGAACGTCCTCCTCCTCATTCAAGAATACAGAAGACATTTTGGACCAGTCTGTCTCCTTCCTTTTTCCTACGGCAAGCTCCTTATGCCCCCCGCGAGGAAGGGGACACCAATTTGCTTTTTTCGTGGCCGACCCCCCCCCGCAAAAAAAGGGGGGGGAAACCAAAAAAGAACTTTTTTTCTCTATCGATTCCCCCCCGCTTCCCCAAACGACGCAGTATGAGCGTTCAGACTTGCAGTTCTCTTCCCCCCCTTAAATGCGCCCCATCCCTCGAAAGAAGGAGGGCATTCGTCTTTCCTCCCTTTTGTCATCCCCCGTAGAAAAGGTGATTGACATTTTTCCCCTCGGTGTCCCCGCGCTCTGGCAGGTCGTTCCAGACAGGGGGGAGAGAAGAAAAGAAAGGGAGCATCTCTCCCTCGGGGGGCTCTTCAGCCTCGTGAGAGGGGAAGAGAGAAAACAACAATCGCTTTTCCCTTCCTTTCTGCGTTAACGGGGAGGCTTTAGTTAAAAGGGGGGAACGATCGGAGAACGGATTCTTGTTCAGTAGGGGATTCTCCGCCCTTAAGAAGAGGAGGAAGGGAACGGCCTCCCCCCTGGAACTTGTTGAATTCGGGGGGGGAAGAGGAAGGAAGGGCTTTTGTTCAAAGAAAGAAAAGGAGAGAGAATTTTTTTCGGTTTTCCCTTTCCCCCCGCGCCCGCCTCCTGGTTGAGAAGAGTAGAGAAGGAGCAATTCTTCCCCAGTTTCGCTAACGAAGAAGAACGTCCTCGTCCCGTTATTTTCCCATGCGCTTCTCCTTTCCGCTCCTTGAGCAATGAGCGAAGAGAATTCTTTTTTCACACCCTCCGGGCATGCGTGGGAGAGAGAGCGTATCCCCTCCCTCCTCTCTGACTCCGAGGTGGGGTACTTCCTTTTTTCTTGATCTTCTCCCCAAGGGGGGTGACCCCCCCCCCGCCCGGTTTGTAGAGTACATTTCAACGGTAATTTCCCCCCCCTCCTCATCAAGTTTTTTAACTCCCCCTGAAGGAAGTAGGAACTGTTCCTTCATCAGAATTTTTTGAACCAAAAAAAGAGATGTAATTCTTTTTTTCTGTCGAAAGCAAAATGTCCCCCCCTCCTCTTGGATAGTTCCCGCGGGAAGATTATACTGTTCCTTCTTTCCGAATCTTTAAGAAGGAAGAAGAGAGACGTGGTGCGGCCCCCCGCCCCCCGGTCTGAGGGAGGTTGAAATCCAAACTCCTTTTCTTTGCAGTCCTGGGTTCCCTTGAGAAGAAAGAGTCCTCTCTCTCTCCCCTTTCAGGTCTTTTTTTGACGGGACGGACCTCCTCCCCCCCCTTGACTCCCTCCTTCCGCTCGAAAAAGGGTATTTGAAAAGACCTGTTCCGACCTGATATCGGAAGAGAATGTGCTCCCCACCCTGATGTCCGGATCGATTTTTCGATCAGCTTTCCCCCCGTCCAGAAGAAAAGCGAGCACTTCCTTTTCTTCTTCTCTGTAGGAGAGAGAAAAAAGAATTTTAGGGATCTTTCCCTCGTTGGATCAGAGGGGAGCCGTAAGGGAGCGGTTATTATCAATAAATCAGGGGAGAGTCCGCGGAGGAAAAGAAAGAAAATTTCTCTTTGAGGTAGAAGGGGAAGGAAAGGAGAGAGAGGGGGAAGCTCCCCCCCTTTTTCCGTACAGAAACCAAGGAAAGGAAGAAGGAGGGGGGGAACCTCTCGGAAGGCCAAGGCCGGAAAGGGAAAAGCGGCCCTAGGAAGAGGGAGAAAAAAAGGGAATTTTTTCTCTTCTTTCTTTTCCTTTCCACACAGTAAGAGAAGGCGGTCCCCTCTCTCTTCGCTACCAATCTCGAGTGAAATAGGGGAGGGAACCTTCTTCTTTTTCCCCCGTCACTCTTCCCTCAAATAAGAAAATAAAGTTGTTGCACCCCCCGGTCCCCCTTTTTCTTCTCAGGCGGAGACATACACCGATCCTCAGGAGGGAAAAGGAAACAGTCAAACAGGAACCTTCTCCTCATCTTGTCTTAAGACTAATAGTAGACGAGAAACGGGCTCTCCAGCCTTATTTTTTGTGAATGAAAAAAAGGGAGACTGATTTTTTCTTACGATGAAAAGAATAACGGCTTCCATCTATCTCGGACGGAGTTTTTCTTTCCCGGAGGGACGTTTTTTTTCCTTCCCATCCTTCTTCTCTTTCTTTTGTGCCCCCCAAAATTTTTTTTTCCCCCTTCCCCCTAGGTTCCTCCCCCTTCACCGGAATAGAAATTCACCGCTCAGACTCCCCCCCTCTTCCCTTATCTCTCCGCTGAAAGATATTGAGAAATGGTTGTGGGGGACCTTTTTTTTCCAGTCCGGGCCCCCCGCGACTGAAAAAAGAAGTCTTCCTCCGGAGTCAGCACAGCGAAGATACTTTTTTCCCCTGGTTTTGACCCTTTTTTTTCAATGAAAAGAAACTGAACCCTTTCCCATCAAGTCAAACATTTCAAACCAAGAACCTGAAGGCCTCCCTTTTTTTCTCCCCCCCTCTCTCGTCCTCAACCGTGCGGATTACTTCACAACGGTGGCTGCCCTTCCTTTCCTCCAACCCCTTCCTCATAGGGGAGAAATATAAAATGGTGTCACCTTCCCCCCCTGCCTCTTTTGTTCTCCCCTCAGTAGAAGATTGGGGGGGCGTCCTCCCTTTTTTTCTCCTATTATGATAGAGAGGAAGCGAAAGCCATTTTTTCCCCTTCCTTTTCCACGCTCTCATGTTTCCTTCAGGAGAGACAGTAGGGATGCCCCTTTTTCCCCCTTCGCCTCCTACTCTCCCTTCTTTGCAGTTTTGAACCAGAGACGTTTTGACGGAGAGTCATTTTTCTTCCCTTTCCTCCGAAGAAGCCAGCCCTTTCCCCCCTCCCCTTTCCCCAGAAGGAAGGAGTGCTTTTTTTTCCGTCTCCCTGCTTTCCCCCCCCTTC
>Ga0179593_1493774_pt1 | contig 11249 bp, 14 predicted proteins | sample CZODoug2_1_08_16_FD_185931 | JGI IMG/M metagenome (GOLD analysis project Ga0179593, IMG submission 185931) | Vadose zone soil fungal communities from Angelo Coast Range Reserve, California, USA - CZODoug2_1_08_16fungal (PacBio error correction) | ecosystem: Environmental > Terrestrial > Soil >... | reverse complement strand
GCGCGGGAGCTTTACTTTCCGATCTCCCCCTTCCTCAAATCCACTTTCTAGAATGAATTTTACCTTTTTCTTTTTTTTCGCCTCTTCCCCCAGGTCTCTTTGGCGATGCACAGAGCCTTCGGCACTTTTCCGGCAACAGGATTTTGCTCAGCTCCCGCGAAACCCCCCCCACAACCTGGATGCTGGACTCCCCCCCTAGTCCCTCCATCGCAAGGTTATCGCTTTTTTCTTTTTCCCTCCTAATGATAGAAGCCTGTCTTATTTTGACCGGGGACCCCGACCATTCTTTTTTCTCGTTTTTTAGCTCCTTTCCCTTTCATCCACCTTTTTTCGGTTTATCAAGCGGTTCTCTGAACAACCCCAATTTCCCTTCCTTCCTTGACGCATGAGCTTCTGTCCTATCTTTCGTTTTTTTTTTCCTTTTTTATTTTCGGCGAGTCCGGTTTCTTTTTTCCGTTCGAGCCTTTCTTGAAATGGAGCCGGCCACCCCCCTTTAGTAGAATCAGCCCCAAACAATTCGCTTCTTTTTTTTTTTTTTTCTCGATTGGGCCCCCCCCCACCCCGGTGACTTGTTTTTTCGCGTACTAGCAAGAAGGAAGGTCCTTACCTTGCCTACCTTGAGTTTTCTTCCTCTGCTCCTCTTTCCTTATTCCCCGCTTTCCTTTAATCTTTCTCGCATTCTGGTCAGCTAAGGGTTTTCCTTCGGCCGCGAGAGTTTTTGATCTTCGGCAACCGCTCCCGTTTTTTCCTTCTTCGCTTTTGTTCCAATATCTCAGAACCCCCCCACTTTCCACAAACTTATTTTTCCGATCTCTTGTCCATCCTTGCTCAACTTTCCTTAACATGGTAGACACTTAATTTCCCCCTTTTTCCGCGGGGGACAAGACACCCTCTAGGACTCTAATGATCCAGGGATAATGCGCCCCCCCCCTTGTTCACCGAGAAGCTTTCATCTTTGTCGCGAAGCTGCCGTCGCCTCTCAAGTTTTTTCTTTTTTTTTCGTTGTAGGTGATGATTTTCGGCAATTACTTCCTGATGCCTCCTCTGTTTAGTTAATTAGCCTGACGTCCGCATCTTCTTACGTTCTTCCCCCTGGTCCTCCACCCCCAATACTTTGCGCGGTGCGTGGGTAACCCCCCTTTTCTGCTCTTTCGGTCCTTTTATAACTGACTTCTCCAGCTGAAGGCTTGCGCGACCTTCCTCGACCAACGTTCTCGGCCCCTTTTTGGTTCCTTTCCTTTTTTTTTCCAGTAACTACTTTTTTCCCCCATCCAAAACGACCTCCCAGGGATCGTTATTTCCTGCATCTAGTCGGTCCCACCTTTCCGCACTAGGTGGCCGCCCTCATTCCCTTATTTTCCTCGTTCCGCAATTTTGCCTTTCCCCAAAGTACAAGTTTTTCTTTTCTTTTTTCACCCTTGAAGGAGGAAACCCAGGCGGCCTTTTTCCCCATTTTGTAGGTTCTCGGACCCCCCCCTTCTTCCCCCCTAGTACTCAGGTTCTTTTCCCGATCCAGTTCTCATCCCTTTGGGCATAAATTCTTCCCCCTTGACGTTTGACCCCCGCTACCCCCCTCAATCCCGTTCACGATCCCGCTTTTCTCTCAGGGATCCCCTATTCCCCCCGACTAATCTTCCCACGCTTCGAATCAGTTCGGAGTTCAATTTTGAAAGTGTTACTCACCTCATATTCTTCTCTTCTATGGAAAAGAAACATTTTTTTGGCTTCCCTGGCCCCCAATCTACAGCTCAATGCTGGAGGCCCCGTGGAATTCCCAGATTCGGCCCCCGGACATCCCATCCTTTCGAAGACCCTTTTTTCCCCCCTCCTTTTCTACCCTAGAGCATTGCGCGTCTCCCCACCGACTTTCGGCGTATCCCCTTCCCCCCCCTTTTTTGTTGATTGATTTCAGATACCCGAAATATAGCTTGCTCCTAGCCCGAGGGTAGCACTAGGAACACATTACCCCCCTCTAAAGGCCTCTTTCTCTCAAGGTCATCCTAGTACTGCAAAGTTTTCGCTCAGCCACTTTATCTTTCGCACTTTGCCACCCCCCCCCCCCTCTACAGTCAGAGATGTCTTCCCCCCTTCTAGATTCATCACTTGATATGCTGCTTTTTTTTCTTTAGGCCCCCCCTCCATGAGGCTGTCGATGACCTTTCAAGGGTAGTGCGTCTCTTTTGTGTACCCACTCGCCCCCTTGAGGACATGACCCGTTTTGAATTTCTTCCCGACCTGTCTTACGACGGAGGTGAACTTGACAAAAGAATACTGAGGACACTGGTTTTTCTTCCTGGACATTGTTTAAGAAGTGAAGGTTGAAGCTTTCCGACTGAAGGCTCCCCTTGGAAAGGCCGACCGTTCCCCCACGAATCCCAGAATTTTCCTCTCTCTCCCCAGACTTGGTTGACCTTCAAAGGAGTGATTGGCACCTACTCTTTATGTTCCTTGAGACCCGTTTTTTGTCGTAGGTAGATTTTCGATGTGATTGATCCTTTTCCCCCCCCTCCTTCATTTGTCCTTGCATTGTACTTCCCCTTAATTTATTAGGAAAACTTAAGCTTTCACTGTAGTGTAACGATTCATCTTTTTTCCTTGGACATACCATGACCCCCCCCTCTTTTTCATACCCCTAAACCCGTATTTCCACCTCGCAGGTCGGTCCCCTTCTCGTACGTCACATCTTCTCTCTCCCCTTCCCTGCAATCTCTCCTTTTATCCTTCCCCTCAGCATCCTTGAAAAGTTCCTCCTAAACGCTTTTCAAGGCAATTCTTCTTCTTTCGAAGTAGACATTCGCTCTGATTTTTGCCGGCATTCTCGGTGATACCCCCATCGTTCTCGGGTAATAATTTTTCGGTTTTCTGCCCCTCTGGTTCTTCACCGGTGCAGTTACGTTGCCTTCGGGCATGGACTATAATTTTCTTAGAAGTAGAGTCTCTCCCCCGACTTATAAGTGGTGGTCTGTCTTTCTTTTTCTATGGCACCCTGGAAATCCTGACCCTCTACTTTTTCACCTTCCTCTGACCGATAGCGGCATCCAAACTATTGCCCCCCCCTTTCTTCATCTCTCTTCTGCCCCCTTCGCCCCCCGAATCTCGAATACCCAGGTCTTCCTTATGATACCGAAGATTCCGGTCCTCGTAATTCATCCCGAATTTTGTCCCTTTTTCAAGGTTATTTCTTCCCTTTCCTTTTTCGGTTTTTCTCGAAAAAGCCCGGTTTCTTTTCAGATCGGATTCCACCCTGAGGAGATGTTCTTGTTGCCTCTTTTCCCCTGTATTATTGGCACTTTACCAATTCTTTTAAGCGAATTCTCTCGTTCCTCAAGTAACTGCTCCCCCTCATGCGTCCGGAAAATTTTTTTTTTCCTTTATTTTTTAAAGGACCTTTTCCGTCTGATTTTGCTGCTCTGAGCTCCATCCTTCTCACTCGGGACAGTCCCTATCGGAGGTCCCCGGTCTTCCGACCCACCAAACCCCCCAAACCCCCAATTTGATGCTCCCAAGTTACTAAAGTCTTCCCCTCGTCCGAGGAAACGGCTTATGGGTGAATTCGATGTTTTTGTCCCCGGCGTGGCCCCTGCTCGCCTCAAAATCGTTTTTACTTCCTTCCCCGTATCTCGGGCCCCCCCCCAACGGTCCCCTCTCCTCTTATTATAAATATGCGCCCATCTTCCACTTTAAAATTCATTCCCCCTAACCTTCTTTTTTCCTGGATTCGAGTTCCAAGTAGCGGCAGCTCTACATCCTTCCCTCGCCAGGTTTCCTCTCCTCTTTTTAGAGTTTCTCGAAATTGCGGCGTTCGCTTTCTTATCTTTTCCTCTCAATTATAGAAACCTAATATCCTTTAGATCTCCTTGACTTAACTTGTCGTTTTTCGTTTTTCCCGTTACCAGGTCGTTCGTTGGCCTTACCCCTCTATTTTTTCTTTCAGGATCTGAATAGAGGGAAGCAGGCCTGCCCTCCTTTCCCCAGACGAATTTCCCCCCAATTCACTTCTAGGTGATGGTCGGTTCACTTCCCGATAGGCTTTTAATTTTCCCTTTCTTCCCCGTTGCCGGTGGCCCGGTTCCCTTTTTTCTCCTTTTAACCTTAGGTAATCTTTCTGACAATGGATTCCATACAACGTTATCGGCATCAGGCCGATGATGTTCCTTTCGCCCCCCTACCCAAGGCCTGTTTTTACGGCCTCTCCTCGATTTCAGTGAGTCACGTCTCCTTTATTTTCTCTGCCTATCCTGGACTGAATTCAGTGTTTAACTTTGTTTCCCTGGTTCTTGGTTTTCAACAAATTTCGCCGGCTGCGGCCTTCTCCCAATTTCGCGGTTATTCGGAAGCAGTAGCTTTCTCCGCATGCTTTGTAAGCGCCAGCTTTTTGCCTTTTTTTTTTCACTTCCCTTTCAAAGGCGGTCTTTACCCTCCCAGATTCGTGAAAGCGGAGGATCCCCCTCCCCTCCTTCTGACTATCGCGAATTTGAAGGCTCGCTCATCGGTTCTCTTTAGTCCTCAGTTTTTTTTTTGTTTCCCTATATTCCTTCGAAATAAAGATTTCCTCCAGTTATTTCGTCTATCTATAAGAATGACACCATCCCTCCCGACATAGCGGATTAATCCTCCATTTCTCCCTTTTCACCCTTGGATCCCATCCTGAATTTATACGGCTGCCGTGTCTTTTTTCGTAGGCATTCTTTCTTTTTTCTTCCCCCGCGTCATCCTTTTGAGTACCCTTTGTGTTCGCACCAATTCGTATGATCACCGGCGCCTTGTCACGGTTTTAATTTGCGTTCGAGTAATTCTTCCCCAGAAGGTCTTTCTTTTCTTCCGTGCTTAAGACTGGATGTCATGCTTCAGGCGGCCATTGCTCGATGCTTCTTTTCCCTCACCCCCTTACCCATCCCGATAACAGTAAGTTCCACCCTAAACGTGCTCGGTTTTGTTCTCCTTCGATGTCGCTTTTTTACAAATGCTCCCCGACGGTCCTGCGTCCCCCCCTTCTGACCGCTTGCCCCCTTCCTCTGAACAGTCTCTCGTTTTCAGTGTGTTTTAATTTATGTGTTGCCCCTTGCTTTTCTTTTTTATACAGGACCTGAAAGTCCGGCGACCTAACATCTTCCCATACCCCCTGCGTCGGCTTCGCCTCGACCCATCTCTTCCTCAAGACGTGCAGGCATAACATTCGGTTAACTTCTCCCAAGTAGGACGTCTCCTCTTGCATGGCAAAGGAAAAATATGATGACCCCTTTTCTCCACGTTCCAAACCCCCCTTGCCTCCAAGGTTAATTAGGTCCATGCTTGAGTAGAAGAATGAACTCTACTCGGTTAGGACTTCAAATTCCTTTTGTCAAGGTTTGACCCCCGTGCCACCCATGATCCCCCCTTCACTTTAATAGACCCCCCGGGCTTTCCTTTCTCTCGTACCGACCTCACATCCGAATCCGCTCGCCCCCGTGCATATGTTCTTGAGGAATCTCTTTTGCTCCTTTGTCCCCTAACCCCCCTTTCTATTATGAGTAGGGAACCGTCCACTTTTTCCTCCCATGCCAAGCAGATTTTTTTCCCCCCCTCGTTTCTTCGACCCCAGTGGCTTCTTCCCTGGCGGAAACTACCAGGGTCAGCAGTTCTTTCTCTCTCTGAAGTAACCCTGCTATTTTGCAAGAAGGTCGACCCCTCCCTTTTTTTTTTATATATATTTTCACTCCTCCCTTTTTAGATCCCTATAGAGACCTTTCCTCTTCCCTTTCGAGCCCACTTCTCGTTGGCTCCTTCCCCCATCCATCCGGCTAAAGGCTTTATTGCCCTCCCTTTCCGGTAAACGGTTCTTCTTCCCTGTCCATTTTATTTTAAAGATCATCAAGAGATTTGTTTTCTCCCCTTTTTCTGTTAAAGAATCTTATTCTTTGACTCGCTGATCGGATGTATTTTTTTTTTCATCCCATGCCCATTCCCGGTCGCCTCTTTTAACGAGGTCTCTTCCTCCTTGTGTAACACTCCATTGATTCCCGACCCTCAATTTCTCTTAGTAAGACCCGAGTCCTATGAAGCTGCTTCTGGAGAGGGCTCCTCCCTCTAGGACCGTAGAAAGGCCTATTGTTTTTCCGCCTTTTGAGGGATTTAAGGTGTAAGTGGGGTCCAGGCCCTTTGGCCGTTCACTGAATTAGAGTCTAGAGCTCCAAGAAGTGGTGTCTTTCTTTTCCTTTTTGAACTCTTAGAGAGAGGACGCATCCCTCCCAACGGTGAAGAGGCAGGCTCTGATCTTAATCGGGCAATTTTTCTGGAATCCCTCTCACTCGTTGAAGATTATTCAAACGAAGAGAACTTTTTTCTTCTGTTCTCGCCATTTCCTTTTCCCACTTTTAAGTGCTCTTCCTCGCCTCCCTTCATCATTGTGGTACTCCCTCCCTGAGCAACAAACCCCAGTTCCCCCTTCCGACCTTTCCATATCTTTCTTGCGGACGTAGGCCTACTCCCTCCCCCTCCCCCGCGCCCAGAGCACGCGCCCCCCCTCGTTTACCGACGGCATCATCCCGTCCTTGCCAGGAACCTCTCAACTTTAAGTATTTTCCTCCCGGGCTATTCTCCCCTTAGCTTCAGATTCCCTGTCCTTTCCGCCTAACTTTCAGAATTTTTTGCTCTCTCCTTCCCCCCCTTTCCTAATTGATTCCGAGTTCCTGCCGACTTCTGCTCGCACGCCGATAAACGCACTGTTTTCGCCCCCCCTTCTCTAGAAAGTTAGGCTCTGAGTAGCCCCCCAGTCCTTTCAAGTGGGGGCATGCTTTAAGAGATATTTTTTATGAAATGGTGGCCTACGGCACCCCGTACTACTAAGGAAGCTAGAGTTCCTACCCTTTCACCGCTCATCTTCGCGATACGTCCCCCTTTTCGATCTTTTGAACTCCGTTTCTTTTTTCTGTCGACGCCCCCTAATTGACTCCCTCCTGTCTTTCCCCCTTTCTCTCTCTTCATAAGTGCTGGAGTTCTATGCGGAGGCACGATTTTTTTTTGAGTGCGCAACCGTACACACTTTTGCTCTTTCCTGGAGAGGGTTTTGGCTTCCCTTGTTCGTACAAATTTTCTCCCCAAGTCCCCCTCCCCCCTCGCGTATCTCGCGCAGGTCTCCCTCACGACAGTCTCCGTTTCCCTTTCGAACCCCCAGGCGTCATGTTTTCTTCCCTTTTCTGTTGTTCTCCTTAAAACTCTGATCGTTTAAGTCTGCAGCTCCCTCCCTTCCGGGATCCCAAGGACATCCGGCCAGGACCTTTGTGTACTTTGGAACCTAAACATGGGGGGATTCGTCCAAAGTTCCCTTCCTCCTCCTCGGGTCAAAAGACCTCAGTGAGCGAGAAACTTGATGGGATAGATTTTTTGGATCCCGTTCCCTTCTTTTAAGATAGATTAGACCCCCAACAAGTTGTCCTCCAACTTTAATGACTCAAGATACTCTTTTTCTCCAACGGTCGACCTTTCTTTCTTCCTTGCGCCCCAAAATAGCCTTTTAACCCTATCCCTTTCCCTTCTATTCCTGTCGCCGAACCTTCAGAGCTCCCGCGCAACTGGTTCTCCTATCTTCCCCCTCCCCTTGTTTTAGGGTTTTGGTTTGTTTTTTTTTTTTTGGGTTTGTTTCTCCACAATCGGATGTTGCTACTCCTTTCCCCCTATTCCTCTATGAATTTCCCCTTCCTAGGTTAGCATCTCGATTTCCCCCCCCCCCCCCCTTTTCCTTTTGGCTTTGCACCTCTTTCATCTGACGGAGGTTTTCTTGCCCCAGCCTTCTTCTTTGCAGGCCCTGTGTTGAAAAACTGCGTAACCCCAGCCCCCTTCTGTTTTTTCCAGGCTTGCTTTTAATCCTGTGGGAGTGAAATACTGACACTCCGACACATGTCTGTTTTTCTTTCGGGCAATTGAGACCCGAAGCATGACCCCCCCAGTGCTTTGCAAGGACGTCAGCGGTTGTCTCCGTCCCCCCCCCCCCATTGAAGAAAGTCGTCCTTTTAAGGACGCATGAAGCTTTTTCCCCTTTTGTGTACTAGGTATTTAACCTTCGACTGGGGTTCCTTTACTGACCTTTTCCTTCTAAGTTTTCCATCGTCCGGCCAAATCCATTCATAGCTTTTTTTTTTTCCTTCCTCAAAGTTATTTTTTTTTTTTTTTCTTTTTTTTTTTCTTCTTGTGTATTTGTTTTAGCATTTTTATGTGTCTCCTGGTGCGTGGTCTGTTTCGTCGAGTAAGCGCCTTTCGCTTCTCTTTTATAAGGCCCCCTGTACAGCTTTGCAGTGCACGCGTTCTAAGATTTTCCCCCCCTTTACTCTTTCTTCCTAAGGAGCCCCCTCGCGCGGTGTTTTACGTTCCTTGTCTGCTAGGCTGACATTTATTATGCACCCCGCTTCCTTAATACCCTATCCTAGTGAAATCCTTATTACACATCTCTGCCCACAAAATTATATTATTGGCGAAGCCTCGGCTCCCCTCAATCAGGCAGTTGTTTCCACCTCTCTTCCTCCTGCTAAATCCATGCCCGTCCCCCTTCTGACCATCAAAGTATAAGACCATCGTATTGCTCCAGGTCCCTTCTTCCCTCAGAAGATTCCCCGCCCTCGCCACTCTTTTCGGAGACGTCTACCCAAGGAATTACCCCCCCCCCCCCCCCCCCCCCCCCCCTGCCTTCCTCTCTGTTCGTTAGTCCCTCACACTTAAGAAAAGCCTGCCTCTTCCTTGTGGTGACACTCTTGTTTGGGTCCGCATCGCTCCCTCCGGTCAACAACCGAAAGGTGAAGGCGGTCCCTCCCCGGTAAGATTGACGCCCCTTCCCTCCCCCAAAGTTATAGATGTCCCGTGACTCCTAAATTTTCATGTCAACGAGACATTCCTATCCTCAAACTTCCGATTAAATTTTAACTGGGCGCTTTGCCTTTTAGCGTTGCTATCACCCAGTTTTTCGCCCCTTGGGATTAGGGTGACATCTTTCCCCTTCCCCACCAAAGGCATTGACCTTCACCGGCTTTCCCCTTCCAACCTTGGCTCCAAGTTCCGTCCCCCCCTTCCCGCTCGGAAGGTCAAGCTGGCTCGTTTTCCTTGGGGACGACGACAGTTTTTTTTTTTTTTTTTTTTTTGGCTCCCCCACTTTTTTTCCTCGAAGGTGGTCCGCTCTCCATTTTACTCATTAATCAGAACGGTGCTCTCCCCCTTTTCCTATTCTCGACTACCTCCGATTTCAGTTTCTTCGGATTTGATCAGATTGTCCCTCCCGTTGGCTACCCCCAGCCTCCTGGCCCCCCTGAAAAAGTTTGGACTGCCTCCTTTTTTCCCAACCCCTCTAAAATTGGAGTTCTGCCCACTTTTTGGCTATCCTCGATTCCCCCTCTGCTGATGGGCCCTCCCCTAATACAATCGATCAGACCCCCGATCTCTCTGGCGATATAGATCTTTTTCCTTCCTTTTTTTTCGATTAGACGCGAGTAGTCGGTGTACCTTCTCTGCGGCAATCCTTAGAATCCTTCCACATCCGGTAAAAGTTCTTCTCCCTAGTCCTACCGTTTTATCTAAAGAAAAGTCTTTCTTCCCTTTGAACTTTTCCCCCTGCTTAGATAAGCCCTGAGTCATGTTTTTTGTCACAACGTTCTTCCCTTTGTACTCATATGCTGAGGATGACCCCCTTTTCCCTCACGGTCTATCTCAAGATCTCCCGGTCTTCTCCCGAGATAGTTTGTTTTCAAAAGGAGAACTCCTTCCCACTTCTGCCTCTTTCTTTGTACTAAAAGATTCCACAACGCTCGGCGACCCTCTTCCCCGCTGACACTATCTCAAATCCTGAATGGGTTTACTCTTTTCTGTGACGTCCGCCTCCGGTTGTCCGTGGTTCCCCTCCCTGGAGTTAACACGTCATCCCCCCCGACTCTTTTTGGTGAGTGAACCTTTTCCTGAGTCCTTTTGTCCGACGTAGTTCCTGAACTTCCCTTTCTGGTTCCCGTAGAGTAGAGTTTTGTTGATTTGCTTCTTCCCGTGACATGTACCTTTGCCACGCGCACTTGTGTCTTTTTTAGTAACAAGCGACCCCACGTTGGTCTCGACTCCTCTTTCCTGCCTTATGATTCGTGATCTGTACCTGACTTTTTTGAGCCAGCATTGTTTCCGCCATCCTATTCTCCCCCCCTCCTTCCACGTTTTCTTTGCCCCCTTGTCCCTTCTAGTTTAGTAGGCTTTTAATACTTCGCCCTCAGAGACCTCGCTCTTTTCCCCACGGGATTTTTAATCCCGTCGGACACTTTTCCTTAGCAATTCTTAAAGGCGTCCTTCTCTGCTCGTTCCCTATTTTAGGTAAGGTCATGCGGGATCACTACGACGTTTTTTTATCTTTCTCATGATCTCTTCTTCTCCTGAAGATGTCTCACCGGCAGCCTCCTTGATTGTAAGGGAACTTCCTTCTCCAGGTCCGCCCCCTGCCTTTCTCCCTTATAAAGTTCGTTTCCTGCGGGAGATATGGAAGTCGATTTTACTACGGCCCGTTTTCTATTTTTTTTTTTCGCCTTTATAATCTTGAACCTAGAGGCCTCCTTAGGGAACCTATCCATTACGGGTCAGAAGATATAGTCCTCGAGCGGTCTTTCCCTTCTCTTGATTATACGCAGAGTTCCCGGGCCCTCCGTATGTGCAATTTCTCGGACCAGTTCCTTGGCGCTTCCATGTGAGGACTACGCTTGCGCTGTTTTCTACCCCCCCTCTGCTCAAATTGGTTGAGTCTTTTGCTCTCCCACTCTTAGAGGATTGGTTCCGGCGTCATGGACCCTTCTCCCCTCCCCCCATGCGCACTTTTCCCTTTTCCACAGCAAGATTCCGCATGTAGCCTTCACGGAAAGATTCATCCCTTCCCCCCACCCAGGCGTTAGGAACTTTTTTTGTTCTGTGTCTCCTTCTTTCCTTTCCTGCTCCCGGATCACTTTGGCTGCTCGGGAGCGCCCCCCTCCTCCTCGCGGGCCCTAAAATTTATAGGAGGGTCCACCTTCCGATTGATATTCCAACTATTACCCTCAAGCCTATCGGCGTTTCCTTCCCTGGCGATTTTATGTCAGCTGTTTCCCCTTCCCTCCTGCTTTAATCCTTTATAAAAATATGTTTCCCTCCAACCCTTCCCTCCCTCTTCGAGGTGCCCCCTCGCACCTTTACTGGTCATCGGCCCCTTTGCGACACATCGCACTTAAAATTCCCATTTTTTCGAAAGCTCGATGTCCTTCCCCGGACCGGCAGCAGATAAAGGA
>Ga0179593_1491400_pt1 | contig 11249 bp, 13 predicted proteins | sample CZODoug2_1_08_16_FD_185931 | JGI IMG/M metagenome (GOLD analysis project Ga0179593, IMG submission 185931) | Vadose zone soil fungal communities from Angelo Coast Range Reserve, California, USA - CZODoug2_1_08_16fungal (PacBio error correction) | ecosystem: Environmental > Terrestrial > Soil >... | reverse complement strand
CTCTACGCCCTTTTTTGTAGCTCGGCCCCGAACGCCGATTCGCGGCCTGGCTCGAGCCTTTCCTTCCTCCTTCTTTTCGCATCGAGCGATCTCGATCTGAACAATTCACATTTAGAGAATGACCTTTCTCCTCCCTCTCTATACCCCGCTGCCCCCATGGACTTCAGCACTCTCCTTTTGAGATCGTCCTCTTCTTCATTGCCTTCTCGCGTGAGACCGCCGCCTCAAACCATTTTCTCTCCGACTGATTTCTATTTGCACAGAAAAAGGTTTTTTTCCCCCTTCTTTCTCCCTAGAAAGATCTAGAGAACACATATTAATTACGCATTTCCATCGGCGGCGATCGTGGATCACTCCCACGTCTCATTCACTCCGAGACGCTCGTAGTTCGTTGATGGCGTTCATGCCCGGCACTTCTTCCTTTTCCCCGATAGATTGAGAGGCATCGTGTGACACGGGGCCGCTGCGGCATGAAAAAGACGCTCTTAATGCTTCTTGACCTTCACTCCCCGCACTGCATGGTCAGAACCAATGCCGCGCTCTCTTTTTTTCCAACTGGCCCTTTTCCCGCCGTCCACGAGTGCGTCCGAAGCAAAGCAAGGAAGAATTTCCTCCTATCCCCTCAGGCGACGCCTAAGCGCCCTGTCCACCTCTCGTAACATGTTTAGCCTCTCGCTCGGTCCCTCCGTCCCCGGGCGCCTTGCCGCTGCACCTTTCTCGGTTCCCCTGACAATCTGATCTGAATTCTTTTCTTTCTTTCTGAGCAAAATCGACGAGCAATTCGACAATACTTTTTTTTTTTTCTCCCCCGCCCTCCACTTATAGTTGGGGGTTGGCTTGTTACCATATGTTACACCTTTCTTTCCCCCACTTTCCCCCTTTGCGCTGACCACATGCGGCCGGCCTGGGTCTCTATCGAGTAACTTCCTCAGGAGATTTCCTTTTCCCTTTTCCTCCCCACCCCATGAGGCTCAGACGAAGGGGATAGAGTGTGATGACCGTCTCCCCCTTTTATCCTTATCAGTCCCCCCCCCCCCACCCCCCCACACAGAAAAGAGGTCAAGATTTCCCCCTCTCCCTCCACTTCCACAACATCGCGCCAGGATGCTGCCAGCCCCTCGAACTAGTCCCGACTCCCCGCCCCTTTCCTCCCTCTAGGGCATTCCTCTTTTCTTTTTTACTCGTGAATCCCCCCCCTTGTTGATTTTGAGAAAATCGTCGCATCGACCAGTGTTTTTTTCTGCATCCTCTAGTAATCTCCGGTTGCCCTTTCTTGAAGTCCCCCTCCCTTTTCCCCCCCCGGCCCGACGTTCCAGTTCGCCCAACACGACAACAGCATCTTTTTCCCCCAAAACCTCTCCCCAACCCCAACTTTTCTACGAACACGCAACTGCAGCTTTTTTCTCTTTCTTTTGAAATGTTAGTATGAACATGAACCAGTGTCATTGTAAAGACGTGTACTGAATAAATGAAGGCCCCCTCTTCCCCCTCCCTTTCCTCGAATTGGCGCCGGTAGGTGTCCGCATCCCGAACTGAAAATGATTCTTCACCCCGAAGCCAGCGGACCTTTTTCTCTCCCTCTGAAGACCAGAAGATACACCCGAGTTCTAGTCTTTTGTTTCATTCTTTTCATGTGTCTTTGAGAAAAGACGTCCAACTCGACCCCAACTCCCTCGCACTTTCTTTTTTGTCTACGGGCAATGCCATTCCTCCTCTATCCTCACCAGATATGCGATAGGTTTTCCGTGGAGACATCTTCGAAGATTACGTTATCGTCCTCTCCCCTTTCAGCATTTTCCCGACACCCCTCGGCCATCGACGCGACCCAAGCCTCTTCCCTTTTTTTCTTCCCCCCAATGCTTCAGAGGATGTTTACCCGGTCATCTTTAATTCTTACCTGTAAATTCTAAGCCTTGATTTAGTCGGGGACGATCGTTGGTTAACCAGTCGCCCTTCTCCCCTCTTCCCCTGTCTGAGTCTTTACTCTATCGCTCGAGTAGAGTTTTCCTCCCCTTGGAAAGCGCTGTCCTCCACCATGATGGAAGACTCCCTCCTTCCCGTAGCTTTTCTTCCTCGGGTATCTGACCCAGTTCTCTTCTTTGGTGACACTAGGCTTTGTACCCCCTCGTCCACCTCCTAGCCCCAAGATAGCCGCTTTTTGACTATGTGATGAGCATCATTCCCCCTCCCTCTGAACTACGGTTTCAGCAAATCCGATTTTACGTTTCATCTTTTCTTTTCAGAAGTTGTCTTGCACCAGTTGACCCCTGGCGCACCCTTTTTAGCAGGAGCGAACCAACCCCACTCTGCCCCGTCCAGTCACTTTTTCATGGGCATTGGCGGTGCTATACTTGGCCCGGACGGATTTCGATCATGCGTACTTGCGCTCTCTCCAGATTGTTTAAATTTCTTTTTTTTCGAATCCTCCTCCTCCTTTTCCCCAAATTCGGTATTACCCATATAATAGCATGAGCTGTCTTCCTCCCTCTCTTACCACTTATCGCCAAATTCCTTGTTTAATACATTTCCCCCCCTAGCAGATACTAACCGTCTTCCATCTCCGTGTTGTATCCTTCTAACTGTTGACTGGGATATGATCTTTTTAGTTAGCATTGTCCTTTCTCTTTTTAAGCGAGCTCGATAAGCGCAGGCGCTCTCTCTCTCCCCTCGTTGTTTTTTCTAATTCTGCTGCAACATAGACGGAATCTCCGTCGTCCGTTTTAACCCCCTCGATAAGTCCACGAACCAGGTTCCGGCTTATATAATCTCTCCATCCTCGTTTTTTATTACCCTGTTAGCTACCCTCTTTCAGGCTGCTTTTCCTGTCCCTCGGCCCGTTCTGCGATTCCTCTTAGTCTTTGACTACGTATTTTTGACTCGGCGATAGACAGTTTAGCACCCCCCCCCTCCCTTTCCCCTTTCCTGAGTGCGTGCTACCGAAAACACAATTTTCTCTTTGTCCCAGCCCCTATTACACTTGTGACACAACCCCCCCGCATCTGACCTTCTGAGGTATTATCGGGATTTCCTCCCCCCCATGCGACTGGCCCAGTTCATTCTTTCCTCCTTCCGCCCACTCCAGAACTCTTTTCCCCCTTTGTTTTTCGCACAGCCGTCCTTTCGAAAGGATAAAGAACCCCCGATGCTAATGCCTTCCCTTCTCCGCAGAGAGCTACTAACTAGCCTGCAGATGAAGCCTTCCTATAAATTATCAAGCCTTTTTTTTCAATAAGTCGTTGTCTGCGCGAACATCCACTTTTAGCAAGCCGCTCCCCCCCCTTTCAAGTCAGCTTCTTCTTTCCGCCTCAAGCTAAGTAGCTTTATTTCCCTCTTTTTTTTGACAGCCTGCCCTGCTCTTCCAGCAGCGGCACGATGATCATGGAATATCCCTTTTCCCTTTTCCCCTCATAGATGAGATCTTTCAAAACCTAGGCCGGGCAAGTCACGTTCTATCTTGATTTTTCCTAACTCCCCTGCCCCTCAATGAACTCAAGTCTTCCCCCCTGCTGGCTCTCCCAAATTTATTGAGTCTTCGTTTTGCCCCGACGATGTTAGATGCTTGATTTTTTTTACTTCTCCCTTCAAGTGCCATGCCCGCATCAACTAAGTTAGTTTCACGGCCCTTCCCCCCCCTCTTTTTCGCTTTTTTGTCCTTTTCCGCCCCCGAAAAGTTTTGCAAGTAAGCGATAAGGTACTCCCCTTCCTCCGCCAAAGCACACCCCTGCGGCCCATTTTGACTTTTATAGTTTTTCTCAACCTATTCCTGTTGAAGACTGCCTTTTTTGACGTTCCCCCCTCTGATAGCTGAACTCATCGTTTCGCCCCCCCCCTACTCCTTTAATAAGGCTAGGCCGCCCGATGTGTATTTCCCCCTTCCCAACGGTTGACCTCCTTAGCATTTACCAACCCCCACCAGAATTAGACGCTTTGCCTCCCCTTTCTTCTCCTCCCCCCGTTTCACCGTGCGATTGTTAGATTGCTTGCTTTTATTGATTGTTTTTTTTTTTCTTCGACGGCTAGGATTCTGCTCTTCCTCTCCTCCTTGCTTAATTTTTTTTTTGGATGACCAAGAGCATGTTCGTCTAAAGAACTGGCAACCTCACGTACGATGCGTGAGGACCACTGTTCCCCTCTCTCTCTTTCTCAGCAATCGGGTGCTCTTCCCCATTGTCGTGCCGCTTCCACTGAGTCTTGGCCTACTGACGCCCGGCCCCCTCTTTTTTTTTTCGAGAAGTAGATCCATCGTCGTCGCCTTTGGCGCGATTCATTCGCGCATTTTTTTTGACCTCTTTTCTTTCCCGGTGCGTGCCTGCCCGCTTTTCTCTGGTTTGGATTGTAGGTTCGAAGGTTTTGGAAGCTGATGAAGGATTCCTTTCCCGGCGACCTTGCAGCCCTCTTATTTTTTTACTGATCCCTTCTTTTCCTGCCCCTCTTGTACTCCGCGCGCCTTTTCTAGGCAGCTGTCCTATGTATCGTGGCTCAGTAAATAGCTCCTTTTTTTTTCAACCACGTCGGCAGCCGTTAAATTCTTTTTTGCCGACCAAATCCCTGCTCCAAGTCGTAGCGGCGGATGCGACCCCCCTTCCCGCAAGCCTGCCCCCCCGTCTAACTGGAAGCCCCCTCTCTTCCTTGGTGTGCGATGACCTTTTATCCGTTCTGACCGCTCCCCCCCTATCTTTCAAGTTGTCGCGATGATTTGCTTTTCTTCTTTTTTTGCCGGATCACGCTGACGGACGGGCGTCGTTGTTGGAACTACTAAGCGGAGATACTTGCTCCAATTCTTCCCTCCTTCACTTCCCCTTTTATTCCCCGTCCTGCGAATCTTAATGTTTTTCCCTTCCTTCGTTGACCAGTTCGCTTAGCCAGCCCTGAAGTTCCTTTTTTTTAATCAGTTATCTCGCAGTTTGTCACCGATCTCCTGTGTCACTCTTTTTTTTTCGAAGCTGATCGTCATGCGTCCGCGTTCCGAAAAACGACGTTGCAGCCACGTCGATGAAGTCCTTTTTTTCTTCTTCTTCCGAATCTTCGTGCTCGCGTGCTTTGCGCTTTGAAGCGCCTTTAGATTAGTCCTTCCCCCTTCCATTTCTGACCGCGTGTTCCCCCTTTTGTTTTATTTAATTGTGCGTCCACCCAGACAGATTTTTTTACAAAATGTTCTCTCTCTTTTCCTCAAGTCAGGTACTTGATTGACCACAAAACGCGTCCGAGCCGGTTCTCCCCCTCTTTTTCGTTCCCTTATGAGACGCAGTTTCTGCCGGATTAGATGGAGATAATCTTTTTTACCCTTTTCTTCTCTACTTACTAGCACCTTTGCGGAGATTCCCCTTTGCAGCCTCGCGCGCACCGCTTTCTTTGCACTTTTATTTTGAGTTTTTCTGCATGGTTCGAAGAAGAAGAATAGAGGCCGAAAGCCTTCCCCTCTCCTCTTGATTTTTCTCTCTTCTTCTTTTCCTACGTTGATGTTTATGTCTCGAGATCCCTCGATCGCTTGTTTGCGTACGTCTCCTTTCCTCTCTCCCTGCGCTGCAGGGCTCCGTTGTTGGGTTGGGGAGGCGGGGTTTGGGGTTTTTTGGAGGCTTCATCTTTATGTTGTCCAACGAAGCTTCCTTTTCTCCTCAAAGCCGAACCATGGTCCGGTAGTTCAATAGGAATTCAGCCCCCTCATCCTTTTTTTTTTGAAGCCTCTTAGTCCCTTTTAGAGCAAATTTTTCCATACGACGCAGATTTTCTTTTCCCCCCCATGACGCATTCAATCCGGCGTTTTGTTCCACCCAGTACCCCCTTCTTTTTTTCTCCCCGTATGAAATTCTGCCGCGAACACTCATAATTCCCTGCCGTGTTGTCCCACAGTGTCGTTGTGAAGAAGCCCATACTTTCCCCCCTCACTCTGTAGAGCCTTCTCCTCACCAATAGAGTTCCGTCTCTTCGTTTTTTCCCCTTTTTTGCCGGCGCCGCGGCACCGCCCGTTTGCTTCAATTCAGCTCGTGTTTTTTTTCACGTAATCTCTGTGAACGCATCTTCTTTCTTTCTTCTTGCAAAACTGACCAGCCCCGCGAATTCGAACACGATGTCCCTTTTCCCCTCCCATTGATGAATAGGAACTCATAGAATGCATTGCCCCCCCCGCAGTTCAGTGAGTATCGATCGTCTCCCTCTTCCCTCCTCCCTAAGGCGCCATTAACCCGCCTTCCGTCGGTGTCCCTCCCATTCCACTGAAGCGCCCCTGTTCCTTTCATACTCCTCGGTCAACGGGGACAGCTCCCGATCCTGAGCCAACCTTCTAGCCTGCCAAATCTCTGGCGGCTTCGTTTAGAAGTTCACCTCCTCCCTGCCTTTTCCCAGTCTGTGTTTTTGGCCGGGTTTTTTTTTCTTTGTGTGTGGTTTTGAATTTTTATCGTTTAGCGTAGGTTTTTTCCTCCCCCTTGCCTTTTTTGAGCAGCGTGAACCCCCAGCGCCTGATGTACACCGCTTGAAAGGATCTACTCTTCTTCTGCCCTACTGGCAGCCGCCCGCTGAGAGGTACTCTCTTTTTTCCTCTCCCATTGAGGACTCAGCCCAAGGTGACAGGATAATTGAGGACCATCGTTCCTTTTCCCCTTCTAATTATGCACCCTCCCTCCACTCGACCCCCTCAACGACCCCCTCACCAACATTCGTTTCTGCGATCCATTCTTCCTAGAAAGATTATGTCCCCTTCCCCCTCTCCGGCTCGAAAGCATGCAATCCCCCAAGTTCAAGCTCCATCCTTCGGCCTTTACCTCCGGCTAGCACCCAGTGAATTATATTTTCCCCCTTATTCATGAACAGGTGTTTTTCGGTACACCGTCCGTTTAGGGAAGATTAAGTTGTCCAGTTTTTCCCTCCCCGTTTTCTAAAAACAGTCAGTGCTCTCCACAATCGCGCTTTGAGCAAAGACCCAACTCAACCCCCACACTTTCATTCGCACTGCAAATGGTCCTCTTTGTGATACGTAGTCAGTTTTCCTCAATGTTCTAGTTTTCCTTTTCTTTCTTTTGTCCCAAGCAACAGCTATCGGACGTGGCCGCCAGCTGTTTTTAGTATGATTTCTCCCCCTCTAACCCTTTCCCCTTTCCCTTCAGCCCCCCCCCCCACCCCCCCCGCCCCCCAAAACCACGAACATTAACCCCCCCCCCCCCCCCCCCCCCCACCCCAACCCCCCCCACCTCGCCGGTCATCTTTCTCAAAGCGGAGACGCGTCTTCAGTCGTATCCGTTCTTTCTGATGATCCCATGTTATGAGAGCTTTTCCCAGCTTGCTTATCAACGATCCCCCCCCCCTCGAAAGAATCGTGACTCGCCCCTTTGTTGAGGCAATAACTCCTTTTTTATCTCAAGTCCTCGACTTCGTGCGCTAGAAAAGGCCCTGATTTTGCATGAGATTTCTTCCCGAATATCAGTTGCGTTCATTCTAGTGTCTTATTCCTTCATTTTCCCACTCTTCATCCCGGCAGTCCAATCCCTTCCCCTCGTATTCCTGCTATGCAGAATTTTTCCCCCCTTCTTTTCCTCAGAGTGAAAACCGCGTCTCTTCGTCGCTTGCGTCGTACTCCCTCTCTCTCGGCCCGTCGTCACGCAGCCTCTCTCTTATTCTGAATGACTACGCAGATTGTGGAGACTCATTCAAGTCTTCCCTCTTCTTTTTTCCGTAACCTTTTGGCCGCTTTTCCATCCACCCCCTTTTTTTCTGTTTCCGAGACGGCCTTTTTTTTTTGATATTTTCCTTCTACTTCCACGCGCATCGCAGACAGATTAGGTGTCACCCCTCTTCCCCCTTCGCTGAAAAGTACGCCTGTTACATTGTGGAAAGTTCTTCCCTTTTCCCTTTTTTTCTTCCAGCATGGCGTTTCAGTCTTTTTTCCGACTTTAGTTGAAGATGACTCATGCCCTTAGGGCCGATTCGACCCTCTTTCTCCCCCCACCCTGCAGCCCAGCCTCCGCGACTATTTTTTTTTTCATGGTGTTTCTTTCTTGTTTCCCTCAAGAGTGTGAGCTGCATGCCAGTCTTTGTCTCCTGCTTGTTTTTGTACCCCTTTTCTGGTTTTCGATCTTACCAACACCTGAGAATAGATCTTTTCCCCCCCCTTTCCTTCATACAATATCAGTCGCGAGTCATCATGATTCTTCCCCCTAAAACCCCGGACTACCTGACCCCTTCTCTTCCCTCCCTCCCTTACGTGATAGAGACTTATTCAACTTTCGGTATAACGAATTTTCCCCCCCTTTTTTTCTCTTTTCTTTTATTTTCGGGCGTCTCGATTCCGGTGTAACTTTCCTGTAGGCTGTCCCCAATTTTTTTTTTTTTTTTTCCCCTACCGTTGTTGTGCTGAGTTCTCTCTATTCCTGTCCTCTGTGATTTTTAATCGAAGACTGAGGTTCTCCCCCTGCCTCCTGTCACACGCCCGTTTCTGCGGATAATGACGAGCTCTCCCCCCCCCCTCTTCTCGGCCTGAGATTGCGGAAGTTCTTCTTATTCCTTCGTTGCTTTGCGCGTTGTAAAGAAGGCGCGTCCTTCCTCATGCGGGATCTAAGTAGTCGTGCCCCAGGAGACGTTCTTTCCTCCCCATAATTCAAATTATATACGACGCCTCGTCCTCCACCCATGCCCCCCCTTTAGCCAAAAATGCCACCATCAACCATAGCTTCCTTTTTGCTGGCTAGTTTTGGTCCGCACCCTACTCAACCCTTTGGTGGCCCCCCCCTTTTGATGTCATTCCTTACCCCCCTTCCCGTCGAGACCTTTTTGCATCGTCTGAAGCCCTCCTTTCTCCCTGATATGATCGACGTCTAACTTTAAACTTCAGTCCACTTTTTCCCACGCGTCAAAATAGCCGGTTCCCCTCCCTCCTCACAAAGCCAAGTAACCCGCCCTCCTACTCCCTCGTCGTCCTTGGACCCTCCTTTTTAACACCTTTTTTCTGGACCATAGCAAAAATGCCCTCCTCACGCGCGCCCGACCACGCAAGTCTACGAGCGGCAGCCAGACTTCTCAGCCCCTTGCAGACTTATCGCGTTCTCGGTAACCCTTTTTCTCTTAAACATGATCACTCCCCAGAATCTCAGCCGACTTCTCTTTTTTCATAATTGCCCTTAAACATTTCCTCTCGGCTCTTCCCCTCATTTTGTCCAAAGTGCATACGTTTTTTCGGGGTGAGAACTTATAGAAGTCCCCCTCCGACTAAAGGACCGAACATGTATTCTTCCTCCGAGTCCCTCCCCACCTCTTTCGTGAGCGCATCTGTAGTATTGACTGATCCTTTTCTTCTTTTCTTTCGTGAAACATTAAGGCCCCTGCTCAAATGTACGCGATGTTTCCCTCTTTCTCTCCTTCCTTCTGGTTGGTGGATTTCTTCGCAGAAAGCAGCCCAAAACTCCCGCTACCTTCGCTCCTCCCCGACCACCTTTGACATCACGCCAAGCTCGACATTTCGCGTTGATCCTACTAAGTGAAATGGATCTAGTTTGACGTTCTTTTTCTTTTTTTTTCCGTTAATCCACTATAGGGCGCCAACGCCAACTTGCTCTTCTCTTTTTCTGGTCACCAATGCTTTGAGCCAAGACGGCGTGCCCAACTTTTGTCGACCCGGTTAGCATGTTAGAAACACCTTTCTCAGATTCCGCACTTTTCTTCCCTTTTCATGTTGCATTTTGCGTATGATGGTTTGCGCTTTGGTTCGTAGCACGATTCTCCCTTTTTCGCCGATTATTACTGCGACGCCTTTCTGCGCGATGTATGATTCCATTGGTACTCCTAGGGAAACCTTGACCTTTCACCCCCCCTTCCCCTCTTGAGAGACTTCTGTGATGTCCGACGCATTTTCCGCAATCTGTTTATAGATTGCGGATCCCGTCCCCTGCCGGAGGCGGTGGTTTATGCGGCCATGTTTCGTTTGGAGATCGGTATCCTCTAGTGTTCGAGCCGGTTCTCTTCTTTTTCCCCCCCCCCTGATTGTGTGGCGCGTAGTTTGCGTGCTGTATTTTTAGATTTGTTTTTGCCCGTCTTGATGCTGCCTGGTTCCGTCATGACCCTCTTTTCCCGCCCCAATCCCATTCTTGTCTGGCCTCATGATTTAGAAGTTTGGTACCTCCTTCCTCCCTACTCTTTCTTAAGTCTCGCCCTCTTATGAAGCCTACCCTTTCCTTTTTTTCCAAATGCTCGTACCTCTGAACGTACCTCTATCGTCTCCACAGGAACGGTATGTCAGATTTTCTTCTCATTGAGAAAAGGAACGTCAAAATCCCAGAAGCCGAGTTTTTTCCCCCCCTGTACACCAGGAAGGCATATTCAAGCGTTTGAAAAAGTTCCGCCTGGTATCAGTACATGCTGAAAAGGCTGAAGGATTTTTTTTCTATTTTCATCCTCTGGATTGTTTTGGGTGGGGAGGGTTTTTTTTTTTTTTTGTGGGGTGGGTTTTCGGTTTTTTTTTGGGGTGTTTTTGGTTTTTGGTGGGGGGGGGGGGGAGGGGGGGTTTTTTTTTTTTTTGTTTTTTTGTTTTTTTTTTTGTTGTGGTTTTGAAGCGAAATTTTGCAGTTTTTTTTCCCTTGCACTGCGCTCATATCGGCTTGAGACTCCCTTCCTCCTTTCTCCAGCCGACGTTATTTCCCCTCATTCTATTGACCTGCTTCATCTTTTAGGAACAAAATTGTCGATCTCCCCTCCTTTTTCCCGCAGTTCGCTTTGAGCTTTTAATGTTTTCCTCCTCTTCCCGCAGTGGGTACATCGGCCTTTTTTTCATCCCCCCTCTCTAAGTAGTGATCTTTCTCCAGCTCTCGCTGCAAGAGTGACGAAATTCCCTTTTTCCTCGTCGAAGAGGTGCGCAATTCGCCTTTGTTGTTCTTGATTTATCCAGCTCTCTCCTCCCTTCATTCAATGTTATTTGTTCTCTCTTTCCGCGTTCTAATTGTATAGTGTTTTAAGCATGTCGAAGCCTGGCATTGACCCTTCCTTCTCTGTCCTTCAGATCGCATCTTTTCGCCCCCTTTTAGACCTTGCGTTTTCATCCCGTTTTTTTTCTCGATAAAAGCCGCTAGTCTTATCCCCATCATTTCCCCTTCTTTTGGAATACCTCCCCCATTTTGGGAATTAAACTCAAGTTAGTCTCACGACCTTTTCCCTCCCTTCCCGACAAGCACGAACGCACCTATCGCCGTCCATCGAGCTTAATGTCGCAGATGTCCGCCCCCCCCTTTCGACCCAGTGACCGAATAGAGCTCTAGGCAATAAAAGCTACG
>Ga0179593_1441656_pt1 | contig 11249 bp, 9 predicted proteins | sample CZODoug2_1_08_16_FD_185931 | JGI IMG/M metagenome (GOLD analysis project Ga0179593, IMG submission 185931) | Vadose zone soil fungal communities from Angelo Coast Range Reserve, California, USA - CZODoug2_1_08_16fungal (PacBio error correction) | ecosystem: Environmental > Terrestrial > Soil >... | reverse complement strand
TCCTCCGTCTCCAGGTTCGACGTTAGGGCGTGGTCGCGCAGGTCACAGCGGAGAGCTTCCTTTCCGACCACTCAATTACTCGAAAAGAAGCCGAGACCTACATGCCTCAATCTTTTCTTGGCAGGAAAGGTTCCCAGCGACCCTTTTCCTGAAAATGAAAACCCTTCGATCTTCCCAATCCGACTGTTTCTTGACTGATCCCGTAGATTTGTCCGAAGTTATTTCTATTCTTTTTTTCTCGTTCAAGCCCCTTCTGATGGGCTGGCGAGAAGAGTTCGGAGCGGCGTTCTCTCCTTTTCGGTTGACTTAACCTCTCTTGTTAGACCCTTCCTAAGGCTTTTCTTTTCGCCGAGCACCCATACCGCGTTGCCCGAATTCCACGTTTCTTCCCCTTTTTTTGCCGGTCCTTTCTTTTCTTTGGGCGATATGATGGAGTGTGTAGTTCCTTTTCTTCTCTTCATCCGTTTGATGCGGAGATTTTTTTTTTTTGGGGATTGGTTTTTGAGTTTTTTCCCTTCCGGTTTCCTTCAGCTTTAATTTACGTCTCCTCCCCAATCTCATCCCTGATGTCCCCCCCCAGCTGCCTCTCTTCCGAATGCCCCTTCCTTTTGCGAAAAAGCAGATGTCCCTTGTAAGTCCTTTTTACCGGTCGCCTAGCCGTGCGGAGCGTTTAGCTCGGTCCCCCGGTGGCTGAGTCTCCCATGGACAAAGGAGGTTTTCTTTTTTATCACAAACCTTGTCCATTCTGCGACGGCCCCAGCGGATGGGCCTATCATTCGTCTTGCTGGGGCTTCTGTTTCAGGTGCTTTTCCCCCCGACTGTTTTTCCTCCCTTTCGGGACCAGCCTGATTGCTTCCCTCTTTTAACGAGTCCTCGGTTAGTAGTCTGAAAGTGATGATACCATTTCATTCTACTCGGTTTTCCTCCTTTTTTTTCCTTTCTCGTTATGACATTTTTCCGCTTTCGAGGTGGAGCGTCTTCATCCTCCCCCGGCGGGGTTGGGATGCTTAGAGGCGATCTTTCTTTCCCGATTTTGACCTATCTTTCCTGGGAGGAAGATTTCTTTATTCCTCTGACTCGAGTATGCTCCTTACCCACACTTTTTTCTCCTCCCCTCTCCCTTTCTTAATAGGTTGATGAACTCTTGCACGTATGTAACCTGAGCATTTGACGAGATGAGCCGGATTAGCCCGCCCCAAAGGTTCTCTTCTTTTTAGTTATTTTGTTCGACAGAGTCTTGATGTGTTTGCCTCTAGAAGTGTAAAGCTTTCACCAGCATGCAGAGTTTGTGATGCCTTTCTTTTCTTCCTCTTTAGGTACTTCCTATTCCTGAGACTTGTTTTAGAATTAGGCAGATGGCGCGCTTTTTTTTTTAGGACATTGATTTCCTGGCTTGGGTCTTTTAATTCCTTCTTACGTTGTTTGTTACCCCATCATTTTCCCCCGTTCAACCTCCTAGCTCGCCCCCTCCGCCATAAGGCGAAAGCGCGACGAGTCCTAGGTCACCATATCAAACGTCCCAACCTTAGCTCGGGGGCTGTTACTCGCGCGTCCCTTTCCCACCCTTCTTCATCTCCGGCGCCATAAAGGCCACCTGACCCCCGTATCTTGCCTGATCTTCCCTTCGCCGTATTTTCGAGCGCTTCCCCGTTCTTTTTACCTTTATCACTAGCGAGGTTTGTCCGTCGCAGCAGTTGATCAACGCCCCGTCACTCGAGAGTCAGTTCCCTACTGCTGGGTGCCAGTGGCGCTACTTCCCCTCCTTTACACCCGCGTCCCCCCCCCTCCTATGAGCGAAACGATCCCTTGTTTTTGACCACCCCTTGGCTCTCCACCGCTAAACCGAGCTCCCTCCCCTCCTCCCATTGACCAGAACAAAAATCCAGATTCTTGAGCGTGGTTCCCTGAGACCTGCTCTCCCGCTTCTCGTAAGGCGGCTTCTCTCAGCTCTTTTCCACACCAGCAAGGGAATGAACGAGTGTTCCTTTACCAGAAAAATCATCCCCCCAGCGAGGCTCGTGCCAAGGCTCTGCCTTTCGAGACATAGACCGGTTGAAACCGAACATTCCCCCCACCCCCCCCCCCCTTCAAGTGGGCACACAAAGCAGTTTTTCTTAGCGCTTCGAAAGAAGAGACCCATTAATTCCTTTCTCAAGAAGCCGTGCCCTCCCTTATTGTTTGACCACATGGAAGTTTGCAGCAGCGGTCCTCTCGGCGCGGCCGGATTTTAATTCTTCGAAGGGTAGAATTAAGCCGGTGAACGTGAAACCGACCCCTCACCCTGTCCCATCCCGCCAAGCATGAGTAGCCATTCTTTGGAACTGTCTCACCGCCCATCCCCCACCAGAAAAGAAGAATCGGCCCCCCCACATGCGCCTCGTGTCAAGCAAAATATTGCCCGACGCGGTAATGCAGGGTCCCCCCTTCCCTTTTAGTTTAGTGCGCGGCTTTTATCTTCACAGAGAAGTAGTCAGCCCAAATCCCCTTGGCGCACCCCTGCGTACGTGCAGAGACATGCGTTTTCTTCCGCCTCGTCCATCCAGAAAATCTGTTTTCTCACATCCGAGGCCAATTAACTGACAGTCCCCTCAGTCAAGGAAACAGGGCGCCCTGTTCCCTTTGCTCGTGGTACATATTTCCCCCCTTTCTCTTAAACGAATCCCTCGGCCTGGGCTGTCAGGTACGTGCTTGCTCTTCCCCCCCCCTATGGTCCCGGAACATGCTCGCTCGAGGTAATGCGACCCGCACTTTATTCCATTTTTAGGCGCTGGAAGAGTCAGTCTCTCCTCTTTTCTTGTTGTTTTTTTTCTCGATCTACCTTACCGCCTTAACCTATGCCTCCTGTTAGGGAATTCCACGGGCTGTTCTGAGGGAGCTTAGGATCCGACGGATGTTAAAGACAGGGACGCACTCCCCCTCTCTTTCCCCACTACTTTCTCCCCTGGACGGCAATGATGCGGTGAAGTCTGCTGCGCTTTCTTACCCTGGCCCCTATTTCAGTTCGCCATGGCCGCTTTGTAGATTTGGTTTTGACAGTCGTTTTTCTTTTATTAAAGACATACCTTTGGGATGGCGTCTGGCGGCAGTTCTTCCTTCTTTGCCGTGCCTGAGAATCTTCCCCTTCGCATTCGGCTTTAATGACGTTCTGTTGAACTCATTACCTGTTTTTGTGGTGGAATGTCTCCGAGTAAACTCCCTTTTTGTCTGAATTAAAGCAGGAGCTGAGCTTTGGTTCATGGGCCACATTTCCTGATGCTTGTTTGGTTCAGATGTTTGTCTTGGTTTCTTCAGGAGGAGTACAGCCTCCTTTCTTCGTCGGATCGTGATTCGTGAGGGGAGTGATTTGGCAGGGTCAACTAAGAAGGTGTTCCCCGCTTCTCATGCTTTCACGTTCTACCGCCTTGTCTGCCGCAGTAATTCCCCCCCCTCCTCTCCCCTTTGCCTCGACAGATGATGAGGAAAGGGGTGATTTCCCCTAAGACCCCCCCCACGGATGTAACGGGCTATTCTCGACTCCCTCGCCCCCACCAGTAGAGTCTGTATTTTGAAAGACGCCGGCCACCTCGCTGAGATGTCCCCCCTTTTGTTTCCCGTTTCCACTTCCCCGGATTCCTCGATAGGCCTCGGCTTACTCTCATAGGATTTTGAGGTGGTCTGGGACCCTGTTGAAAGATTGCTTCATGCCCTGTATGGTGTGAACCCCCCTCCTGGATGAGACCTTTTACTCTGACGTGAAATAGAGGGAGCATTCCGCATGGCTTAAGTTCTCATAGTACGATTCCCGTTACAGTCCAACTTTCCCCGCGTAGGCTCTCGTGATTGCCCTCGTGTGCAACTTTCGCGGTATGGACCTTCTTCCTGTTGGTTTACTTCTCTGCTTTTCTTTGCCTACTAGGCTGGGCAGCTATTGCTGTAGCCTGGAGACACCTTAGATAGGGAATGGTTCAGTCTTCGCCGCGAGCGTCCTTCTTTTTTTTTGTTTTCCAACAATTTTCTTTCCTCTCCTGCCGCCGTTTTTTTCCCCCCCCCCCCGGTGGAGAGAAATTATGTCCCGATACGTGACCCGATTCTGAGAAGCATCGTCGGCTCCGCCCCCCTTGGGCGGTGTTTTTTCTTTTCCCGGTTGAATTGAGCAGGAGAGACCTTCTGTGTGTCTGCCCGACTGAAAATCATGCCCAGTTTCTGCGATGGGAGACTTTTTGAGTACTGGCCCTAGGCCTCCTCTCCGGTTCCCCCCCTTCGGGCAGATAGAGATCTCTTCTCCGTCATTGCGATTGAGGACTTTACTCCTATATTCCTCCTCCTAAGTGAGAGCTTTTTTTCCCAAAAGCCCCGCAAGCTCCTTCCGCTCGACGAGAGACAAGAGTACGACGGCCCCACTTTATCGCCAGATGCCTAGGGCAGAGTCCCCCTGCCGAGCGTCTTTTCAGCAGAAGAGATGGTGCCCAGTTCCCCCTTTTTTGAGAGCGTTTCCCTACTACCCCAAAGTGATCCCTCCCCCCAACGTCACTCCTCCCCCTTACCCAGTACTTTAGCGGGTTCTAGATTTTTGCCGGCGCCAGAGTCGTCGCTGTTTACTCTTTTTCCCTATCCTCACCCGAGAAGTGTTCGAGACCACTTTTACTTTAGCGAGCTCGCGCGAAGCCGATAGGTGGTCCTCCCCTGTAGCGCGCGAAGCCCATGCGAAAGACCCGAAGCTCCGCGACCAACCAAGCGTGGGGGGGGCTTCCCCCCCCAGACCCAGCTCTCTTATCCAAGTTCAAATAAACGCCTTCCCCCTCACTGACGTGTACCTAGAGCTTTACAACGCATGGCTTCTCGCGACCCTGCGATGGCGAGCAGCCCCCTCCCCCCTTTTTTTTTGATCATTCTCTGTCCTCTAGCGCTTGACGAGCTTTGCCCCCAGTTATGCCCCGAGGAGTTTTCCCCTGGGTAACCAACAGCATTTTCCCCCCCCCTCTTCTCTTAGGCCCAGCCGCTTGGAGGAGGCCCTGAAGTTGCTCCCCCCCCGCCAAGGCATGTTTCAGGGGACTGGTCCCTTGTGGGCGTCGGCTTTCTCCCCCTTTACGCCGTCGACCGTCTCCCTTCGAAGCCCGACAGCCTCCCGCCCCCGTACAGCACGTCGTTTGCAGGGACTTTCAAGGGTTTCCGAAAAGCGATCAAGTTGGCCGTCGGGGCGGCAGCATGTTCGAAGTTTCTGACGTGAACAGAAGAAATTCTTTTCTTTTCCTGCTGACAAGTTCTTACGCCAAAGAAGCTTTCCACGACTAAGAGTTTGATGCGTTTTGAAGAGGCCAGAGTCATCCAAATTGAAAGTGCCCCCTCCACGCCCTCCCCCGCTCTCCTCGGAAAGAAAAGACGTGTTTAGTCCGCCCTGTAATACTGGTTTGCGCCCCGTGATAGCTTGCCCCTTCCTCCCCTGAAAGAGATATTTCCCCCGCAGCATAGGCCATCCCTAATCAAAGACGCTTTTTCCTGCCTCCTCGCTGCCGGCGACCAAGCGCCATAAGCCCTTTCGGTATTCTCCCCATCCTAGGGATAAGAACGAATGCACCACCCCACGCGACTCGGCACTACCACAGGGGAACTTGCCCCCGATCTCTGGTCATATCTGCCTTTCTTTTTTAAACCTACTCCTCGACTCTAGGAGGATTTCGTCGGGATGCGCGATTGGGCTTAGTGACCTGTTTCCTTCGATCCTTTTCTCGTCAAGAGCATCCTTCCACATTTCCGGATTTTGTTCAGAGGTAATAATCTCCTTTTCCCTAATATTTTCGCTCAGATATAACGGGCCAGCTCTACCCTGTTCTTTCCTTCTTTGGTAGAGCTTTGGTCCATCCGTTTAATCTTGCATGTTCAGCGCCTCCTCAGTCTCGCCAAGCCGAAAGAAACTACTCCTTCTCGGCCTATGCGGTTCCGAGAAGAAAAATCCGGTTAAGAAAGACATCTTACCCTTTTTCGCCCTGTGATTTCTGTATCGCTTGGAGAATCCCTCCTAACAGACCTTGGGCTTATTGCTGGAGGCCGGGGAGTTGAGAGGAGTCTCGTCAATTGTCGGATTACCCCATATTCTTTTTAGTGTTCGAAAGATTCTCGGTGTTCCTATTCGACCGCGTCCCCTCCCCCCCCCCCCCGCAGATCCTCATCCGCGTAGGAAGGAGTATAGTCCCCCCCCGAAGATCTCTCTTGTGGCGCTGACGTGGAGGTAGACAGTTCTTTTTCTCCTCTAAGCCCATTTTTTCTAGATGGGGAGTTGGCGTTTTGGCGTGATGGGGTACGGTTTTTATCACTTCGCTGTTCATCCAAGGACGCCCCCTTTAATACGCGGCCGCCCCGAGAAGGGAATCCATTGCTGCAGGACCACCTTGACCAAGAAGATTTCTTGTACATGGGATGAAGTCGGTTCCCCCCCCCTTTATTTATCCTTCAGTTCAGAGGGCCTTATTTGGGCTTTGACTGTCCAAATGGGAGAGTGTAGACATGTTACCACGTGGTGGGCTTCAACGTCCCCATTTCTAGACGACTTTTTCTCCCGGACTATGATGGGAGGAATGCGTGTTCTGTTTGTCCCCCCTGTGGAAATTAAGCGGCTGTGTGCACTCAGCTTTCCCATTCTCTCGACGTGCACTGTTTCATTCTTATTGACGTGCTTTCATCGTCAATGTAGAGTATCCTTTCCCCTTCAGTTCCGTATTTCCATCCTGTTCCACGACTTGCCTAGGTGGATCTTTCTCTTTTCGTGTTCATCCAGCGTGTTTACGCTTAATATTGTTTGGCTCTCTTTTCGACTGTTCATCTGCTCGGAATAGTTCCTTTTTTCCCGTTGCTTGATTAGTCTGCTGTTGATCGAGAACCCCCTCTTCTTTTTGGTCGACCGAAGTATGTTGATTCTACCGGAACCCCACCTCTCTCTTCTACCGCTATAGGCGAAGTCAAGCCGATATAGGGTTTCCGAGGACCATTGTGTTAGGCGTTTCGACCGTTGATTTTTTTTCGCCGACCTTTGGCACGCTCACCAAGGGGATTTGGACCCAACGCAGATGGAGTTGCTTTTTCCTTCCCGGCGTTAGTCTTGACCCTAGCAGAATGATGATCTAGGAAGCTTTCTGCCTGCCTTTTTGCGGCCTTGCGCTGCGGATGTATCTTCTTCTTCTTTTTACATAACTCCCCTTTGTTTTCGTCCCAAGCCCAATCGCAATTCCTCTTTTCCGAGCCAGAAAGAGGCCGCCTTTCCCTTTTTGACCGGATTAGGGTTTTCCAGGACCCTGCCCCGCTAGCACAGCGAACCCGCCAGCCCTTTTTTTCAGTCTGGGCTATTCCATCTCGTATCTGGGCAGACCCCATAAGGAACAGCTTTCAGGCCCCCTAACACCCGCCTCCTTCCCGGCGGGGCTAAAGATTTTTTTTTTCTGATGGCGGCTTCGCTCTTGTATGATTGCAGAGCCATCTACTCTGCTGACGTATGGAGCCGCACTGAGACTTTCCTCTCCCACCTGATCCCTCAGTCCCAGATGAGAGATCAGCCTCTGACCAGCCCGATTCCGCTGGAGACCCAACCTCTGTATGAAAAAACTCAGCCCGGACGACGCTTTCACAAGTTCAGCCCGACGGGACCGTTAACTAAGCCCCCCCCGTCTCAGAAGGCTAATATTCTAAACTTAAAGATGATGACCCCCCGCACTTCTCGTGTCCTATAGCTACTGGATAAGAGTTTTCCCAGCCAGGGCATGACAGCCAGTTGTCCCGACCCCATACGCCTCTCTTCTTAGGTATTTTTCCCAAGCTTTCCGAGCACCGGATTGACTCCCCTAGTCCCAACGTTCATTACATTAGGGGCTCCCAGCGCGCCCAATGTTTTTCCGCAAGGCCTCTCCGACTCTCGAGGCAGAAGCCCCTCCAAGAAAGAGACCACTAAAGCCTGGGTGCAGCACATGCCCCGTGCCTAACCTTTTTGATTATTTCTCTTCGTCCCGGCGGTGTCTTTTCGCAGGCTTAGGATCAGACTCAACCTCGGAAAGAGGACCCCGACTTGCCCTTCCAATAAAACCCTCTCCACCCGATCTTTTCCTGATGTCCTGACTTTCCACCCTCATACCGCAAAATCTCGAAACAAGCAGCAGCGTGTTCCTACGCCAGAAGACCTGCCTCAGAGTACTTTTGGATTGAGCGACCACCAAATCGAATTTAGTATAATAGGTGGAGTCGGGTCCCTCCAAATGTCTCTCGAAAGCTCCTGCAGCCGCCGCCGTCCCTCATTCCCCTTTCCCAGTGGTCTTCTTGGCCGCAACTATGGACCCCCTCCACGAGAAGTACTATCAAGCCAAAAGCTCGAGCGGGGATGCTCTGAAAACGTTCATTTCCCCTCGCATACAGTCTCGGGCCCCTTAGTGCTCTCGTGCTTGGGATCTCGCTTTGAAAAGCAGTAGGAGAGCTGCTGTCCTGTTGCGACCACGATGCCTTCCGGACCTGGCCGGCTTATTCTCCTTCCTAGATTTTTTTTTAATAAAACGTTTGTTGTTGTGAGAGACAATTACCGCGTACATGAATTTTTTTCATTAAGGGATGTCAGTCTGTACCCTCCGGTCTCCTACTGTTTTTCCGCCCAGAGAAGTTCGCTTTTTTCCCGACGAGATACCGCCTCGATTCCCGGTTGAAGAGATATCATCCTTTAGAGAAATGACCCCTCTTTGGCAGTTCGACCCCCTTGTTGTCTGAGTGTATTCCTCGCCTGGCGCAGTAGTCCCCCTCGGGCTATAAGCAGAACCCTTTGGATGGATGGATGTTGGGTCCCCTAGAGTGCTCGTCGACCTTTGCCTCTCGAGACATATGTTTTGGTCGAAAACGACTTCTGTCTATTTTCGAGAGCACCCCATACGCGGTTTGCTTGCATTACCGCTCTTCTTGGAGGGGCCCTCAAATCATCGCATCGATTCTTTTCTTTTTATTACCGTCGGTGAGAATCTTTCCTTGCATCTGCCTTATGGATTCGGAGGTCTTTATTTTTCCTGGTGACCTGGTCGTCGTCGGTTCATCTCTTACCTCCTAATACCTCTACCGGCTTAGCAGAGGAAGAAAACCGACTTGATCACCGATGCAGTTCCCCTTGGCTTTTTCCTACCCTGTCCAGTAATTTTGATTCTTCTTCTCGTCTCTGCAGTGAGAATTTTCTTTGCGTTTGCCCAAATTTTCGTTCCTTTCCACTGTTTCTCCTGCTGTGTCTCGCCCCTGGGACATGGCTTGGAGTTCTCCCGTAGAGAGGGGGCTACTCCCTAGCTCTGCTGGTTTTTTTTTTGTTCTGGGAATGTTGTAAAAAGAACTAGTCTGCTGCTTGTGGGCACCGCGCATGTGATCTCCCCCTTGCCCCCTAGCTGCTTCCGAAGGTTCCGTGATGTTAGCAGTCTCCTCGCGCTATTTGTTCTCTTCTGGAGGTCGTGCTTCTTTACGCACGCTTTGGTGGTTCGCGTGCATGCGTTCTCGAGATGTGGTGCGCGGTCTTTGGGCGATTGCTTTTCCTTTTGCCATGTAGAACTTAGTTTTTTCTCTGACTTTGTCGTGAAGCTTGCCTAGCTAGTCTTTTTATGATAGCTCACAACTTTCTCCGTCCGTCCTTATCGAGTTATGATTTTTCGCTGCTACCGACAGACGAGGTTCGGAGCCTGTTTTTCCCCTTTTTTCTCGTCGACCGGCAGTATTCGTCCTTTCATTTTTGTATGATGGCGCCGGCGCCTTTTAAGAGGGGTTAACTGTTCGCTTGGAAGTCTATCCCGCTTTGTGCTGAATGAGATGTTTTTTCCGTGAGAATGAAATAGTCTTCGCTGGAATTATCTGGTCATCTATTCGCTGAGTCTTGCTTGGGTATCTCTCTCTTCCTTAGTTATTTTGGGCTTTTAGAGATACCCCCGTCAGTTAAGACCGACGTTTGTGAGATCCCCTCTTTACTTCCTAACGGCCTCCTCGATTGAACACGCCGTTTTTGAGCTACCCCTAAAAGCCTTCTTCCTCTGGTTCTCCGATTTTCGAGCTGGAAGTTCCCACAGAAACAGCGCAGAACGTCAGAAACCCATCCTCCTTCTTGCTTTCCTCCCCTATAATCTTTCCTGACAGTCGATGAGATGGTCCCCCCTCGTTTGACCACTCTACTTCTTTACCTTTAGCTTCAAGTTGTTAGCGAGAAAGATCGAATTTTTTTTTCGCCGGCAAGCTTACTGTTTTTTTTTCCCCCCTCCATCAGGAGCCTTTCCCCCAAGCTTTTAAACAGCACGAGAGAGATGAGCCTCACTTGTCACACGCCGCGCTCGTCTCACAGAGAAAGCTTCCCAGTCAGGTCAGCCAGCAGCTACCAATGACCAGTTCCATCCTCTTAGCTCAGGCTACTTTTATTGCAAGTTCCAGGAATGCTTATTTCACAGTTATAGGTCATTCTCTATGGTATCGCGCGTGCCCAATGACGAAAGAGGTCCCCCCCAGGGTTTCCGAAACCCTGACCCCCAGACATCTGATCGTAGTCCCAGATCCTTATCGCTATTCCTACTTTTCACGTCCATTTGAAACAGTGGGAAAGGGACGACCCGTCAGGTTGGTCGAGCTCCCCTTAAGACCCTGCCTTAGCCTTCTCAGGAGACTAGAAGACCCTTCTGTTGACCAGATAGTCGGGTTTAGTAAAAACCAGGAATTGTCCTTTCAGCAGGCAACGACGTGGAGAGATCCTGACTGTTCGGAGGGAATCCGGGAACCTTTTTGACCGCGTGAAACAGGCACTCCAAGCACTGCGCCACGATTCAATTGCGTGCTGACGGTTCTCAACTCATCTCCCACACCAGCCTCCAGGCCCCCAAGTCTGCACTTTACCCATACGCAGGCGACCGTTCTGTCAGCGGGCTTCGTATGGAGATTTTGACATAGGAGATAAGGTCGTTGCCCCGGAACGCATAGCAGGCAGTCATCCTTAAACGACGAGGCGCCTGGACTGCTTGTCCGGCCCCCTGCTCCTCGCCATTTGGATTTTAATCACACTCAGAAAGATCCCTTGCTTCCAAAGCCCTTTGGGACGATTACGACGCCAAAGTTTTTTTCCCTGGCGAATCTTAGTTGATCTGCCAGGGAGGGGTCACGACATTTTGGGGGGACTCGGGATTTTTAGTTTCTTAGCTTGGGAGGATCGCTGTCGAGGAACCTCTTCCCTTCGCCGATCTTTCCCTCGAGACCAGCCCGTTCTTTCACCCCGGAAACCTTTCGTTCTCTGTAGTAGT
>Ga0179593_1818552_pt1 | contig 11250 bp, 13 predicted proteins | sample CZODoug2_1_08_16_FD_185931 | JGI IMG/M metagenome (GOLD analysis project Ga0179593, IMG submission 185931) | Vadose zone soil fungal communities from Angelo Coast Range Reserve, California, USA - CZODoug2_1_08_16fungal (PacBio error correction) | ecosystem: Environmental > Terrestrial > Soil >... | reverse complement strand
GCGGCACTCCCTTTCCCCCCGATTGACGTCAAACAGTTCCTCCTCTTTTCGCCGTCGAATGGCATTTCTTCTCACCACCGCAGAAGAACAAACTGCTTTTTTTCCAAGGCATTCAACCATCAAGGTCTTTCTTTTCCTTTTGGTCGGCTAATGTAAACATTTTAATCCCCCTGGATATCGCAAGAGGCGTTCCCCCTGTGATATCACGCGGCGTTTTTTTTTTTTCACCCCCATTGACAGCAACATCTCTTTCTGGCTCCAACCCCCCCCCCGCGTTTGCCCTCTCGCAACGGAATTGAGACCCTTTTTTTCTTCTATTTTCCGAGCGCACCAACTCTTTCCTATCAGCGGAAAACCTTCGTTGACCTTTCTTTCTGCGCGGTCACCTGCCTCTCCGTTTCCGACTATTACGAAGAGGGAATTTTTCCGATTCAGGCCATGCGCGAGTGGGCCCCGCTCCCTCTCCGCCTCCGAAAGGAGCTCACGATGTCCCTTTTTCGGTTCTCCGCTCTTACGTTCGACTTTCGCCCCTTCCTTTTGTCGCCGCGGAGATTTTTCCCCCGTCTGCGTGACCAGCGCCAACAGGCGAGCCCCGACCTTTTTTACACCCTGAACTGGCAGACGCAGGATCTTTCAGAAGCAGACATTCGAGTTCTCTTTTTCTTTTTGTCGCTGGCTTGCGTCATAAGAAAGGTGGTAATATCGCATATCCCCTTTTTTTTTTTTCTGGCCCCTTGCTGCGCGAGCGCATAGACCCCTTTTTCCTTTCCCCCCCCCCCTCAAAATGAGAGAAGTTCTGGAAGCGCTTCTTTTCCTTCTCTCCTCCGCCTCGCCTCGCGTTGCGGGGTGGATGATTTGGTTCCCCCTTTCGGCGCGCAGCATGCCGGGGACTTCCTTCGTTTAGTGAGGAACTTTGCAGGATCCTTCCTTCTTCTCCTGCTTTGGCTGATGCGAGTGAAGTTCCCCGCGTGCCCTTTTTCCCATAGTTGGCCAAACTGTACCCCGACCGCTTTCTCCCCCCACCCATCCCCCTCCCCTCCGGGTAGGCTGAAACTAAAGGAAAAGGGAGAAACGGCCTCCCTTTCCCTCCCCTCCTCCGCAGAGAGCCGGCCAGCCGGCCTCTCCGTTGCTAAGCGGTGACCTGCCTTCCCTTCGAAACGCGACACACCCCCTTTGCGCATTTTTGCGAAGCCGTTTTTTTACCAATATTCTTCTTCATGGAGAACACTTTACTAGTCATTTTTTTTTCCTTTCTTGAGAGAGCGACGCGGCATTTAATTCCCCTTCCTTTCCCCCTCCCCCCTTTTCCCCCACCTCCGAATCCAGGGTGCTGAATTCTTCTTCCCTTTCGGTAGCGCTGTCCCTTCTCTGCGGAAGTGAAAACGAAGGTCGATTTTCTTTCCTACTCCATCAATCAATATCGATCCTTTTTTTCTCCCACGCAGACGCTCCCATAAGGAGGAATTTTTTTCTTCTTTCCACCAAAGAAGGAAGCCGGTGATCATCGGAAATTGATTCGGCTCCTTTTCGCCTCAGCTGGGCGCTTTCTAATCCTGCCGTTCCCCTTTCCTCGGAGGGGCCTGCGTTTTACCTTCCCTCCCTAGAAAGAGATCTCCCCCCTCTTCGTCAGTCAATCTGGTGATACGCACTTTCCCCTTTTTTCCCCTTGAGGAGCTCTCTTATTAGCGAGAGAGGCAAGGCTTTTTCCCCCTCCCCTACCCCCCCGACATTCTTCTTCCTGCTGAAGCTGACGCTTTTCCCCCTCTCCGCCCTGTCGTCGCCGCCCCCCTGCCCGGGTTTACATGGTGAAGGATTCCCCGATGATCTTCTTCCCTGCGCCAACTGTTTGATGTCCCTACCTCCACCTCTTAAATCCCCCAACGACCATCAATTTTCGGCGCTTTGCCCCTCTCCCAAATTCGCCCCGCGATTTGTATCCCCGGCCTCTCCTGTCCACAATTTTCTAGTGGTGGTTCTGCCCCGTGCACCCCCCTTCCAGGTCCCTTCCTAGACCTGCATTTTTACCATTTCGGGGTTTTTCCCTTTTTGCCCAAATGAGCGATAGGGGACTCCTCTTTTTTTAGAGCGATTGGGGAAGGATGCCTTTTCCCACGAAAATTTTTCTTTAGACAGGGACCGCGACCCCGTTTCCTCAGAGGAGACAGCCACCCCCCCTTCTTTTTCTTCGAACCCCCAATAACTCTTTCCGTAAGTATTGTTGGCGGCAGAGGGTCCCCACTGAGATATATACTCCCCTTGGAACCGGGCAGGGCTGCTGTTTCATTGATGGAGAATTCGAGCGACCCCTTTTATCTGATTGCCACCTTCTCGGCAGCTTAAGCATAGGAGATCTTTCCACCCCTCCACCCTTTCTTTTTTAAGGCTTGGATTTTTAGACTTCTTCTAATCTCTCCATGATGATGGCGGTCTACTTTCTCACCAAGATTGGACGGCCGAATGCGGCTCCTCTGTTTCTCCCCCTGTCCACCAGGCCTCGCGATAGCGGCCCCCTTTACCCACCGCCAGGATGCTTCTACGGTTCTTCTTTCAATGGAAGGATGATGACTTTATTGCCCCTTTTTTTTTCCCCTCCTGAATACACATCGCCCCCCCCCCCCCCCCCCCCCCCCCCACACCAAACCCCCCCAGTCCTCGGATGTCCCCCCCTCCCTTTTCTTGGAACGGCATGGGTGTTTTCTTCTGAATCCCGTCGCACCTTTTTTCTTCCTCCCCTTGCTTGCCCTCGACAGGCGGGCAACGAAGCGTTTTCCCCTTTTCCCCTCGGCCTGCTTTACGACCCTTCTCTCTGTGTTGGACGATGGATTTCCCCCTCCTCGGGGCAGGAACTCCTTTTTTTCCCACGTCCCTTCCGTCTCAACGCTAGCCACGCGACGCAAGCACTCGATGTCTTTTCATATCATAGTGGTCGAGCCTCTCCTTCTTCGCAAAAAAGAGACTCTTTTCGAGTTTCGCTCTTGATCTCCCCGCTTAGCCGGCTTTCCCTTCTTTAAGGAAGGCTTCCCTTTTGTTGCTCGCCGGAAAATTTTCTTTTTTCTCACTTTTCATGTATGTTATCCTTTTTTAGATTGACGGACCTTCCCCCCCCTGTAGCAGTTTGGCCTTTGTTTTCCCCTTTTTTTTTTTCTTCGTTCTTCGCGTATCACGGAGGTTCCCCCTTTCTCTCCTCGTTCCCTTATCCGGACAAAGGTCTCCCCTCCTCTGCCTTGTCCCCGTCCAGGCGGCTCCGTTCTCTTCGCCGATGATCCCCCGCGAGATGGAAACAACCCGGCAGTAGTCATGCGTTGAAGGCCTAACTTCATCCCTCTCCAAAGGATCGTAAGTTGCTGTTTTTTTTTCCCTCTCATGCAGGGGACATTCTCATACGGTGGCGCAGTTGACATGTCCTTACCTGGATGATGAAGCAAGTCCCTCTCCCCCCTCTCTTTCTCTTCGAAGTGGATGCTGATGACAGCGATCTTCCCTTCTTTTCTCTTGGTATTTCCCCCTTCGGGTAGAGAGGTGGGAAGCTGTTCCCTTTTTCTTTCCACTATTCCTAGGGACAGGCGCATGAGCGACAGTTTTCCCCCCCCTCTGCTCCTCATCGACATAGTGGGCCGTTTTGCGATGCTTTCTTTTCTTCGCGCCCAGGCTAGGCGCGGCATGCTTTTTCCCTCCCCTTCTTTCCTAGTCCGCAAACGCTCGCGAGGCGCTCTCCCTCCCTTCCTTCCCGAAGTTTTCTCGTCATTTTTTCCTCTTCCCTCTCATAAGCTGGAAGATAGCGTTTTTTCCCCTTTTCTCTCTCAAACTCAATTGTTGGTTGACGGAAATTCCGTTCTCCCCCCTCTTTCCCTGGTTTTATAGAGCTTTTCGCAATCGTACCATTTTTTTTCCTTCCCAAGGAATGAGCTCCTCCCTTCGATATTCCGCGGCTGGAAAAATTTGACTTTTTCTTGTCTTCGGCCGTCAGTCCTTTCTTTCCCCTCTGCCTGGAAGAGTAAGAGGAAGGTTTTTTTTTTCTAACTCTTTCAGTGCATACGAAGGAGAAGCATTTTTTTCCTCCGGGTTGACGTCATCGAGGCGAGTCTGTTTGCCTTCTCCACAGGTAGCTATATAGGGTAAATAGCCGTTGTTGTCTCTCTTTTTTTTATTGGATGAAGGAAAACAGCATTTCCCTTCCAACCCCTCCTTCCAATAAAAGGAAAGGCGTCGGCCCTTCCCTTTTTTCCTAAACACACCTGCCGAGGCAACCCGGGCCTCTTCAAGGAATTAGAACCCTCATTCTTTCCTTTTCTGCCTGTCAAAAGGTGCCTCTCACTCCCCCGGGCGGACATTCTCCCCCCCGCATGAAGGTGGATCCCCCCCTCTTTCCTCTCGTAGAAATTGCGGAAAACTTCCTTTTTTTTACATCCCAATCTATTTATGGAATTCCACCCCCCCCCCCTTTCTTTTCTTCGCAACGGAAATTTTGAGACCCTTTTTTTATTCCCTATTTACGCAGCGCCCCCCTTTCCCCCGTTTCTTTGCCAATTATGGCGTCTGTTCACCTTGCCGCGCCGAGCGAGTCTTTTTTTTTTTTCCCCCCTTTTTTTGCTGGTCCGAGATGTTTCATCTCCCCTCCTCGCCGCCGAATGAGGACCGCTGTAGATGATGCGGAATACGCTTTTTTCCCCTCTCAGGGCGAGGTCTCCGCCTTCGCCCCCCATGTCGTAGAAAAGCGCCCACAGCGACCAATTTTTGCTCGAAAGTCCCTTTTTCCTCTTCAAAATGGAGAATCTTCTTTTTCTCAGCAGCCATTCGAGCCCAGACTTTCTTTCTCTTGTGGCGAGCAGGATATGAGTAATAAGCCCGTACTTCCCTTTTTTCCCCTCAGAAAAAGTATTCGTTTTTTTAGCGTGAGCCATCCCCTGCTGAAAAAAGAACTTCCCCTACTTTCCCCTCTTCCAATATGTCGCAGGAGGTCCCCCCCCCCTCCTATCTTCACAGTGTGGTTTGTTTCTCTTTTGTGCCAGATAGATTTTTCAATCGGCTTCCTCCTTTTTGCGTGCCCGGATATGCCTTTCTGAGTGGTTTCTTTGTCCCCTCCTTCATCTCAACAGGAGAGAGAGTTTTTTCTCCCTCTTGATACGCGGAAGAAGAAAGCGTCTTTTTTTCCCCCCTTCCCAAAAAGGATAAACAGGAACAGCCTTCCTCCCCCCCGTGGTTGGCTTGTACCATACAGGAAAAGGGCTCCTCTTCCCCCAGACTTTCCCCCTTCCCATGTCATCAAGGCGCCTGAACATTTTTCTCTCGAGCCGGAAAAGACGGCCTTCCCCCTCTCCCCCTTCCTCCCGCGGTGAGCTATGACGAACTCGAAACCCTTTTTCCCCTTTTCCTATTTTTTCGCCAAAACGCGGGACTCCCTTTTTCCTCCCTTCTCCTCCCAAAAGAGCGATACATAGAGTGGCTGCGGCGCTTTTTTTTCCTTCTTCACTGCATCACTATTTTCCATGAAAGCGTTCTTCTTTTTTTCTTCCCCTTGTCCCCAAAAAGAGACTCTCTCTTACATGGGCAGGCGCGCCTTTTTTCCTTAGAGCTTGTTTTTCCCTTTCCTAAGGGGTCGATTTTCTCCTACGGACCCTCGATGTCCCTCTCATAAAAGATAGATAGGCCCCTCCCCTTCCCTACACGCCAGAGGAGGAGACCTTCCTGCGAGGCGTATTCTCCTTAGTTCCCCACCTTCCCCGTAATCTCCCTCCTTCTTTTCCGAGCGGAAGAAGTAGAAGCAGGTCTTTTCCTTTCCTCCCCTTGTGCGCTATAGAGAGGGCCTCCGTTCCCCTTCCTCCCCCGCGCCGCTCGTAACTCGGAGACAGCAGGCGGCCCTTTCCCCTTTTCCTTCCCCCTTGGAACAGCCATAATTTTTTTAGCTTTCGATAAGGAGTTTTTCTCCTTCCAGATGGTATCCCCCCCCCCCTCCCGAACCAACAGCAGCTTTTTCCGATCTCTTACTTCCTTTTAGATGCAGGAAGACAGTCTTTTCCCCCCCCTCGAAAGTAGAAATCCCATTTTTTTTTCCTTCTTTCCCTTTCAGGTGAAGGACCCATTCCTCCCTGGTGGGGAACGATCATAATCCTCTTCTTCCCTCTGTATTGGGGTTAGGACGCATGCGACCTTTTTTCCTCTGCACCCTGTCGGAAATTTTTTCATGATCCTTTCCCTTGACTTTGCATGGAAGAAAAATCCTCTCCCCCAATCTATATATTTAATAATCCTCCCTTCCTCCCCGGCTTGCACTGTTATCGCCAGAAATGCGGTCTCCCTGAGTTCTCCCTTTCCTCGATGAGAAAGAAAATAGGAGCTGTCGTCTTTCCCTTCCTTTCGCGACATCTTACTTTTATCTTTCCCCCCCAGGCGATATCGCCCAATTCACCTTTATTGGAGAAGAGGACTTCTTTTTTTTTTTCCTTCTCTCCCTTTCTCGTAGCGGGATTCTTGTGCTTCCAGGATTCATCCCCTGCGATCTCCTTTTTTCTTCCAACAGCTGGTTTCTTCCCTTGGCTTTGTATTTTCGACCTGTGAGACTTTCTCCCTTCTCCCCGAAGCATATCCCTTCCTTTTTTTCTCACATCTTCCTGTCCGAATGACAGGCCAGACGAGTGATAGAGCTTTTTTCCCCCCGCTCCGATCGCGCAAAATTTTGAAGTCTTTCCTCCCCCGAGAAAGATTGATGTCCCCTTCTTCTTCCCCCTTGTCAGGATGATTGCCTTTTTTGACGGTGGTGCCCCGGAAACTCTCCCTTGCCGCAGGATTAGTCACGCGTTTTTTTTTTCTTTTTCGATCCGGATTGAGGGATGAGGGATCACCGTCGCCCTTTTTTTGTCTTCCCTCTGGTACCTTCGGCACGGAAGCAGCGCCCCTTTTTTCTGCGCCCCCCCTCCGCCCACCCATCCCCCCCCGCCCACCCCCACACAACAACCACCCCCACACCCCCCCCCTCTTTCCTCATGGCACCCTGGATCGCTGTTGTTGACGATGTAGGCCACCTCATCTTTTTCCTCCTCTCTTGCATGGGAAGTAAAGCCACGGCGCTGTTTTTTCTCCTCTCTTCTTCTCGCGCGTTGTCGCCATGAAGATCTCTTCTTTCGCGGATTCGCAAATGCCGCCCAGCCCCCCCCCTTTTTCCTTCTCGTTTCGAGTTAGGAATAGCTCCTTTTTTTCTCCTTCTTCTTGCCGGCTCTAGCTTCGAGTGCGCGCCTGTCCTTTTTCTTTAAGCCTCCCCCGTCTTTTTCGCTTGGCGGAGAAAGCGGTTTTGTACATTTTTTCCCCCTATGATGTTGAAAAAGATTCGTTCTTTTTCTTTTTTCCCTCCTTTCTTCCCCACCCCCTCTCGACTGGTGAGAGGACGAGGAAGATCCGGCCCTTTCAGACTGGTGCTGGCCGGCCCGTCTGCGTCTCTCTTCTCATCCTCTTAAAAAGCGAGCTGGAAACCCCCCCCCTCCCTTTTTTTCATTAATCGCTGAAAGCGTTCAGCGCTCCAAAGGACTCGTTTTTTTTCTCTTCCTCCTGCGCAGCCGTGCGGCGAACCTAACCCCCCCTTTTTCTCCGGTGCTAGGAGAGAGTACGGGTTTTTCCCTCTTTCCACTTCCCCGTCTCCCCCGCTCGGCAGATATCCGAATGGTTCCTTTCCCTTTTCTGGATTTTTATAAGGGACGATCGTTTTCTTTTTTTTTCTCGCTGTGGGCAGATGGTACATCTCCCTTTTTTTTTTTCCTCTATCCTGGGCGACAGGAGACTGAGCGCCTTTTTTTCTTCCTTTTTTTCCCGGATGCTATCATCGACATCGTTCCCGACTTTTCCCTAGAGGAGATTCTCTTCTTCCCTGATGAGCTGAAAAGCAACCCCCCTTTCGGTCCTCCCCCCTTCTCGAAGGCAGCGGCAGGTGGCCGTCTCCCCTCCTTCCCGAAAGTTTTTCGAACGTAATAGGATTTTTTTTTTCTCCTCTCTGGAAGATCGCCCGTGTTCTCACCTCCGTTCGCGAGCACTCAATTTGGCGTTAAATTTCCCCCTTCCCTCTATTTGCTGGAAAGGGTGATCCCTTTTCTTCCCTCCCCCCTCCTTTTTTCCCCCCCCCTTTTCACACTCTTTTCCTCCACGAATGCGGGCCTCGCGTTTCCCATTTCATCTTAAGAGGATGGAACAATTTTTATTTTTTTTCCTTCAGCCTTGATGGATTTCGAATGCTTTTTCCCTCCCCTTTTTTTTGGGCTTCTGGCGTTGTTGAGGTCCGAATTGTCCCTCTCCTTTCCCTCCGCGTTAATGGTAGTGAGATTCTTTTTCTTCTTCCCTCTTCGGGGTGCAGGAATCGCAAATTATCTCTATACTTTTCTCATCCCCTTTTTGTTTTTATATCTCTTTCCCTGATTTGAGGATGCCTTCCCCCCCCCCTCTTTCCCGTCCCCCCTCTTCACCGTGCGTCGCCGATACCCTTCTCCCCTATTATACAACAAAACCTCCTCCTCCCTTCCTCTTTGACGAGTAGGCATTCGAACCCATCAATTTTTTTTTCTGCCCCGTTCTGTGGCTCATGTCCCCATGTGCCAGGCCGGGGAAGCCCCTTCCAGGGCGGCATTCCTTTCCTCCGTGGATTACCACCTTTCTTCCTCTCCTTTCGAAAGCTCGATCCCAATCCCCCGCAAATATCTTTATGGAATTTCCTCCCCCCCCCCCCCCCCTTTATTTCCCTTCTCCACGGACATTTTGAGAAACGGCTTTTCCTTATTCCGAGCGCACACTACTTTCTTTCCAGAAAAAGTTAGTTGAAATATGGCAGCTTTCCCTCTTCTTCTGGAGAATATTACGATCCTCTTTTTCTTTTCCGAGCCGATTCCCAGTCCCTCTCCCTCTTGGGAGCGCATTTTTCTCCCCTCTCTAGAAAGGCTTTTTCTTCTGTATGCGACATCGCTGGTTACGTCTTTTTCCCCCCTGCGATAAGGAGTTTTTTTTTTTCTTACTATTAGTTTCGCAACCCCCTTTACCCTCCCACAGCGCGAACCCGCTTGCGACTTCCCCTCCCGGAACTGGAGAGTCTTTCCTTTTCTTCCTCCCCTCAGATTTTTAGACAGAGCGGGCTTTTTTTTTGTCTCTTCGTCATAAGAAAGGAATCTCCCCGGCCCCCCTGAGACAAAGTCATTCTTTTTTTTTTTCCTCCTTCGACAAGGATTCCCCCCCCCGTCCACTGAAGAGAAGTGGGAGCGCTGACCTTTTCCTTTTCCCCCTCCCTCCTCGCAGGAGGAGTTTTTTTTTTTCTGCTCCCCCTCTTTCTCATCGGCTTCCTCCGCTGAATGCTTCCTTTCCGGACCTCCCTTCCGTGTAAGTGAGACACTTTGAGGATCCGGCCTATTCAGTTTTTACAGCTAGTGAAGTTCCCCGCGTGTACGTTGCAGACACCGAAGATTTGAAAAACATCTTTCCCCCCCCCCCCTCCCCCCTCCTTTTTTCCCTCCAGCGAAAAAGCCGGGTCTTTCCCATGCCCCTTTTTGTCTGTGGGTGAAACACGGCCAATTGTATCCCGCGCTCCCCCCCTCCCTCCTCCGAGAGAAGGCAAGCAGGCCTCTTCTCTTTTTTCTTCTTCCGGAATAGAACGGGACCCCCCGGCTGGCGCATTTTGCGAAAGAAGCAGGCTCCCTTTTTTTTTTTCCTTTTCGTCTGCATGGAGAACAACGCGCGCTACCTTTTTTTTTTTTCGAAGCGAGCGGGCTTTACCTCCCCCTGAACCACTTCCCTCTTCTTTCTGTGCTACATCGTCAAAAAACTCTCCTCCCTTTTTTTTTTTCTCTCTTTCTCCCCGCTGGAGGACAGCTGAGGCAGTTCTTTCCGGGTCCGCGGACGGACCTCTCTTTCCTATCCTAAATATAGATAAGTCCCTCTTCCTTCCTCCAAGCCGATCGCCCTTTTTTTCCTTATTTCTTCGGAAAGGCACGTTTCTTCCTCTTTCACCACCGGAAGGGAAAGTACCTTCTACCTATTTTTCCCCTCTCCTGAAAGATTTTCAATCTTGGCGCTGTTCGACTTACCTCCCACCCCCCCTTTTTTTCTATTAGAAAGAGGAATGTCCTTCCCCCTCGAAGCTCTATCACCTTCCTTCGTGTCCAGTCAATCTTTATTCTACTGGGCGGACCCCCCCCATTTTTCTCGATACGGAGCGATATCTGCTTTCTTCTTCCCCTCTAACAAAAACGCCCCTTGATGGAAAGTACTCCGCATGGTAAGAGAAGTGCTTTTTCCTCCGGAATGACCCCCGGAAGAAGTTTCCCCCCCGTCGAAGAGACTATAGAACATGGCCGTCGCAAGGAGAAGGACGAAATCCAAGGGAAGAGTCTGACAAGCTGGTAAGTGCCCCTGTTGTCTCCGAGGAGAGAATTTGGGGCACAAGAGTCCTTAACGACTAGGATCCGCTCTTCCTTCCTTGGGTGTTTTACGCGCCCTCCATCCCAGCTCTGTCTGGGAGCATTCCCCCCCCCCCGGTCGTTCCCTTGGTCATGATTTCCCTGCATGTGTTCCATGCATGCCTTGCAATCTGCTCTTTCATTTAGGAAGGGCGGGGGGGGGGAGCTCCCATGGCGTCCCCCTCACCCCGGCCCTAGGCCCCTCTCTCTGTCCAGCAATAGGAAGAGTGTCCCACTGTCCGTCCACGGTCTGCACACCCCTTTTGACGAACCACGAGCGTAATCCCAGATTCGAAAAGAAAATCCCGCTCTTAGCAAGGAGCGAGACCACTCCTCACGGGACCCCCCACCTTCCGATGCAAAACAATTTCACGCCGAACCTCCCGTTAGGAATTAGATTTGTAGGTTATTCTTTTCCCAATCAGGAGACAGTTACCTTTCCCTGAAAAGGAAGGGCGCCTTCTAATGGATGGCGACTTCGAGCCTTTCTCAAGGCGCTTTTCCTGGTGTTTCCCTTCGTCTTACGAATGCGCCCGCTTTGCCACATAGTCTTCCTTTCCTTTATTTCTTTTTTTCGACCAGATGCAGATAGAGCTCCGTCTCTTGCTTTTTCCGGTGCCGCCATTGAGGCTCCTTTCCTCCTTCCAGGAGCAGAGTTTTCCTCTCTCTCGGGGGGAACAGGTTACAAAAGGCCTTCCCCTCCCCGAGATAAGGCCCTTTCTTTCATGACTCCATCCTCCATCTCTGCAACGGAGGCCTCTTTTCCCTTTCGGATGATGAATTTCAGCCTTTTTTCCTCCTTCCCCCCATCTTCTCCCTTGCCAGCAGG
>Ga0179593_1694741_pt1 | contig 11250 bp, 9 predicted proteins | sample CZODoug2_1_08_16_FD_185931 | JGI IMG/M metagenome (GOLD analysis project Ga0179593, IMG submission 185931) | Vadose zone soil fungal communities from Angelo Coast Range Reserve, California, USA - CZODoug2_1_08_16fungal (PacBio error correction) | ecosystem: Environmental > Terrestrial > Soil >... | reverse complement strand
CGTGCACCCGCTCTCGTCCGTTGTGCCGCTCTTGCCGAGGAGGCCATCCGTTTCTTCCTTTTTTTTGACCCGAGAATCATTTTAATACTCCCCACGGCCCTTATCCCCAAAACGGAGCCCCGTCCATATCCACTGTCTTTCGACTAGAGTCCTCCTTTCACCGTGTTGTTTTATTTTTTGTCATCACATGATCGTCTTGGTGACTCTTGCTCCCTTTGTCTACTAGAAGCGAATATGTCTAGGCGTATGTACACTGATCTCTTTTTTCGGCTGCGTGCCCATTTTCGGTCGTTGCCTCCCTTCTCCTTATAACAACGTTTCGTTCCTCTTGTGAACCTCCCCTTCCATCCACTCGCCAGGCAGCCAAGCTTTCGTCCATGTTCCCTCGATACCTCGCGCCCTTCTTCCCTTTTTTTTAAACGCTTTCGTTCCTATCGGGTTTCCTTTCGCTACTCAAGATGAGGGCTTCGGCGTATACCAACCGTCAGGTCTTTCATTTTTTTCTCTGACCCTAATCCCTAAACTTTACAGCTTCTTCCACGCGACCGCCTCCACAGGGTTCCGATGACCCCGCGTGACCTTTTATGATCTCGGTCCGATATTGCAAGTTCTTGTTCCTTTTCCCTTTCTTTTTTTTCCCCGTTGATGTCTAACTTCCTTCATCTTCAACCGCTCGTTATCCTATGGCGGTCCCATCCTCCATCTTTATGAAGATTGGTTAGAACATGTAGGCATCGTCGGCTTCCCTTCAGTTTGATCTTTTTTTTTTAGAACATCTTGGACTTTCATTCTTTTTTGAATTTTGGCTTTCTTTGAATTGAAGAGTGTTGACGCGACCCGCCTGGCTCCCATTCTTCAGCGCTCCCCCCCATAGGAGGCGATTCTCGTGGACCGCCTCATAGAGCATTGCCCCCTCCTTGCAGCAATTGGTCAATTACCCGATACGCAGTCTGATGTTTGAGCGTCAGCAGGATTTGAATTCTCCCTTTTTACCGCAGCCCCGTCAGTGCCCGCCTCCCTTGATGACTTTGCGGCGGCCCGGGCGTGTGCGCTGGGGTTTGGCGTGGACCACGCTGCTCTATCGAATAAAGACTCACCCGCCCAAGTGAAAAGGCTCCCCGGAGCCCCCCCCCCCCCCCACGCAAAAAGTTCCCCGTATAAGAAAGGCAACTCCCAAGAATAAGATGAATACGAACACATACCGCGAAACCTCAGAGAACCATAGTTAAATGTCAGATAGTGAGTCGGCCGAAAAGACCAAAGCTCTCAAGCTCTGTCGTTCTGCACTAAGCACTTTCCCAGCAATTCCAATGGATCCCCCGTATAACTCCATACCATCCTAGTCCTTCGTATCCCTCCTTCGCCCTTTCTTTTTGTTTCTTTTTTGTTCGTGCGTCTTTTGCACTCACATCCCCCCCGAGATTTTTCCCTTTCTGTCTGGGCGGTTTTCGTCTTTTACGTCCTTGCACGTAACGTCGCACTTCAGTGGTTCGGTCTCTTCGGGTTTTTCTTGCGTAGCTCTCCCGTCGTCGGTTTTTCCACGCCGTGTTACGACTTGCTTAAAATCCCTTCCGGTGTTCATTTTCTTCTCCCTTCAGCCTTCTAATGGTGCACGATACATCTTAGAGTCGGGCTCTCAGTGTTGGCCGGCCATTTTTCCTATTAGCGGCTTTTCCCTATTTTCGAAGTCCCCACGACGGCCTCTTGGGATTCCCTTCCCCCCCTCTCCCCCCGGAACGGCCTGCTAACTCGACATTTTTTTTTTTTTCCTTGACAATCGGGGCGGTGTGTTGTCGTGCACGTTTTTTTTGAACGGGACCTATCTCCTTCTGCGAGACTGGCTATAATTCCCGCTGTTGCTTATCCTTCTTCGGCGTCCCTCCCGAAATGGGAGGGTTGCTTCCTTTCTTGATCGCTTTTTTTATGCGAGGTCTGCCGCTTTTTCCTCGACGGGCAGGCCAATGGTTTCGCCCGTTTGTTTATTGAGTCATCGGCTCGCCGGCGTCCTTTTTCGGTGATGGTTTCTCGCGCTGTTGCCGGCAGCTCGTCGGGATGACGATGCTGATTGCTTTCCCTTCCGCTGACTTTTCTCTTTCGCCAGTTCTTTCCAGTTGACCCTTTCTCTTTCCCTTTTGGCAGGCAGGGCGGTCATGGCTTTTGCACCCTCGGCAGCAGTCTTTCCGAAACGTCCTTCCTATGTTCCGAAACCGGTCTACTTATCTCTCTTGAAACCCGACAAGATTCTTCACCCCTCTTCAGCAGGATGAAGTTTCGTAAAAGTTCTCTTCTTTTTTCGTCCTCAAGTTTTGCAAGCCTGACCTCTTCCTTCCTTTTGAATAGGTAACTTCTATCTTTTCCCTTTCAAGCAGCGTCCCGGCACCCGCCCCTTTCCTCAGACTCAGTTTTTTTTTTTTGGCAGGTGCACCCCCCCTCGCTATCCGAGCGATCACTTTCCGTGCAGACGAGACGCCTTGTCTCAAGATATCGCCATCCTTTTTTTTGTTCCCGTAGAGTCACCCCTTTTCCTTTCCCGACAAACGCTACCTGTTTGAGGTCCGCTTCCTCGACGAACAAGTTTTTGATGGGCTGCAGTCCACCACCTTTCTTTGACGAGGCTTCGTCCCGTCCCCGCGAGGATTCGATTTTTTCATGATTTTAGGTCAAAAGCGGAAGTGTTCTCTCTCCAACACTTCGTTCTTCCCATCGTTTCTAGCAGCTTTTCCCTTTTTTAGGTCGTTCCCCTCAGACTGTTGCTGGGTCGAAGTTCATGACTTTGCTTTTTTTAAATCTCATCCCGCTAATTCCACCCTCCAGATTACATTGCCAAAACCTCACCTCTTTTGTTAGCCCTACTTTACCCTGCACATCCTGTCTTTCAGAGTTAGCCGGAAGGATTTTATGTCCCCTTCTTTCCCCGATTTTTCGCCCCCAGTTTAGCGAACCTCCTATCTCCCCGAGCCTATCTGAAAATCACTTACTTGCAGCCTCGACTTTTTTTCGGTCTCCGAGCAAGACGGTCCTTCCAATTTTTTCCCCTCTTTTTCGCGGCATTTTGGCGCGAGGATTGAACGGCCCTTTGCTATTTTTGTCCTGCCCCTCTTTTTCATTCCGCCATTCGAACGGCCGGCGACGGGCGTGGACCTTTTTTTTAGCCGCATGCGTTCCAAGCCTAGAGTCTCCCTTTTTTCTCTCTGAAGTTGTGGGAGATCTTCCTCTTCTTCCACGATCGAGTAAGGGTCGAGACCCGTCGGCGACCCGCTTCGGCCGACGATTTCTTTTTTTTTTTTTAATTTTCAAGCCAGGCGGGTCAGACCCTTACTTCCTCCTTTCTCCCAAGGGGTTCACTTTTGCGAGGAAGCTAAAACTGACGGATGACGTTGTGGCTTTTACCCCCTTTTTTTCATGGGCCCTCCCTTTTTTTTCGCCATCTTCGACGCGCGTTGCATCCTGGTTCTTCTCCTCCCCCTTTTGGGAACCCATCGAGCGTGCCCCCTGAAATGGGCAATTAAAATGGAAGCTTTTCTATCCTTCCGTTCGACTTTTAAGCGGGAACTATCCTTCAGTTTTTTTTTTGCGCGTGTGATTCCTGCCTGTATTTTTCAGCCAACCCCTTAATGATGCTCCTTGAAAATTTCTTTTTTTTTTCTATCTTGCGGACCGCCCGATTTCCTTGAAGTGTGAGCACCCTGATTGCTGATTGTGGTAGGCTGTTCGGCGTCGGCGTTTCCTTCTTCCAGTTTTTACGAAAAGGCATTTTTTGCTCCTTGATGATGTATCACCTTTTTTTTTTTCCTTCATGTGTAGAAACGGTTCGCAGAACGCCTTTAAGAATTACCGGCCCCCCTTGCTCAGTTTTCCTGCTATTTATTTCTGAGCGGAGACTGCCGCCCTTTCTCCCCTCAACATATTCCCCATTTGAGTGACTGTAAACATTCTTGTTGTGTTAGAGGCTCTCTTTGTATCTTCGACTTTTTCTGCACGATTGTGTCGACATGTTGTCGCTCCTTCCTTCTAGTGTCGTTTTTCCCCCCCCCGATTAACTGCTCTCCCTTGGTGCGTTGCCGTTTACCAGCGGAGTTGCCTCCTTTGACAACGTTCGCCTTTTTTTTTCTCAATGACCAGCGCTGAAAGAGCGTGTCGTACTTTTCCTGTTCCGGTTCACTCGTCCGGACCCCTCCAAGGGCCGGCCCCCCCGCTCCCAATCTGGGCGTACACAGGCGCTTCTTTTTCCGTAAGATATGGGACTGAACACCTCCCCCCCCTTCTTTTCATGCTCGCTGGCCCCCCCTAAATAAAGGGAGCCTCTTCACCGTGGTAAGACATGTTTGTTCCCGCTGACCCCCTACATTTTCTTTATCCAAGGCTATCGCGTTTTTCTTTTGACAGTTTTTTCCCGCGGCTCTAAGTTCCTTTGATGCTCCGACCATTTCATTTCGACGTTTTTCGTTAGCGTAAGACTCCCAGCACTTCTGAATGCCTTGGAGGATACACAACCGTTTTTCCTGATATCTCTTGGCGATATGACTGATTGGTGAGTGTCTATCCTTTCCCTCTAGTGGCAAGAGATTTTTTGGAGTTCCATTTATCGCGACCCATTCAGTCCCCTAGGTCTTGCCTGGGGCCGTGCGCCTTTGGCCATTATCGCACATGTTTGACAGCCTGACTTCTTTTTCTCGCAGCCCCAGAGGTTTTTCTTCTCGTGAAGACAGCCGGTGTGGCATTGCCTTTTTCCCTTTGCTTCCATCCGCTCCAGCCTTTTGCACCGACGTCCCTCTTTTTCGCCCGGTTTATTTTCTTCCCATTTCGTCCGGCCCCCCCTTTGATACATATAATCGATTCCATCCGTTTGGAGTTTTTTCATGGTCCCGTGCGCGCAGCCAATGCCCCATATTTCCTCGTTCCAACTTTCTTGCAGGCCTTTTTTTTTTCCTCCATGACTGACTTCCCCTTCACGGAGAAACTTGGACAGCCATCTGTGGTCGGGTAGGCTTTCTTCTGTTCAAGTCGCACATGGTAGGTGAACGAATTTTGCTTTCTTTTCCCCTTTCCCTTCCCTTCGTTGTCATTTATGTTCGCCCCTACGGCTAACGTCGTGCTACCTTTATGCGGTTTGTTTTTGCCCGCCCCATTTTCTTTCTGCGGAATTTAGAGTTTCTTTCACTCTACTAGAAGCTAACCTGATAATCCGTGTTACGATCTCCGCCGCTCCCCTCCTTCAGCGCAGAGGTGAATTTTGCTGACACTACCCCTCCCTCACCCCTTTTTGAAAACCCTCAGGGGGGATTGTTGTGGAGAACACCCCACCCCCCCCTCCCCCCCCCCCCCCTGCTTTTTCCAATGAGCCTGGCGATCTCATTTTTTTTTTTTTTTCCTCTAAGTCTTGTGGTCCGGTCTCTTTCCTCGCAATAATCCCTGGGTTTATGTCCCGTTTTTGGCCATCTCACCCTTCTTTTTTCTGCTGCCCTTTTGACTCCTTCATCCCGGGCCAGGACAATGTCTAATTTTTTCTCCCCTTTTTTTTTTGCCTTGCGGGTCTGTCGGGCTGGGTGGTGATTTCGCTTTGGACCTCTGTCCGCGCCTTTTTCACCCGTGTCGTTTTTTTTTTTGACTGGGCGGGTTCCCTTATTTGTTTCTCCTTTTCTTATGAGTTGCTCCGATTTTTTCTTTTTTCCGGGAGTACCTAGTAGGTCGCTTTTGAACTCGGGACCCCCTTGAAAGAGCGGGCTTCCCCACGTTTCATTTTGACTCTATCTTTCTATTTTCGTCTTTTCCTCCCACAGGTTCTTCTTTTCCTCCTTTACGTTTTGGGTGATTCTCGATCTCATGTAAACAGTCATCCCTCCACCTAACAGATCGCTTTTTCTTTTCCATTCCTTTCGCTGCTTTATCCAGTGAAAGGACTGAACGTTTTCCTTTTTCCCCCCTTCTAGGTTCTTTTTTTCACATTGTTTTAAATGTCGTTCTCATGATGCGGCACCCCTTCACCGACCGGCAGGCCACGCCGCTCCCTCGATTTTTGCACCAGCGCCCTCTCCCCCTCCACCTCAGAACGCTCAGGCTTCCTCCTCTCGTGGCTTGGCCTTTCATGAAAGTTCCTTGAAACCCCGCGCACTGCGTGACAAAAGCGCTTTACTCCTTTTTTAGTCTCTCCCTCGGCGCTGCGCCTACCACCTCCTCTCTTCCGCAAATTTTCACACAGTCTCCTCATCCAGATAGCACTTGCGCGCGATCCTGGTTCCCAAAAGCGGCCCATCCGTGAGGCTCCCTTCCCCCTTGTTTTTTCAACACATCGTTTCGGTCTTTTTTTTACGCCCGATTGGCCCCTTGGTCGAAGGTCATTGGACCCTCGTATTCGCTGCTTCAACTAATCGTCCCCTTCAAGCCAGCCCCTAAAGTGACAAACTCCTTTTGTAGCCCGGTAGCCGGCTTTCCTCCAGTGTTGCAGTTAGACTTAACTTCTGCCTTTGCGCACTGTTAACCGACCCTGTGTCACTGCTGACCTTTTTTTCCCTACGCCCCCCACCAAGACCTGCTCTCCCCTCCGTCGGGTGCAGCCAGTCGGCGCACTTTTTTTTAGCGGTCGCCTACCGAGCCCGCAGTTTGGAGTGTCGTGCCTCTGTTCTTTTTTGTGGCGAGTCTCCCTTCCCCAGTTTATCGAGTGTCCGCGCCGCCCCATACCCCCGAGACGTTTTTCACAGCCTCGTGCGTCAGTAGCAAATGGGGCACCTGGAACGGGTTGTTCCAAGATCCGATTACCTGCTTTTCTCCCCTTGTTTTGGGCGATAGGAATTCTTTTTTTCTCCCCTAGCGCCGCGATGTCACCGCGCCCTGGGTACCAGATTGTGCCCCTGACGGCGCTTGGTTGCCGACTCTTTTAATGGTTCAGCGGTTCCTCATTTCATCGGTCGGGTCCGATTCAAAGTCTTGCGTCGATTTCCCCCGCGCAGGCTCCCCTCATAATGGAGCGACGAGATCCGGACGTGGAATTCCTCTCCGATTGCCGGTCTTTCGTGCTTGTCGTACCGGCCAGAGGATGACCCTTAGAAAGCTTTTCCTTCTTTCCATCCTTTTTGTGACGCTGCATCGTTTTTCTTTGCCACATGAACTGGGTTAGCTGCCCCCAACGCCCGATCGCCTGATCTCACCGGTTCTCTTTCCTCTTTCCCTTTCAGGCGCGGTGATTTCCAGGTCCCCCTTTATTAGCGGTCCAAATCGCTCTTTTCCGCCCTAAGAACGGTGAATGCGGTTATCTGTTCTGCGCCGTTTCGCCCGCTCTTTAGTCGCGCGTGTGGTCCTTCTTCCCTCTTGTCGGAGTTCGACTTGTACCTCCTTTTCTTAGAACGGACGCCCCCTTTCCTATTGCCAGCGGTGAGTTTGTGCTTTTTGTGGTTCTGCCCTGGGAGCCGAACGTTTGCCCCCGGGATTTCCTCTGTCCTTACCGGCCCGTGTGACGCCGATCTGTTAATCTAGTTGAAGTCCCTCTTTAGCGAGGTTTTTTTTTTTTTTTCCTGCGCACCCTCTCGCACTCCCTTTCGCGATAATTTGTTTTCTTTCTTTCGACTCTCTTTTTCTCTATTGTGTGAGGCTTTATCTTCAGGCGGCCTCTTTCGTGGAATTATGGATTGCAGACTTTTTCCTTGCCTACTTTTGCCTCCTTTTCTTCCGTCCTTCGATAACTCTCGTTGTAGTAGCGTTGTACTTCTGTCATCCCTTGGAGCCTACTCCACGCCGAGGGTGGCAACTTTCCCTACAAGTACGGCCGCTTTTTATTCGGCCCTTCGTCCTTTCTCGCCGAAGGACGAGAACCCCCTAAAAATGGCCCGCTTTCTTTCACAGGCTCATTATACAATTGGTTTCCCCCTTTCTGATTATACGTGACCAACCTTATTTTAGCCTCCATTCTCGCTTTTTGACCTTAATCCCCGACGTCGCGCATCCGGGGGGCCCCGGGTTTTTGACCGGGAGGATCTCAATTTCTCCCTTTCCCTTTGAAGCCCCTCGTTGATTGTTTGAGTCAAAAGTTGATTTTCGACCTCCTTTCCCTCTTCCACTGCTATTTTTCGCCTCCCAACTTGACGTGGAGCCGACTTCCTCAAATTCCTGATTTCTCGTCGTCACAAGTTTTCTCTTTACTGCCTGCGCCTTGGAGATGGCGGGACGCCTTTTGATCGGGGCACTATCAGTCGACCCGCCTTCGTTCGCGACGTGTTCCCCCAGCTTGTCGGCGCGCGTCTCTCGGTCTCGATTCCTTTTCTGTGAAAGCTTTTGCCCATAGTGTCCGTTCGCAAGCTTGCCCTCTTGTAGTTCGTCAGCTCGCTCCGTACCTCTCCCCTTCCCCTTCCATGGCCATAAGCCTTTCCACGCCCGTAGCATAGTTTTCGGTTTCTTTGGCGGGCAGGCGGCTTTTTTTTTTTGGTCCTCAAGAAGCGCCTTCCCCTTCAAAAATATACACCGGCCCCGCCAAGAAAGAGAGACTTTTTCTAGAGATATTCAATCTCGACCTCCTGAGAGGTCCCGCTCAGAGTAGAAACCTCAAAAGAGTAGTCCAGACTTCTCGAAAGAAGAAATTGCTTTACGCCTGATCCTCCCCCTCCCCCTACTTCTCTTTATCTCTTGTTTTTTTTTATCCCCGCATCTGCTCCTCTACTCTCCCACCTGTCCCTCCTCTCTAGACTCCAATGTTACCGCCCCGGAATTGCCTTTTGTTTTCCAGTGCGCGCTCCCATCCCCCATAGGCGCCGCATTTCAAAGTTATTGCATTGGAGGCTCGTCAGACCCTTTTGCCCTTGACGTAGTGGCAGGTCTCGTTTTTTTTTTTTAGCAGCTCCGGCGCGCGAGTCTCCTTTCCAGTGGGTCGTTCGTTCTCTGTCTTTTAAAATCCATTCGGCTTCTTTTTACGCAGCCACTTCTAATGTTGTCTAACTTTTCCCCTATAGATTGGTTTTTTATTAACTTTCGCGGTCTTATTAGCTTCTCCTCTTTTACTTTTTCTTCCCTTCGCCCCTATACCTTGCCTCCTTCCCTCTGACCCTGTAGAGATCAATGACCCCCCCCTCCCTCTGTGACCTTCGCCGCCTTCCCCATTGAGGTTTTCCACTTCTGCCCGCTTTTGACTAGCAGTACCGGCTTCCTGAAGTTTGCTATATTTCCAATGGAAGAGACCTCCGCCCCTTTTTTAGCTGCGCGGCAATCGTAACTTTTTTTTCTGGAGATAATGTCATTTCATCGACGAAGCCAAAGCATGCATTTGGCTCCTCAGGTCTAGTCAGGCCTTCTTCTTTCGATAGGGGCGCTGTGCGGCCTTCCCTAAAAGTACCCCTTGGCTGTGGCTGCCCGATTTTGATTATGTTCTTTCCGGAACGGTCTGAGCTAGATCCCCTCTCCCTACTTGACAGGATGCTCTATCGGTAGCGGCAGTGTTTTTTTTTTCTTCCTTGCGCTGCGGCGATTCAGAATCGCGGTTGACTCTTTGCTCCTCCCTTTTATGGAGCATGATCTTTCAGAACACCGTTTCCTCCCCTACCGTTGTTTTGATTTCCGTTTCTGAAAAAGATCAGCTTCTCCCTCTTCTCTTTTCCTTTCGATTTCCAACCTCTTCTTTTGCTAGTCCGCCCGGCCCGCGAGCCCTGGCCTTCAGATTAGAGCCCTGCCCTACTCTCGTCGCACTGTCGCGCAAGCTTGCCCTTTTTTTTTTCATCGCAGCCACGCTTTCCGCCCTTTTTTTTTTACCCCCTGTGCCCGGCAACAGCTGACCCGTTTTCTCACAGCGTCCGACGATGACGCTCTCTTCCTCATCTATTGCGACTACACCTTGTCCCCCTTTTCGCTTCAAACTCCTTTCAGACAAAAGCGATCATGACTCTTTTCAGACGCCCTTTTTTTTCTCTTTTTTGCCCGAAGGCCACAATTAGACGGACGTATGCCACTGCGCGATCCGTATCTCTGATTTTTCAAGCTGCGGCGTTAGGATGCCCACCCCTTTCGGTTTTCAACACTTTCTTTGTCTGTTTTCGCGGGTCCGCTTAAACCTTGGCGGTTTTTTTGGCGAAGGAATAGACACCCTCCTTTTTGCTACCCTGGTACTCCTCCCCATTCCGACTAAAGCTACTGACATTACAAACCCCCGACGTTCTCCCCATTAGATTTTATGCCGTTAGCGAACGCCTTCCTTTCTGATCCCATGCGCAAGTCGTCCCATTTTAAGCTTTTTACTTGCTTTTTTTAACCCGTCTCCTCTCAGCTACTACCCGACCCGCGATGACCCTCCACCTCTTTCCCGTCGTAGAAAGGAATCGCCTTCCTGCTTGCAAGCCGGTCCGGCACGCAGTTTTTGTCATGAGAGGCGATTATGCATTTTCTCGTCTTTACGTTTTGCCCGTGAGATTTCAATCTCCCTTTGCCTGCCCCCATCTCACCCCTTTGTGATTTACTCAGGAGACCGTTCCTTTTGACGGACATGTTTTTTCCCCCTCCGGGTGTTCCACGCGAGTCCCCTTCTGCTCGCTCGAATCTGACGGGGGATTTGTCCCATTTTAGCAGCTACACCTTTTTTCTTTTGACCCTCGCGACTCGACCGGCCCCGAGGACGATATGCTGATTGCATCGTTTCTCTCTGGAAGAGGGTCGAAGTTGCCTCCTCTTCGGGCCTTGTCGCCATCTTGAGGGAAAGGACAGAATTGGTCTCCTCCCCCCCTTTCTTCCCCCTCATTGACCCTTGTGGAAGGAGCGTCCTCTTCCTCTATTCGGTCCCCATTCTTCCTTTGACGGCCCCTGATGAAGCGCGTTGCAGTTTTAATGTAATTTCGTTTTTCCATGTTTGTGTTTGATTCCCTAGAGCCTTTTTTTCAAAGAACGGGGGCTTCCTAAACGCCGGTATCCTCGTCCAGCCGCGGGTCAGAGTTCCGCTTCCTCCGGATTCGTTTTTTTCTGGCTTTTTCAGGACAAAGCGATCTTTACTCCTTCCTCCGGTTGGTCGTCATGCTTCGGACCGCCGATTTGATGGCCCTGGTTGTCGCTCTTCTGTATTCTGACCGGCAGTCTCGATTCATTTACGGCTACAAGGTTACTCTAAATTTTTAGGGTTTCGTCTCGATTTTGTGAACGCGGCGACGAAGTTGTTTTATCATTGCGCCGAGAGGCCCCCGCCCCGTCACCACGCTAGCTTCCGGAGTCCGATAACTAGACTCTGCTCTCGATCCTTTCACAAGCAAATCACTTCTTCATTTGATTTGGAACACCTCTTTTGGTGTA
>Ga0179593_1690729_pt1 | contig 11250 bp, 8 predicted proteins | sample CZODoug2_1_08_16_FD_185931 | JGI IMG/M metagenome (GOLD analysis project Ga0179593, IMG submission 185931) | Vadose zone soil fungal communities from Angelo Coast Range Reserve, California, USA - CZODoug2_1_08_16fungal (PacBio error correction) | ecosystem: Environmental > Terrestrial > Soil >... | reverse complement strand
CAAATGGTTTCTCCCCATTTCATTCTTGTCCGGGCTACTTCTTCGCACTCGGCGTTGAGAGCCCTCCCTAAGCGTTGGGCAGTATTCCGATTTGCATGAATCTTTCCCCCCCCGGATAGAAGGGCTAAGAGGTCTTCGGTCTGTCAGTTTCTTGCCCCCGATGACGGGACTGGTGAGCCCAGAAAGGCTTCATCCGACTTTTTTTTCCCTTCTTTTTCTAGTCGGCGCGGCCAGAGGTTATAATTCCCCCACGCATTTTTTGCCAGGCAGCAAAGTGAAGTCTCGTCATTCGTTCCTTTTTATTTCCCGATTGGTCCGGCGTTCTCTTAGCAGAGGAGTTTCGATGAACACTCGCTCCGCCCCTATTTCTTCTTCTGGCCGCGAGAAGCTGGCTTCTCGGCGTAGTTCCTCTCTTTTTAGATTAGCTCGCTTTCATTGAAAATAGGCTTTCTTTTTTTCCATAATCGGGTTGCGGAACACCCCTCTCTTCCAAAACTGAGTCTTTACTTGAAATCTGGAGAGTCTCCCTTCCCCCTCTAGTTTCACAAACCTTTGATTTCCTCTCGGTTAGAAACTAGCAAGGATCTTCATCCTCTCCCGTTTGACTCTCTCTCGTGGCGGATTCTTTTTGTTATCCATTTGATTTGCGTCAGCTTTCAAAGAAGAAGGAAGGATTGACCCGACTTTGTCTTCCCCTCCTCTAATGTTTCGGACTTTTCACGTCGTTCACTTCCCCCCTGACGATTGGTTCTACTTTTGGAACTACATTTTCTCATTACCCTTTGTGCGGTAGGAGGTGCTTTCCTCGTACATTTATTTGGGCGGATGATCCTCTTTTCGAAAGTTCTCTTGGGACCTTTCCCCCAATGTAAAAGCAGCCTTTTCCATGAACGCCTCCGGTAATGACTGATCTGGCGATGAGTAACGGCGATACGATTATCTTTTTTCCATCTTTTTACCCCATTATTAGCCATTTATTTCAATCTTGCGTGTGGGGTGTCCCCCCCCCTTGGGTTTGATTCCTAGTATACAGAGACTGAGTCAGGCGCTAGGGCTTAATTCTTTCTTTCCTTCTTCTTTTTACCTAACCAACGCGAGTTTTGAAACTTTTGACCGAATCTTGCTATTGATCACAGAGGAACAGGGTGTAGTGCTGCTCTCATCTTTTTTCTACTTTTTCTCCTCTTTGTTGTTGAGATTTATTTTTGAGGTGCATTTCGCCAAATTTTTCCTTTTTCGGTTTGTGAAAAGGTAGTCCAGCTTTTCCTCACTTCTCCCTTTTTGCGCGATTTCTTAGGAGCCCCTTTTTGATGCTACAGGCCGCGTTTTTCCCCCTAGACCCAGACGCGACCTAGGCAGCCTTGGCCGGCCTTGGTTTTCATGGTGTTTTTCCCCTTAGGTCCCGTTTGACCTGCTCCTTAATTGCCTGACACAGCTCTGACGTTGCCGGATGGTCTCGACCGGGTCCTCCCCGACTTTCTTACTCTGTTTTGCAGAAGCCTCCAGGAGCTATCCCGTTTCCGTCTCTTCCCCAAAGTTGGAGTCTATGAGCCTTCCCCCTAATTTACTCCTTTAGAAAGGGACCTCTCCCCTAGAGACAAGCGCAAGAACACTCTGGGCACCGGTAGCTTGGAACGCCCTTTTAGTATCCGATGTAATTACTAATCCCGTCTCATCTGAGCTCCGAGAACGTTAGCCTTTCCTTCTTCCTGTACTTTACATCCCGGTACCCACTAGATGGCTCCCGGCTTTTACCTTTAAAGACAGGTCTTGAAGACTATCCCGAGTAAGGAACTTGAGCCTTCCTTTCTCTCAAGTTCTTTGATGTCCCAGCCCGATCTAAGGATTAAGACCGATCTTCCCGTGTTAGACCATGAGTCTAACTCCTTTCTCCCCTCCCCCTTCGGAAAGGTCCCACTTCAAGAGGATGAAATAAGGACGAAGCAGGCATCCCCTCTCAGAGTCCGTGAGCCACTCTACTCAGCCTCCTTCTAAATCTTCCTTTTCGGTACTTTCGTCACATACATTCCCGCCGTATAGCCCAGAGGTGATCACCCAAGACCTCCGAGCAGAGGAGACTTCTGAAAGTAGGTGCTCATCTCCCCCCTTCCGATTTCCTCGCACCCCCGCACTCCCCACTTCTATCTTTGGCGGGTTACGAGGTCCTGACATAGAGAGGCACCCCCACATACATTTTCCTTATAGTAGATTTCCCTTTCAGGAGGCTCCCCTTTCTTTCTATGACCCGTGTCGTCCTTCGATCGAATTCGGATCCGCCGACCAAGTTTGTGAAGGTAAAGAGGGAAAAACACTTTTTTTCTAGAGGCTAAGTATTTGGAAAAGAAAGCACGTCGCTCCTCCGCACCTTTTTGAGAAAGACCTCGCCTGCCCCCCCCCCCTAGGAGGTTAGCCCGGGGTAGAACTTCTTTAGAGACCATTTTCAGGCTAAGAACCCCCAAGGCGGAGCGCCTCGCTCAAGCTACCGATTTATTGGATGTCCTAGACTGGCTCGCCGTCCCATATTAGATTTTTCTGGCGAGGACCTTCTTTTTCCGACTTCTCGGCTTGTCCAAGTTGAGCAGCTTGCTTCTTTCCTCCCATGGAGTTACTCGGTTTGATATCAAATTTTAGGTAACTTTCAGCCTCATGCGGTCCTCCTGAGATGACTCCACCTTCTAGCCCTACATTTCTACGCTTGGAAATATTTGAGATCCGAGTCTTTTTCTTCTTCGTAAGCGCTCGCCATGACCTATCGTCATTAGTCTTTTTTTTTTAGAGACTCAGCGACTTTGATTTCTCCCATTCCTCGACTTTCACTAGCGGTGAATCCCCTTCTATGACTGTTTGTGCGGACAGATGTCTTTTCATGATCCACTATATTGCGGAAGGTCTGACCGTCTAAATAGGTCCGTGTGTCCTCGAGTGATCTGTCCCCCCCCGGATGATGTCTTAGTAGTCATAGTTCTTCAGAAACAGCGGCCGTCTTGCCGCCCTGTCGTTCTGATGTCCTCGGGGCCGACAGCTGGGTGTTCTCCATGTGGACAGGGATTATAGTAGCGCAAATTCCCTCTTCATCTGAATCTACCTTGAGGGGAGTGAACGCCCGCTGGGCGCTGGGGGTCCTTGACTGGCAGCCTTCCTTCTTCGCGGTCTGAATCTGCCGAGATTCTTTGTCATGAAGCTTAGATGGCTTTGAAGCGCTTCCACTCGCGACGATGCTCTCCCTTAGAGGTCTCCTCGCCCAGGTCCCATAGCTCTTCTTGTGGTTTCAGCTCATTTTTTCAGTAACGTATCGTCCTTCTCATTCTCTCTTTTTCCTCCTCCTCCTTAGAGAAGAAGGGGCTCCGGACCCCCACCACCCAATTCGTTTAACTTTACTCTTCAAGGATCAACTCAGAAGGACCGAGCACTGATACTGGGAGAGGTTTTCTTTTTCTAGCACCTCTTTACGCTTAGGGAGGGGTGCGAACGGTAAATCTTCACCAGCCCCCCCCCCCCCCCCCCCCCCCTCCCCCCCCCCCCCCCCCCCCCCCCCCCCCCTCCCCCCCCCCCCCCCCCCCCGTCGTTTTTTTTGGTTTTTTGTTTTTGGTGTTTTTTTTTTTTTTTTTTTTTGTTTCTTGTTTTTTGGGTGTGTTGTTTGCGGCGAAGAAGCTGTCCGCATGATCCTCTCTGATCCGACTTCTTCCCGGATCACCAGCATCTCAAAAGCTCTCCCCTGCGCGACGGGTCTTACCCCGCGCCCATCCTTGATCATCTGCCCTTTAGGCCAGGCTTGACGACGGACCCTCTTTCCCTCTGTTACACTTCCCATGTTGAGAAGCAGCGTCTTCCTGCTCGCGGGTCGCCCCAGCTTCGATAAATCTCCCCGTTGAGTAATCAGGTGCCGATTCTGAAAATGCCGTCTCAACTTCCCCCCTGATCCTCGAGGGCTTTCACCGACGCCCAGGGGCCCCTAACATTATCATGGAAAAGAATTCTCGAACCCCTCATCTTCATCGCGAGAGAACGCTCCCTACGAGGTTCTATCATGGGCGACCTTGAAGCCTTGACCCCTTCTAGCGAGGTGATCTGGTGAAAAAGTCCTAATGAGTCTCGTCCTCTGTATTCGTCTCTCTCTCCGAAACCGCTAGCTCTTCCGAAGTCTACTTTGGGCGCAGCCCGTCCCATTTTTCTCTGCTACCTTCCGATTATGTTGTCAGGCCGGCCATATGCGCACGGTTGCAGTTCGTTCTTCTGAAGAGGACGAAACTCCTCTTTTGAATAATACTTTTTTCCAATTGCCAGGTCCCCCTCCAGTCCTCAGAAGGCCTCCAAGACGACCTCCGCAACGACGAGCCCTCTTTTTCCCCGACCAGGCGATTTGGCGTACTTTTTTCCCTGACCGCTAGTTTCTTCCCTCGTACGTCTTGGACTCCCCGCGGGAGGAGCTTTGCCGAACTAGTTTTTTGGTTTAGAGTTCTCCTGTCTTCGGTGTCCGTCTTGGGGGTGCGCCCGGCACCACTTCAGGCCCTCTTTCCATCCGTTAATTCCTTCGTTGGTTGATTTTCTTATTCACTTCTGCTCCTACTGCATACAGATAACGGATGAGAGAGGAGTTCTGTTGGGGAGGTGCGACAGTAGGTTCCTGGGCAGACCCCTTATTCCCAGATAGACCGGTCATTTTGCTTAGGATTTCGCGGGCGTAATAATCCTCAATATTTTTTCGCGGGGCGAGAGATTCAGTTGGCGTGAAGTTCCTACCCGAGTGTACCCCGGGATGGTAGAAGTGCCCGATGTCCCATAGTTCTTTTTTATATTCTGGATCTGTACGCTGAGTGGCGGAGCTCCTAACCCCCTCGAGACCGTCGTAATTTGAGACACTCCCCCCCTTCCGTCTTCCTTTTTGCTAGTTAAGCCCCATAATCCATGTCTAGGTGAGAAAACGGCCTCCTAGGAACATGATCCTTAGCGTAGTCCCATGTGATCTGCACGTCCTTTTCTATCTCAGGGGTTCTACAATTGTCGTAAGGGAAACCTTTCCCCTAGGCATACCCTTGGCGGGATACATTCTAGAACGATGTGGGAGCAGTGGGTGATCGCGAGCGGGATCGTAACCTGCTCCTACGTCACGCTAACCCTTTCCCTTCGGCCCTCCCATTCTCTAGATGGCAAAATGTGGTGCAGCGTATAATACGGCACTTTCTGCCTCAGACATCCCCTCCGTGAGCGGCTTTGAGATTCGTTCGCCCCCCCTAAGACTGGGCGGCACCCCCGGTCGGTCTTCCACCCGGTCGTTTTTTCAAATCCGTTTCTCCCTTGCGAGTTTTAAGGAGGAGATAGAAGGCGCGGGACCCTTTGCCACCGCATCTGGATCCCACCAAGCCTGGTTTAATCTCCGGTGGCAGCTCCCTAGATTATTGAGATCCCAACCTCCCCCCCCATCTTACCGGATACCGGCCGCTTTTTAGGCTAGTCATACAAGATGAGCTCGAATCCGGGATTCTTCTTTCTCTGGGAGAGTTTTCTGGCGATCTCATCCCACACTTGTCTTTTTTTGATCCTCAGGTCTGTGATCACCCCGGCAGGTGGCGGTGGGTGACGCTTCTCTCTGTCCCCTCTCTCATAACCGTTTTGTGCTTTCTCGAGCTTAGATCGCATTACAGCCTCAGAACTGTTCTGGTGTGATCACCTCGCCGCGCCTCGATTTCCGGCAGCGGTTGTATGAGGATAAGCGGTCTTGAGCAGATGCAGCCCCCGCTCCAGACAGTGGTGTCTGCCAGTACGCATTTTTCTAGACGTAGGCCACGTCCCCTTCTTTTCCTATTGGTGGGTTTGGTCCGGCAAGGGCGCACAAAAGTTAGGAAGGAGATAGCCATTTTTCCTTTGAGAGATACTACAATCAGATTTCTCTCCGGCTTGTACTGAGTTAGCGCTGTCCCCCCCCAATAACTAGTCCCTCCGCAGACTTTAAGAGCAAAGTTCTCCCTTATTTGAGTCGCAGGTTCGTGTACCACCGAGAGGATTTGTTTGAGACTGAAGAGTACCCTCCCTCTTGAAGTACACTGCGTCTCTCCGCGTCCTCCAAGAAGGCCTTCCACTTTAAGGTGAACCGGTTTCCGTGACGAGTAGATCCTGTGCTTCTTTTGCTCATGCTTCTCTGTAAGCCATCCCAGTAAGACGAGGAAGCGGAGAGGCCTTTTCATCATTTGGCTGTTGGGCGGTAGCTTCCCCTTTTTCACGATCCCACCAGTTTTTTAGGTCAACCCATAGCAGCCCCCTTCTTGCGGGCGCATGCCCCTTCCAGAGGTAGGGATCTAATCTCATCTGTTCATTTTTATCCTGGAGACTGTCAGAAGGATGTCCCCGATGAGAGTTGGAGACTATAATGCTATGAAGCCGCTGCAGGAAGTTCGGCAGCTTTTTACGTTGTAACTCCTATTTTTCCTTTCCCAAATCTGATTGGTCGGTCAGTCCCTAAAAGAATGTGGGCTTTTTTCCCCCTTCGCAGAATTCTTATTTGCAGATAGTCGAATGGCCGCCGGAGATAAACTTCGTAGTGCCAGCTCGGAGGACCTGTTTTTTTGCCAGGCCTTCTCCGTCCACGTTTGAGACATCCTGATCTTCCGAACACGGTCCTCACGCCCATGACTGAGTTTCGGCCTCGAGACTGCCCTTAGAAGTGTGAGGATTTTTCCCTACAAGTCGATGCATCGTCTCTGTCGTACAGGACCTTGAGATTTCTTTTTCGCGGACTGTCCCCCCCCCCATCCATCTTCGACGATGAACTTTTATCAACACTCCATAAAAGAACAACCCCGATCTCCTTTCGTTTTCCTTTTTCTCTTAGGTCTACTAATTTTGCCACGTTCCCCCGTCTCCCTTCGTTTTGGTAGCAGGACTTCCCCGCACCCAGCAGTCTGCTTTTAGAGGGGAACATTGCTCCCCCTTTTTTCTCTCTCTCTAATATACGTTTTTTTTTTCCGCCGGCCCTCCTATAGTGATCGTCTAGCGTAGAGGAAACTCTGAACCCCGCCCCGCAGTAGTTCTTTTTCTGACCTTTTTAGACACTTTTTTTGCTGCCCATCCGGGGGCACGACTCAACTCTCTAAGGTGGATAATAGATACCCTTGAGGTAGAGACCTCACTCTTACCTCCCTATCTTCTTGTTTGCTTTTTCGACTTTTCTCGCGTGTAGTACGAAGCCATCGAAGTTTTTCTCCCCTTATTGCTTCCGTCAAACAGAATTCTTTTATAGAATTATTAGCCGGAGCCCCGGGCCCTGCTTCCTTCTCTTTTCAGGGCTGTATCCTTCTTTCCTTCTTCTCTGCCACATTCGCTTGTTCCCCCCGCCTTTCCTTCCTTTAACCCTCTACGCGATAGTACTAGAGTTCTGATAGCCCCGGTCAGTCGCCCTCGTTTGGAAAATCCCTTTCTCTGAATAGCTCCCCCTTTCTTGATGATTCGAGCTGACGGTGTTCGGCTACCTGTCCCGGCTAGCTCTTTAAAATAAGGAGAGATATATGCTCTCCTTTTTCTTTTGGTTCTGGTTTGCTGTGTTTTTGACTCGCTACTTTCTTCCTTCCTCCTACGGACCCTTTTAAGGGGCCCATGCTCCTACTCCTTTCGTGTGAAGCCGGTAAGCTATCGAGAACGGATCCGGATGTACTGCGTCTGTTCTTATCCGATAGATTAAATCCCTTCCTCCCATGGAGTCTTGTGTGTCTTTCACGAGTCTGCAGCGAGGTTTTAGAGCGGGTGTCCCTTCTAGGCCATAAAGAGCCTTACGACTTTTTTAGTTGGTCCCTCGTCTTCAAGCTGTATTTTTTTCCCCTCCGCCGATGCTGAGTACTTCGTTGCTTTACATTATCGGAAATCCTCTGCGACAAATAGACTATTCGGAACAGGAACTACTCGATTCCGCGCCCAGCTACGGTATCCCCTTCTGCAAATGAGGTCAAGATGAACGATCTTCGTTGCGCTGGTTGACCTCTTTCGCTGCGCGCAGAGTGGATGGACCGTCTACTTCTTATAAGGATACTGGCCCGATCTTGTAGCTCGTCATCCCATCTTCTTATTTCAAGGACTCTGGTTTCTTTAGGGGGATACATAGCACCTCTTTCCGAGGTAGGCTCTTCCTCACCTAGCCTATTTTGACCCTAGCCCGAATTATCGTGATCCGAGAGAAGTCTTCTTTTGGCTTTCTCTCCTTGGCTGACAAGTTCGCTTTTACCTCCCCTCCTTGGCTTTCTCGATTTACTTCGCACTACCCTTTTTGTGTTGATATAGATGAGTCAGGAGGCTCGATCTCCTCCCTTCTTTCTCTCCCTTAAATTCAATTGCGCGCATGGGCCCGCCTGACCCAAGAAGAAGGATCTCTCTCCAGTTCCTTTTTCGAGGGTGTTCTCCCGCCCCCATGAGTTAGGCGAGGGAGTGATTTCCGCCGACATCCCCCCGTGGTCCCCCTTCCCCTTTTTCTTTCCTCCTGACGGGGATTCGAATACGCTAGTCCGCACGTATTAAGAGATGACTTCGGCCTTGAACTGAGAAGGAGATCAGCCGTCGATTCCCCTACGCTCTCTCTCCGGGCGTCCCCATCGAAAGCGGGTCTGTTCAACCTCGTCCCCTCTTTTCTTAACTAAACCGGAGTGGCGCGGTTTTAGATCTTCAGATTTCCTTCGGCGACGCATTGGCTGTCCTTCTGCCCCTTTCAGTCCCCCTGAGACCACGCCCGAGTCCTGTCGGGTCCCTTCTACGGTCTCCTATTCCTGGCCAGTCCCCCTCGTACTTTGTCTGCAAGCATTTGCTGCTCGACCTCTCTCGAAGGCCAACCCTCCTTATCCACCTCATCCCCGAAGATCCTCGTGGACGTCATGCTCACCGACGACCCTTTCTTCTTTTTCTAATCTCCACGATCGTGATAGGGGATGAACCTCCGTGCTCTTACCCATTCCCCAGCCCAACCGTAGGCTTGTCTCCCAGCTCGATGTGACCTTCGTCCCCCATAAGATGAATAAGTGCTCTTCCTTTTCTCACCTAGCCTGGCTTCCTGCTCTTTTCCGAACGATATAAGAGGTGATCCGTCTTGTACCCAGATGTGCCCACAGGTACGAGATCATTTCGAGTCCTCTTCTCCCTTTATTTTTCGCTTTTCCTCCTCAGGTCGCCGAACACGTCTGGTCTTCCGTCGATCTTGCAAGTTAGGCCAAGTATCTTATAGTAGACCCTTTCTGACCCCGATGGGCGCGCCCCCTGAGTTGCCCGTGCTCCCCTCCTCGGTTTCCTCTCGAGGATGAGGTCTGAAGTCCTTACCTCAGACGCCCGGAGAAGGTTTTGCAGGTATCTAGCTACTCTCCTTTCCTAGGAAGACCATATGAGCTTCTTAATTACCGCCTTTATCGTCCTGAGGAGTCGTCTCCCTATCCTTGTAGGGGTCGGCTCCCCGAAGGGAGACGAAGTCGTCCGAGGTGATTCCTTCGACCGCTCTTTCCCTGATCTAGTGAGCGACCGCCTCCCGTAAACAGAGATTTTATTTTGAGCGTAGGCCTACCTCAAATTTTCTCTGGTTATTGAGCCGGAACTTTTTGAGGGGCTATTGCGCCCGTTTGCCGATGTTCCTAGACAACACTTTTTTTCCGCAGCCCGGAGAGTTTTGATCGGCTTCTCTCTTTAAGCTCCCTCGGGCGATTACTCGACTTCCTCCTGCCTAGTACCTTTTTTAGTCTCCACGAAGATCTTAGGAGCTCAGACGTTCCAATTGGGTAAACCCCTCTTCACTCTCCGTCGGGTTGCGGGGCTTCATACTCCTTCCTCCTCCTCCTTGAAGGGAGCCTCGAGCGGCTGGTATACTCTTTTCCGCTTTTACTGCATAACCCACTCTCGCGATGCTACGAGAGCGTCGGATGTATGGTGATTGGACTTTTTTTTTGAGACTACTCCTTGGTTCGGGGCGGGATCTGGCCCGGCCGTCCTCTACCTCTCTCCCTTTGTCTGTGATTAGAGCAGATTGAGGGCAATAGATGGTCTATGATCCTCCTTTTTCCCACCCTCCTCGATGAAGGGCTAGGGCCTCCTAGCCGCGGTCTTCATTGGCTTTCCGGTGATAACCCCCCTTTTTTGAACCCGGCGGGATATTCGGGACGAGTGACGCCCGGAGAAGTCTTTGGCGAGAGCGTCCCCGCTTTCAGCCTATGGTATCCTATGAGGGCACTTCCGAAGAGGTGGTTTCCTGCTGTCCCCCCCTCTGACTACCCTCCCTCTTCCTTCAGATGCCGGTGCCATTGGAACCTTTTACCGAGGCGGTAGATTGTTAGGCCTGAAACTCAGTCCCTTCTGAGGTGTCTTCACAGCCCATCGAGGACAAACTCTATTAGCTTTTGTCTCCCTGCCGGTTGAGCAAGAGGCTGATCTTGAAGCCGACGAAGACCCCTCGATAGGGGTGCCCACCTCCTGAAGGGCGATAAATTTGCGCACAACTGACCCTCGGGAGAGGATCGGCCCGAACCGTCGGTTCCGCCCCCCCACCACCGTTTTTTTGTGGGAGCTCGACGATTTTCTCGAAGTCTTTTGATGACAAGAGTTTTGCAGTACCTTGGCCGAATGCACCAGAACGATTTCACCCCAGCACTCGAGGGCTCTCCTGCGCCTCTTATGGATTCTCAATGCCTTTTTTTGTGTCTGCCTCCCCTCTCAGGATGATTTCATCTTCTGAACGGGCTCTCTTTCAGCGAATACTTTTGATGATGGCTCGTAGATGATCTATAGTAGAGTATCCCTGAGTCATACCTGGCGTCCACGTGTCCGGTGGCTTTTTTTAGCCTTCCCCACCTTCTCCTCGTTCCTACTACGCCCTGTGATCGGAAATCCTCTCCGTGCGCGGCTGCTACGCGTTCGATCATGAAGGTGCGTTTTCCCGCGGATCCATTGGCCCCGATTAATGCGAGAACACGCCCCGTACAAGACTTCCCAGTTGAGAGCTTATTTGGAGACTGTGGTCGTAAAATCTCGTCGATGCTTATCTGCCTTCCTGTCTTTTATCCCCTTTCTTATCCTTTTACCATTCCCAACCACCCCAGGCAGGCTTCTCCAAGGCCGTTTCGGCCAGGTAGTCGCCATTGCGGGCGGTCGAAGCGGCGGGCATGCTTTGGATCGGTCTTCATTCTTTTTTTTCTTTTCCCTCAACGCGCCGCAGGGAGAGGGACTCTGGAGGTCCTCGCATTTCACCTGGTTTCCCGGCGATCAATGGGAGGTGTCTCTTGACCCATTCTCTCGACG
>Ga0179593_1671174_pt1 | contig 11250 bp, 7 predicted proteins | sample CZODoug2_1_08_16_FD_185931 | JGI IMG/M metagenome (GOLD analysis project Ga0179593, IMG submission 185931) | Vadose zone soil fungal communities from Angelo Coast Range Reserve, California, USA - CZODoug2_1_08_16fungal (PacBio error correction) | ecosystem: Environmental > Terrestrial > Soil >... | reverse complement strand
TATGCGTTGGCGGTCTCCAACCTGCGAGTCTCCAAAGTTTTCACCCTCTAGACCTCCCGTGCCCCTTTGCCGCTCCGAGAATGGCGCAGCTGTTTTTCCCGCAAGAGGTTCACCTCCTGTCTGGCGTTAGAGCACCTGCCATTTGTCGCCTACTCGGCCCCCATGGGTGAGCGCAGCCATCAGCCGGTGAAAGCTTCCTTTTCTTTGATAGCAGGTCCTTTCGTGCCTAGGAGCCCTCCCAACGCCCTCAGATCCCCCCACTGATCTGTTGTAAGCTGGTGGTGGTTCATGCTCGATCTCAAGAGAATTTCCTGCGTGACCCCAGCGAGTATCTTCTGTTTCTTATCCCCGTGGTATACCGTGGCCTCCGAATTGTCCTTGCCTTTCGGTTGTTTATCGCGTTCGTTCCGAGCACGCAAGCAGGTTTATGCCTGCATCTTGCGGTTTGTTGCTTTACGATACTTTCGCTTAAAAATCCGCCCGTCTTTTTTATCACGCTTGTTGGATCCAAGCCGAAAAGAGTCCACCTTTTCTTTCATTGGTGCTTTCTCCACGTGGGTTTTTTCAATTCTGATGTCTCAGAGATTTGCACCTCCGCTTGTCGTAGGAGACAGTCTCTCTCCCTTCTCAGGCCCCGCGAAGCACACCCGCCCTTGTTGCCGGCAGATGCTCGACCTAAGCGATTTTGTTGCTTCCTGTGAGGACTGTGTTCACTCGGACCTCCATCCTTTTTCTCTGTCACAATGCGACGTTTCCTTAACCCAGACAGCGTTCTTTTTGTTCTTTCTTTTCACTTCCCACGTTGACTTTTCTCCAATGAGGCCCCTTTGTAAGATCTGCCCCCTGTTATTTTTTTTTTGGCCCTGATAGAGATCTAACTCGGCGTCTTCCCCCAAGACGGCAAGTCTGTCCTTTTTTCCGCGAGAGGCACGGGAAAGGAGTCTCCTTCTTCCCTTTCTACGTGGACCAATGCGTGAACAGCGTGAATTTTCCTGCTTTATCTCCTGGGGTCGCCAGCATACGCATTACGATGCAAGACCGATAGATATGCTTTTCTTAGGCGTGTATCCGGAATCTCACTTCCACTATTTTCTATTTCTCCCCCCTCACACCCCCCCCCCCCCTTCCGCCTCCCTTCTTGTACCCCGTTGTTTATTCCTCCACCGTGAAATCTTCGACTATGTTCGCACCATCTTCCTTCCCGATACACCTACCGCCGCGCTTGGGTTCGTTATATCCTGCTTCCCGTCTTTTCTTCTTGACGGCACCGGAACACCGGGAGTAATGATCCCCACAACCCTTCATCCTTCAGGTTGACGCCGTAACTTGTTTTCTGCTGCTCCTTTTTTCTGCGTCTATCCAACCCCCCCCATTGCCTTCACCCAATGGGAGCGGAGCCTGTCCAGGCTGCCAGCCCCTACCCCTAAGCGCTTCGACCATTTTGACCTCTTTTGCAACGATTTGTACTCATGTTGTGTTGCGTTTACTATTATTTTCCCTCCTTGATGAGAGAACGAGAAAATCTACTCAGGCTTCGCCCAGTAGGCCTTTCGGCGGCCGCGTTAGGCGGTTATTCCTGCTAGTCGGCCGTCTTTTTTGCGGGTAAATGAAGATATCCGTTTCTGGGCAGGTGCTCTGTCTCTTTTTTTTTTTCTTTCTTTCCGAACGAAATGCGTCAGGAAGCGATGGGCATGAACCCTCAACCCGCCGAAGTCGAGCACCTCTCCTTCCCCTATTTTTTTATGGTGGGTGTGATAAGGTGATCTTGTCGTCTGATTCATAAGGGCAGCCAAGTTGCACGTTTCCTCATACACCGAAAACAGCCCCGGGTCGCTTGTAGGTGTCCGCGACGCGTTTGATTTAGGACGGACTTTCTTGTTAAGCTGCCCGACGGCCTTCGGTGGACGAAGGGAGACTTAGTCGAGATACATATCAGTTCGACCTGATCCTCTGCCGTTGAATATGAGTAATTTCCCATAGCAGGTTTCGCTTTGCACGATGTTACCGGGTGGCACGGAGATTCGCCCCCTTTTCCTAAATGAGCCCGTGTGCGGGCTAAATTGCGTTCCGCAGGGGTTTCCTTTTTTGCTCCGATGCGCATCAAGGTACATTCCGTCAGTTACACGTAATCCTTTCCCTGTAGTCAAAATTCTTCCTTACCCCATTTGTGGCCCCACCCCCTTAAATTTCGATTCACGTGTATTGTCCCTTGCCGGCCCTTATCCAAGTGTGTTCACGAGCATGCTCAGGACTTGTCCAGATTAACTACGCTCTGATTCCCAAACGGTACGAGGTCACTCCCAAATGCCTCACCATTTAGGTTCCGTTTTCCTCCGTTCGAGACCTTTGAATTTTCGTGGATTCTCCGTTCAGTTGTCCTCGTCGGTCCCTTTTCCGCTCACCCACCTGACCACGACATCCTTTTTTGAACATCAGAACAGGTGATTCTGAGGGTAAGCGCTGCATTTCCCCGTTGGGCTGTGGGAGACCCTCTCCGCACTTGCGGGACGTTTTTGATCGGAAATCCCGGCCTTCGAAAAAGGCTTTGTCATGAGGACTCCTTTTTCCGTTTCTGACGCGCAGAAGGATCATTCTTCTTAGAGCGTGATTCGCGGAGGAACATAATTGGACCAGAGGTTCTTTTATCAGGTAGACTTGCACTCCCTCATGTTTGAAAGAGCCTTCCTCCGAAGCTGTTGCTATGCGAGACCGATTTTCTTCCGAAACATGTCAACCTTAATCAGATTGTGTTCCGCGGCCGGGGCCTCTCGTGCGTTTTCCCCTCTCAGACGCAAGTCTACGCACAGTTTCCTGGAGCCTTGGCCCACAGGCTGTATTGATTGCGGCGCCAGCTTGGTTTTATGCTTTTTTATTTTGGTGATTTAGGCGGAGGAACGTGCTTGCCGGTTTACCACCTCGCGTGATTGCCTTCCCGGCTTGGAGTGTTAGAGGACTTCCCCTCCGAACTTACGCTGGCGAGGTGTCTTGTACTTCTTCTTTTCCTTTGTCCGGCCGCCTTGAGGAGTTAATTCTTTTTGGGAACTTCTGGACTAGAAGTAAGTGTCCAATCTACTTGCCTAATCACTCCTTTATGGTATACGATACCCTCTTCTCTCTGTTTCACCTGGACACCTGGAGCCAATTCTTCTCCGCAATTTCGTGCCTATATCCGCGCAGCCCCAGAGCTTAATCAGCCCTTTTCCTTCCAGTCGCAGCATTCTTCTATGCGGCTTCCACGTCAAGAGGGGTGAACGCTACCCAATTCCTCAGTCATGTCTCATGCCCCCCCAGCGGGTGAGCGCCTCTAATCGTGGAACAGCTGCTACCGGAGGACTCAAGTTGGTAGGGTGAATAGGCCCTTCGCCCCCTGCACTGTTGACTGGACGTACACCCCCCAATTATATTGAAGAAGGTTTCGCGCTCAGTCTGCAGAAGCTCTTTTTTATATTTACGGAGATTTCACGTTTCTTGAGAGATTCGAAACGTCCATTTGCTTGTGCTAAGAGAATGAATTGGCCGTGTCTTTCTGCTCGTCTGGCGTAGAGCTTCCAACAATGATCCCTGACTTTCTTGTCTTGAGGTCTTTGGATTTTTGTGTTTCATCTCACACCTTCAGGCCAGTCGTATCCTCTTTTGGAATTCCATTTTTCCCTCCCGGCCCGCAGCTTGCCCCGATGGCTTCGTGTAGATGTAGCAAGTAGCGTTTTGCTGATTGCGGGTATCCGACGCGATCGAGCCTTTATTTTCCACCACGTCTGAGACAGAAGATCCACGGGACCTTTCATTTTTTTACCTGAACACTGGTAATTGTGGCCTTGTCCTTGCCCCCCTCGTCCGGGTCCGGTGCGCGGAGGCCTGTGCTACTATTCGACCTTGCGCGCATTTTCCCTTCTTCTCTGCCGGCAAAAGACAACTTTCCCGTGTTTTATTGGTACGTGTGTTCTGTTCCCAGCCCTTTTTTGTACGGAGGACCCTCCGAGTCCTAGAACCATGTTTTAATTCTTCTCTAGATTGATCTACTATTCTTCCTACTCTTCTTCCGCTCTACCGGTAGAGGTTTATCTTCCTTTCTGATCTAAGGGAAGGGCACTTAGAATTCCTTCTTGTTCCCCCCGGAGTGAGGCGATTCTGACCGGCAGAGCTCCTTTTCATCACGTGGCCAGATTGCCGTCTGATGCAACGATAGATCTCTACGGGTTCCTTGGCGAGGAGTCCGCGTTTACCTGCTGCCCTGACGTTTGTTTCGGCCTCTTTATCTTGCTAAGACAGCGGACGGCCAGGGCGCACTTTCGTTGCCAAACCCCCCCCCCCCCCCCAATTTTTACCCCCCCCCCCCCCCCCCCCCCCCCCCCCCCCCCCCCACCCCTGATTGTAGCCACGGACTTTTTTTCTTCCTTCTACAACAGTCTATCTTATCCCAAAAAAACCCCTCAAGATGGCACGCCAGTTTCCTTTTTCGTTTCCTTCCTTTTTTTTGAGGGGCCAACCCCCAATTCCCTGACAAAAGTTGCTTTCTCCCTGTCGAGTGGGCCTCTACCACTATTAGACGTCTCTCTCTTTCTCTCTGTTCTCTCCCGAGCGACTACAGTCTCTTTTGGGTCCTGATACTTTTTTTCTCATTTCTGAGAGATCCGTGTCCCACAACTTTCCGGCCTCCTTTTTCCCTGGAAAGTCCCCTCTTAAGCGTCCTTCCTTTCTAGGCTAGGTCTCCCAGATGTCTACTTTCCCCTCTCGCTAACTCTGGTACTGCTCCTCACTTCGTGTTTCTCAGAGAAAGAGCTTGATAAAAGAAAAAACCAGGTCCCCACCCATTTTTTTCTCCTTCCCTGGTATCTCATGTAATCGTTCCCCGATCCGGGCACCCCTCTCATTGGACCATGCAACAACTCCTTTTATGTGTCCCGCCGCTGTCGAGCACTTTTTTCCCAGATTCCCCCTCTCCTCCCTCCTGCAGACGTGCTCCCTTAGATTCCTCAACGACCAGGCTAGTGCTCCACTTCGCCCTTTTCATTTCCTAAACCTTTCATTCTATCGTAAGGCTTAGCCCTGTGAACGAGAACCGGCCGGTGTACAAGGAGATCGACCTTTTCACGGACTTTCCTTGACCTTGCAATATAGAGAATCCCCGCTCTTTACGCGTGGAAATGCCCTTTTGCTGATCATATGATTTAGCCTCCTAGTTTTTCTCTAAGGGTCCTCTTAAAACCACCGTCTCTCTTTCACTCAAATCGAATTCGACAAAAGGTTCTTTTTTTGGAAGTCCCTCGCATTCTTGTTACCAGGATCTCGCCTAGCTAGAGTCTCTTTAATTTTTCCCTTTGTAACAGGATTCCCTTTATACGAGTTCTGCCCTTGGCCCTAAAGGGTTCCAGGTGGTTTAGTCATTTTTCATTGAATCTTTCTTTTCTCCTATGTCCCAGACGGTGACTCTCCTTCGGGGCCTTCCCTCAGAGTCGAAAATACCACAACCCCCTTCCTCTACCCCCTGACGTTTCTATCACATTTCCGGCTTTGGTCACCGCATTGACTTTTCCTTGACCGTGCCGCGGTCCGGCTGTGGGATCCGTCTTCTTGGGTCTATCGCGTTCTTTTCAGTGTTGGCGTTCTTGACCTCCCCCCCCTCTCCCGCCCTTTTTTCCCTTGCGTGGCCAATTGTTTCCGGTTTTGGTCTGCTCCTGATTTAATGCCCGCGAGGGTTCACGAGGCATTCTCTGTCTTCCTCCTTTTTTTCCAATTGGATCCTTGCTTCCGAGATAGATGGTACCTGCCGCGGTTCTTCTGTTATAGCCTCAAGACGAGAAGCGTCCACCCCTTCTTTCTTTCATTCCTCGGGGGCGGGTGGATGGGTTTCCCTATCTTGACCTATGCCCGCTTCCTTCCCTCATATCAGGATAAGTTTACGGCCTATCTGAGAGATTTTCCCTCGTTCAGGCTTGTTTCTTCTCTTTTTTCCTGAGGTGCGCTTATCCAAATTCAAGAGTGGAATTTTCCCCCCCAAAACAAAAAACGGCCCCCCCCCCCTTTTTTCTGGCGTGTTCGAAGAACTCTTTCTGGTTCCTCCCCTTTTTTGTTTTTGAAGGGGTTCTGAAATCTTTTAGCTTATCTGCCTTTTCTCCCTTTACATCGCTAAGGCCGGGTTTCCCAGGTTTTTGCCTCCTACTTTCCTTCCTTTTTTCTTTTCTTTTAATAATTTGTTGTTGTTGAGCTATCGGTGTATCTATGGTCTGGTTTTTGATGTCCGAATAAGACACTTATCCTTCCTTGATACTCGCCATTCTTTGACCAGAGATTTACCTCCCCCTTTTACGAAGAGCCCTCGCCTGGAGCTCTCGCGATTCCTTATAGACTCCCCCTTAGTCGGCTGTGGACGGAGCTTCGGGACCCCAAACTCTCTTAGAAGACGCCCAAGTGGTCTTATCGCATCCCAATTCTCTCGAAGGTGCACCACGCTGTCCTTTTCTTCAGGTTTCAAAGTGCGTCCGGTGAATCTCCTTACTCACCCGAACAGTGATCCTTACCAACCCTTTTTGAATGTAGGGAAGCGTTTTGGAAAATCGATTTGAAGCTTCCCGCTCGACACACACGTAACAGCTATCTTCTTTTTCAAGATTCTGTCTTATCCGCGTTACAGTGAGTTTCCTTGACACCGCGAGGGGATTAGATTCGTCCCTGTTCTCTCTCTCACTCGCAACAGCAGTGGCAGGTCGAGCCAAACGCCCTTTCGTTTCTCTTTGCTTCCGATATTAGATCCTCCCCCCTTAAGTCCAGGTCCCGCCTCATCCCTTTTTTGGATTCTTCACACAGCGCCCCTTTTGTCGGCGACCCTCCCGGCCTGTTGCGATGTTCGCTACGTCTGGTTTCGTTTTTCCATTTCTGTCTTTCCCCTTCAGCTGGAGACTGCTCCCCTATTCCCCTTTGAGAAGTCAAAAGTTTCTTCTTTCGATCTACGCGAAAGCCCACCTGGCACCTTATTTTGGCGATGGACGCCTTGCCTTTAAACCTCTGAGCGGCGGCTGTTCTGGATCTTCTTCATGGCGTTTATCTGGGGGACAAAAGCAAACATTGTCAGCCGTTTTGTTCTCACCTTGCAAACGTTTGGCTTTCTCCATTGTGTTGACTGAGCCCCTGACCTCCCCACCTACACAGGTTGCTGTCCCCTCGAGCTATACTCGGTGCTCTTCCGGCGGGCGCTTGGCTTTCTTTTAAGTTCCATGGATACTTCCTCGTCTGAAGGGCGTTTTTACGTTGCACCCAAGGGCTCGGTGCAAAGTGCCTGCAACGGCGACTCACTGGGTCTCATGATTCTTCTAAGCGTATGCATCGCGCGACCTTCCCCTGTATTTCGGAGCGCGGCTGTCTTTCCCCGGCTTTAGCCGGATGGGGTCCTCGGGAAAAAATGCCGCTCTTCCCAGATTCCATCCCTCGGAGCTTCATGATTGCTCCATTTTTTGGTTTTTCAGATAGTTTATGCCATAGGCAACGAGCTTTATCAACTACCTCCTTAGAAATTCCCACCCAAATAGACTTGTGGGATAGAGAGCTTCATTTCGGTTTCTTTAAAGGTATCTGGATTTTTTTTTTTCCAAAACCCCCAATGATATAATGGACTGCTTTTTCCGTCGGAGCACCCCAACCGATCGATTTGCTTCTATCCTACTAAGAATCTTAGATTATGTTCCGTTACTTTGTTTCTCCAGAGGAATGTTCTTTTCCTCACTCCCCTCCGTTTTGGTGTTTTCGCTTCCGGGCCCCCAAAACAGCACTGTCGCTCTGGATCTCTCCAACTCGTAGCTGAATCTTTTCTCCGGAGGGTTTCATTTTGCTTATATAAGGGTGGCTCGCCGCTTGGTCATGAATCTGCTTTTTTATTAGCTCAAGAGTCTTGTCCTTGGAGGCTAACCCGCATCGTCCCTTTCCCCTCAGATTTTTTTTTGAGCGGGGGTGGTGATCTTCCCCCCTCCCTCTAGCCCTTGCTCGTTTATCGAACCTAGGGCCTAAGCTAGTTATCTTCACAGCTAGTCCACGAAAACCTCACCTTTTTTAGGGAGGTGTAAGTCCTTGGTCCATTGACTTCTCAATCTTGTTTCTCGAGACCGCTGCCTCGTAGACTCCGCCAGAACCTTCCTTGCCACTAAGATTACCTTTGAGCGCGTCGCTATGCAATAGTCGACACCAGGTCTTCTAGCGTTTTGCTTAGTCAGCTCCGGCACACTACGTGGGGGCCCTTCCGATTCACGCGACATGATATGCCCGTGCCCTTTGACAGATCCCCCCTCCCTTATCGCGGACGTTTAGTTTTCTCTCCCCTGAGACTATCTCATTTAGCCGGCCGTTCTATGGGCACTCTTCCCCACTGGTCTTCAACCAAGATTGATGCCTTCACCAGCCACCGACCGACCAAAAACGCTCACGTAGCTTGTTTCTTTTCTTTTTCTGCGCATGTCCCTGTTTCAGGAAGCGCGCATGCCTTTTTTCGTCCTTCGCACCGTGCCGGTAAGAGGGAAATTGCTCAAATCTTCACCCCCCCCTCTGGTGGTGCTTTTGTCTCCTTTGGGACTTCGTTATTCCGTCCCCAGACTTTTGCGAAGGTTCCCGTCTGTCCATAACAAACAACCCTCCCGAAAAGACGGAGAGAATTTAGTTGTTTTTGTCCCCCCCCCTGGTTATACGGGAAGGTCTGATTTTTTTCTGATACAACCTCTCTTGGTTCCTATAGAGTCATGGCTCAGTGTTTCCTCCTGACTGCCGTGATCGTCCCAGACCGAAGATTGATCCATCGAGGACCTCCTGCTTTGCTCCCTTTTCTTAGCCGAGACGAAGTCCTCCCTCTCTGGCCAATGAATCGAGGTCTTCCGCCCGTTTTTCTATTACTATACAAGGAGGTCTTACGAGTCATTTTTCTTTCCTCTATTGGTGATGAGCTTCGTCATCCTCTCTTCCACATTTTTCCTCCAACAAAACAACAGGTCACCGCCGCGTGTTTTGGTTTTACCTTCGATCCCCTCTGGTATGGTCCTTTCGGGAATCCCGCCCAGCGAACTTTGCCCATCATCCAGGAGAGTTGCCCTTGACTGAGATATCTTTTCTGGTATCCTCCTTTCCTGCGGTTTCCCTATCAGCGGAGAACGGCTGCTTTCGGGTACAGATTGCGCTTACAGCCGGGGCTTTTGTCTGGCGGACTCCCTTTCGGGCAGATTTTAAGGATCCGTCGTCTCCTCTTTTTCGGGCTTCCTTTCTCTTCTTAACTCTCAACTCGGTCAATCGGTTTCATTTCCCCCTTTTCGTTTGAACTCATTCTCCGAAGTTGCTATGCGCCCTTTTGCTCTTCTCTTAGATTTATTTTAATTATTGTTTTTTTGATCCCCCCCTTTGCTCTTCCCAAGGGCCGGAGCCAGTCGTTCTTGCTTCTCAAGTCCTTTTTTGGCCGAGCGAGTCCCCGTTTGCAAGAGACCTCCCCATTTTTTTTTCGCGCTAGATGAGATGGAGTCCTTTCCAAGCTCCTTTTCCCCACAGTCACTTGCTGTTTCTTCTCCTCTACCGCAACTGGTCGCTTGTTTCTTTAGAAACCTTCCAACAGAGGGCGGCTCCTCCCTAGCCTCTGGTTGAAAAGACTTACTTAGGAGATCTGTCAAGTGCGTCGGTGGACTAGTCGATCTCACAGCAAATACTCTTTTAGAAAAAGCGGCTTGCCTGATGGCGTTTGCGTTTCAATTTTTCTCGTTCTCTCGATCCTTCTCAGCCCCCTCGGTCGAGGGGTTACCTTTTATTCTTGACGTCCGGATCCCGAGTGTCCCGTTGCGTTTTCCGCGAATGCATGTCCCCGCGTGTTTTTCGCTCGTTCCGAGCTCCCGCACCCTCAAGAGGGATCGATTCTTCAACCGCCTGCCCCTTTCTGGCGGTGGTCTTCCCGCTGCTGCCATTCAAATTTCTCTGCCTTTCTAGAACCTTCGGTGGCATCTCCTGCATCCCCTAGCCTGGCTTCGCTGCCAGGCCCCTACATTCGGTGTCCTTGTTATCTTTCTTATAGATTTAAATCGTTTTGTCTTAGAGATCACTTTCCATTTCTTCACAAGTTTGTCCACCAATTAAGATTACCGACCCTTTCTCGTTCTTCTGATCAACCTGTATTTGGACGTGCAGATTGCCCTTGACGGGCGCCAGTTGCTCTTCCCTCAATTGTCTTTAATTTTTTGATGCCTCTGTAGCCAACAATTCTCTTCGAGGGACTTCCATCCGACCGTGAGCGTTGTTCGATCTCCACGTTTTCCTTGGCAAGCTTGAAGTGTGGTGCCTCTTCCACCCGAACGCCCTGACCCCTTTTTCTTATCCCCTGACGAGCTCTACTCGGTTTTAAACGCTTCCGGGTCCTGGGCCGTTCCTTTGGTCTTAGAAGGTCCCGTGGGATCCTTTCGCCCTCCTTTGAAGCGATCTCCGGTCCTGGTGTGTCCCAGCGAATTCCTGTTTCCCGGCGATATTGGGGGCGAAGGTTTTCTAGCAAGTTTTTAGCACTCTTTCCGATCGGTCTATTGGCGTTCTCGCACGCTGACACCGTGTTGCATAGGCCTCGGGTACCCCATCGCTTTTCTGCAACCTTCGCTTCCACCTTACGAAGCGCCACGGGCGTTGGTTTGTCCCTCTTTCCCTTCCTTACGACGTGGCGGCCGGCACCCTCGGAACGTCGATCGACTTCACCCAACCCCTCCGAGACTGGGCGCGTTGAATTCGAAGGGTTTAGCCCTTCATTATCTGGCGGCGCGCAAAACAACCTCGGACGGTATAGCGCACCTGATCCTTTCTCCAGAAGCTTCCACTCCTCTCCGCCGGCAGCTACTGGCCTAGAGCGGTTCTTGCCTGTTGTGGGTTTTATCTCTTCCCGACGTTGTTGTTTTGTCGCTCGGACCCACAACCTGCAAAATGTCGATCTTTCTCGCTTTTTCAGTAGCGGCCTTGCTCTGCTTTTTTCTTTCTTTTCTTGACTTCTCACAAGCCATCGCCTTTTTTCGCTCACGCAACGCTTGGTACTGAGATATTTTTTTGCTCGCCCAAGAGGTCAGGTACTGACTTCCGGCTACTAAAAATCCTCCCGATAACTCTGCCCTTTTCTCTTTGTGATCATTCTCCTCATTGGGTAACGAGGTGACCCCTCCTCACTAGTAGCGGGAGAAGACTCTAAACAACAATACTGTCTCTTTCTCTTGTTACGAGCCGCGTTGATTGTCGCCCTCTTTTTAACGAGGAAAATTTCCTCTG
>Ga0179593_1391073_pt1 | contig 11250 bp, 9 predicted proteins | sample CZODoug2_1_08_16_FD_185931 | JGI IMG/M metagenome (GOLD analysis project Ga0179593, IMG submission 185931) | Vadose zone soil fungal communities from Angelo Coast Range Reserve, California, USA - CZODoug2_1_08_16fungal (PacBio error correction) | ecosystem: Environmental > Terrestrial > Soil >... | reverse complement strand
CCCGGTTTTTCGCAGACCCCCTCAGTTTTCACGCACGAGAAAGTGTCGATTGGCTTCTCCCCCCTCCTTTTGGATTCTTGTGCCGCGAACCCCTGTGCTTATGTTGATTTCATATATCCGCTCCTTGTCTTTCCTCTCCCCAGATGGCCCGCCTACTCCTGAATCGGTTCTCACTGAGCACTCCCTCCTTGCTTCTTGCCCGAGCCCTTCCCTGCGCTACCGCGGCGGCTTCCGTCCTTTTTTTTTCCTTTTTTTCTCTCCTGCTGGTCACCTACCCGCCCCGCCCTCTGATTACGACTTCTCTGTTTGTGGGATCGGCTGTTCCCTTTGATTTTTCTTTTTTCCTATGTCCAGGGCTTCGCCGAAGCCTCCCCCCCCCCCCCTCCCCCCCTAGCGCTCGTTTTCCTTGCGAGGAAGATCACTTCACCTCCATCGAGTGTGGGCCTTTTTTGGTCGTTACAGGATCCTCCTGCCTGTCCTTCTTGGACCGTCATCAACATCTTGTTAGTGAGCTTAACCCCTTCTGCATTGACAGAACAGAGTCATCTCAGCATTTTCCGCTTCACTTTACTGCCAGTAGACGTACGTTGCCTTTTAATCTCGAATTGACACTCCCCGGTTGTTCCCTTTTCTCCCAAATGTACGGACGGATTCCCCTTTAACTACACCCTCAAGGAAAGTAAGTTTTTTCCTATCTCCATGTGGCCCCCTCAGTAAGAGCAGCTTCACTTGACACCCCCCCTTCATTATTCTTCTTTCTTTCACTCCATGTCGCGTTCGAACTAGAATTAATGTAGCTTTGTCCTCCCTCCCCTGTGGGTTGCTAGTGTTCTCCCTTTCCCCTCAGTCGACATGCGCGAGTTTTTTTGATAGCTACCGGCTCTTTTTCTTCCTCGATGAGGTTCTTCCGACTCATTTATAGCCCCGCAGGAGTTGCATTTTTCTTCCGCCCTCGTAGCTTGTAAGATATTTCTTGTTCCGGCGTCTTCCACCTTGGCGCGCCTCTCTATCTCCCTCGAAAGAAGATCTCGCTCCCCGTTCCCCGTGACGTTTTTGCCCTTCATCGTTTCTTCCCCCTGTGTTTTTTCAAACCAAAGCGTTTCCCGGCCAATCTGGCGACTTTTTTCACCGAGCATACCTCCCGGCCGGATCCCTCAGCCCCCTCCTCTTAGAAGGACTCTGTTTAACATTCTTTCCCCGGAGGTAGCACTAATCCGTTGGATCTTATTCCAACCCGGGTAGGAGCAGTTCGCCGTACGTGTTGCCCCTCGACCCCCTCAGAGATGTCCTTCCCGCTTGGCGCCTTTTCCCCCTCCGCCCTCTGCCAGACTCGCGGATACGCCGCGGTCTTCCTCTGACCTGTCTCCGGTCTCCTGCCCTTTCTCCTCCCACAAATGTAGCGAGCAATGACTCTCCCAAAGTGGTTGCTCTCCTATATTTTCATAGTCCTCATCCCCACTCTTTTTTCCTTGCGCCAAACTCCCCGCGTTTTTCTGTCCCCCCTTGGACTTTTTTCTTTTTCGCGACTCTGTGGCTCGCGCATTGGTTGTTTTTTTTTGGTTCTTTCTTCCCTTTGCTCTAATTTGATTTCCTCCTCATTTTAACCACCAAGCCTCGGCTTTCTTTGAGAGAGAGCCCTGTTTAACCAACCAGGCCGAAACTTTCCCCGAGTATCCTTTTCTGGCCTTTTTCCTTTGCCGATTCGCCCTTCGCCAAGGCTGTGAGGCGGGTTGTTCGTTGCTCTTTGATCGACCTCTACGTCGGGCGTCTTTCGCCCTATTTTAGGCTCTTTTTTTTTCTGGCATACATTTTCCATTCCTGGGTTCCCTTAGCTATTGTTTTCCTAGTTTGAAGCTTTGTTCTGAGGTTTTTTTTTTTTTTTTTTTTTTTTTTTTTTTTTTTTTTGTTTTTTTTTGTTTTTTTTTTTGTTTTTTTTGGTTTTTTTTTTTTTGTTTTTTTTGGTTTTTTTTTTTTTTTGGTTTTGGGTTTTTTTTTTTTTTTTTTTGGGTGGGTGTGTGTTTGCGAGGTATTAACGCGCGCGTCTCACTTTCGTCGTTTTCTTCCGATGCCGCCAGCACCCATTATGGAAACAATATCTTTTATGCCTCCAACGTTTTCTGAATCTTAGCAAAGCTCAGCCTTCGCGTCATGTTCGACAGGCCCGGTTCCCTGAGATTCCTTTTTTTCCTGTTGTCCCGTACGCGTAGCCTAGAAGGACGGTCGCCCCCCAAAATGCATAACGGAAGAACGAGTCCTTTCGTATCGGCCAAGGGGATCGTCCCCTTCCCCGTGTTTATCTTTCCCTCCACCAGGAGCAATTTTCTTAATAGTTTTCACGACTTATTGGGATCCTCTGGTAGAGATACGTACCTCCTATTTTGTTGTTGCTGATAGTAGTCCTCTGCTAATCCAAACGAAGTGATTTACATTAATCTTGCACTGCCCTTTAGGCATATACCGGCGTTTTTCCTTGGCCAGATTCGAAGTAATATTCCTGATGCCGAAGAGTTGGTTCTACTGACTAATGCGGTCTTCTACGATTCACTGGTGCGCGCTGCTCCTGTATTCTGCTTTCATAGTCTCTTCGACCATGGACCTTATGATTCGGAGAATTCCTCGACTCTAACTTTCTGGAGGCATACTTCGACTGGTCAAGACTTCTTCGAATGAAGGACACTATCGAACGCTACTCGCACGTTCCTCATATGACGTACCCCCTCCGTTGTTTTTGGGGTGTTTTGGTTGATTCTACGTTGGCTCTATGACCTCCGTCCTCTGATCTCCTGATTTTTTTGCAACAAAATTTCCCCCCTGGGAATGAGAATTTTTTCTGTTCCCCTGCAAACAAAGCCCCCCCAAGTTGCCTCTCTCGACCAGAGCCGCAACTCTTATAAATAGTACCTGACGAACAGTTACAGACCGCTCGAATTACTTTTCTCTTCTACATCTTTCCCAATTTATTTCACCATCAGTCTTCCCTCATTTCAGTAGTCTTTTCTAGATCTTTTTTTTTTTTTTTTTTTCCGGACCTTCCTCTGCCACTCTTTCTCTTCTGATTGGTGTTTATGTTTGCTGCCTATGATCCCTCCTTCAGGACGTTCCTGCTCGCATATCATTCTCCCTACCTCCCCTCCCCTTCCCGTTTCTTTCTCTCCCCCTCTCTCGGTTTTCTTTTTTTCCAATCGCAAGTGTTTGGGGATGATTCATTTTCTTCTTTTCATTGTGTTTTTCACCCCCCTGCTTTCGACATGCTCCTCAGTGGTATTAGTCCTGGGCTTTGTCTTGAAATTTTTCGTTTTGTATATTCTTTTGTTTGCGCTTTCCCACAACCATTCGCTCGGTTCTGTCCACGCCCAAGTCTTTAAGTTTTCCTTTGGCTATGATGATCTCGGTGGCAACAGGACTCATACTTTTTACCCTTGTTTGCCCCTCTCCCCCCACGTTTGATTTTCGTGCTCCCGTTGCCAGTCCTGTTTCAACCTCCCCTCAAGTTTTAGAGCTGACGTTTAATGTGAGTTCTGTCCCATGGCGAGTGACAGATCCTTTCCCCGTTTTTTTTTTGAAGTCCTCTTCTTCCCCTCATGGGAAGGATCGAGTGCGTTCCCCCTTTTTCGATCGATTCTGCCGATGCTTGGCACGCTCAGGCACCAGAACTTCCTTTAGTCTTCCTTTTCTGAATCAACTTGGTCTCCTCCCCTTTTTTTTTTTTCTTTCCCCCTTTTTTTCGTTTGTTCCATGGACCGCGGACTCCTTATTTCATAGAAAGACGACCGTAGCTCCAAGCTTGCTTTGAGTTTCTCTTACATTCTTTTGCGGCAATCCCCCCCATGCCCCACACCTGGGTTCTTTCCTTCCCCCCTTTTGACTGAACTTAAGTCCGGTAATAATTTTTAAGCTTGCAAAGTCCCGACTCTTCGCTGTTACTTTGAGATGTTGGACTAGATCTGTCTGCCCTTTCTTTCACCCTCATGATTTCCCCTGGTCCTTTCGTACTTGCTCCCCGAGCAGGACCTGGTTCCCTCCAATGAGATAGGACCGGCACCTTTTTGGGCTCTTTTTTATTCTCTTTTGATGGGCAAATGCCGTTCCCCGGACCCCTCCTTTGATTGGACGCATCCCCCCATTTTTGAGTGAAGGCTTATCTGTTAACCTAACCCGCCCCGAGTCCCCGACCACTTTATGGAGTTGAATCTATGTCTCCCCTTCCCCGTACCTACTCCGATACGATTTTCTTCCTCCCCTTGCCATCTCCCCTTTAGATTCTACAGTTTTTCCGACCTATCGCACCAACTATGCTCTCCTGCCTTGTGCTGTCCTTGGTGCCCGCCGCTGCTTTGGTCTGTTCGTCTTTTGCTCGGCGCTTTGTCCTTGGATTTCCTCCCGCTCTTCTCTCCCGTTCCCTTATTTTCCGTTCGCAGACGGAGTTAATGTCTTACGGCAAGGAGTGATCGACGACCTTGGCAATCAAAGCTCCCTGTTTTTTCTCCTTCTCCATCCGGCCCCCCTTCGGCTTTTCCAATCGAAGATTTTTTTTCTCTTTTTTCGCCGGCTTTTTTTCCCCCTCATCCCCGCCTTAGGATATATTATCTCCAAATCAACCCCTATAATTGGTTGTTGTTGAGTACTTACTCTCTCGTCGTAGAGAACCCTCCCGTGTCTTCCTCCCTCCTATTTTTCGTAGTCCTTTCCTTTTCTCTGCCGGATCTGTCTTTTGCCTCTCACACCCTAGCTTAATAGATAGCGAACGGTTTTCTCGATAAACAGAATGGACCCATAGCCATGAACGGTTCTTCGATGTCTCCCCCGCCACGACCTTTTATTGTCAGATCCCCTCCATGAGTTTCCCGCGGATTCTTCGCTTCCTCGCGAATGTCTCGTCTAACTAAAGCCCCCACCTCCCTGATGAGAGTATTGTGACTATTCTCTTTTTTGATTTGTCCAGCTGTACCTGAATAGTATCATTTTCTCTCTTTTATTTGTGTGGTGGGGGGGGTTTCTTTCAGCCCCTATCTTCCTTCTTTTTTTTTCCTTGTCCTATCTTCGTCAACCATATCCTTCTTTTGGAACGGGAGGGCTGCCCTTCTCAAGCTTCCTGTTTCCAACTTTCTCCCATCCCGTCCTTTTTCTGCTGGGCACGGAGGTTTCCCTATCAATTAAATAGAGTAGATACCGAGACGTATTCTCGGTTGAGGGAATATCGAATTCCCCCCACCCCTGGGTCCTTCTTTCCTTTTCAGAAATCCCTTGTTAAACAGTTTTTTTCCAGGCCTGGTAAGTTTTGTCTTCCTATGCAGCCCCCGAGGAGCCTTCCTAACTCCCGTAGAATGGGTTTTTTCCCCCTGAACCCCCCCTTTCCCGTTTACGTTGTCATGTAGAGTGGCTCCCCTTGCTGAGGAATCGTTTATTCCCGTGCAATTAAGATCAAGCTCCTCTCTTTTTTTCTTATCTTTCCCGGTTGTCTTAGGTCTTTATTTCTTCTCCCTAATTATTTCCCAGTTTACAGAAGGTCTGGGCTGCTACTAGAGTCTCTCTCGGTCGTCTTTTCAAGGCTCGCCTGTCCCCCCCGTGTAGAACCTCCCAGTATATTCAGGAAAGGTGTCCATGTTTTTTTCAGTCAAACCCCCCGGTCAAGGCCTTTCGCTCCCCCCTTTAAAGACGCACCTCCCTTGCGAGAAGCAACCCATTACATATAGTTCCCCTTTCTTTCAGGCTGGTCCCTTAGTCGCAACCTATCAGGTTTACCCCTCCTTTTTTTCTCTAGGAGTTTCAGGGGTGAACATGAGCCCCTCATGTTAAAGTCTTTTGCTATCGATACCCATCCCTGCTTTTTGGGATAGAGGTAGCACCCCCTTCTCGTGACTTTTGACTTTTTCACCGCGGCTTTTCCTTTCCCACTGTCTCTCTGTCGCCCATCCGTGTTTCTCTTCTCATCCCCTCTTTTAATAAACACCACCGTTGAAACCATCCTCTTTCTGTTCAGTCTGGGAGGGCTTCTTTTTCATATGGCGGCGACTTCTCTCCCTTCTTTCTGTCCAGAGGCCGTCATTCTCCTCTTTTCTTGAAACAAAAAGCAATTGCTTTCTGTGCGAGAGTTTCCCCTGGTAACCCTAATTTTGCCTGACTTCGTTTATTTCCTCGGTCTTTCTTTTTCTTTTCCGGTGTTTTTGGGTGGGGGGTGGTTTTTTTGGGGGGGGAGTTTTTCCTTTTTTTTTTTTTTTTTCTGGTTTTGGTTTTGTAGCTGTCTCTTCCCTTTTCCTATTCTTTTCGTTCTTTTATTTTCCGATGGATTCTCTTTTTTTTTTTTCGGTCGCCCCTCTTTTTTTCTTCTTTGGTGATGGCATACCTCCTTCCCCCTGTTTACTAGTCTGCAGTAGAGGAGCTTTGAGTTACATCTATTCCCATCCCTTAGTTACTTTTCTGCGGTCGAATTTTTTCATTCTTCTTTTCTAGAGCCCGCCCTCTTCTCCTTCTTCCACTTTTTCGTTATGCCTACAACGCTGCTTCTGCGTCTCTCATCAGCAGTCTGCTTCCTTCTCCTCGACTTGTCCACGCTCCCCCTCTCAGCTCGTCCCTCGGTCGTAGCCTCCGAAGGCCCGGTATTCTCCCTTTCTCCCCAGAACTGCTGAACGGATAGTTTTTTCGTCGCCTACAATGGATCTCTCCCCAAATTGTCCCCGTTATTTTTATTTTGCCTCCGTCGGCGCCTTCTTCCTTCTCTCTTTTCCTCGTCCCCCCTTTTGTTGTTTTTGATCTTTTTTTCTTTTGCCCAAACGAAGATTTCCTTTTTTGTGCCCCTTTTTGTCTCATCTCCACGGGTCAGGCTCACCTTTTCCCGTCTTCAGACGTCCGTTCTGTCTGCTTCCCAGTTTTTTTATATTTCGTTCCTGGTTTTTGAGTAGGAGCTTTCAAAAGAGCTTCTTTCTTTCGAGACGCAAAGGAAGAGGCCTCTTGCTTCTTCTCAAGCGCTAATCTTTGGGCTTCATCCTTACGACGGGTGGTACCATTCTGTACGTCTCGGCCAGACTTGCTTAGCAGTTACCGCCCCATCGTGAAGTTCTTCTTTCTCCTTATTTATCTTCCCCCCCCCCTACCTCCTCTAGCTCTCGACCCCCCTTTTCCCCCCCCAATAACTAGGGAAACTTTTCCTTTTTATTTATGAAGCAACCTTCACTTTTTTTTGTTTTCCAGACTCCTCTCGTACCCCTGGACTCCCTCCCTACCCTCATCGACGCCTGTTCCGATTTTCCCCTTCTCCAGTCTTCCCTTCCTACCTGATTGACCTCGGCGAATTTCCCATGATTGTCATGGCTTTCGCGACCACCCCCCCCCCCAACCACCTGGCTTTCGTGCTTTTTTTCCTTTTAACTAGATGCTCCGGAAGGACCTTTTATAATATCGACGACCTAGCAGGCCAGCCTTCCCTTTTGCTCTTTTTTCGACTTGTTTCCACCATATGGGTGGTTTGGCTTTCACTAGTGGATGAATCTGGTTTTCCCTTTTTGAGGACTGGATAACCCCTTTTTATGAGGAAGTTCGCGTTTCCGGTATCGGTAGAGGAGCTGTTTTGCTCGGAGCCACCCCCTCCTTGTTCCGTTCTTTCTCCCCCCCCCCGATGGCCTGCCATGTTGATCTTTTTTTTTTCACCCGTAACGGCGCGTACAATTATTTCTGAAACGGACTTCTTTCTTTTCACTAAGTGCCAATCCCTTTCCCCACCCTCCTTCTCCCCCTTTCTGGGCTCTTTTCCCTGCTGGATGTCCGTGTGGACATGCGCTTGGCTTTTACGGTGTTTGGGCGCTGAATCCGATTGCCCTTCCCACTCTTTTTTCCGTATCCATTTCGTTTCCTTTTCTGCCCTTCTTTTTCGCGCCCCCCTTTCCGGCTCCTTCCCAAGAACCTATCTTTCCTCTACGGGGTCGTAACTGACAGCCCTTCTTCCCCAATTTGACCTTTTGAACTGGCTTTGACTTTTTCCTCTCTCCCCTAATCGACACGACCTGGTCGAGATCCACTGCGGTTTCGTTTTAAATTTATTGCCCCCTTGGCCCCCCCCTACCCCACTTGTGGATCATCCCCCCTACATTAAGTCCCGTCCTTTTATTGTTTCGTGAACGGCTTTTGACCCTAGCGACTGACTTTTTTTGATTTTCACTCCGTTTTGCTGGGAGTCTTCCCAACTGACCTGAAGGGTCCAAATGGTTACCCCCGTCATTTCTTTTTAGTCAGGGTCGTGTCAAATATCGGCCTTCCCCCCCTTCCGTCTATGTCTCGGAGTTTACTGCGATTCTCGCCGTTTCCCCTTCGGCCACGACTGGGTTAATCACTTTTGTGTAAGGATTTTTCTCACCAGACAATTGCCCAGTCCCTTCCTCGGCTCGCAACCTTCTCGCAGTTCCCGACCGCCGCTACTCCTCTTCTGCGGAGGAACTGCGGCCAGAGTCACTTGTTCCTCAAACGGTCGTTCCTCCAATCCAGAGGTATCTCTCCTCTTCCCTTTTATTGGATGTCGGTTTCCCCGTGCCGCTCTCGGTTCTAGGCTCTTTTGCCGCGGTTTTGTGGCCGGGTTTGCCCTCAAGGTCGGAGTCACCTCTCAGCAGTTTCATGTGGCTACCTTCAGGTTTTCTCGCCCGGTTCGCTGGCTGCCTCACCCCGGCCGGGTTCTTGCAGATCCGTCCCCTTTCGAGCCTGGCCAATCCTGACTTTTGAGAGGTATTAGTGGTGTTGAAGCAGTCTTGGTGCTTTTTTTCCCGCCTATTCTTTTGTTGTTGTTGTCTCTCTCTTTCGCTCAAGAGTTGTCAAGTTCTCTCTCTCTTGGATTGGCAGTCCTGATGGTACTTACTCTGCGCCTTTACACCCCCCGGCGCAGGTTCTTTACTCTGCTCCGTCAACCTTTCTTTCTCTTCCCTTCAAGCTGGCCGGTTTCAGTCCCTCTTTTTCTATGGAGCCACTCCTCCCCCCCCTGATCCGGGGCTTTTCCACCGCCAGGCGTTCTGTGCCGCGAAGAATGACCGACGTCAGGCATTTCAGCCGCCCACTTCTCGTCGTCACAGATGCCGTGTGAGTGTTTTAGTCTTCTTACCCCTTTGTCTTCCTCCCCGGCAGAAGGTCTAAGTTGGCTTAGCCGCGTAGTGCATTTTTTGTAGGTCTTTTTCTTGCAGCTCAGGCAAACCTCTTCGTGTACTCCCTCGGTTTTTTTTTGACACCTGTCTGGACTGAATCCGGCGATTATCCAGTCATTCGTTTAAGGAGGTTCAATATCTCTTTTCCCATCTCAAGCTATCTTTGAAGCCCTTTTTGGCGATCGCGACCAAACTTGAAATGGGATGGACATGTCGAAGGTAACAGGTTTTTTTCCCGGAAGTCATTTTTTTCCTGAGACCGGTCCAGAATGAGCCTTTCCCCCCAAACCTCCCCCCTGAATCTATCCAGTTCTTTATGGTGGCATGGGAAAAATGAACCTGATCCTCAAGGTTCATGTCGGTTGGATGACCAAAATTTCTCTGTGATCTTTCTGTTTAGCGACTAACCTCTCCTGCTATTGATCGTTGTTCGTTCTTCGAGGCTGCAGTCTCAGACGTCCATGTTTTAGAACGTCGACTTTTCGGGGAGGAGTGGCTGCGCCTTAGCTATTATTAGGGTTTCGTGGGAAACGGTTTGACCTCTCGTCGAAATGTCGGCCGATGGCAGTTTTTTGCATAGTATCCCCTGTTCCCCCCCCCCCCAGGTCAGCCCAATCTTTTTTTCTCATGTTATATCCCATTCCCCCGGCGCTTCGCAGCATCTTCTTTTTACAACGGAGTAGCATCCTTTGTTTACTTCACCACCAGTTTTTCTCTTTTTGGGGCCATTTTTTCATTTGCTTCCCTGTTTGCTCTCTTTACTCAGCCCTTCTCTTTGTCTCCTCTGGTTACAGATTTTTTTTCGACGGTCCCCCTTTCGTCATGGTTGCTCCTCACCCCTTTGAGGAGATTTCTGACCTACGTTTGCCCTCGCCATATCCCCCCCCTAGTCTCCTCCCCTCTTTTTCGTGTCTCACCCTCCGCGTTCTTGTAGTCCCCCACTGGGAAGCTTCCCTTTTCTCTTTTCTTGGTGGCGTTCTACAGAGTTCCCGAAACACCACCTCCCCTCCTTTCTGGCGAGAGTTTCCTGGTTCTAGCCTTTCCTTCCTGGTCGGCGGATCGAAGATGGCCTTGCCCCCTAGGCGTTGGTTCGTCAGGTTCTGATGTTTTATTCTCGAGGTCGGTTCTTTCTCCCCCCTAGTTTAGGCGTTCTTTTCTTAAGCTTCCCAGCCCCCCTGGTTTTTTGCCGTTTTGCAGGCGAGGAGCTGCTTTGGGTTTTCAGCGTGGCAGATCATTTATGTTGAGCGTAGACTTGGTTACCTTTTTCTGTCGTTCGAGCCGTTTTTCCTCTGTTTTCCCACGTGTCTGTCCATCTTGATTACGCTCTCGGCATTCTCCTTCGTCGCCGGTCGCACGAGGCAAGCATTCCGTGCCCTAATTTTCCCTCCCCCTCCAGCCTGATTTTCGACCACCCCTTCATCAGTAATGACACGCCTTGTTGGATCTTCTGGCTTCTCTTTGCGCTCACCCAAGGCAAGCAGTTTTTCACCCTGCATCGTGCGCTGTTCTCTTTTTTTTTTTTTTTATAATAAGTTGTTTGTGGTTGATTGAACTTTGGCCCACCACTTCCCTTTCTTTTTGGATTACTCACACGGATAGTTACTGTCAATGGTAGTTTTGTGATGTCCCTGGTGGTCGCCGAAGTGATTTGGTCTTTTTTTCGACGACTTTTTTCTGCGTTGCTTTGTGTCCCGGCTCCACTCTTTTGAACGATTGATCGCTTTCTTCCGCTACGCAGCATCCTCTTTTTGTTAATCCTTTTCTTGGTAAAGAATGATTTGTCTTCTCGATTTTCCTTCAAATCCTCTTTACTACGCCGGGCCACTCGACTCGTGAAAAGACCCGGAGCTATCGGCCAATGGACAACCATCACGTTCCCCCTGGCCGAATCCAGCCCCCGAAGTCTCAGCTCCGGCCGACGCCGATAGGATGACGAAGAAAAGAAAAGCATAGGACCTTTCGCCTCTTCCATCCAATGTCCTCCCTTCGACCTGGCGACTCTCGACATTCTTGCCTTTCTTATCTCGTCCCTGCCTTGTTTTATTGTGTTTCTGATAAATATGATGCAGACGTTTTAAGGCCTCCTCAGGTTTATTTTTTCTCCATCGAAGCCTCCCCTGCCGACTTCTTA
>Ga0179593_1262180_pt1 | contig 11250 bp, 12 predicted proteins | sample CZODoug2_1_08_16_FD_185931 | JGI IMG/M metagenome (GOLD analysis project Ga0179593, IMG submission 185931) | Vadose zone soil fungal communities from Angelo Coast Range Reserve, California, USA - CZODoug2_1_08_16fungal (PacBio error correction) | ecosystem: Environmental > Terrestrial > Soil >... | reverse complement strand
CTCCACACGGCTTTTTTCCCTAGTTTTTCCCCCGATTGGCGACCCACTTCCTCTGGTGGTGGGCCCATGTAGGCTTGCACCCCTCAAACTGTTTGGCATCCGGCAGTTTTTGTCTGATGGCGTGAAGTCTGAGCGCCTCGTAGAAGCCGGTTAGTTTAGTAATTTTGACCCTCCCCCTTTTTATACGTTTTTTCCTTGAGCTTCATTGTTTTTTGGCTTCCTGGCTAGGGACCCATGGTTCGCCTCGCGCACGTTTTTAACGGCGCGATGAAGATTCTCGCTAAAGCCCTCTTTTTGAACCCCGTCTCCCCCCCTTGCCGCCTTGGAATACGGTCAGGTGAGTTCTGTTTTATGCGCGCTTTTTTCTTCGTCCTTAGGAGATGCACAACCGTCCGCCAGGCCCATCTCCTTCTAGTCCTCTCGCCGGTGCACGATTCTTTCTTTTTTTCCGCAGATACGGACTGCTCTTTCTCAGCCTGAACATGCTGCCCGGATGCGATGACCATCTATACTCCCCCCTATCAGCTCCGATCCCATTCTCGCTCTTCCGTCCCCCCTTTTCCCGTTCCTCCGTTCCCAATGTGGGCCGTATTCGCCTGCGTTCCGACCATACCCCAGCTTGCACTCCTCGTTCTCCCCTCCTCCGACGATTTAGTCTCCCCGCGTTCCGCTCAGTATCGGTCAACGATCTCGCCCCCCCAATAGTAAAGCCCGTTGCCCCCTCCTCCCGGGTTTGTTGAACAGAACTTCTTCCACACCATTGGCCGTGATCCATTTGTGGGCAGTGAGGAGATTTTCAGCCCTTTCTTTCGCTCCCCCCTCCGTTCTGTTCCCTGCTGTTCTGGCACATCGGTTCCCCACGCGTGCTGCGACTCCCCTAATGTGAGTCGGCCTACCCCAAAGCTGTACTGGCCATTCATCCCTTAGATGTCGATCGCTCATGTCCGGAGGAGGTTTTGCCTTGCTATCACCTTTCCTTAGTACCCCTTCCGGGGTTTTGTCGTTCCGATCTCCCCTCAGGTCTTCAATTCGGGGCCGAACCTCGTGTCCAGACGGGGTACGCATTTCGGGCCACCTTCCCTTGCATTCTCGCGGGAGTCGCACCAGGCTTTCAGCACTTCCCGGCGATTCTCGCGCGCCCTTAGTCTTTATGATTGCCAGGCCTGCACGTTCCATTGCCTCTTGTTCTCTTTTTTGTCCCCGGCCATTTTCTCCTCTTTTCGCCTACGAGTATTATGCCTTCTTCGTGGGAGCATTTTCGGATTGTCGTCCCCAATTGTTCAGAAGCGGCGCGGATGCTCCCCCTTTGATGTGCGATCCCTGGTGGACCCATTTCCTGCTCGTATGCTATCGACTGTATACTGAGAGTGGCCCCCTACTACAAACGAGTCGTAGTTCCGGCTACGTTCCCTCAGCCGCAAGCCGGATTGGTCTTTCGCCGTCCGGTTGTGAGAAAGCTTTTCCGGTACCCTTAACGTTTCCTGTTTTCGGTTCCATCATGTGCGGCCTCCATTGTGACGACCGTATCCCAAAAACTCCCGGAGTGCGCCGCTCCTATCCCCACCCTCAGCGATCGCGCATCGTCTCTTCGTTGATCCTCCCAGGTTTGCGGCATCGTGCCTGCGCCACGCTTCACCCGATGAGCGAGAGCGTGCAGAGCCAATCTGTTCCTGATGGCACGGCACCCAGCATTGAGCAGCCTTCCGCCCATATCCCGACTCCCAAGATCCCTGCGATGCGATGAAACAGGTCTCCCTCAACTTTACTTGAGAAGCCCCCCAGTCCCCTTGTTCCGATTTATAGTGGATTTGGCCCCTAGTTTTCCGTCGCTCATCGGCCGGTGTGCTTTACGCACCTCCGATACAGGTTGGGGATCGCTCCAGCTCCCTTCAAAATGTTCGCCCCACCAGAGCTTTGCGGCCTGGGAAGGGAGGCGCACCCCTACTTTTCTCACCTTCCCTAAATGGCTGATCTCCGTGATGCCGGAGTGCGCGGAAAAGTGTTTTGATAACCGGGCCCAGTTTTAGGTTCGGAAGGGCACTGTCCTCAGGGAGAAGACCCGTCCCCCCCTCTGCGCGTCTTCTGGCCGCGTTCCTCTGCCATCATTTCGGCGGCTCCCGTCCCCCTTTTTTTCCTGGTGCGCCTCTGTTGTAGAACACTATCTATCTCCTTCTCCTTCCGTGGTGGTTTGTCTGAGATCTCTAGTTCTCAATTCATTTTCGCCACCCTGTATGGCTTGTGTTGAATTGGCAGTATGGCCCTCTGCCCCTTCCTGCTCGCTCGTCGGTCCCTTTTCGCCCTGCTGGACGTTGGCCCTCGACCTCTTGCGGTGATACTCGTCCTTTTGCCGCTTGCAAACCAGTCATAACGAGAGCCCCATTTCGGTGATTTTCTTCCGCCCACCCTCTTATCTTCCTTTCCCGCCGCCTTGCTCGTTTTTTCTCTATCACCATTCGTGGCTGAGCGGATGAGAGCGGATCCACCCTGTTATTTGCTGTTCGTTCAGCAACGCCATCTGTTTACCCCTGGCCGTAGGCCCCTACCCTCGCCTGCTTCTCCCCGACTGGGCTGTTCTCCGCAGATGTTCTTTCACCCTTGGAAATCTCTTTCGATGGCCCTTTTCGTTCGTCTGTATACTAGAAGGAGAGGGCGGCCTTAGTTGCCGTTCATACCCCCACTTCTCACTCGTGGTGTTCTCCGTCCAGCGACTCTTCTTTTGTTCTGCGTGGCTCGGCCGATGTCGCGTCAAAAGGGCGATCGTCCCCAGGCCGATGCGGTCTTTTTTGGTGGACTCGCGCGCAAGTGGCCCTTTTCGATAGACGTTTTTTTCGTCACTGAGCCTACCCCCTTTGGCCGCGAGAACAAAGGTTTAGGAGGATCGGGTATCACTTCTCGTCACGTACTAGATTTACCCCCCAACCTTCTTTTTTTGTGCTTTCGACTCCTCTTCCTCCTTTTGGATCGTACCGCCTAGAGCCCAGGATCTCATAGAGAGTTTGTAAAACATGGGATTCGCTCACTCCTGATACTCTCAATTTTCCTTCCCCTCTCATACACCACTCCCTTCCTCCCTGCGACTGGCTATATCCTTCGGTCACTCCAGATTTAAAAAGGAACTTGCCCACTTCCCATATAGCAATGTGATCTATGTCTTCCTACCCCCCCTTCGCTTCACCTTTCCCCCCCTCTCATGTGTCATTCCTACCATCCCCTTTGTGTCTATACCCCCCCAGAGAGGGAGAGTCCTGGTCTTTGAATATTGACTTTTTCCAAACCCTTTTTTTTTTTTTTAGTAACCGCCTTGTCTTTGAACCTGGCCCCCCCCCCCTCCCTCTGAGCCGGAACTTCTGTGGCCCTTTTTTGCTTTTTTCAAACCTCCCAAAGGTGCTGTTAGGACGCCTCTTTTTAGGAGGTCCTGCACGCCCATCCTCGCCCCGCGAGTTCGCAGCGAATGTGCCGCTTTTCGCGATTGACCACCTGTTACTTGTCCTGAAGCTCTGCCCCGTCGCTTCCTGACCCCCGGCCCGGCACGTCCTAGGGTTCTTACGCCCATCGAATAGGAGCGAGCGCCAGGCTTCATACATCGAATTCCCCTTTGACCTCTTCCCCCATTGCCAACGAACCCATGGAGTTCGCCTTCTTTTGTTTATGAGATCTTTCCTGGTCTTCCTGGCTCGGGTCTCTCTTCGTTGCGACTTCACGGCCTTCGACGCGAGTTTCTACGACCTCGTGAGTTCGGCATTCCCCCGGTTTTCCTGTGCGACTCCTCCGCCAGTTGCTCCTGCCCCCCGGCCCTGCATTTTTTCCTTCGGTAAGCTGCAAGGTGTCCGTACATTTCGGACGTGTACGCCCTTCCCCTGATTCGTGTTTCGGGATCCCCTCTGTTCGATTATCTATGCGTCGAGGTCATGAGTTTGCGCCTTCCCCCTGGAATTGCTACGAGCGTTTTGACCAACGCAATCAGAGTGCGGCCCCGGCAGATCGCCCCTGACCTATGTCATTGGGCGTGCTTTTGCATCTCGACTCGGCCTAACTCGCTCCGACAAGTAAATCAAAAGATTTTCCAACTTCGGCGTTTGCTGGTTTTTCTACCCCAACAGCGCTTTTGAGCGAGAACCCCTCTTTTTTCATAGCGCCCCCGACCCGGTCGCTCGACGAACCATGGGAGTCTTGAGCCGCGGATTATAACCCTTTACGATTTTCCCCATTGAATCTCCAACCATTTCACACCATCAAAAAAAAACAACCTCCAATTACTACACCCCACAAACCAGAAACTTTTTCCAAAACAAAAAAAACTCAAAAAGTTGCATTCTCTAAAAACAAAAACAATCCTTTATTGGATTTACTTCTTAAAACTCCAATTTTCAAACGGCGGTCTCGTAGCTAAGGCTTATACTTTCCTTGAACCTTCCCACATTTTTTTCCTTCTGATTAAGGCTGGCCATCCCCTTTGAGTTGTTGCGCTCCTCATTTCCAACACCACCAGTTTCTTCCACGGTGGTCGCAATAGCCTGCGCTGTTCTACCTTCTTTTCTGCCACCCCGCTCTCTTTTCCTCTCCCTTTGTTGTTGGTTTCTCTCTTGAGCCCCGCCGTCGCACTTCTTTGCATGGCTATTCCTTACACCAACTTCCTTTCCCCCCCCTGGGGGTGCCACTTTGTAGCACCACCCGCACTCTGTCCCTCTTCAGGTCTCGATTTCTTCATCTAGCGCATAGTCGAGCTCGTCGCGTTCACGATCCCGCCCGATTATAGCGGTTGAGTAGTTAGCACGTGGCCGAAAGTCTAGACCCGGTCTCGTCTCCCCGGCTTTCCCTGCTTCGATGAGAGGTTTCTCGCTAAAGCCTCCGCTTACCCGTTCCTTCTCAGATTCTGGTCGGTGAGTTCCTGTTCCCCTCGTGAATTGTATTGATTCTGAGATTCCCCCTTCCCGCCCAAGTCCCTCGGTGTTTTTATGGAGCCTCTTTTTTCGTTTAACGATGCGTTTTCTTTTTTTTCTGTTTTCCGATCTGTCACGACTTACCCCTTCGTCCTGAGGTCCCGTGAAACATTACCCGCCCCACGAGATTTTCTTTCGTCGTCAGAACTCTGTCACCCCTTGAGTCCCCATCCGGAAACCCCCCCCACTTCTTTCCCTTCCCTTCCTCCTCGGCTGATTCGCCATTATTCCCTAAAGAGAGACTCCTTTCCGATTTTGTCTCCCAAGCGTAGATTCATTCTTCTTCCCCTCTAGCCACTACGACATCGCCTTCCCATCCCTTTTTTTGAACGAAAGTGCCCTCCATGCGTTTGTCATGGAGGGGAATGGCTTTACTCTGTGTCTGCCGGCCTGCTGCTCGCTCTCCGCTTTAGACTGGTTAGTCCTGCGCCCAACCTCAGGCTGGACGCCCGGCGGGATTACTGAAGTTGCCCGCGGTCTTAGAACAGCCATAATTTCTGCCCCCCTCTTTCGCATTTCCCTTTCCTTCCAGTTTTCCTTGGCTGATCTCGACTGGAGATGGTGTTTCTTCCGTGACCCCCCCTGCCATCTTTGTCCCAAAATTCCATGGAGTTTCCTCATCCTCCCGCGCCGAAATTGTTTATTCCCATGGTGAGTACCTTTTACCCCCCGGATGTGTACGACGGGGTAAGAAGGCGTTGTCACCCCTCCCTCTCTACTCAGAGTGCTGAGCACAATGCTTGTTTTTCCGGCCCTCCCCTTCCCTTCCTGGTCTCCCGCAGACATCTGCTTGGCTTGCAGTTCTGCCTCGCAAGGCCGTCGCGCTTTGGTTTGGGTCTGCTATGTACCGACGGATATCTCTTCCTTCCCTTTCCGATTTTCGCATTCGTCTTGTTCGTACCACTTGAAGACAGTGGCAGCCAGGCCTTCGTGAACCCCTTTTGTCAGCCCGTTGCCGAGTCTCCAAGTTCCTATCGTTTCCTCTACCAACCGAGGTGCGTCTATCCTCTCAAGCACCTTTTGCCTAAAGCAAGATCTCTAGTCCTGTTGTCTCTCCAGACCCTTTCATCCTTCTTCTTCCTGACTTCTTCTTCCTGAAGAATTTGGTTGAATCGGTGAATGAACAGTCTTCCGGCCATGGGTCTGCGGCTCTCAACTCAGACGCTTAGCGCATCGTCCTCTGCTATTCCAGGTTTCCTTCTGGCGGCGCCACGCTCCCAAAGCTCCGATCTCGGCTTTCTGACCGAAAGGAGTCTGACCATTGAACGCAACCCGCCTTGTCTCCCTCAAGTACGCATAGCATCCTCACATCTTGACTCTCTTTTACTATTCAATTTCTCCCGCCATCTTCTTAGATAACCCAAGTACGGTGCTTAAGATTGCTCCTTGGAATGGGAAGGTTCCCTTCCAGCTCATATGGGGTGGCTTACGAAAACAGCCTATACAGGTCCTGCCCTTCTCCAGTCATCAGCCCACCGGACTGGTTGAGATAAACACACCACTACCAGTCTGGTACTTCCTCACCCTTCGTCTGAGTACATCGGTCGCCACGCCCTCCCCTCATGTGCTGACTTTATTTCCGGATGTTTCCGCTTCCCACTTTCATCCCTGATCCCCCGGCAAGAGGGTCTGCCTGCAACATTCAGACCTTTCTGCCTACCACTTTCCTTCCCGTCATTCCTGAGGTTGCCTGCCGCCCAAATACTTTCCAGAAGTTCTGGCTATCCCCTGCCGGTTGACTTCCCCTTTTTTCTCTTTTTTGTTTCGCACATTCTATCTCTCTCTTTCTATACTAAGGTGGTGTGTTTGAGATATAGCTGTTGAAACCACCCTGCGGCGCCCTGTTCCTCCCACGGGCCGTTTCTCACGTCAATGATATCAGGATGGACTCTGCCTTTTCTTCCCGAGATAGTATGTGACTTTTTCTTGACACCTGATGACCGTTCCCTTTCAGTCCCCCTTGGCCAGGTGAAGAGTCTGCACACTGGAAATAATTCTAACGGCTTTCGCCTAATTTTTTAGAGTGACTCTTGCTACCATTTTCTAGGAAGAAATTTCTCAGTCAAGCAACTGCTTGTGTTGTTTCTTAGTTGCAACCTTTGATATGGATGACTTCTCGGAAGGCACACTTTTATCTTCTTTCTCAGACACCTCAATCTCTAGATGGAACTTTAGGAAGCCATAGTTCATGATTTCCATGAGTTGTAGCTTTCGCCATGCACGCTTCCGGGTTCTTTCCTCGCAATCAGTCTGAATCTTGTTGGATCTCTCCTACAGTCTGCGGTAAGTTTTGTTTGAGTGAATGTTCCTTTTGTTCGCGCCCCCTCGCTTTTCTCTTATGTTCGTGCACCCGTTTTCTCAATTCACCCCCTTTTCGCCTTCCCATGGCGATCGAATTCGTGAAGTCGATTCTTCTCTTCTGTTTATATCTCGGCCACCCATGTCTCTTCCGCGCCTTCGCCCAAATCTAGTCTCACTCAACATTTTGCAGCCGGCCCAAACTTAATTGATGATCCAGGATCCCTTTTTTCGTCTGTCCTAACCGGACGTCGGTTGACCATTCTCGGGCTTGATTCTTTGCTGTCGCTTTTCGCCTCTTTCTTAATCCGGTTTCTCTGCCTGCTCCGAGACAGTCTCGCTCTTCTATGCCTCTGGTCCCAATTTTGTCTTCCGCTCACGTTACTTCTTCAAAATTTTTACAACTCCCCGCTACCCACACCATCCTCTCAGGAACTACACACTTTCTAGGTCGTCCACCCATCGGACAAACTTTTCCCAACCACTGCATAAACGATTCCACTTCTTTTCTATGCATGTGCCCCGGCAATCCCGCCACGCACCTGACTGATGGGATTCAGGTTTTACCAGCTTGTGCTCCGCACACACTAGCCCCGCGCACTCTCCTTCCCCCCCCTTTCCTCCCCTCCCCGACACCCCACATTCCCTCCTACCCCCACACGTCTCCCACGCACGGGTCTCCCACTGGCGCTTCCCATTGCCGACGACCCCCCCCCTTTCGGCCACCCAGCTCCCCCCGACGACGGCCCAACCCTCACCACCAGCTAGAGAGACTTTATCCCACCCCAGATGGCAGCATCACACCCCCCCGCACCCCCCCCCACGGCACACATGGGCCCTCCTTGCCCCCTCTTTCAGGAATCATCTATCCCGGCGCCCCTTTATTGGTGCCAACCCGACTCTCCCTTTCATCTGCCTACCAACCGCGAAAGGTGACTCTCTTCCTAGCTCTTGCAAGACATGTGCTGTACCTTTTTTCTCATCGTCTTTTTCAACTTGTTTATAATCGAAAGAATGAGTTTTTGTCCCCTCTGGGAGCCAACCATTCGGGCGCTAGCGCGACGGCCTTCTCCCCCCTCATCCACTTCCAGCTCCCCTTTCCACGCCATTTATGTTTCCCGAATTATGTCTGGGATGCCTGCTCTGCCCTCTGGATTATTCCTTTTTTTCGAAGACTTCCCTCGTACCCTCTCTTTTCTACTAAACTTTCTCGTCGGCTTCCGTTCTCGTAGTTTCATTTGAGCGTCCGCGAAGTTCCCGGACATTGAATTTTTCCTGTCTGGGTCCTCTATTTGAAGCCGCTCTGGAATTTTGGAGCCCGGATTACTCTAGGTCTTCCTATGTTCGAGTATCTTTTCATGCCTTCTTGTTCATTTTGCGAATCTCTTGAAGTACTTCCGATCTGGACCCCCCTAAATTTAATCCGTTAGAGGAAGATACTACAAGACGACCATGGTCTTCCTGTGAATTTTCCTAATTCGGTCTAATTGCGACCAGAAAAGGACTCACTACCGTCTTCCCAATTAGGCTTTCCTGGCTCTTGTTACATCTTCGGATTTTGTATCTCCCCACTTAGTATCGCGACATTCCTCCGTATCGCAAATTTTTTCGTATCCGTAGAAGCACTGCTGTAACCTTCAACCTCTGTGTCAACGGACTGGCTGTCTTTTCCTCTTAAGGTATACTTCCGGAGTAGGAATCCCTCATTGCGTCCCTTCCGGAGGTCATACCTTTTCTTTGTTAGTCGCCTAATGTCCCAACCCAAGGGTCCGTTTATTGGTGCCCTCTCCCCCCCTTAGCTGTTATACGTCTTTTTCGCCTCTATATCTTTTCTTCCATAGTTGTTGTTGTTTTATCTCGTGGAATTCACGCAGTTTTCTCTAACATCTCATTTTTCTCTTGCGACCAAAAGTTAAGCAATGGTGGTCCACTTGGGAGGCTCTAGCCATTTCTTGCCTCGGATTTCGCGACTCTGGCTTGCATTACATAGCTCCGTATCCCTAATTAAGTCCGCGAAAGACCGATTTCTGACCATCTTTTTAAGTTCTCCTAGCGGAGCCGTATCACCCTGGTTCTCTTCGCGCAGTTGATTCAGTAGACTCTTTTTCTCCGAGTCTCATAGCCTTCATTTGCACGAGTAAGGCCCGACGAATTTGGTAATAATGGTTAGGTGGAGTTCATTTATAGATAATTGTATCACCCGTTGAATCTCCCCCCTGTCAACGCACACAGGTACTAGTGGAAGCCACGTGAGTAATTCCTAATCTTCTGGCGCACGTGGTTTTCTTTGCAAGTCTACCCACATCTTCAAGCACGATGTCGCCACTAATTGACAAGCGACGCGGATTATATACTCACCCCCTCCGATCCCCTACCCCGATATCCATGCAGCCCAAGTACGAGAGGGCATGTCACCTCTCGTACAGGCACGTACCCAACATGCCTGGCCTTCATTCTCCGCGTCTATCGCCCCTCTCATGGGCTCGCCATCGCGTCATCCGATAGCGACTCGTGTCGTCACTGCTGAGACTCATTTTTTTTTGCAACCTATATCCACTGTCCAGCCTCCTCTATCCTGTTGACCCCACCCTTCAACGGTACAATAATGATTTTTCCATTTAGTTCAGTTGATTGACTTTTTTGAATAGGAGCTCATACCCCCTTGAATGGTCGTAATTAGCCACATCCCGCTACTTCTTTTGTGATTAGAAAATTTTCGCGTCCTTCGAACAGCCTCATGTCTGCACCCTCAATTCATTTTACCCTTTCGATTTTTCCCGCGAATAGTCTGGTATGTCGTGTCATGGCATGTCCTTTTCCCAGGGAAAGCTAGTACCCACCTTAAAGGAGTTGCAAGCCGAAAATTTTCCTTGCTTATTTCCCGTTCACCCTTCGTTCCAGAAGTGGGTACGCCGGTTTGGAAAAGACTGAATTTCAGTCCGCGGGTGTCACCAGTCTTTCTCCCTTCCCCTGGTTGGGGGGTGATCTTTCTCCCTGCTCTCATCTTGAGTGCTTTTTTGAAGCAATTGTCCCTCGCAACATTCCCGACTCTTTATCCGTTTTTTTCCGGCCCGTTTGACTCCTTTTTCTGACCGCAGTGATATAGGCCGTATATCGTGGAGGTAGGCTTTTTCTTTTCCCCTTGATCCTTTGCGCGGGAAGAGATTGTCTCCGATAATTTGGCTGTCTCCTGAGGCTCTCATTTTTCTAGATCGTCCGGCTCAAACCTTCATTATCTGGCGTTCCGATCTTCCCCAGACTGCCGTCCATCCGTCTCCCTTTTCGGTCCCTTACGCCTTGTCTCCCGACCGACGGGAAACGGATCTCACTTCAAGTTCCTGGCGTCATAATTGTTCCGGCCGCGGTTAACGAACTGTCGCTCTTTTTCTTTTTTTTTTTTGTGAAGCCTAAATTTGAGAGATCATCAGCAAAGATCCCCTTCGCCGAAGAGGCAGACTGCCTATCGCAGGTGCCGGAATTCGTTCCCCTTTCGAACAGTTCCTCGTCTCCGGTCAGAAAACGCCCCATCAGGCTTCTTCCCTTTTGCACGGCAAACATCTCAGATCGCTCCGAGAGTCCCCTCCCCCCTATTTCCAGCGATGCTATGAACTTTCCAGCCCTCTGCATGCCTCCTCCAATCCCCACGGAGCAGGCATTTTGTTGACTGGCCTGGCCGCTCCCGTCTTTTCCTGTTTTCCTCACATCCTCTCCCTTGCGTGCCCGTTACAGCATCAGAAATCCCTTGCTGCCCGAGACCAAAAATGCAGTAGTTTCTGTCCATTGGCTTCCTCTGCCCTCGTTCTCACTCTCCCCTAAATGTCCTAGAGACCTGTGATTCGCGTTGGAATAGGCCAAAAGGCCCCGCTCACCGGGCCCCGTGTCTTTTTTTCAACCGGTCCATGCAGGCGAAGACCCGTCAGACGAGCCTGGATGAGGAGGGGTCCTCGGGATTAATGAAAGGGCAAGTTTGCTCGTAACAGTAGTTCGTCCATGGTGCGCAGCATGTGTACCT
>Ga0179593_1684814_pt1 | contig 11251 bp, 16 predicted proteins | sample CZODoug2_1_08_16_FD_185931 | JGI IMG/M metagenome (GOLD analysis project Ga0179593, IMG submission 185931) | Vadose zone soil fungal communities from Angelo Coast Range Reserve, California, USA - CZODoug2_1_08_16fungal (PacBio error correction) | ecosystem: Environmental > Terrestrial > Soil >... | reverse complement strand
AGAAAGGTGCGCCTTTTTCCCGCTTTCTCTCCTTCTCCCCCCCCCCTTCCCGCCAAGCTCTTGCGTAAACTCCTGGGGTGAGGTGGTCTGGGGATGTTCATGGCCCCCTTCCTTTCTCTTTCCCCCCCCCCCTTTTTCTCGGGATTTAGGGGAGGCCGCCCTTCCAGGGAAGAAACAAAAGAATTGAAGGCATCTCCTTTCTTTTCTCCCCTCCCCGATCACCAGAGAAGGTCGAGAAGAGAGAGAAACCATTTCCTCCTTTTTTTTTTTCCTTAATCCGCCGTAGGAAAAATCGAGATGCGCCCTTTTCCCCTTTTGCCCTTTCGCAGGGCCTCTGAGTAAGATCGAATATGAGGCTGATGGTTTCCCTTTTTTTTTCCCCCTTTCTTCTTTTTTCTTTCTCCAGACGATGATAGAGCTTCGATAGGAATTGAAGGTGCCTTCCGCTTTCTTTCCCTTTTTCTCCCCCCCTCAAGCTTGTAGGCGATAGGTATGTGGTAGAGAAAGTGATAATATTCGGCTTTCTCCTTCTCTTTTTCGTTGGCGAAGTCCAAAAATTGACGAAGACGAGGTTGATTCCCTCTCCTTTTCCCCCCCTTTTTCTCTTTTCCTGCGGGAAAGTAGGAGGTCTTCCCCGAAATTAGAGAACGGCGGTTTTGCTCTGTTTCCCTTTTTTCTTCCCCCCCCCCCCTCTTCTTCGTGCGGCGTTTCGATCACGAGCGAGTGAATAGACATCTTCAGGCGGCTTTCTTTTTTTTCTTCCCTTTCTTCTTAGCGAGCGGCAGGATGAATCGGGGCTTCCCGTCGTTTACCAAGTTCGACGATTTTCCTTTTCTTTTTTTTTCCCTTCTCCCTCTCTTTTTCTTCCTCTGGGGGATGGATAGATGCTTTTTTTCGTCCACGCCGCGCAACGCAATCCTTCTACTTTCCCCTTTTCTCCCCCGCAGAGCGGAGGAGGATTTTGGGGGATGCCCGACGCCTCTCCCTTTCTTGCCTTTCCTCAACACCCGTGAATTCGAAGGCCCTTCTTCCGAAGCCGATCCGAAGTCTCAACATGATAGATGTGCTCGCTTTTAAGAAAGACACGTGATGAACGCTCTTCCCCTCCCTTCCTCCTTTCCCAGATCGACCTGAGCGCACTTGAGGAATCGGCCGTGGGCGCCGGCATTCCTTTCTCCCCCTAGACGAGGACCCGAAACGGCAATACCGAGCGCTCCCCTTGCTTTCTTTCTTTTCTTTAGGAATAACCCCCCCCTGTTTCGGCCGAGCTGCGACCGATTCGTTTCCCCCATCCCCCCCCCGTCATGGTTACATTGCCCGTTCAATTAGGATCGCCAAGCATGGTCTTTTTTTTTTTTCCTTTCCCTTCCCCCAACCATGCACGCGTTAAAGCGGTGAAGGGAAATCCCCTCCTTTTTTTTCTTTCAGTTTTCCGCCCTTTGTCTCGTTTCCACGGAAAGCGAAAAGCTGACCTCCTTCCCTATTTTTTTTTCCGTCGCTAGAGGGATGAGCGTGGACCGATCCCATCCCTCCTCTCTCTTTTCCTTGCCGAGTTGATCCTCAGAGATGAGAAGTACCGCGACTTTTTTTTTTTCTTCTTTTTCCGTTTTGATCACGGTTGCCGCGACCTTCGACAAAACCGGGGCGGCCAGTTGACCCCTCCCCTTCGATAGGAGAAGGTAAAGCGTCCTTGGGAGGGGGAAGATGCGTTCTCACTTTTCCCTTCCCCCCCCCTTATAAGTTCGATCGGAGTCACCTTGGTAGAGAGAATTGATACAGTCGTTGCTTTTCCCTGTTTCTTCCCCCCTTTCTCCTTCTATCAGGATCAGGACAGGCCCTTAAGAGAGGCAGAGAGGCAGTGGGACGTCGTGATTGTCTCCCTCCCTCCCTTCTTTCTTTCTTCGGCGGTCTTCTCCCGGGATTAGAGAAGCGGGACGTCACCTTGGACCCTCCCCTTCCTCTTTTCTCTTCCTCCGGTTCCCAAACCAACTGCTGGATTTTCCAAAAGTGAGCAGGCAGGACTTGTCCCCCCTCCCTCCTCCTTTTTCCCTCCGTCGTCGCTGCCTTCTGAACTTTTCCTCAAAAATAAAGGGATGTGATAAGTCATTACTAGCATCCCTTGCCTCCTCTACCTTTTTCTTTTTTCTCAGGCGATAGACATAGGCCAAGAGGTCCTTGGAAGGGATTGTAACCCCGTTTTCCCCTCCCTTCCCTCCCCCCCTTCCAGAAATTCCGCTGGAGATCGACAAGAGAGGAGAAAAACCCCCCCCCCCCCCCCCTTTTCCTTTTCCTCGCACCGCGCCGAGCGCCGCGAGACCCCCGCTTTTTTTTCCCCCCCCTGCTCCTGTGCAGTCGATTTTTATACAACATGAGACAATCTTCATTTTCTTTTCCTCCCTTTCCCCCCCTTTCGTTCCGATGTACGGCATTTATTTCTGAGGAAAATCGCCTTCCCTTCTTTTATGTGCATTGGCCGAAAAGCCTTTATTCTTTCTCCCTCTTGGCGGTGCGCGTTCACGGCCGGTGGAGATAAAAAATAGGTTGGGGTTTTTCCTCTCTTTCTTTCCCCTTTCCTTTCTGGCCGTACGTTTTTTTAAATATTGTGAGGTAGTGGGGTCCGCCCCCCCCTTTTTTCAAATCCCTGCCGCCGGACCCTTTTCCACCCCAAGAGGCGAAGATAGACTCTGACCCACCACAAGATCACCCCTTCTTCCAACCCCCACCCCCCCAACCCCCCACTCTTCAGCTAGGAATTCCAAAGAAATTGAAGGTGGGATAAAAGGTTGCAGAAGCATCTCCCTACTTCCCCGCCCCCCCTTTTTCTCTACCAAAGTGGATATTGGGATCTGAAAGAGAGTAGAAATGGTGTGGGTCATCCCATTCCCATTTCTTTTCTCCCCCCTACTGGGGCGGCTGGCCGCCGAAGGCGTTCAACGTTGAAGGAAAGAGGAGAGGAGCGCTATGCAAATAACCTCCCCCCCTTCAAAGAATCTTACTTCCGGAGTAAAAGATTACCTCATTTCCTCCCTCCCTCCTCCCGTAAAGGCAGAGAGGAAAGAGAATGAGCCTGTCCTTATCCTCCCTCTTTTTCCCCTTCCTCCTCTCAAACCTGGACACGCGAAGACTGGAGATAAAGGAGCTCGACGCCCACTCCTTCTTCTCCCCTTCCGTTTTCCCTTCATGATGGCGAGAAGTTCGTCCCTCCCCCCAACATCACTCGCGAGGTGTAAAGGAGCCAGATCGACTTGCTTTTCCCCTCCCTTCCCACCGGTGTGGTAGAAGTTGGCCCTTTTCGAGAAAAAGCCCTTTCCCTTTCTGCCGGGCCCGCGTCCCCTAGAGGAGTAAGGCGCAGGTCCGTCCGTCACTCCCCTTTTTTCTCCCCCTCCCTTCCGATTCGAGCAGTTTTTTTCTTTAGGAGCGGGCAATGCCCCCCCCCCCCCCCCCTTCCGCTCGGCAGGTCTTAGAAGAGGTCAGGCTTGCGCGTTCCGTTTTTTTCCTTTCCCCTCCCCCCGGTGCCAACATCCCTGTCGATGGCTGTGAATTTAAAGGGAAAGACTTTTTGACTCTTTCTTTGTCCTTCTTTCCTCGGATTTAAAACAAAAAAAGACCTTCCGATATATATGATCGGGAGCATGTCCAGCCTGTTTTTCTTTTTTTTCCCTCATCGGTCCATCTCCGAAACGCGTTGAAGGTCCCTTCATCGCCTACTCCCCCTTTTTTTTTCCTTTTTTTCTTCCCTCGGTTATGCCTTTGAGAAGAATTCCTCTTCTTCCACCCCCCTTTCCCGGCGTAGAAACGGCCGGAAGAAGCCGCATCAAGTGCGTCTCCTCTTTTTCCTCTTCGGTCATGACGTGTGGACAGTCGGCGATCTCGTGCATCACGGGATTTTCCTATCTTTCCTCCGGTGGGGTTAGACCAGGGTAAGGATCAGGTCCTTCGTCACTTTTTTTTTCACTCTTTCTCCCCCCCCCCCACCTTGTCGATTAAGAAAGGGATATTCTGCATCCCCCCCCCTCCTGAGGACCAATCAACGCAAGGCCGGCGCATATCTCTTCCTTTTTCTTTCTTCCCCCAATCGGATCATGTGAGGGAAGAGAAAGCGCGAGGATGCTCTTTCTCCCCCTTTTTTTTTTTTTTCCCCTTCCTCCTGGAACCGACGGGAGCCTTATAAGGAAGAAGAGACGACTCCTCCCCCCCCCCTTCCCCCTCCCCCTTAAGGCAGCATGAAGATGTCGATTCCCAGAGATAGTGATTAGAACAGACGAACAATCCTTACTTCTTTTATTTCTCCTCCTTCCTTTTCCTTTCCCCTGAAGAATAGAAAAATAGCAAAGACCGCTCCCTTTCCCCCCCCCTTCACCCTCTCCTTAAGAATGAAAGAAGTAGATGGGAGGAGGAAAAAATAGGAATGTCGCCCACCTCTTCTTTTCGCCTTTCCCCGGCGTGGAAAATGGTTTTTTTTCCCCTCCTTTGTCGGCAAAGACTTTAAGATGGAGATGGCGCGACCACTTTTTTTTTTCAACGAGGTGAAGAAGATAGGCGGACGGCCATTCCCCTCTCCCCCTTTCTCATCGGCTTGCGAAGAAATCAGTCCTCCTTTTTTTTTTTTTACCCCTCAGACTTCATATTTAGGAAGGAGAAGAGGATTGCTCAAGCGTTAACGTCCTGCCCTCTTTCCTCTCCACTGCGGATTCCGACACGGCCATAGGAAGAAAAGCGGCTTATTCACCTCCTTCCCCTCCCTTCTGCTGTTGATCGCGGCACGATGGAAGGAAGAGATGAATCAAGCTCTCCTTTATTTTTTTTTTCTCCCCCCCATGGCCCCGGCGGGCGGCCTTCCCAGAAAGAGAAGAGGGAAGCAAAATGCGCTTTCCTCTTCTTTTCCCTCCCTTTGGCCCTGTCAAGAAAGAAGAAAGAAAAACAACACCAGGAGTTTTCCTTCCTTTCTTTTTAGGTTCATTGGACATTCCCACGAAAGGAATCTCTATTTCCTTTCCCCCTGTCAACATAGCTCTCTTTCCGCAATTAAGGTAGGTGTTTGTTGAGAAGCGCTTTTTTCTCCCCCCCCTTTTTCCTTCTTTCCTGTCCAAACGCAACGTATGAAGAAAAAGATGAATTTTAACACTCCTATTCTTTCTTTTCCCTTACATGGTCACCTGGAAATCCCTCCCCAGAGAGATAAAGAGAATTGATGAACTCTGCTTCTTTTCCCCGTTGCCCTTTTCCCCCCCCTCCACCACGGGATTTGACTCCAATAGAGATTGATAAGGAAGGGAATCGAAGTCCCTCCTCCTTTTTCCCTTTTTCTCCGAGAACAATTTAGAAGAGATGGAGGAAGAGTGATAAGGGTCTGACCTTATCCCCCTTCGAGATGAGCAATTTGACTTGAGGGGGAGGAGTAAAAGATGAAGCATTTCATTTTTTCCCCTTTTTTCTTTTTTCCCCTGCTGTGGCCGGGGAGTAGGGATATAAGGATTTAGGGAGACAAAGCTCGATTTTCTTCCCCCCCCCCTTTCCCCTCGGGGTGGCGTCGACTCGGATGAAAACGAAGTCGTTTTAAAACTCTTCTGACTTTGTGGTCGCGGCCAGGGATAGCCCTCCCCTCTCTTCGTTGGCGAAGGTCGTTCGAGAAGGGGAAAAGCCGCGTCTTTTCTACCTCTTTTCCCCCTCCCAAGGCAGATTGGGAAGAGAAAAGATGTCTATTTCTTTCCCTTTTTTTGTTCATCGCCTTCGACGGAACGTTGGGGAGGGAGATGGTTCAAGGTCGGCACCTTTCCCTTCAAGGAAACGCGGAGGGGAAGAGCCCTTTCCTTTTCCGTGTCGGAGTTTCGATTAGGAGAAGAGTGGCGCTTCCTTTCGGCCTCTTTGGTCGCGGCCGGAATGAAGCCAGGAGTAATTTGCCTTCTTTTTCCCTCCTTCTTTTTTTTTTCGCCCGTCGTTTCCACTTGAAGTGTTTTTCGTGATTTTGACCTTTCCCCCCTCTCCCCCTCTTTTTCTGTTTGCCTCGCTGGTTTCTCCCCTCCCGCGAAACGGATCAGTATAGAAGGAAGGGGAGTTGAATTTTTTCCCCTTTCCTCCTTTTTTCTTGCCCCAGAAAAAACTAGGCCCCTTTAGGGAGAAAAGGTTGGTGTGTTGATCGAGAACCCCATCCTTTTTTTTCTTTCCTTCCCGATCCGGATTTTTCTGAAGGGGAGAAAAAAAACGATAGACAACAGTGCTCTCCCTCCCCTCCCCGTGATGCACGATCGCAGAATATAACCGACAAATCATGAACCGACGATGCCCCTTCCTATTTCCTTCTTTTTCGACGCCGGACTTCTAATGGGAAGATCTCAGTGCGCGAGCTCCGCCTCTCTTCTCTCTCTTTTCCTTTGCTCGGGCGAACTGGAAAGCAGATGAGATGGAGGAGGGACTTTTCTTCCCCCTATGAGGGGCAAAAAGGAGGAGAGTGAATGCCTATCTCCCCCTCTTTCCCTTTCTCCGATCAGATAGGATAGAGAAACCCATTTTTTTTTTTTTTTTTTTTTCTTGTCTTTTTTGTTTTTAGCAAGATTAAGGATCATGCGCTAAACGCCCCCGCCTCTTTTTCCCTTATTTTTTTTCTTTTCCAGCCCGTCTTTCGTGCTGCACAGTCCCCCCGCAAGAAGGAAAGAATTAATAGGAATCGCACGAGGCGATTCCTTTCTTCTCTCTTCCCCTAGCCGCCAGAACTTTATAGGAAGAAGCGTTTATAAGACTTCAGGATTAGCCGTTACTCTCCTTCTCTCTTTTCTGTCTTTTTTTCCGTTGTTGATCCCGGTATAGAGAAAGAATAGCGAACCTGTTTTTTTCCCCCCTTTCCCTATCTGCGCCTTTCCCGCGGCCGAGGTTCTGAAGAGGAGGAACGAAACTTGCGCGGCCACATCATTCCTCCCTTCCCCTTGCTTTTTTTTCCTCTTTCTCCATGTCTCGGGTCAGTTGCGAAAATGCCGGCTTCAAAAGAGTGATGATAAGGATATACGGATCAGGAAACAGGGCCTTGTCATCTCCCCCTTCTATTTTGCCTTTTTTTTTTTCCCCTCGACTTCGTCACGGTGTCCCCGGGAATAGGAGGTGAGTATTTCTTCTTCCTGTTTTTTTTTTTTTCCTTTTTTCCCTTTTTTCCCCCCTTTTTCCTCCACGCCTTCCGGCGGCCAGCGCCATCGCTCCTCCGTACAAAAAAATTGCATGATGCGCAAACCAGCCCTTCTCTTCCTTTCCCTTTCCTTTCTTCCCCCTTCTTTCGCTGCTTCTGCACCTTGTAGCCACCCTGGCGGTGATAAGTAATTAATTAGAAGCCGGAATGAATATAGCCAGGATCGTTCTTGTTTTCTCCCCCCTTCCCCCCTCTGTCCGGCGTCAGTTATTTGAACCCCTCTAAAAAAGAAAGAAAATAGCGTCCTCCAACTTCTCCCCCCCTCTTTTGCCCCTTCCTCTGTTCGAAAAACCCCCAAAAAGGGGGATAAGACACAAGTCCGACGCTCTTCCCTCTTCCCGATCCCGGCTTGCGGCCCAACTCCCACAATAAAGAGAACAAGGTGCAGCGATGTTCCGACACACTTTCTTTTCTTCTCTTTTTCGTGCATGTGTCGGCAAATGCTACATGGAGATTGATGGTCGATTGGTCCGCCCCTCCCTCTTTTTTCTCTCCGGGAGAGTTCGGAGAAAGGGGGGGAGAAAAATGGTTTGGTTTTCGATCTTTCCTTTTTTTCATCCCCTCCTGAAGTTAGGGCCGTTGAAAGTTTCTGCCCTCCTTTTTTTTTTCCCCCCCTTCCCTGCCGCCTTCCCCTGGGCATATGTAGATCGCGCTGATAAATCTCCCCCCTTCTCCCCTTTTTTTTTCCTGCCTTTTTTTCTTACACCCAGCCCTCTTTGATGTGGCTACAAGGTGACGGGTAAGCACTCCTCGTCACCCTTCTTCCGTTCCTTTTTTTTTTTTCTCCCCGGCCGCGCCCTGTGCGACATCAGGAAAGGCGTTGGCGAACGGGTTTTTTTTTCTTTTTAGTTCCCCTCTGTGGCGCTTTCTCCCCAGAATAGGAAGGGAATAGTCACAAGTTTCCTGCCTCCCCTTTCCTTGTGTCCCTTCTCCTTTTTCCCCCCCTCCCTAACTCAAAGCCTATCTGCCGTAAACGGCCCGCCGACGAAGTCGTGCTTATACGTTCCCCGCGCTCCTCGTTTCTTTTTTTTTTTTTCCTCCCTGGTTCTTATCCGGATCTCTAGAAAGAAAGAGGTGGGGGCCGACAGCGGGTCTCCCTCCCTCCCCCTTCTCTCGGACCTTAATGATGACGCCGATCGAACGGATTAAAGGAAACGGACTGGACGGCATTCTTTTTTTTACCCCCCCCCCTCCCTTCTCTTTTAACAGGCCTCCTCTGAAGTGATTGGATTGAGAGAAGGAGAAGACGCACCGGCGGACTCCCCTTTTTTTTTTTTTTCCCCCCCGTCACCATCAACGGAATGGCTGCCTAACAGAGGAAAAAAAGAGAGAAGGGAGAGTTTTTCATGTTCCCCTTCTTCCCCCTATCGAGCAGGGTATGGCGTTGGGAAAAGCAGAAGATAAAGAAGGCCGCCTCGGCCCTCTTTCCCCCCTTTTCTTGCGCTTCATCGGGAAGAAAGAAAAGAGGGCTATCATCCGGCCCATCCTTCTTTTTTTTCTTTTTCCCGGCACGCTTTTTAAACCTCCGGGGAATGGTTGAGTGAGAGCAGGAGACGGAAGTCGGCTTTTCCACCTTTTTCCCCCTTCTTCTGCGCCTGTCCATGACGGTTTGTTCCCTTTAAAGAAAAAGACAATGGTCCCCTTCATCGTTTCCCTTCCTATTTCTTCCCCCTTTCTCCCTTGTATAATCGCTGGCCCCTGTTAGAAGAGCAAGGTAGGAGAGAGGTATGCCTGTTGCTCCCTTTTTTTTTTCCCTAAGATCGTCCCATTCCGCGATTCGGAGAAAGGGCGAGACATCCTTTATCCTCTTTTTCTTGCCTTTTTGTGAAGTCGGCTCCCGGGAAGAAAAGGGGAGTGGAAGCATCCTCGAGCAACATCGATCCTGTTTTTCTTCTTTTTTCTTCTTATCGGTCTCGGCTCTATGACAGTAGAAGTAACGGGTGGTGCTAGACTCAACCCCACCCCCCCTTCCCTTCCTTCCCCTTCTTTTTCCCCTGCTCGTGCTTCTCAGAAAAAGAAAAGGACGGCGGAAGATGATCCCTTTTTCCTTTTTTTTCCTTGCTCTCTTCTTCCGTGTCGCCCCCGCGAGATGCGCTGTGTCTCTTTTCGGTAAAATAAAGAAAAATAGTTACGATTGGTAAACTACGTTCCTCCCCTCCCTCCGCTGCTACGCCTGAAGAACCCTCCACAAAGGAAAAGGATAAGTCCTCATGTTCATCTAGCCAATTCTCCCCTTACCCCCTCTCTCGTGATCGAAACGATATAAAGAAGGATGAGGGGGCAGCATTACCGGCTCTTCCCTTTCGTTTCCTTCCCCCCTGGCACATGCAAAACCCCGTCTCTCCGATGACGAACGCAGACTTTCAGCCTGACAGCATCTCCCCCCCCCCTTATTCTTTTTTCCTCCTCTCTTCCGGCTGCAAATGGGTGCCTACTGAAAAAAGAAAGATAAGGTTAGGAAAAGCCGAATATGAGCACTGTCCCCTTCCCTCTTTTTCCCTCTTGCGGTTTTTTTTCAACGATATAGTGGGGAAGAAGATAGTAGAAAGCCGGGCCCTCCCCCTCTCTTCCCCCCTTCCCTTGTGCGATCGAAATCATCCTCGAAAGAAAGAAAGGAAAACAGCCCGGGTAACCCTCTACCTTTTCCCCTCCCTTTTTTTTTCCTTCTCCCCCCCCACCCCTGGTTCCACTTTGTTGAGAATATAGAGTGGGTAAAGCAACGGCGTATCCTACCCCCTCCCCCCTTTTTTTTTTTTCTTCTCCTCTTTCCTACCCTTCGACTGGTGATAGGCTGAGGAATTTCGATGGACCGGCAGGATCAGGGCTCTCCTTTCCCCTTTCCCCCCCCTTTTTTCTTTTCCCTCCCCCCTTCCCTCTTTCCTCTGGCCCTCCGCGGGAAGCCTGAGGAAAGTTGAATGTCACGGTTGCCCTGTTTCACCCCTTTTTTTTTTTTCCTCAATCAGCTTGTTTTCGTCCCTTATCTGGGATTCAGGAAAAAGCCCACAGGCCTGATCTCTGCCCTCTTTTTACCCCCTCTTTCTTTTTTTTTTTTTTCTCTCTTTTCGCCCTTTCGCCCTCCTCGTTTCGATCAGGCGGGCTTGTCGACACCGTCACAAACGACCCCGAACGAAGCAAGCATTCCTTCTTTTCCCCCTTTTATTTCCCTTTTTCCCCCCCATTCCCCTCCTTCCTCTGTCCCCTTTCGTCCCTTTTCCGGGGAGGAAGCCAGAGGGGGCCATGGCAAAACCAAGAATTTGCATGCATCTCCTTTCTTATTTCTTTTTCTTTTTTCCTCTCTCAGAAAAATTGCCGCAGCGTGGCGGCCGATTGAGCTCCTTTTTTTCTTTTTCTTTTCTGCCCCCCATCTATATTTGCTCCCGATAAGGGGTGGTGGGAGACGTCCGGATGATCATTTCCCCCTCCCCTCCCTTCCCTTTTTTTTTTTTTTCTTTCCCTTCTTTCTTCGTCTCACAGCCGGATTCCAGTGGACGAAGAGAGAGGAATTGCCGGCGCGCGATCGTCTTCCCTCGTCCTTTTCTCTCTTCTTTGTCTTCCATCATATTAGGATGTGCAAGAACAAGTAGCGTGCGTTGCGACTTCTTCCTCCTCCTTGGTCCGACTTCCCCTGGGTGAAGAACAAGTGGTCGATGCTGTCCGTGACTTCCACTACCTTCATTTCTTTTTTCCTATTTTTTCCTTTCTTCCCTTCTCTTTTTGTCGATGCGAGACAGTATAGATACAAGACGGGGTGTCTCTTTTTCCCCCTCTTTTCTTTCCTCCTTCTTCCTGCCCTTTTTTTCCTTTTTTCTTCAGGAGTAGAGAGCGGAGGATTCAAGCCCTTTCTTTCCTTTTCTTTTTTTTTTTTCCCCTTTGTCCCTCCCCCCTTTTATCGTAGCAGTTTATCACGATAATGATCCGATTTGTGGGGAGGCCTCCTTTTTTCCCTTTTCCCCCGGTTTCTTTTTCGAAAAGGAAAGGAGAGGAGGAGGAGCGGGTGCTTCCCTCCCCCCTTCTTTTCCCTTTTTTTTTTTTTTTTTTTTGATCTCTTCAACCCGTGAATGTTCGACGTCACGGAGG
>Ga0179593_1408500_pt1 | contig 11251 bp, 16 predicted proteins | sample CZODoug2_1_08_16_FD_185931 | JGI IMG/M metagenome (GOLD analysis project Ga0179593, IMG submission 185931) | Vadose zone soil fungal communities from Angelo Coast Range Reserve, California, USA - CZODoug2_1_08_16fungal (PacBio error correction) | ecosystem: Environmental > Terrestrial > Soil >... | reverse complement strand
TATAATAAAGCCGGCGTTTAACGCTTTAAGTCCCCCCCACTCTTTTCGCCAAGACTCCTTTGCTTTTCCCACTTCCCCTTCGGGTCGGCAGCCGCCTATAGTTGCCCCAAAACTGCCCCCTCATCCTCCCCCTCCCCTGGTCGCGTCTTTTCTCCCCTATCCTCCTTTACCGTTTTTCTCGAGTTTTTTTCCTCAACAATTCAACTCATTTCCCGGTATAACATGTTTTACCGTCCTTCTTACATTTGACAAACCCAATACCCGCCCTCCGCACTTTAAATTTCTGAGCATGCGGGGCAGAAAGACTAGCCTTTACCTTACTGGGGCTTCTGGACCTGCTTAGACCCTTCCCCCTGTCCACAAACTTTTCAGACCTTCCCCACTGCAACCCCCCTCCTTTTTGTGCGTTTTCCCTTCCTGCCCCCTTCCCGTGCTTCATCTTAGTAACCTTTATCCCCCCTTTCTTCCTTTTTCCCGACTTCGAATTTCCCTCCCCTGAACCTTTTCCCTTTTTAAGGAGTCTCCTCCCAACCCTTTTTTTTCTCGCTCACCCCTCATACGCCGGTTTCTCTGATTCAATTCTCCCTCCCCTCCCCGCTTTTCCAAACTTAGTGAAGAACCGATCACCCACCAGACCACCGTTTGCCCCCCCTTTACACCCCCGTTGGTCCTACTTTTTCCACGTGCCTTCCTGTCACCCGATTTTTCCCCCCCCCTTTTCCCCCCCAACAGAGTCACAATTGCTTTTTGATCCCTTCAAGACTCGTCAGCCCTCTTTCCTTTCTTTTTACGATGACTTTGGAGTCTTTCGGCTCCTTCATACTGTCTCTATTTTTTTTTTTTTTTTTTTTTTTTTATCCCCCCCCCAAAAACATCTTCCTTTCACCCGGGGGAGGGGAGACTGGTTCAAAGAAGCCTTTCCTTTTTTTTTCTCGTTTTTCACGCCTTTCCGTCACATGGCCCACTTCCCGCTCATCAATCTCCTGATTCCTTTCCTCCAGCTCCTGAATTTTTCCCCCCTTAAAGAATCGTGATAGTTTTTTGCTCTCTGGTTGGCGTCCCTCGTTCCCGTATCGACTAAATTCTCCGCGCTCTCCTTGAAACCACACTCGCTCGCTCTCCCTTCCCAACAAACTGTCTGAAGTCTTCTCAGAGCTGATTCCACCAGGATAGTTAGGGGAAACCCCCCCCCCCCCCCCCCCCGATACAGGGTTTGCTTGTTCGTGTACCCCTTGTCCCGATTTTCTTCCCTAAGTTTTCTTTCCTGCGCACCTTAGCTCATTCTTTCACGGAAATTGTTGCACCAAAAGTTGAATCTTCTGGTTTTTTGCTACATTTAAAAGAAGATATTCCACCCTGTGCTACGTTGTTTCACCTGCCGGCATTTTTTCTCTTTCCCTAGTCGGAAGTGGACTCGGAAAGCCTTTTTCGCCTTGGCCTTCTTCACCCCCAATCCTAAACCGACCTTTCCCTTTGGAACACCCTCTCCGCTCCCCCCTTGTTTTTCCTCTGCTTAAGAATTACCATTAGGCTCAAAAAAACCTTCCCCTTCCCTTTTTTTCTTGTTTCCTATTTTACCGTTCGGTCTGTTTTCCTCTTTTCCAACCTTTTCCTCCGTCCCCCGCCTCCTGATTTTGTTAATTAAATTCCCAACTACGTTTGCTCTGATGTCAATTGTCCCCAATCTTCTGTGACATCGGCCATGAGTATGATCTTTGCCGTGCTTTTTTTTCTTGTCTTTTTTCCCCCTCCCCCCACCCCTCCGTCGAATAGATTAAGATTGATTGGCTCATTTTTTTTTACTCCCCCTTACCTCATCGTGGCGGTCATTGTTTCCCTCACCCCCTTTTTTCTCACCCACCCCTTTTAACATCTTTTTTTTTCGGACTGTCCCATTACCAGCACACAGCACGCTGCCCGCACCGACTCCCTTTTGATGTACAAACCCCCCACCTTCCCCTCAACCCCCGACTCATCCACTGATCATTTGTTGTCCTCGATCTTTTCAGTTTTTACGAACTTCCGACGATTTTGATACAGTCTTTCTTTTTTTCTTCCAGTTTTTTCACCTGCCGGTTCGTAGGACCCTGCGTCCTTCTTGTCCCGTCAACCCTTAATAGAAGTTTCCGATGTTGTGTCAAACCTGAAGTTTTTTTTCCCAGCCCTTTCGACCTTTTCCCCTTCTTCCCCCCGGCTTTTTCTCTGTCACTATTTGTCTTCACCTTTCATAATTTTTCGTTTCCCACTTCACCCTTTTTGTTTCGGAGCTTTTGGGATTGATCAGTGGTCCTTCCCATCCCAATTCCCTCCCCCCGTTCCATTTTCCGCCCCTCCCTTCAGCCCCTCCCACATGGGCCCCTTCGTGCCTTTTCTTTATTTCTTCGCCCATCAAAACCAATGCCCACCACAAAACCACCCACGGTACCCTTCATTTTTCAGCCACTTTTCAACACGGCCAATGGCCCCCCTTCTTTCCCCCCCCCCCCCCAAAAACTGTTTGTTTTTTTTGGTTTGGAATTCCACATCGACCTTTGGTCCCCCCCCCTTCCCCCAACGCTGCCGTCAGACAAACTTTTGCCCCTCTTTCCCGTCCCCCCCCCTTTTTCCAACACCTTCAAAACCCCCCCCCCACCCTTCTAATTTGTAGTTTTTGTACTGAAAACAACAAAATATTTTTCCCTCTCACACCACCGCCACTTTCTCCCTACTTTCTTAACCCTTACACCCCCAGAACCCTTTTTTAATTTGCGGTAACGTTTTCCTTTTGTTTTTACACAACCCCTATGTGCAACATATTCCCCGGATGCTGACCGTCAACTCTTCTTTACCAGCTCTATTTCCCTTTTCCCCTGGCCCCCATTTTAACGTGGCCCCCCCCAAACTCTTCTCATACTAATCTGTTCCTAGATGAGATGATAAATTAAAGGCAAGTGTTACGCTCTCCGTTTTCCGTTGGCGCCAGAAAGGCCGCCCCTTCCCTCCCCCTGTGTTTTTTCTGTCCCTCTCTTATTTTTTGCCTGAGTAAAGCCAATTTTGTTAGGATGGGGTTTTTTTCTACCCCCATCCAGGCCCGGGTCGTGCGGCTTTGTCTCTTCGCTGCGACCTTCCATACCATTTTCACACTGTCTTTATCACACCCCTTTTTTCAAATTAAGGTGTGTTTTGTTTCTTCCTCCCTTTTACCTTCGTTCTCATCTGTGCCCTGCTTTTTTTCCTTTTTCTTTCCCGTCGGGCAATTCTCCCTGATCGATTGTGACCCAGGAACCCGTTTCGTTTTTCCTAACGGCCTTTCTGATTAAACTCCATTATTGATCTTTCCCATTCCCCGCCCCCTTCTATCGCCGCGGTCTTTTTCGTGTCCCACTTAAAACAGCTTCGTCCAACTTTTTTCTAGAAAATTTTTCTATCCAGGTCGAAATCCGGGACTTGTGCCACTTTTTCTTCCAAACCCCCCTTACCTCCGAGAAATACACTAGCTGAGCCAATCTGTCCCCCTTTTTTTTCTGTCTCAACCTGCTGGAGAAGAGTTCCCTTTACTTCCCAGTGGTTTAGATCACCCTTTCCTTTTTATTCACTCCCACGTTTGCGGATCTTTTGAAAAGACCTTTCCTCTGTTTTGACTCTTCTTCTCCCCCCCCCCTTTTCTCGATTCCCTGAGAAGTTTTTTTATGGAAATTTAAGTTCTCAAACTTTTTTCTTTCCCTCACAATTGACAGTGATCGGCCCTGTGCCTTTTTTCTCCCCCCCAAGCCCAGCCCCCCCCTTTTGGTTTTTTTTTATGCACCCCTTGTACATTTTGGTGACTCTCTCTTTGAAAGGGATTCCTTCGTTTCTTGCCCGCAGGTTGGGCGCGGGTTTCCCTCTTCCTTGCTCTCCTTTCCTTCCTCGTTTATCCCCTCCCCAAATCTATTATTTTAATTCCCCTTTTTAAGTTGTTTTTTTTGAAGAGTTCTCTTTTCTCCCTTTTGTCCTTTTTTCCCCCTTCAAGTTCCGGTCCGTGACAGCGCCCCCCCCTTCCTCCACCCCCCTCTTTTCCTTTTCTCCTCCTTTCCCCCTTTTTCGGTCCCCTTTTTTTCTTCCCCACCTTTTTGTTGGTCCTTTGTAGAGCACTTTTTTTGTCGAACTTCTGGTCATCCGTCAACACCATGCCCCTCCTCGACGTTGCCCGATTTCCTGAACGAATCTTTTTTTGCCTTTTTTTTTCTCTCTTCAACACTTTTCATCCGCTCTTCCCCCCTCATTAACCTTTGTTTTCCTGTCGCGTTGTTCCCTCAATATTTTTGGACGCGACCTTGATTGGTCTTCGTTTCTTTTTTTGCGGACCCCCCTTTTCTTCCTCTCATTCAGCTGTCTTTTCTTTCCACTTTTTTTCTCTCTTTTCTTTTTTTTTGAATGACCTTTTTTTGATTTAGGAATTCTATTTACAACCCCTTTGTCTTTCCACGTTAAAGACTTTGTAAGCCTGTTGAGTTCTTCTTCTCCCTTTATTTGCGCTTTCCTCAATGTTCTTTTCTCCCGCTGCTTCTTGTTTTGCCCCCCGCAAGTTGTAAGGAGACTCCAGATAGGTGTTTTTCAATACGGCTGCGGACCCCATTCCGTCCCAAGTGTTCCGATAACAGGGGTTTTCCGATGACCCCCCCCCTTTTCAGTTCCCCCCAAAACGAATTTGAATTTTTTGACCCTCATTTTTTGACAATTGTTAGGAGATTCATTCATGGATCCCAATAACGATTTTTCTTGCCGATCTCAAACAATCCCATTAAAAGTCCATTGGTCGTTCAGCCGGCCGACCCTTTTGAGTCCTCTTCTTCCTTTTTGCTGGCCCGTCGCGGTTAGGGGGTGCGTTAGGTTTTTTTCCACGACCCCCGGGGTTTAGTTAGGAGTGGTTCGGGAACAATGGTCTTTTTTTCGTCCTGACCGCAGCATTGGAAGAACTTGAGTCCTTTTGTGAACATGTTGAGCCCTGAAGCACATGTACCCTCAGATTTACAAGTTCCCTGGTTTTGATTTTCCCTTTCAAAAGAAGGCTTTTTATTTTGACTAAGTTTGTTCCCTGGGCGCATTAAAAATGGGTGGTGTTCCCCTTTTGGCTTCTGTTCAAATTGAACTTGAGATGAGTTTCATGTTTCCGTTCAAGGGGGGGGAAAGATTGAAACCAACGCCAAAAGATCGGTTTTTTTGTCGGTTTTTTTTTTTTTTTTTTTTTTTTTTTTTTTTTTTTTTTTTTTTTTTAGTGGGTAGTTTTTGGTCCCCCCTTGGTATTTTTTTTCGGAGCTGGCAAAGAAACGTTTTATGCCTGCGTTTGCCGTTGTCCCCCGTCTGCCCCTTTGCCTTACATTTATGGCGCTTGCTTTTTTCTTCCCCCCTTTTTTCTTTTTGTTTGGGGTGGCATCTGGATGGCCATTTGGCCGTGTTTGAAGTTTCGTCTTTTTTGCATTTGTATCATTGGAGTTTTTTTCCCCTTTTTTCTGTCTGCCCCCCCCCCCCCTTGACGTCTTCCCCTAGGTGCCTTTGTCGTTCGTGTTCGGTTCCGGTCTTCTTTCTTTGCCCCCCCCCTGACGGGATTCACCTGCCAATTTCCTAGTCCGTGTGGAAAAAATGATGAAGTGGTCATCTCCATCGCGGAAAGTAGATTTGAGGCCTTTGCAGTCGTACCCACAAGAGGGGCTGATGTTTTTCCCTTTTTTCCACATCTGCTGCTCTTTTTTTATTTTGGTAAAGTTTCCCCCACCAAGGAGAGAAGTTGCGCCCCAGATCGCCTTTGCCCTTGTCTTACCACTATCGTTTTGGCATTTAGTATTATTCAACCGGACGTCATCGCATACGCCTTAACTCCTTTCCCTAACACTGTTCTGAGACTGTTGTTAAGACCCGCTTTTTCCACTTCCTCCCCCCCCTGTCTTCTCACGTTGCTCCACGGGTTTCCTTCGCTTTTGACGTTTGTTCTTCGCGACGTTCCACTTGTCCGCCCAGATGATTTGATTTGTCCGGTTGAATTTTGTCGAAGAAATCTTTTTCCCTTTTCTTTTCTTATGAGTTTTATTTGTGCCCCATCCCAAGCATAAAGCGGACCGTTCAGAACTAGTTTTTTTTCAGTACGTCCTCTTCGTGTATGATTCCCCTCCCTTTTTTTGTAGTCACCCGGACTCTCGCGTCTGGATCCTTTGCCATCCTCCTCGACGGAGACCCTTTCACTCGAGTCCCCAGAAATAAGATCTTCTTTCTTCCAATTACTTTGACAGGACACCGTCTTTTTGTTTCCTGCCCCCTCCTCTCAGACCCTTATTTCCCGGCTGATTAGATGCATTTGGAGGGGATGTTTAGCACTTCGCGAGTTGCGTTTTTTCCCCCTTGTCTTTTTTTTTTTCCCCTTACCGTCACCAGATGGTTGCCCCTCCCCCCACGAGAGTTGCCACACGTTTCGGTGAGGGACTTGCCACGTAAGAGGGTGCATGGTTTCCTTTTCTGGTAATACAGACGCAGCCTTTCCTTGCCTTTCATAACCGAATTTTATATCGCGGTTCTCCTTTTATACCCCTTTTTTCGCGACATCTTTCCTTCCGTCAACGAACCCATCTGTCTTCGTTTTTCTTGGTTGTTCTCCTTTCTAGGTTGTTACCAGCTGGGCCTCATGACTGACGTTTTTTTTTAGTCGCGTTGTATAGTTTTTTCGTCCTCCCCGCGAGGAATTGATCGACTAATCCCCATTGAGACAAATCCGTTTTTCAGAGACCTAGTGCATCTCGTATTCGTTTTCTTCCCCACCCCCGTGGCGGTGTCTTTTGCCCCAGTCGCCTTCATCCCGTTTGGTTTTGCGTTTAGTTTCCCCCTCGATGCCCGACTTTTCAGCTCGATTTCATGTACCCATTTTTTTCATTGAAATCTTTTTTTACCCCACCTGCAACTCCGGGCCTGACCATTTCCAGTAAGCCAATGTTTCAGTGAAGCGAAATTCTGAAGCTTTCCCTTGCAAGTTCTTTCGACACACTCAATTTTTCCTCTTTTTGGTTCGATGCTTTTTTGAAATTCCCTTTCTTGCCCCTTTCCCCCCCCCCCACTTGTTGTTTACCGCCAAAGTCCTGGGTTGATCGCTTCTTACCATAATGTTGGCCGCGATCTTTTTTGATTCTCTGACCTGATATCACCCCTGCGTTATGTTCTTAGCGGAGAGTCTTTGCTTCCCCTTTCTCTTACGTCATTTACTACACTTCCCTCTTCCCCCCTCTTTGCCGTGGGCAATTGTCTATTATTTTAAGGGTGCGTTTTTTTTTTTTTTCCCCTGTACACACACGGCGTTTTTTGTTTGACGGTAATGCGAGATCCCTCATCCCCCCCCTTTCTGAGTTGCGGTCCTCTGGGATCGGATTTCGGCTTCTTTGAGTTGCGGCTTTATAGCTGCGTGAGGTACATGTTTTTTTTCCTCTTTTTCACTATTATTTTTTCCCCCTGTTTAGAAAACATTTTCCTTTTTCCTGCAGCTTCTCCACTATTCAAGGTTAGTGATTGTCCCTGTTCCTCTGTTAGGTTTTTTTTTTTTTTTGTCCGTCCTGTCCAGTTTTTTCAATCACATTAGATTGTGTTGGGTCTTCCTTCCTTTTCTTCCGTTCCTTTGAGTGCGTGTTTTCTCTTTTATATATCTTTTACAATACCCCAGTTGTTGTTGATGGGATCATCTTCCTTCTCACTCCTTTTCGTCTCGTAGGCTCTTTTTTTTTTCCCCCTCCCACTTTTCAGTCAGGTATGGTGACCACCCCTTACTTCTCCCTGCAGACGTTTCCCTGAAAAACATCAACTCCCCCTTCACCTCCCTCCTTACTCCCCTCCCCTTTTCTCCCCCTCTCCTCATCAAGTGGACTTCTTTTTAGAAAACCTGAAACCCCTTTTCTTCCCCTCCCCCACACGTCCCGTATTCCCCCTCCTTCCCTCAAGTATGACCGGACTGCGGACTCCCCTTCCCCCTCAGGCATGAAGCTTCGTTTTTCCCTTCCATCTGTTTCCACTCACCGGCCCACCACAACCCTCCTTTTTTTTTTTTCCCTCCGGCACTTGACTTTGCTTTATCGTCATGCGCCACTGGTCTTCCCCCAGTAACTCACTTTCTCTTGAGTCCTTCAAATCGCCGTGCCGCACACGTTCTCCCCTCTACGGCCCCCCTTCCAGGCAGGCTTTGTTTTTGGATATCTCATGACCACCCCTCGAACACCCTCTTTCTTCACTTCGTTTTCTTTTCAGCTTCACCCCCACGGCCCCCTTTTCCCTTGCACTTTTGGTGGTAAACTGGACTAAAGTTTTTTCCAATTCCGGCCTCCCCCAGTCTCCAATCCCCTTTCGAGTAAACAAATTTTCTCGAGGACGCCTTTCCTCCGTCCCCCGGCCGTAGGGATAGTTTTACTGTTGTGAGGACGCCAATAAAAGTCAGCTCGGTCCTTGACCTTCTTTGTTCTTATTGTACCCCCACCCAAACCCTTCCCTTTTTTGATCTTCAGGTTGCAGGATGGTTAGTCCCTTCATAATTCCGATTCTTCCCTCGTTTTTCCCGAGAGTGTCTCCCCCCCCAGTGTCTACTGCAATTATGCTCCTTTCCCTTTTTGACTCCCATTTTTTTCAAACTTTCACCACGCCTTTCTCCTTCTCCTTGCCTGCTTCAGTGGCTAAATGAGCGTCATGGAAAATTTCTGCGCCAGTCCGCTGAACCCACACAAAGCCTTATAGGCGAAACACCCAAATCTCAGTTTTGATTTTTCCTTTTTTTTTTGATTACACCCTCTCTTTTAGCACCCTACCCCAAACGATTCAGCTTTTCTTGTCCGTCTTTTTCTTTTCGCCGCACTAAGTTTGTTCAGTTCTCACAGGTGCCCCTCTTCTTGCCATTTTCCCAAAGGACATAAGATGTTGTTTCCTATTTCCCCCCTCGATTCATCATGCCACAACGCTTCCGTTGGTGAGAACATTCAAGACTGGTTTACCCCATATCTGATTGGTTTTCTGTCCAGCACCTCTCATGGCATTTCAAACCAACTCACTTTTTCGCACAACTCCACGTTACAACCCAGTCCGCCTCCCCTCCCTCTCCGTGCTCCAGCCCTTTTCCCTTCCCTTCGTCTCCCCAACACCATCTGCCCATCCTTTTTTTTTCTTTCTTCCTTCACGATATTTCGTGTTTCTAGGCTGCCTGTTCCGTTTTTCGATCCCTTGACCATAAATCCTTTTCTCTACGAAAAATATTATGGAACATACCTCCCCCTGAATTCCTCCCTCTTCTCTTTCCTGTTTCTCTTTTTTCCCTTTATTTTTGGCAAACAACCCCCCCTGTGCCCAGGGCCTGTATTCCTTGTCCCAGGCTGATTTTAACTTCCCTCCGGATGCCCTTGAGATTCCTTCGTGTCAACCTTTTAGTCGTTCCCCCCCGTCCTCGTCCCAATCCCCGTCCGTCCCACAGATTAGGAAATTCCTTTAGCTATCTGTCTTGCTACCCCCAATTTTCTGTTTTATCACCTCCCTTTTCGTTAATTTTAGGTTGTTCCTTTCCTCCTCACCTCGGCTCAAAACTTTTACGGAGTATTCGCAGATAGTTTGGAAACCTCCCTCCCCCCCTCCCGACTTTCCCCTTTTTTTTTTTTTTACTGCACTTTCTATTGTGTCCCAATACACGAGCCCTTTTTTTCTCCCCTTCTCTCCCTTCAAATTTTAGACTATTCAGATTTGAGTTTGTAAGTTTTTTTCCTCTTTCATTTCCCTAACGGTTTTATTGATTTCATTTTTCTCCCTTTATGTGAGAATTTTCCTCCCTTCCACTTTTTTCCCGAACATGTGAAGACCCCCCGGGCTCGGTCTTTATTTTGTGGCCGACATCAAATTTTCCACCCCCCCCCCCCTGTCTACCTGTTCAAACTGCTACTTTCGGTGCCACCACCCTGACCTCCCCCATTGCCAAACCTTTTCCATTCCCACACTTACCTCTTGCTCTTTTTTTTTTCAACGGCTTAGGCAGAAACCCACAGTGAAGTTGTAAACGCCATCTTTCCCTGTCAAAGGTTTTTCCCTTTTTCCCTACCTATTGTGTTCTCTTTCCCCCACCCAACCCTCCTGCGCACCCTCCACCCCATGCATTGTTGAATGTAGCAAGAAACCGTTTGAACCCGCAACTGGTTTTTGAAAGGGCGGCCCCCTCTCACCCCAAAACTTACTCAAATATTTTTCTCTGGCTTCAATTTCCTGCAGTACGGTCCTAGGTACCTTTTCTTCTCTACAAAATTCTATCGTGGCGGTGTCCTCTCATTTTTGGTCCCCTAGGACCTGGATCCCCCCGCTTTTCCCTCCGGTCCCCCGGACAACTAGAGTTCTGAGACACCCCAGACCCTTTGCGAGTAAGAAAATGAGAACTTTGAGTCCCTCGGTAGACTGCGCTACCCCAGCAACCACTTGTCTGGGCTCCTTTTCCGTTTACCCCTTCTTCCCTTCTCGTGTCCTTTTATTTTCTTTTTGCCGCCGTTTTGACTCCTCTCCAACTTTACAATGCATTTCTTTGGAAATTATTTTTTGTAGACGGAGCTACCGTCCTATCGCTCCCTTTTTTCCCTGTCGATTCAGGGGCCAATTCCGTGCCCTCTTTCTCTTTCCCCACGACAACGTCTTCCTTGCCCCCTAAAGACAGACATATGAAGGAGAACAAAAAGTTCCTCTGCTTCTCTCGCTCGTTGCTTTTCTACAACAACTTGATCCACCCCTCCTTTCCCCCCAAGGTGTGTATTCCTGTATTGACGAATACGGTTTTGCAAACCCGCACCGTGCCACCCCCTACCCTCCTTCTCTTTTGTTTTTCCCAATCCCCTTCGCTTCTTTCCCTGCCTTTTTCCCCAGTCTCACCCCGTCCTCCTTCAATAGGAAGTCAGGTGGTTGAGATTCAGTCCCACAGTTCCTTTTTGCCCGTTTAGACCCCCCCTGTGATCCCCTTTTTGGGTCACCTACTTTGTTACGCGCCGTCCTCCACACTTTTCCTACTACCTGAGAATGTTTCCTTTGCATCTTTTTTCCCCCCGTCTTTTTTGCTTCTGACGGCGGCTTCCTTTTCTTTTTTTTTTTCTTCACTTTTCCCAACCTTCGCCACTTTTTTTTTCTTCGCCCCTGGATTGGGTGAAGGAGCGAATTGATCTTTTTTCTCTTTTCGTCATGTTCGGTTTCCCCTTTCTCTTTTCCCTTTTGATTTCGCCCCGTTTTTTTCCTTCCCCCCCCGTTTCAACTTTCTCACAAT
>Ga0179593_1311940_pt1 | contig 11251 bp, 15 predicted proteins | sample CZODoug2_1_08_16_FD_185931 | JGI IMG/M metagenome (GOLD analysis project Ga0179593, IMG submission 185931) | Vadose zone soil fungal communities from Angelo Coast Range Reserve, California, USA - CZODoug2_1_08_16fungal (PacBio error correction) | ecosystem: Environmental > Terrestrial > Soil >... | reverse complement strand
TCATGGCTGAGCTGTCCAGGAAAAAACTTTATGGCCGTTCACTCCCAACACTTACGCTTTTTTTTTTTGGTTTCGGCCTTTTCTCCCGCCATCTGATCCCCCCCCCTCCGTTTAGTTTCAACGCATTATAAGTGTTCTTCTTGTTTTAAATTCTTTAACCTGCTATTTTCGAAGCTTGTCCTTTTCTTGTCAGGTTGCTTCAGTGCCGATTTTGATTTTCTACCCCTTCCCACTGGGGTTCGGCACTGCCAGCATGGCTTTAAGTATTAGCTTGGTCTCCTCGTTTTGACCCGGTTTTCCGGAAGGCCCATCCCTCAGACACTCCTTTCCCGTCCTGTGGTCCCATACCCGATTCTGCGTTTTCCCCCTCTTTTTGAATTTGCTCAATTTAAATCCCCCAGAGAGGAATTTCAAGCGTTCCAATCCCCGTCCCGGTCGAAATGGCCACCCCTCTTTTTTTCCCCCCGATTCCCGGACTGTCCCCTTTTCTCTTCCCTCTTTGCTTTACATTGCGCCACTGCGCGTAGATCTGAAACTTTTACATTCGCGCCGATCTTGTCTTCTCCTTTTTTAGTCAGGTTATTCTTTTTTTTGCTTTGCGCCTACGAGCTTCCTTTTTCCCCCGACTCTTTCCGTCGATCATTTGAGCGACCGAATTAGCTTTGCGCCCCGCAGATTTTCCCCTTTCGGCGATCATTCCGACAGCGCCTCTCCTTGGCCTGACGCGTTCCGATTGGGCTTTTTTTCAAAGCCTCGCACGCAATTGCCACCGTATAGGACTTGTCTGGTAAGGGCGAGATGTTTTTTGTTTTGCTTTCCAACCTTGTACCCTTGATTTTTCCGGATCTTCCGCTGGTTCCCCAACTTGTGGTCCACCCTCGGCGCGGCCCGGTCTTTGTTCCTGTATCCGTTGCGTCGAGGCCGTTTCCTCTTTTTTCTTTCCGTTTACGATTTTCACTTTTCTTCTCTATTACCGAAGCTTTAATTTTTCCGAAGCTCAATACTTAGCAATGACCTCCAGATTTCACAGCCACCCCTTAACTCAACTATCCCTTCTTACCCGCCCTCATACCCCTCCCTCTCCCCTCCCCCGCCCCCCGGTGACCCCACCAGTGAGGCTCCCTCTATGCATGCACTCCCCCCCCCCCCACCCCCCCCCCCGACGCCCTCACCAAACGCCCCACTAAAAACCTCAACACCGTTCCAAACCCAACATGCCTCCCCCCCCCCCCCCCCCCCCCCCCCCCCACCCCGCCACCACACGCCCCTCCCCCCCCCCCCCCCCCAACCAACACCATCTCTCGCTCCTCTTCCCTACAGGACCGTTGTCCGTCCCTTATCGTCTTCCGTGGAATTGTGGAGTTCCCCTTTTTTTTTTTTTTCTGTGTGACAACTTTCCTTCGGCTTTGAGGCACGCTCTCCTCGATACCCCCCCGCAATTTTCTGAAGATTGAGCTCGGCTACGTCGTTTTTTGTTTGTTCGCTGTCTCAGCCATCTTTCCATTCTTGTTCCCTTCTCGGTCATAGCCTTCAAAAGTACTGAAAGGCATGTCACGGGCCTCGTCGGGACTTTTTGACCGTCACCGGCTTTTGCCTTTCCTGATCTCCGGTTCCCCTTTCCGCCACTTAGTTTTTGAGTTCTTTCCCGTTCCCTTGATCGGAAGATTTTTCAATTCCCCTTTTATCATTGCCGACTGGTCTTTTTTCAGTTTTCCCCCCGTTAGGTTCTGGATTGATTCTTTTTTTCATCAGTTTTTTTCTTGACCCCCCTCGGCTTTTTCGGGTCCTCCAACCTCGAAAAGCCCTTCCAGCTCACTCCCTTACCCTGGTCCCCCCCACGAGTGGCGTCTCTTCCCCCCTTTGCCAACCTTTCTCCCTTTTATTAGTGAATCATGCCTAAACTTACCTGCGAGCCTCCGCCGAGAGTATCCGCAAGCTTTCGCGGTCCTTTTTCCCGTGCAGGGGGGCGCTTCCGCGGTTTCCTTTCTTCCTTTTTCCTTCTTTTTCCCTTTTTGTTGACCGCATACCCGGTAACCATGGACGACCTTAGATAAAGCTTGCCCTGCTGTTTCCCTCGTGCGGTTCTTTTTGTGTCTTCCTCTTCAGCCCGAGGAAGGGGGTTGCGCTTTGCCCATAACGTCTCCCTCTTAAGATATCGCTTGAAGATAATGTTCTGATATCTGGAATTCCATTAATATCATCCTCCCTCCTTCTTTTTTCCGCCTCGTTGCACCGGTTTCTCTGGCGGTCCCCCCCACCCTTTATGCAGAATTTTTTAGAATATCCCGCGGGTTTCGCGCATCCCCTTTCCCCCCCAGCTTTCTTAGGCCCCCAATCGTATGCATCAAGTTTACCCCCAGTGGTTTTTTACCACACTCAACTCTTATATATTTCTTGTATACCCGTTGGTTTTTTTCTTTCATACAACTTTTTTTTCACCCTTTCATAACTTTTTGCGTTTCCCGTCGTTTTTTCCCCCTCCAACTCCCCCCGATGCGGAGAGCTGCCCGGAAGCTCAATAAATCTCGTTGTCACGCAATGATATTGGTCTTTCCTTTTTTCCAATCGTGCCAAATGGTCCCCTCCCATTCCCCCCCTCGCTCCTGAGATGAAGATAGTCTTAGAATAATGACAGGCGAATTGGCTGCCTTCTTTCGACCGGCTTCCCCTAAGAGTTTCGATCTTCTTTCCCCCCCCAATGACGGCGGCTAGAAACGATACTGATCCCCCCGAAACACCAAGATTAGTTCTTGTGCCATTTTGGTGTGATTTTCAACTTTCTCGGTTTTCCTCCGGAACCTCCCTCCTAGACCTGATCCCTCGTTGGTGACCCTCAAATAATCTAAAGCCTTCCCAGGGAAAGAGCTTATCCTCTTTGATTCGAGATTGCTTCCTGGGGGTTCCTGATGGAATTACCCCTTACGATCTATGTTCCTCGAAGGTTTTTCTGTTGTTTTCTTCCAGTTAGTTTTGGTTCCCCCCCTTAAAATGCGTTTCTTTAGTGATGCATGCCCCTCTTTCTCGTTGCTCAGTTATTTTGACCTTTTTGTAAGCAATAAACGTTCATGAGTAGACATTGCCTTCCACCGCTTACTGTTGATCTTTTTTTGCCCACTCCAAGATATCGCGAACTTTTTGTCCTTACCTTTAATTTGAGTCGCCCTTAGAAATTAACTAAGTGTTTTTACACAATGGGCCTCTGAACTTTTTTTGCTCTCGGAACCCAACCTGATTCCCCCTTTTTTTCCCCCTATATTTCCCCCCTCAAGATTTACGGTCTCCCATGAGGGAAGATTTTTCTACTATTCCTCGTACCAGAGCTAGTCCTTTGCATTGTCTGTGTTTTCTTTTCGCGATTGACAGCCGACCCCCCCTTTATCCGATTCTTCTGAAATATTCGTTGTTTAGTGACCTATTGCCGGGCAGCCGACATCCCCGGAAACGGTAGTTTTCAATTTTGAGGCCGGCCTCCCCACCAGGTCCCCACCCCCGATCTATCAGATGGGCCGTCACCCTTTTGGTACATTTTAGGAGTATAGAGACGTCCTGATACTGTCGCCCTCCCGCTACACATCCCCGCTTGCTCATCCGCCCCTTTTGGGAAGTTGCGGTCTGATTCGAAGGTCAGATAATCCTTGTTTATTCGTTTTGGGCTTAAGCGCCGTCTTGTACCTTTCCCTCTAGTTTCACTCTTTTATCCGCTGTCCACTGATTCCTTACTTAGCATTCATTTGACAACGCGTTATTGGCCCTTTTTGCGTCAACTCCCCGAAAAGTTTACGTATGTCCCGGCCCAGTTTAAGGTTTTTCTCTTTTTCCGTCCCTGCACCCATTCACAATCTCCTCCCCCAGCACTTTCCACTCGACGAGTTCTTTTTTCGTGGCCTTTTATGGCGTGTGATAGTCGCAGCCTAATTCCAGTCCCTTCGCTCGGCGAAGTTTAGCGCCGACTTCGTTTTTTATCGGGAGAATTCTGCGTCCCAGTTTCCTTGCCAACTTACAGTCCCGCTGTCAAAGATTCCTTCCGGACCCTTGATTTAGGACCCCCGTTTTAAAGAAATCATTCAAGGGATCCGAGTTATTTTTTCGATCCCGGGCTTTTCTTTCTGGTAGATTACATTCTATTTTTAATTTCCTCCATGTCTAGAAAAGGGTTGACTGCTGGGGGACCCGACGATGCGATCGTGTTTTCACCCCCGTAACTTTTTTTCTGGTGTTTTTTTTTAAGAGTTACGACACGACTCTTGGGCTTTTGACGCTTACACCCGTCCTCTATGTTTCCAACATCCTACGACCCTTGGTCCCCCATCACTTTCTTCCTCATTTCGTTTTTGACCTTCTTTCGCTTCCGTTATCGATTTAGCAATGTTTTCTTTTCCCCTGTAGTTTACACATCGAGTTGCCGCCACGCTAAGTTTCTGCTCCAATTTCGGTTTGATTGCAACCACTGGAAACCGGTGAACCTTTTCCCCTCCACCTTTCTCAGGGCACTGCCTGAAACGCTTGCCTTTTTTCTCGCGCATAAGCCGTCTTCCTTATCTCTCGGACAACTTTATAATGCTTTTCTCGTTGTTTCCTGGATCGACCCCCGCTCCGCCCCCCCCCAAGCACACCGCTGTTTTTGTTCTTGGGCATACGCTTTTATTCCCCCTTTCCTCGACCTCCAATGATCTCTTTTCCTCCGCGTTTTTTTTTGGGTTTGGGTTTCAGACTCCTTTAGATGGCTTTTCCATAAACCAAATTCCTGCCGCCTCTGCGCTTTGGGGGTTGCGTTTGTACATTTCAGTCCTATGTCCACCCGGAGGACCCCGCATTCTTTGGATGTCCCCCTTCTCCCTTTGTATGATAGAGCTGAGTTCGCCTTGCAGTAAGCCTTTACCTTAGCCCCCCTGGAGTGGCCTCCGAACCTTTGGTTAAATTTTGTCTTCACCTCGAATGGTTAGAGTCTTTTTTTCGCCCTAGATTTGCTATTCCCGCGTGGTTTCTTCCAACCCCGTTTTAACATTGCGACCCAATCCTCTTTACGGTCCATTGCGTTTTCTCCCTATTCATAGACTGTTTTTCAGTCCCTCATCGGGTCTGCCCCCGGCTGATACTTATTAAATTTTTTAGTTCCGAGAGGACTTTAATCCTCTTCCCAATACCACCATCTTTGTTCATTTGCCCAACTTGCTAGTTGAGTCCCAGATCGTCCTCGGACGGTCCCCACCTATCTTTCTTTTTCCCCGCATGGGTTCTCATTAGAAAAGTTTTCGCCCTGTTCTTTTTTCGGGTTTTCCCCCTCCTCCCGCGCCCGATTTCGTCTCGTCACTTAGTCACTAGGGAGGAGCGTACGTCCGGCCCCCCTCGTGCCCTTTCCTTCGTTCCTCGCTCTTCTATTTAGAAGAGTTGACCTTTAGAAGCGAACAGGTAGTTTTTTTTCCCGCTGAGCTCCGCTTGACTTCTCGCCTCTCGGCGTTCCTTTTTCCGAGTCGCTTTCCTTCGCTTTCGGACCCCCCAAGCCCCACTCTTACCCTTCCCGAAACCTTTTCCTCTGGACGTTTAGGGATGAGATCTTTGATTGTAATGTCTTCCACCGGGGCCCTCTGAGTCTGGATCTTTTTCTTCCCATTTCCCGTCCCCCTTTCATTCTTGTCCAAATGCGCGCCCTTTCCCTTATGTTTTTGCTATCTTTCTGAGCCGCGTTATACTGCGATTTCCTTTATTTTGAGATTTCCTTTAAGTTTCCGTACCCCGCCCTCATGACTTTCTATCTGGATTATCCCTCCTATCCTCTCCTGTCTACAGTTATGTTCCGATTCCGCTCCATGGTATTGAATATCCCTTCCTCGGATGTCCCCATGGCCCGAGGGGAGCGCCTGATCTCTTCCTTTTTTATTGGTTAACATGTGGGGGGCGGGCCTGTGTGCCTTCCCTGAGGAACCCTTTCTTATGGGGGCACAGGCTATTCGTTCCTTACACGCCAGCTTTCCGCGTACTATTTGCCTTTGTTTTCGGCTGGACTAGCTTATCCCTCGTCGCCTACATTATCGTGTCCCCTTATCTGAATTTTCTCATTTTTACGACACCAATATGCCCCAGTTAATTGTGGACCTAGCGCGGATCGCTATTACCTGAGCCCGGCGTCGGTTCCGTTTTATACTCCTGGACACCGCTTACCCTCTGCGTGACGGCTGTGAAGTCGTTGCCCCCCGTATATTTACATTTCACCCCGATATCCGCTTCCGTGGTCTTTGGCCCACCCGATCCCTCTGGGCTAATGCTCATCATTGAGGTTTTCCCCTTTCGGTCGCAACATCGGACAAGATCGGCTTTTGCATCATCCGACGCGTAACTATTTTCCCCCCCGTCGTGGCTTCGTTTCCCCCCTTTTCGCAATTTAGAATGCTTTCCTCCCCCTTTTGAAGAGCCCCCTTTTTAGTTTTTCTCGCGATGCGTCAGGGCAAGGTGTCTTTTTTTCGCTGAGGTGTTTTTTTCTGGTTGGATTTGCAATTCGGCATTTTTCTGGTCTGGCTCCATCAATACTCCCATGTTTGACTTTCGCAAGCGCAGGTGGGCTTTTTCGCATATCGCGTTTTTTTTTTCGCCGGCCTGCAGGTTCTCTCACGCTCTTCCTTTTGACGGCAGACAATTTGGCCCTACTATCCCCTTCGGAGGTTTGTCCTTAGTGCAGTTTTACCCCCCCAAGGGATTTTCGGGTTCTTTCCTTCATAAATTTTTTCTTATTTTCGATTTTTTCACCCCTGACTCTTCCGGGGGACCAAGTTTCATTTAAGGCTTAGAGCGGTTCTGCGCGTGTCTTTTATTTGTTCTCCACCCAATCGTAGCCTCAGCCCCCAAAAGGTTTTTTTTTCCCAACTCACCAATTTTTTTTTCAGGTACCTCTGTTTTATTCCTTTTTTTTGTTGCCACTGCCTCCTTTCTTTTTCCCCACGGTTGCTTCACCCTCTTCTTTCTGGTTTCTCCAAACCTACGTGTTTTTTTTCTCCCGCAAGAAAGATCTACCCGATATCGTTCCCAGTCATCCCGGGGCACTTTTGACCTCGCTCATGCCCGAGTTTTTAATCGGGAGAATTTAACTAACTCTTCCTTAAGGGCCCATCGCAGTCATCACACTTTCGTACCGTCGTCACTCCTTTTGTCCCCTCCCCTCGGCGTCGAACTTAGATCGTTTTCTCCATTGCTTGGCTGCCCCATCTTGTCTTGATAGCCTCCCCAGGCATTGCAGGAGCCAAGACTATATGCCTCCCCCCGAACACTGCGATGATCTCCTTTTCGGCCCATGTTTTTTTCCCTGGTTTCTGAAATCAAGGGTTTTTCCTTCCTCGTTCAGATGGCGATCTCCTTGACTCCCTCCCCCCACTGACAGCGAGCTGACGCCTTCGGTATTACTAGATCCCTCTTTCTATGTTTGTCCTTTTCTATTCTCTTGATCCAGAACTATATTTGAGATTCCCGGTTTGTCCTTGTTTTTTTTTTACGCGCAATCCAAAATAGTTTAGAGTCTTGGTGATTTCTTGTCATATTGTCGAGGTGCGTTTTGAAGCTTCCCTCTTTTCTGTGTGTCCCCTCCCATACCATGCTGAGAACTTTCCTGAGAAAACCCCCAACGCGCGGATGGATCTTATATTCCCCACCCGACCCCCCCCTCTAATTCCTTTTGTGTACATATTTCTGAAGAAGTCGAAGAAGCAATTAATTTTTTTTACTCCCTGCCCTTCTATCGTTTCCCCCTTTACGTAGAGGTCTTGATATTTAATTTTTCCTATTCTCGTACCATCCGGGAGTACTTTTTTTCCTTCCGTAGCCCCCCCTCCCCATCTACCGGTCGACACCTGTGCCCTGAAAGGTACCTTGAGATTTGCCAGCACAGAACCAGCGTCTAGAGATATTCAACATGCGTTGTAGATGCCCTCTCGGTCGTTGCGCATTCAACGTTGATGGTAGTGTCACTGGGATCAGCACCATTTTTTCCACCCCCCCCCTATCATAGCTGGAGTTTTAACACCTCGTTTACTGTTATTGGCCGGATCACGCGACGATGCCCGGCGCCCTCTTCGCGGAAAAGGCGTTATCCCTTAATCCGGTTTCGTGTTTTTTTTCTCGATCTTGAAGTTTTATAATAAACCATCTTATTTACTTGTCCCCCTTCTTCTTTACTGTCCCCCTAGGCAATCTAGAAGTTTCCTTTCCCGCCGTTTTCGTTACCTCCACGAGACCCTCAACGACTTTTCCCCACCTTCCTTCTATAAGATTTGAAAACCCCCATGTTTGGTCATTTTACCATGAAAAACGAGTTTTTTTCCGGCCAAGAAGTCGGTTTAATACCTCACTCCAACCTATAAGTAAAGAACCCAGTATCCCCCCCCTTCCTCAAATTGGCCCCTTGTTATGGTTTAAGAGGAGTTTTTCTAATGCTCATTCTTAGGCCAAGCGTCCCTCTGAGAGATCCTCTTCTCCTTTCGATGTCCAGCCGCTCTGTTTAAACTAAGATTTCCCCCTCATAAGGATTCCAGCGACCGTACAGCTTATCCTCCTAATTTCCGCTTTATTCTGAAGGACGACTTTCGGAACGGACACGGTCAATGCCATACTCGTTTCTCGCGTTCACGCCTCTACCAGCGAGTTAGATTTTCCAGCTTACCTCTCGCATTTCCGAATGCTTTTCGTTTGATCCCCCAGATAGGGGGGCCCCTTCCTATGATGCTAGTTTTTAACCTAAGGCCCTCTTTTTTTTCCTAGTCTTTCTCCGAGTTTGATTGGTTCTTACCACAAATGACATCCTAATCTGATCAGCCGTGACCATCCTCGTTTGGCACCCTCTATATTCCCATGGACGTTTCCTTCCTTCTTTTTTGTCAATGTTCTTTTTACTCCGCCCAGTTTTCCAGAGGACACGCGTGCTACCAAGATAGAATCTCATTCGGGTGCAGAACCACCTTTCTTTCACTTTTTCCTTCATCCCTCCCTCCCACTTTTCTTGCAATCTGTAATCGGCGAACTCGAGAGCCCTCCGAGACTAGCCCTCCCCCCACGGACTTTTTTCCCTCCCCTATGTTTAGCTTTCGTCCAAGCGTCTAACCCCACTTCCCCCCCCCATGCCGTTTTGGCTTCCCCTCCAGAATTTTTCAACAAAGACCTTTCTTTCCTATTTTACTCTCCGTTTTTTTTTGTCCTTTCGAGATTCTGTGCCCGAGATGACGGAATACAATTCGTTGCCACCCGCCCCCAAACGCTTTGTTTTTTTTTTGTCATCTTTCCCTTTCCTTCCCCCATCTCTGTGTAAAAGCATTCTACGTTGTGTCCTTTTCGCACAATTTCGACTGCGTTCTCTTCGCGGCGTTTGCCTCTCGGCGGTTTCCTGAGTGTCCTCGTTTTTTTCTTATGATTTCCACCCTTTTTTTCAAGGGTGTGCTTTAAAGCCTTTTGTTAGCTTTTTTGCACTCGATGTGTTCGACGGTGTCGTCTGAACCTTCCCCATTTGTTAAATTTCCATGGCACTGGCCATCCTCTCTTTATTCCTCGAATTTGTTCCCCCAGTTTTCTCCTCCATCACCTTTTAGGAGTACTTCTTGAAGCTTTATGTCCAACCCACCTTCGTGGCACTTTTTCCCACCCGCAGTTTTCTTGCCCCTACTCCTCGGTCCGTTCCCTTTTCCCTGTGAGAACTCTTTTACTGGCGTCCCCCAAGTTGCGCTAGCTTGGATACGCTTCACCGCCTGGATGTGATACCTTTTTTGGGAGTGATGTGTTGGCTTTTTGTCCCGCGATTCTGGTCATCATCCGCCCTCTTCTATTCGAGAATGATTACATGTACTTTACGAGAAGATCTTTTTTCCGCTTGAATTTTCCCCTTCGACTTCGCGCGATGCTTTTTCGCTCAGTTAAGAGGGTTCGCGGAGTAACACCAATTTGCCTACAACCGGCTCTTCTTTCATCTGCTAACTTCGTTCTTCTTGTCTGCCTTTTTTTTTTAGTTACCTTTGAGGTCCGGATCTTCTGTAGTTTTATGTTAAAATCATGTTGGTCAAATCTTCCGCCGTCCGAGTTTTCTCCTGCATTTTTATATTGTGCTTAAGAGGATCTGAGATGAGATCGCTCTTGCGCCGGACTGCCTCCCTACTTACGTTTAATTTCTTCCTAAATGTGCTTTCCCCAGCCCTACTTACCGCTTACCGGATGAGCACGCTTGTTCCGTATTTTTCAGTTTCGCAGCCCGATCCCGATCCGTAACTAACAGGGTTAGATTGTCTCTGCCAATCTGCTCCTTATTTTTTTTTCATGTTGGTTACCTTTTTGTCCCCCTGGAGGGTGCTTGTTTGCTACTTTTGGTTTATTGATTCTTTTTTTTTCCATTCTAGTGTACTTAACACCCCCTTTCATTATCTTCGCTACGCGGGGTCTTGCTTTGCCTAGCGCATTCCTACATCCCGCCGTCTACTTGCTCGGTCCGAGCGAAGAACCCCGTATTTTTTATGGTTCCTTTCGTCTTTCAGCCCCCCCCTCTGTACCGCAGCACGGAGCCGTTCCGCTCTTTCTTTTTCTCGAGAACCCGCCTTTTTTCCGGCGGCGCCTTATCAAAGTCCAGAAGTATTTACATCACAACGGATCAATTCGACCGTTTCGTGGGCCAATCCCTATACGCCTTGCCTGGTTAGATCGTAGCTCATCCTTTGAGATGAACCCAGCTGTCTCGTCTCGGGTTCAACCTCGACACCGATTACCTGCACCCTCCGTAGGACCTTATTTGAAGTCTCGTTCCCCTTTCCCCCCAAATTAAGTTCCCTGCGTTCTCTGAAGAAGCAGGCCCCCCGGAGTCCGCTAGATAGGGCGTTCATTCCTTGTTCCGCCTAGTCTCTCTAGGATTTTTTTGGTTTTCGACCGGGCTCACTGAATGTGGTATTCCCGAATACCCTTCCCTGAGCCCTGCACTTGTTTAAAGCTGCCAGTTTTTTTCTTGGGATTGCCCTTTGGCCCCCCACAAGAAGGAATGTGCATTCCCTCTTTTCAGCCTTCTAAGAATAAATTACTTTACCCTTTGCCTCTAGGTCGCTGCCGATATTACTTTGCCAGCGATGAGGAGCGGGCTACTTAATCTCCCCCCGTCGCCCTTGATTATGGCCTTCTTGCCCCGTGTTGCCTTATGCGGACCCGAGATCATGAGTTGATCTCGTCGTTCTGCTGTATGCAGCGGGTAGGAAGCCCCCCATCTTGTCCCCTTTTTATCCACAGGGGTGACCAACACGCAGTT
>Ga0179593_1506502_pt1 | contig 11252 bp, 16 predicted proteins | sample CZODoug2_1_08_16_FD_185931 | JGI IMG/M metagenome (GOLD analysis project Ga0179593, IMG submission 185931) | Vadose zone soil fungal communities from Angelo Coast Range Reserve, California, USA - CZODoug2_1_08_16fungal (PacBio error correction) | ecosystem: Environmental > Terrestrial > Soil >... | reverse complement strand
TTTTGTAGATCTCAGCTCTCTGCGTTTTTCCTCACTCCCTTTTTCCTCCTATTTGAATTCGTTTCGTTCTTTTTGATCGTTCTTCTTTTTTTGGCCCCCGGGACTTTCCTACGATATGACCCTTCTGGCGAATTTCCCCTTTTGTTCCGCACGATTACTTTTATTTCTGGGTCTTCCGTGTTTTATTCTCTTTCCTTCCCCGTCCTGATTTCTTTTTCTCCTCTTTCGATCAGGTATGTAAAGTCTTCCTTCTGCCTTTCCAGGCTCTCGGGTCTTTTTCCCTTTCTCTCTTGCTTTGCGGATCGGACCGTGCGATCAACCGGTTCAGTTTTTTCCACCTTTTTTTTTTAGGTTACCAGGTCGCATCCCCTTTGCCCTCAGGTTTTTAGGTACCACAACGCATCCCCTCTCTCCTACGGGCTCCTCCAGGATTTCCTTCTATTTTTATTTCCTTTTTGTGTCTCTTGACCCATGGTGTTCGTATGATGGAAATAAGTTTGTTTTTTCCTTCGTCTCGTCCATTCCTTTGTTTGTCGCTATTTCTTTCAATGTACCGGGGCGGCGTGACTTTACTCTTTTCACCTTCCGTCTTATACTTTGGTGAATTGGTCTTTTTTTAACCAACCCCTTCTTTTCCCTGTAGCTCTATTCCCCCTGTGCTTCGGTGTAGTGTATCTTTGTTTTGTAACTTAAGCGCTCCGTTGTGCTTCTTTGCACACTCTGCCACCTGCTCTATCGGGCTTAATTTGTTATTTGATCCAATCATTCACTCTTCGGCTACTTTTCCCTCATTTTTTCCCTAAAGTTTTTTTTACTCAGTGATCGTCTGTCTTTCCTTCACTACTGGCTCCCAGGTCGTTTTTTTCATCATTAACGGCTCCTTTTCGTTTTTTCTTTGTGTTTTTTTTCTCCATTGGTCGGACTTTTTATGGCCTTGTGGCCGTGCTGTACGGTTTCTTTCAGTTGCACTACTGCATCATTTTTTTTTGTCTGTTTCCGTCATCGAGCCTTTTTCCCTGTACATGATATCATTCTTTCCTTTCTCATCCCTCCGTCAAGCTGGTGTGGAACCTAACGTTCTTTGTCGTATTGGAGACCCCACCAATTTTGCATCCGATTTTCGCAGTTTTCTGTTTTCTAGGTAACTGGTCCGACGTTTTTGACGGTTCCCATGGTTCATTGCCACGCTCGTGATTTTGCTCATCTAGTCTCCCGACGGGTTGTTTGCATAACCATTTCACTCATTCCAATGTTTTTTGTCTTGTATAGGGCCACACCCCATGCCAATGAAACTTGTTAATCTCCCTTCCACTCTCTTTGCTTTCATAGGAAAGGTTGTATTTTACGTCCCCGGTGTCTGTCATTCTTGCGGCTGGAATGTCTGGCCGCCAAAGTTCTCTCCCTGTTCTCCCGCCCGGCACGAAGCTCCAATGTTCACTTTCCCCCTCCTTACTTCTATGGCTTGTCTTCTGTCACCGGGATCCCTCCCTAATTTTTCCCCACCCGACAATGCCTTGCGTTCGTGCCGTTCTCCAGGCCACCTCGTCACCCCTGGTCTAAGGTCTTTGCTGTTTTTAGTGCGTCCTTCCCCTTGTTCGTTCGATTTTTCTTCTTGTATTTAACTGAGGATTCTCCCGACCCTCTATGAGCGACGAGCCTCCACACACCTCTTTGTACCAGTTTTGATTATTGTTTATCACTTTCGTGTCCCCCCTGTAATTATGGTTTGTTTCCGTATCCCCTCGCCCTCTTTACGGAGTAGACATTCCCATTTCCACATGCCCACGACGGGCGTCCCCAAGTTTCCTTCCTCAATCGTCTTTCTCAGCACGTAGTTTCACTGATTGTTCCTTTTAGTGCCCTTTCCTTCTGTCCCTGGTGTCCCTCTCCTGTTTTAGACGATTTTCACCAGTGACGACGCTTTGCCCTTTTTCCCCTGACCCCTTTTGTCCCTTTCCAGGCCCCCCGCTACCGCACGACCCCTACTTTCTTCATTTTCCCCCCAAAGTGTCCCGCTTCTCGGAAAAACCCCTCTTCGGACGCTCACGACGCTTCTTTCTGCCAGTGTTGTACTCGGGGAAACCCTTGCCTGATTTTTCCGTTCCCTTCATCTCCAACATGCCCACAAATTTGATTTTTTAAATGAGCGTTCAGTGACGTCTTCTCGCAGGGCCGCAGTTGTTTTCCCCCCTGCCGCTTTTTTTTCTCTTCGAACGTATTTCCCCATGTTTTTCCCGTATGTTGTTGGCCTTTCCATCAGGGCATTTGTCATGTCCTGTCTTTTTTTGAGGGATCCTTTGCACACAACCCACCACTCCCCCTTTTAGGCTTTTCCCATAAACCACATTTTTTTTTCTGAGTTCCGTCTGCCCTTTTGCCCCACACCCCCCCTCCTCCCCCGTGGCGGGTGCACCCATGACCCCACCCACACCGTTCTTTATTCTGGCCCGTACATTCGAGTCTTCTGTTGTGCTTTTATTACTTGAACGTTCCCCCCGGCTCCCTATTTCCTTCATTCCCCCTTAGGGGTAACTAAGTGCGTCCATGTCTCCACCCTGTCTCTTTGTGTTACCCATTAGTTCTTTCTGTTTATCTCTATACACAGTGCATTTCCCCGTTATCTCGGGCGTACCTTCCCTACTATTTTCTACTTAATATACTTTCCTGTTTTTTGTTTTTGATTTCTCATCTTGGAATTGACGTTTTCTGTCGCTTCTTTTTTCTTTTTTGTCCCTATTTGGTACTCTTTTCTTTACCATTAACAATGCTGGGGTTTGCTTCTTCAACCCTCCTTTCAGACTTTTCCAGGTCAAGCCCACTGTCTGTTTGACCGCCCGTTTTGTATTGTGAACCTCTTGCCCTTTTTTTTGTAGGTCCGTGCTCGTCCCAGTGTCTTGAATCGTTAAACTCCCGACCCTTGTTGTACGTTCGTTCCCCCTAATCTGAACTTCTTTTTTGTTCGTGAACCCCCCTACTATTTCTTTGAAGGAGGGTTTTCATTGGGGCGGATTCCTTGGGGGTGTTTCCTTTTTTTTTTTTGTTCAGAGGGGTTTTTCTTTTTCCATCGCACGAAAAGAATGTGTATTGTGCCCTTTGTAGGGCCCGGGTTTCCATCTTTGGACAGGTTCCATTTTTTGTCGTGTTTTTCTTCTTTTCCCGGTTTACCTTGCGCCGGCCGTTTCTTCCCTCCCTTGTTCCTCCTCCATTTCCTTAGACTTTATTGGGGCCTTTTTTGCCCTCTTCTTTTTTTCCTTGACAACGATACTGAAGTTGGCTCACCTCTTCCCCAACCCCCCCCCTTTTCGTGCCACGTCTGGTCCGTCTTTTTTGTTTCTTTATTCCTGCGTTTCCCTGTTTCTGGACTCGAACTTTGTTGGTACTTCATGTGATTTTGTCCTGCGGTTTTGTTCGTTCCCCCCGGTTTTTTTGGTTTCCTTCAGGGGCCCTGCCTTGGTTTGTTCTTAATAATCCACTCTGACCCACCAAGTGCTCGGCTGCTACTTTGCCTTCCCCCCCCCCCCCCCCACCCGTTTTGACAGAGCCTATGGTCCCCTTTTCACCTTTTTCGATCATTCGGCTTGAGGAATTCATTCGCCGTTTTGAGTAGTGTCCATTTATTATTTCTGTGTCGTTTTTTCTTTAATTTGTTTGATCGCTCACTGGGTCTTATTTCTCTCTTTCTACCACCCCATTTCCCTAACCCCCTCCCTCTTTCTTAGTACGATCTGTTTTGGTGTTGATCCCGGTTTTTTTCCTTCGGTCGCTCCTGCGGGTTTTTTTACTCGGGTGTGCGTACCCCCTACGCGGTCTCGAGCAAAAGACGTCTCCCTTGTCCTCCCGTCATGCATTTTTTCCCTTCGACCCCCCCACCCGTTTGCTTTTTTTTTTTTGTTTTTTTTTTTTCAACCAACACTTGACTCAAATTTCAAGTTTTTCCTTGTCGGGTTTTTTGGTTGCGGCCTTTCTTTTATTTGCTGAACGTACACGTGATAGACTTTTCCTCTGGCTTCCCCCTTTTTTTTTGAGTCTTTTTTTTGACCTTATCCCAAGTGAATATTTGTCGGCCCCCCATTCCTGATCCGTGTGCCTCAATTGCTTCCTTTTAAGTTTGCCACCCTGGTCTTTGACCAACCGGTCCTTTTCAGTGGGTATATTTTTTTTCTCCGGTCTCTCTGACGATATCCAAAGGTTCCTTTTGTCCTTTTCCATTTTTTTCTTCTCCAGTACGTTTTCACATTTTTGTTAGTCCTTTTTTTTTGTCGTCCCAATCAGGTACTTGCTCCCTTCTTCTCCACAGCACCGTTTTCGTTGGCAACTGACCTTGACAGTCCATTCTTTCCTTTTCATTGAACGGTGAGCTAGGCTGTTTATTTCCCTTTTGGGACTTTTCGTCCATTACACCCTCCCCCCACAGTTTTTTTATCCTTGTGTAGGCTGTGTCTTCGGGACTTAGCAACTTGTATTCCGACCTATACCTTCCCCTTTTGTAATGTTTCTACCTTAAACTAACCGTCCACCCCCGATCCCATAGTTTCCATGTAAAAGGTCCTGTGAGCATAGTCTGTCCATCCCCGTCGCCGCTTTCCGGTCGGGGCCCCAAAGTAATTTTTTTTTTCACTATGCTGTTTTGGTCGGGTTATCCGTTTCCTCCTCCCCTATACTGGGTTTTCTATATTCGGAGCTTTTGATTGTGTCTTTTGGCTCGTGGCTTCCTTTTTATGGGAACCTTTCTCCGCCCCTTTCCTTTGAAAGATGGTCTTTCTCTTTGATTCCACCCTCGAGTTTCTGACCCCTGAGCCCTGAGCTACCTGCATGATTTCTTTTTATGAACCACTTCCGCTCGATGCGAGTTCATCTAGGAGTTCCCCGTCTTGATTTTCGTTCCCCTGCTCCTCCCCCTGTGTGACTGCTCTCCTTTGCATATTGTTGTGTTTTGGCGGGTGTACGACCGCGGTGTGTTTAACTTCGTTGAATTGGAGTCTGTCTCCCTTTTCCCCCCCGGTCATTTTTTTGGTATTGTACTCCTATTTCTAGAGGACGGCCAGAGGGTTCTCAGGTAGTTCTTTTTTGAAGGTGTCAACCACGCCGTCCTTATTTTTTCTCTCAGTTGGTTCCTTACAGAAGCACCAATGCCTCAAACCTCCAGGAATGCTTTTAACCCTCTTCTGCGGGTAGGCCTCCTACTTTTCCATTTCTCTTTTTTTGCAAGGGATGTGGCAGGCTCGCCATGAAGTTTTCTCCCTTCTCTTTTTCCCCACCCCCCCTTTTACCTGGATTCCCCCTTTTTGATGATGTCTGTCTGCGAGGCGGTTTCTCCTTTTTTGCACGATATAAGTTTGCCCCAATACCCCCTATCGCTTTTCCTCGAGATTCGATTTTTGCAAGCTTACTCCTTTCTTCCCCTGGGGGCATTTTGTTGGCCCCAGGCCGCAGCTTTTTCCCGGTAAACGATACTTACGATTGAGCACATCACTTGATGATCTTGCTTGCGCACCATTTCCTTCCATCTGCCCCTCCCTTTCATAGAATATGTTATCATTTATGTTTGCTCTGAATTTTCCGCAACCTCACTTCCCCGTGCCCCCCATGGAGGAAGCTGTCTTTGTAACCTTGTCCCCCTTCGTAGCGCTACTTTCCTCTCTTCCTTTTTTTCCATCCATACCTTTGTTTTTTTTTGAGTGATATTGATGATTTTTTCTTTCGGATGTTTTCTCCCCGCCCAACTCCTTTTCCCCACGGCCGTGTTTTGTTTTGCCTTCCCCTTCGTTGCGGTTTTCGCCTATATTGGTTCTTCATTCGCTCTTTTTACGTTCTATTTTTCCTCTCCCAGGGTCCGTTCAGTCATCCCTTGATGGGTATTCTCTCTTTGGCGGTTCTTTTTTTTTTCCGTGCCCGACATGTACTTTTTCCTGGTTGATTTTTCAGGAAATTTTTCCGTAGTGTCCCCTCCTCTTTGTCGAATACCTCCTTCGTTTCCCTTTACTTCCTCGTGTCTGGCCTCGATCTCCCGGCGCTCAAATTTTTCCTTTTTCTTTGTGTTTACAAATGGGTCTGAGTCCTTCTCTCACTGCTTCCTCCCCTGATCCACTTTTCCCAACCCTCATTTTTTTCTCCCCTGGTCTCTTCTATATTTCCGTCGTCCGCACCACTTTTCTGAAGCTGGAGTTCTTCTTTGAGTGACTTCCCCTCAGTACTACCGGGCTCTTTTTTTTTCCTTTTTCCCTGGAGAGAATCTCCTGGGTAATTTTTTTTGATATATATCCCTTTTGTGCACGGCGTTTTGACCGTTTTTGTTTTATTTTTTGGCCCTTACCATCTGAAAATTATTCAGTTTGAAAAAAGGCGTATCCTCTTTTGCTCAACCAACCATCTTTCTTCTCATGTCCTGATCCGATTTTTTACTTCCTGGGCCCTGCACCAACCCTCTTTCTCTCTCTCCTTTCCTTCTCGGTGATGTTTTTTTTTCTAAAGCTGAAATCCCTCGTATCTTCTGGCTAGGGTCTGATTTAATGTGTTTGACCTCACACAACGTTTGCCACCCCCTTGCCGTCCTTCGAAGTAACTCCCCCCCCCCTTATTTGACGAATTCTCTCTATGACTTTTCCTTCGACACTATTTTGTTTTTTGCGCCATGTTTATTCCTCTTCTCCACTCTAAAGGTGAGTTTAGTATTTCTAAATCAAACTGCTGTTCCGACGGTCTGTTCCTGGGCTTCCTTTTTTTTTCCCATGGCAACAAGTTTTGCTGTTCTTCTTTTTTCGTCTCTTGTCTTTTCTGCTGTAACTGGTTTCTCTTTTTTCTCACATTGTTGACTTTCCCTCCAAGACGTTCCACCAGGGAGTTTTGGTTTCGCCACGTGGCCACCCATTTCTTTTTTCGATTTTCTTCTTCACAACTTTTGATAGATAGGCGTGCCCCCGGTCTCGTCAATCTACCTTTTTCCCTGTGTGCTTGGACTTTTTCAACCCCGCGACATGTTGGCTGTCGCCCTGATCCCTTTCCTACCTTTTTTGTCCTTCCAACCCCCCTACGGGCCCCCTGTTCTTTTATTTGGATTGTACACCGCCAATTTTTCTGGCCCCCCATGGTAGCCTTCGGCCTGCCTTTTCACTCTTCCTTTTCCTTCTTCCACTACCTGTTTCACGGCGTGTTTCTTGAGCATCTTGCGTTCTGGATTCTGGTGCCGCCCCCCGCTAAAAGGGTATTTTCTCGCACGTTTGCAAAGAACGCTTTTCCTTTTCGTCTTCCGTCGCTCCCTTTTCGGCGGCAACGTTTTCAGGAAGTGCCCCTCCCCATTTTTCAACCACCGCAAATGCCTGTTTTCCCGTTACGGCGGTGTCGCATTTGGCCCTTTCTCACTTTTTCGCTGTATTCTCTTAACAAGGTGCATGCCCGACCGGTCTTTTGGACCCCCTCCCTGAGTGAACTCGGTTTCTGGTTAGAACGAAGAGCTTTTTCCCCCTCCCTCTTCTTCCCTCCATTCGCCCCAAACCCTCTGGAGGGCTTTTCCTTTTTCTACATGTTGTCGTTCCTCTGAGACTGGACAAACCTCTTGAGTATAGTTTCTTCCTTTCTACCCCTCTCCAAATTACTCCAGACTTTTCCTGGCTATTTCCTCAAATCGACCTACGGTCGGGGACAGATGGGTGTCTCGGCTCTTTTACGTGTCCCTTTCACTGTCTTTTTCTTTGAAGCGATTTCCTTTATTGTCGTTCTTCTACAGAAGTCAAGTTTGTCCTTTGAAAGGCATCTTGAAGGAATCTTTCTTTCTTCCCGTCCCTTTCTCGATTTTAACCTTTTCGATCTGCTTCCACCATGGAAACCCTTCCGTCGTCTCTCCAGATTTCGTCAAGCTGTTGCGTTTTTGTCTTATTTTTTTTTATTTTTCCCACTTTTGATGTCGTGTGTACTTCTTGAATATTTCCCCAATTTCCACCCCTACGATGCCCTTTTTTTCACAGTGTCTTTTGCTGTGCCCGGCCCCTCTCTTGATACCGCATTACATTTGTCAGTTTTTGATTCGTCCCGCCCCTGGCAGGGTCCTTTCATTTTTTTTTTAGGTGTCTTTGTGGTATTTTTGTCACCCCCCTCCTCCTTTTTCCTTCCCCTGCCCAATTTTTGAAAAAAAAGACTTGCATTCCGGTCACCCACTTGTAACCCCCCCGCCCTTCGGGTATTCGGCACTTTTGTTCCACACCAAGTTAGATTATTTTTACGGCTTTTCCCCCCCACTTTTCTTTTCATTCTGGTTGGCTACCGGAAGCTATTACCCCCGAGGTGCTCGCTTCCTCGTCTTGGCGCTTGGTGATGGTCGTCCCACCTATTCTTCGCTTTTCCCTTCGATAGTTATTTTCTATTGAAAGCATCTTTACCTATCTCTACGTTTTCCTACCTCTCTCTCTTTTTTAAATTCCTTGTTGTTTCTTTTATAGCGTTTGTACTTGACTGTCTTCTGCTTTCGTGGGTGAATGTCCGGGGTACTTATTCCCCACTCTTACTGTTTTCTTTTTCGACCCCACCTCTTCTGCCGATTTGTAATTGGTTTTTTATTTTTTTTTCTGTTCCGCTGGATTTTTTCTTTCGCTTTTTTTTGATTTGGAGCTGTCACTCCCCCTCGTTTTCTTCCTTTGCTAGTGCCCCTTATTCCGGATTATGCCCCCCGCATATAGACAGTGTTTTTGTCCTTTACCTGATAGCCCAGGTTCCTTGTTTTAATTGGTAACGCATTCCGCGTGGGGGGTTTTTTCTCCTTTCTTATTGTTTTTTTTTTTTTCATGGGCTGAAACTACCCTATGGAGGGTGGTTGTTTCATTTTCCACTCCCACGACTTGCTTGCACAAGGCCCTTCTTAAGGTGGGAGGCATTTTTTTGGACTTTCCAATTTCCATTTTAGTTTATGAGTTGACTCGGTCCTTAGTTCTATGGCGTCTGCCAGTTCCCAGCTGTACCCCTCCTGGTCTTTCAATGACCCCTGTTCGGATTTGGCATCACTTTTTAGAAGGCCGGCAATCAATTCCGGGCTTCTCTTGGCCAAAACTCTTTGTGCCAAGGTTTTGCAGACTCGCTTTATTCTATTGTATGTCGCTTTTGTGTATAGCGACGTTTGATTTGTACTGGGTGAGTCTCGCCACTTTTTGGGCTCTTTTTCTGCTTTTTTTTTTTTTTTTTTACCCGACTCGTGGCAATGACGGTTCGGTCAGTTCCCACTTTTCCCGATGTTTTCTATTACTTCCGGAAAACTCTTCTTCCCTTCTTGACGTTTTTTCCCTTTTCACTCCACACCTGCTCCTCTGGGCATTTTGTGTACCCTTAGGCGATCAGCGCCACTTGTTCTTGATGTGGCCCTGCCACTCTTTCCTGTCGGTCTCTTTTACGTGTCGACCCGCCACCCTGAATCCCTTTTTTCCTTCGATTCTTTCTCATCACGCAAAGTCTGACAACCATTTTAGGGGCCTTATGTTTTCAAGTCGTGTGTGGTTTGATGCTGTCTTAGGCTCCCCCTGCGGTCTTCTTCTGAGTTTGGTGTCTTTAGACAACCTGACCCTCTTTTCTTTTTTGTTCCAATTCGAGACCCGCATTCGTCCTTGATTTTGCCCAATTGAATGAATTTTCGCCCAATCTGCCGTGAGTTGGGAGCTGGTCACTGGTGCCTGCTTGACCTCCGTCCGCCCCATTCCACGTCTGTAGGGTTTTTGTTTCCTTTTCATGTTTTTTTTTTCGTCATCTGGACAAGGCTTTCAGTTTTCTTTGGGTTCGTTGCCGGAAATGAGGCTTTTTCTTGGCTGGCGATCTTTCTCTTTTCGGCTTTACACTCCTCTTGCCCCCTGGTAGACCTGGTACCTCCTTTCCCGGCTGTGATAACACCGTTCTTTCTCTTTTTGCTCTGAGGGTCTTAGAACAATTGGTTCCTTTGTGGCGTTTTTCTGTGTCCTATCCCCCGTAAAATTTATTTGTTCTTAGTTGATCCCCCCAGCCTGGATTTTTCTCGGATGATTGCCGCATGGCACGGGTCTTTTTTCCCCTTTTCTTTTCCCCTCACAAGTCAAGTACTGATTCCACCTTCCTTCAAGTGCCGTATTCTGTCTTTCTCCCATTGGGACTTTCTCCATTCCCCTTCACCCTACCGTTTGGTTTGTTTGGAAAGAATTTCTTTCTTCTTTTTCTCGGGTTCTGTCAGTCCATGTCTATCTTTCTCGGGACCCACATGCGGTGATAGATTGACCCCCCCTCCTTCAAAACAGGATCTGCCCGTATTGTCTGTTTAAAGCTAGGTCCTTTGTCTTTTTTCTCCCGTGGACGTTGCGGGTGGTATGGCCCCTACTTCCCGCCCCCTAGACTGGTTGCTTTTTTTATAACGCGGATCCACGGACCTTTTCTCCCAGGAATTTTTTTCTAGTGGATCGATAGGTCCTCCTTCCTTTTTAGTTGCAACTTGCCCCCCTTCGGCACGTTTTGGAACCGATTTTCTTATTTGACTTTCGAGTTTCATCGAAGGTACGCCTTTAGTTGGTGGTTTACACCATGGATTGAGGAGCTTTGTTAGATCTATAGTTCTTTTTCCAATATCAAGCCGCTGGACATGCTTACTTCTTTCTTTCTTTTTTTGTTTTTGTTTTTGAATGCCTCCCTTTTGGGTACCCTTTCTACCCTTTTTAGATTAATTTACCCCGGTTCACCTCTTTCCCTGCTGCGATTGAGGTTTTCGTTTTTTTTTTTCCCCCATTCATCGGCGGAGTGAAGGGGGAAAGGTCCCCCCCGTATCTTAATACTATCTGGTTCTTTTTGCTTCCTCCACTCACAGACATCCTGGATGGCCCTTGGGAAGTTTACGGTTTCCCTCCTATCATGATTGTTCTTTGTTTTTGCGATTCGTCTTTTTTTCGATTCGATTGCTTCTAGTTCCCTTTTTCCCCCCATTTGACCGTTTTGACAAGGCCATTTATGACGAGCTTTATCTATTGTCTCGGCTTCATAATTCCCCTTCAAACTTCCCGAGAATCTGATGCTCCTTTTTTCCCTTTGCCTTTTTTTTTTTCATGCTGTCCTCCGCAGGCTTCGGGTCCTTTCGCGCAGGGCGCTTGCGGCTGCCCTTTTATTGCTTTTGCTTGACGGAAACGTTGGACCATTTCCCTTCTCCCACCCTCACTTTTCCACTTCTCTTCTTGTTTTACGAGCGAATTCCGAAACCGACGACACTTTCCTCCGTGCGTTGAATTTTTTTTCCCCCTTTATAAACGCCGCGAGTCGAGTTA
>Ga0179593_1758386_pt1 | contig 11253 bp, 9 predicted proteins | sample CZODoug2_1_08_16_FD_185931 | JGI IMG/M metagenome (GOLD analysis project Ga0179593, IMG submission 185931) | Vadose zone soil fungal communities from Angelo Coast Range Reserve, California, USA - CZODoug2_1_08_16fungal (PacBio error correction) | ecosystem: Environmental > Terrestrial > Soil >... | reverse complement strand
TTTGGGTCTTTCTTTTTTGATTTTGCGCTGCCGTCGTTTTGGTTTTTCCGGCGTCGTCGCTTCTAGGTGAGGCGGTCGTGGGCGCGGTCTTTGGTTCGGCTTGGATCCGAAACGTCCCCGTCCCTCGAGCCCTTCCCCGTGCGCCCCTCGCCGTCGGGGGGTCTCATGGGATTCATGTGTTTTTTTTCTTCGGGAACAACTCTTTTTCGAGTTTTTTCCTGTCGGGAAGGAGTGGCGGGGCAGGGAAAAAAACTTTATTGACTCCGAGCGGTCGGGGGCGTACCCCGTGCCGTAGTTCCGGCCCGCCTCCCGATGCGGCCCGATGCCGCGACCCCGCCCGAGGGGGGTCCCTTCCCTGATCGGGACACACAACACCACCACCAAAAACCCCCCCACCCCCCCCCCCCCCCCCCCCCAAAAACAAGAAACAACCATCTGAAAAAAAACACACCAATCAACCCCCCCCACAAAACCAAACCCCCCTCCCCCCAAACCCACACACCCCCAACCAAAACCACCCCCAACCAAAAAAACAACCCCCCCCCTAAAAAACCCCCCCCCACCCCCCCACCCCCCCCCCCAACCTAAAAAACAAACAACCCACCACCCGCCATAACCCCCACTCCCACAAACCACCCCCCCCCCCACCCCCCAAAAACAAACCCAAACCCAAAAACAAAACCAACCACCCCCCCCCCCCCCCCCAAAAAACCCCTCAACCCCCCCCAACCCACCCAAAACCAACCCCCCCCCCCCCAACCCCCAAACAACCCCCCCCCCCCCCCCCCAGCTCGCCCCGGTACTTGCTAAATGGTTTCCTCCCTGTTTCGAAGCGCATTTTAGGCTTGCGCGCGTGTGCGGACTCGGTTCGGCGCTCGACCTTCTTCCTTCTTTTGGCGGCCCTCCCACGATACTAATTGTGTTTTTTGCTTTGGTGAAGAGGGCGCTTCATTTCCCTCTCTTGTACCTACGGGTTCGCTGTGCCCCTCTTTCTGGCAAGTCCGACGCCTCGCTTTTTACCACAGTTTTCTTTCCGTGGGAGATGGATCTGCGCCCGAGACGACGTTTGGCATTCTTCCTTCTTTTCTCGTCCCGTCCTTCTCCTTGGACCTCCCCCCTCAGCCTGATTCTTGTTTAAGCGGGTTGTGGTTTGGTTTCCCTCCCTTCGGAAATTGAGTCCGATTTCTCTTGCGACCTCAGTTTTTGGTAAAGTTTCCTTTCATTCATGGACCTCTCCTCCCAGTGACCGTTCCGAGAGTTTCCTCTCAATCGACCCAGTTCACGTCCATTCCTTGCCTCGAAGAGCTTCCGGGCCGTCTTTTCTCTTTTGCTCGCTTGTCGTCGGGTCAAGATTTTTCTGGACGTCTAAGTCATAGATCGCAACGGCGGACAGAATTTCAGCTGCGGACTGCCTTTCTCCCTGCGACGCTATCTTCTTTTTTTTCAGCAGCCGATCCTTCTATGCGATGTTCTTTTCCCCTTTTTCCTTTGATCTTATGTAAGGTCATCGCTTTGGATGGTTCAGCGGCGTTCCCTTCAAGTACGTCGATTCTTTCTAGCCAGTCCCTTAGCTCCCTGTCTCCGGGGCTGCTTCCCCTTTCTTTCTTCTTGCGAGTAACGCCGAACTCTTCTGGCAGCGCACCCTCTCACCCCGTTTCCACGCCGGCCCATCATAGCTCCGCTCCGCAATTAGTTTTTCTTTACCGTTCCGATTTGAGGGACAAAACGGACTGTTGGGTTTTTTTATTAAGAGCTCATATCCTTTTTTTCTTTGCCCGCGTCTGACTCCGCCTTCGACAACGTCCAACCCCCCTCCTTTCTTTTAAGGCTCTTTATATCTGAGCGTGACGGTGGTGGGGCGATGAACGTCGTCTCCTATTCATCACGTCGTTGCCTGAAATGGACTCCCTTCAGATCCTCCCCCTTTTGCGCGTGGCGACGGTCATAGTCGTTCACCCCCCTTTCCTTCATCAGAAGGTGATTTCTCTTCCGGATTTATTTCCCTTTCCATCACTCTCTCCTACCGATGAAACGCCATCGGGAGATTCGAGTGTTTTCTTGTTAGGAACTAGAGGTTGGCTACCTTCTTCTCTGCCCAAGGAGGGCGGCTGGGCGACGCCAAGTCTTTCTCTCTTTCCGATCGTGAGAGCCCTTCTCAAAAGCTTAAGGCGGCTCAACTCCTCTCTTCTTGCTGAAAAGGGTACCTCGTCAAGATCCTATGTCCTGACCTTGACAAGCTTATTGCTTCAATCCATTAGGTCGCCCTCTCGTTCACTCGTCCAGATGTTTCCTGGAGCCGCTCTGAGCCTGGCTCTTTTTAACCAATTTCCTTTCCCCCTCAGGTGTGCGCTTCCAAGTCGACGAAAAACGCTTCCTGCGTTATCAAGGACAGTGCACTTCTCTCTTCCATGGTTCCCGCGGCATCTCTCTTGTTTTTTCTCGTCTTCATACTCTCTTCGCATTCTTGGGTTTCTCCTTCTTTTACGACCGTCATAAAAGAGCTCCAATCGACAGTATGGATTTTTCCTCCCCCCCTCTAGCAGGGGCTAGCTTTTTGCTTGCTTCCAGAGCCGTCCTCCCTTCTCCCCTTCTCTCTCGCTCTCTCTTTCATAATCTTTTTTTGAGGAGATAAATTATTCGTCCACCTCTCCCTCCCTTTCCCCCCCTCCTCCGCCCAGTCTAGGCACTCGGTTTTTCCCCCCGGTCATTTGTCTCTTCTTTTGCAGGCTCTTTTGACCGTTGTCAGGCCACTACGGCAGACCTCCCGCTGTAGAGGGACCGCTGCCGTTCACACCCTTTTCCTTTTCTTTCCCTTCTCTCGACCTTTTTTCCCATCCTCTGGACCTTCTCACGTCTGACGGCCGTTTGGGGTATTGATCCCCGGCCGACAAGGGGAACTTTTTTTTACCCTTAGCGCGACGAGTGGCGCAATCTAGACAATCTTCGAACGACGCTTTCTTTCTTCGCTAGCGAGGTAATTGCACTTTCTTTTCTTTTTTCGTAAGAGGAATGTTTGAATCATCACTGAGTGCCTCCCCGTTTCAAGCCGAGTCTTCGTTTTTATTTATCCGACTCTAGAAAGATCCTCTCTTAGTCCCGGCCGCGAAGGAAGCGTCTAACTCTCCTTTTCTCCTGCATCGCTCCATCTTAAATCGGACCTTCCCGACACGTAGCTCTTCACCCGTAGACCTCAGAGATCCTTGCCGTCGAGTTCGTGTGTCCGTAGACTAGCCTTCCCTCCCCCTATGCACGGCCGTTCTTTTTCCTTCCAGCTCCCCTTCGCTTTCCCTCTGATTGTAAAAGGCGAAGAGTTTTATGCTCTCCCTTAGCAGCAATCTTTTGCTAGAAATGAGTCGTCCCTCCGACGTCTCTGATCAGCGCGCGAGAGCGCGGGTCCTCGCTGGCGTCTTGGTTCGCTTTTTTTTCCCCGGCCGGTGCCGGCCTACCTTTCCCACGAGTTCTTCCTCTGGATATCCTTTCTTTTTTGCCCGGTCAAAAACTCCTCAGACCCGGCTCCCGTCTTTTTTTCTCGATCGAGACTTCTCCATGGGCACCTTTTTTTTCTGTGTCTTTCCAGTTTTTCTTTTTCCGCAGCAGTAGATACCTCTCCATCCTGTATTTTTCTTTTCTCCGTGACCTTGATTCATTTCGCCCTCCTCCCTGGATTGATGGAACTCCAGTTCTGAATTCCAAATTAGAAGATTCGGTCTCCTTCCGGCAATCACTCGTTTTCCCTTCGCATCGACGTCTTTTGTTTTTAGTCTCTTCCCGTGCCTCTTTTTCGCCGCTTCCACGGGCCCTCCTTCTTCAATTTTGCTTGACTGACCTCTTCTTCTCCGTCCGCATCGCGGAGACCCTTTCCTGTCAACTCTCGCTGCCCTTTCTCCCGGCGCTCTTTCCCTTCTGCTCGCGAGGAAGATGCCGCTATGTTTCCTCGCCTCGCGGTACTTTTCTTTCCCCTACCTTTCTCTTTTCTTTCATTGACCCTGATCCCCCTGCTGCCTTTCGAACTGGCTGCTCTGCCGTCCTTCCCACATCGCAACCTCCCTCTTTGGAGTGCCTGTCGAGAAGTCGGCTTCCGTGTTTTCCCTCACTCGTTTCCCTTCTTGCTCTAGACAGCGACCGCCTGCACCTCCCTTTTGAGCCGTTTCTTTCGTTGAACTTTCGTCCCGTGGAGGAAGTTTTTCACCTCTTAGTTTAACGCGATTTCCCATGTCTCTTTTCTTCTCTCCCAAAAAATACTCCCACCCTGAAAATTTCGGCGTTTTTTTTCTTTTTCTTATCTATTTTCTGCTGCCCATCGTCCCGAATCCGGTCAGCAGGTAGCTGCTTCCTCTCCTTCTTCCTCCTCTAGGCCGCTGCGGCCATCGCGCGTCCCTCTTTCCCTTTCTCTCCACCAGTGGTCTTTCAAACTTTTAAGGCCCATCGAATCGTTTGTCGTCTTTTTCTTTTCCTTCCTTTCTTAATAACTTCCATTCTTTTTCGGAAAGGGGATCCCTCCCCCCCTCCTAGCTATAGTCATTTCCCGTTTGGCTTTCCCCCTCCTTTCCCCGTGCCCTTCGTCTTCTCCTCCCACTCGCGTTACCGAATACCTAGTCAGGCGAAAACTTCTCCCCCCCCTCGCTCTTGCTTCGCTGGTGAAGCCGCCTTTTTCCCCTGATTCTGTTCGGACTACCCAATCCAGCCCTCTCTTTCTCCTCCTCTCACTAGACGACGCCTTCCTCCTGGACGCAGTATCCTCCTCCTCTCTATTTTAATAATTTTTTTTTTGATCGCGATTGCCGTAGTCGATGGTGATTTGTTTCCGTCGGATTTCCCCCGGCGTTCCCCTTTCTTTTCGTTTGCTCGTTGCGGTCTTTTTTTCGATCCTCACCGCCTCCGATTTATCCCCCTTGCGTTTTTTTTTAAAGGCGAAGCCGTTCCTTCCCCCCTTTTTCTCTTATCCAGTCTTAAAGGTGGTGATTCCGGTAAAGAGATGACTTTTTTTTTTTTTATTTCTCCTGAAGGCACTCCTCTTTTTTTGTCGGTGCCGGTACACTTTTCCCCCCCCCCTTTTTTTTTTCTCTGGGTGGGAGGCCTCTTTTCTAAGTTATTCCACATGACCGAATACCCCTTCCTTTTCCGACATTTTCTATTTTGCCTCATTTTACCCAAAAAGTATAGAGTTTTGGGAATTCCCTCGCTCGTCTCGTCTTTTCCACGGTTCCAGTAGGCCCTTTCCTCCTTTCTTGCTTGAAGATAGAGGAGGACTCTTTTCCTTCTTCCCATATCCGCGCTCTCCCCCTTTCCTTCCCTCAAATTTCCATTGTTGAGATTTTTGGAATCTTCCGTCTATTAACTGGCTTCTTTCGAGGGAACGATCTCCTTGTCTCTTAATCCCACCTCGCGTTCCCTTTACGACCTCTCGATTCAACATGAGTTCCTACTTTCTTTTCTAGAGACACGACAGGCTTGTTCTTTCCCTCTTTCCTTCTCCGCTCGTCGAGTTCTCCCTTTCGAGCAAACATCCTCCCCCCTCCGTGTTCCTTTTAGCTGTTAAGAAGTAGGACTCGCTCTTTGATCTGATCGTCTCTCGTTCCAAGCTCTTTACATGTCTCCTTCAAGGGGAAAGGTCGTCTTCCCCCCCCCAGGTTCCCCAGTAAAGTTTTGCCCTCTTCATAGCCGATCCGAGCTTTCTTTTTTTTTTTTCAGCGCGGATGGAAGTCTCCATCCGCGCGTGGTCTTCCTATCCGTCAGATAGAAAGGCGTCACATTATATGATGGACGTTTGTAGAGCCTCTCTCTCCCTTTTTCCCAGAGAGGTTTTCCCGTCTCAGAGAGCGTACTCATTTCGATAGGATTTTCCCTGGCTTGGCGGAAGGTTCCTCTTTTTGAGTCTATGTATTTCCCTTCTCGCAGCCCTTTCCGATGGCGTCCCCCTTTAGACCCTTTCCGCGCCGTAGATAGATTGTTTGGCGTCTTTTTTTTCGAGAGCCGCACGCCAATTCCCCTGCCTCCCTTCTCCTTCAACTTGTTTGGATTTCTCTTTATAAGCTCCCTTCCCCTCTCTGTGTCCCGTTTACCAGAGTAGATTGGGCGCCCTTCGCTGTCCCTAGATCATCTAGCTTCGCTCACGTCTTTTTTGCCCACCCTTCCTAACCCAGCGATCCTTAGTCTCTCGCAGCGTGCTTTCGGTTTTCCTCCTCGTTGTTCCTCTCCCCACCGTCGTTTTGGGAAGCGCGCTGGCCTCTTCTTTCGCCCGTTTCGTGCCTTTCATCTTTTTTGGACGGGCCTTCCCTTCTCGAGCGTAGAAGAAGAACGGTCTTTTTATCGTCTTTTCTTCCCCATCAGTAGATTCCTCCCTGCTAAAGTCTCTCCTGGGAGCTCTTGGTTAGCCCTTCCCCCGCCCTGCCGATGTTAAATTCTTTTTTTCTCGCTGATGCCTCTCCCCAGGAGTAGGGGGCGCTCCTCCCCTTCCCCTTTTTCGTCTTATCCTTTCCCCTTTCTCGTGGTAAGCGAGGTTTCTCCCATGAAGCTATGTCGTCGGATGTCCCCCTCCCCTTTAGTCTTCACGTTCACTCTCAGACTTCCGATCGACGTCTTTCCCCCTTCAACCGGCGAGCTAATCTGCATCATATGAATTTATACTTTTTCCCTTGATTTTGTCCATGGCGTCGATCCCGCTTTCCCCCCACGTTCCCTTTGCCGCGCTCGCCCTCTCCCTTAGTAAGTTCCCTCGATCCAAGGGCCAGAAATTGTGCCCCTCCTCTTCCATGGCGCATTTCTTATGTGGTTTTTTTCCTTTTCTCCGAGGCGATTCCTCGTTTTTTGGACCCGTCTTCGCTTCCTTGTACCCCCTCTCATACAGGACACGAGGTTAGGCTTTCCCCCTTGCTTCTAGTCAGGTGTTTTCCCCCCGCTGGGGGAAAATCCGGCTTTTTCTTTTATGTCCCTCCTCCTTTTTTTTGTTTCTGAGATAAGACTGATTTTTTCGCCCTTTTTCCTCCTCGCTTTGCAACATATTCTTCCCAAGTTTGCAGCCCAGGTACTCTTCCCCTTCCCGTTACCTTTTTCGTTTTTTTTTTTTTCCCCCCTTAGCGGCGTGACTTTTCTGCAAGAAGGCGAACGCTTAGACTCTTCCGTCTTTTCCTCCCCTCTTCTCACCACATCGACCGATCTCGGCCACTAGTCCTGATTTTCCATTAAACGTTTAGTTCTTCTCCCCTGCTTAATCGTCCGGTTTTTTTCTTTTCGTCGCCGCGGTCCTTTTGGAACGTTGCCTGTTTCCCCCAGTGAGCGCTTTTCTTCGTCCGCCATGAGGTCTCCAAATTCCTCACGAGTATTAGATGATGATTTTCCGCTCCCTGATTGAAGGCTTTTTCTTTGTCCGTGAACCACCTCCTTCATGACAGTGAGCTGACCCTTTTAGTTTAAACTTCTCCCGATCCTGAAGGATCTTCGGCGTCATCCCCTCCCTTTTTGTGCGGAGAAAGAGAGCGGTCTTTCTTTCGGACTCAGACGTGGCTTTTTTTTCCCACTACTCGAGCCCCCCGATTCCATTTCGCGAAAGACCCCCCCCGCTCTCCCACCCTGAGGCGCACGGCTTTCGGTTAGCCTCGTATTAGGTAATCCTTTTCTCCGAGAAAGCTTATTCCACGTTTTTCTTTCCTTGAATTGCATGCCGTCTTCAACTGCGCCCCCTATCTCCTCGCTTCAAGTCTGGGCATCTCTTTTTTTTCCGTTCGAGCGACGCGTTTCCCTTTCTTTTTTCAAAGAGCCGTGCCCGCACGATTAGAGCCATTTACTCGCTTTTGCTTCTTGGCCGTTGCGCTCTCCCACGGGGTTCAGTCACTTCCTTCTCCTTTTCAGATCGGGCAGAGCCCTTTTTTTTTGTCCCCGGAAACTGACTCCCTTTCCCCACGAGACCCTCCTCCGCTTAGCTCTAGAGAATAGCCCATGGTCCCTTCTTGTACCGGGTCGTGTTCCCTTCGTTTGTCTCAGCTTTTCCTCTCTAGATCTGAAACACCTGGGTTTTTCGGCCCCAAACGGATGTCTCTTCTTTATTGGCGATTTTCCAGTCGGCGGAGGGATTTTCTGGCGCTGAAGATTTCTGACTTAGACCTGCCCTTTTTATTCTAGAAGACCAATCCCTGTCCCTTTTCTGAATATTTAAGCCCTCTGTCCCTTCTCGCGGGCGAGAGGGAGAGCTTAACCCTTCCGCTCCGTCGGATTTCCGCCGTTCGAGATTCCTTCCCTTTTCACTATTCTTTGAACCTGGAGTCCTTTCCCTCTCTGCCGAGTGAAGCTCTGAAGTCTTTTTTAGATTCTATTGCTCTTCGCTTAAGCAGTGAAATTTGGGCGCTTTTTTCTCCGACCCTCCGCTGTTAAACTTTCGGTCTCCCCTTCCCCTTCCCTTAGCTCTTGCTCCCCTCCTTCCTTTATTTCGCGCTGCCGTAGGCCAGCTTCCCCTGTCCTCTTGCTGATGAGTCTTTCCGGCTCGCGTCGCGTAAACGAGACCGTCTCCCGTGTGACGTTCTCTTTCTTGTGGCAAAGCTTTAGAAGAGAAAGACTTACATATTTTTGACCCGATATACGGTTTTTTCGCTCAGCTTCGTGCCCCCCTTTTTCAATTTTCCCTCGACGATGGATGTTTTCTTCCCTCCCCAATTCACACAAATTTTTTATCTGCGAGAAGAGTCAGTTCCCCGAACATTCTTCTAACGAGTCCGCCGCGATGCTCAAGATTTTCAGCTCTCGTCGTCCCCCAAGCGGAACCTTTTTTAGGCGTGGAAACTTTTTTCTCCCACCACCTGCGATCTTTTGTCCCTCCGGAATTTGTTTCGTCTTTTTTTTTTCATATTCTTATGTAATATATTGAAAGGTTCCCTTTTTCAATTGGCCTCCCACCGACTTGGCCTTTATTTCCTCCCTTCCCGAAAAAAAACTCCTTCCCCTCCTCCCCTCCACAAGCACAACCACCTTTGACACCTATCCCAGATACCCGAGGACTCTTCTCCCTTTATGAATTCGTTCGTCTGTGTTCTGACTCTACCCCAAGACGCTTCTTTATCCCTGCAGAAAGAAACAGCGACGCCTGGTTTTTTCCCCCGGACAGCGCCATCACCATCGCTCCATATCTTCCTTTCTTTTTCTCCTCCCATCCTTTTTTTCTTTTCTCTTGGTAGATTTTTGGTTTTTTTTGGACTTCCCTCGAGTTCCCCTTTTTTTTCTTTTTGACGGTAGTGGCGGCTTTCCGTTTGTCTTTTTTTTTTTCGGATCCTCCCGTCCTCTTTTTTTTTTAGCCTCCGCGAAGCGACCGCCCCTTTTCCTCTGGTCTCAGTTGATCTCTCGAGTTTTCAAAAGGTTTACCGCTGTGAACTCTTTGGAGAGGGTTTATCGCTTTGGTGCCCTTTCCCCACCACCCCCCCCCCCACACCCACCCCAACCCCGGTCTGTTAAAAACGCGGGTCCATCCGATCGTTTTTTTTGAGGCACTTTTTGCGCCTTGAGCGATTCTCTATTCTTACCCCCCCCCTCCGTACGATCTTACAAACAGTTCCTTTTTGGCGATAACTCGCTCGGCGCGAGGGTTCCCCCTCCAGTTTTTCGCACTGCGTCCCGCGCTTCCTTTTTTTTTCCGTGCTCGTCGGCCTCTTCTTTTGCCGATGTTAAGACGCTCGCCCCTGCGCACACGCATCCCTTTTGCGATTTGGGTGAAGAGGGCGGTCTTCACAGACAGGAGCTCGTACGATGTCTCCCCCCAGGTTTTCCACGAGCTGCCGCACGTCGGAGAACTTCTCCCTCCCTTCCACACCGTGGTCCGTGGTTTCGTTCTAGGCACTTCGGAGGTGCAATCCGTCTTTATAGCATTGAGGACTTCTCGCTGCACCCACCTTCATCTATCCTGTTTGAAGATTTCTACTAGCGAGGCCCCTTCACAGAGTCCACCGATCCTTGTTCAGCTGAAGGGCCCTGTTACGCCCAGGTGAAGGTTCTCTATGCTGCCCTGTCCAGTTCCCGGTTACGCTTTGCGTTTCACTCAGAGGGGGCCGCTCTTCTCGGTGCTTTGCAGTCGTTGTCACTGCCCCAGCTCCCATCCGTTCTATCGCAACGGTCTTTCCACACCGACGGGCGATGGAATTTGCCTTTTTTTCAGTCTGAAGAGAGGTTCCGACCTCCCTGAGCTTACGGACGATGCGCTCGAGGACGTTTTCGTACATTACCTTTTCCCGTTTCTCTCGATTCCGGCCGCCGTACGATTCTTTCTTTACAGCCAAGGTCCCCTGAGCCCTTTAAGGGTTGGCGGCTCCCCCCCGAGGTTTAGAGCTTCGTTCCCGCGTCATCTTTTAGGGGCCGATCCTCCCCCCGGTTGGCGCTTCCATTTTTAGTCTCGAGTCCTCTGCAATAGAGCGTCGTGTTTCCCTTGTTTTCCCATTTCGTTTTCCAAAAGGCCCCCTTTCGCCGCGTCACGACCCCCTGTTTGGGTCGGTCGCCGGCACCTCCGTTTCTTTTTGCGACAATTGACAATACCTCCCTTGGATTCTCTCGCGCGTGCGGTGAGTCTGGTGGAATGTTCGACTCGGTTGTTTTATACCTACTTTCGTTTTCCCGTGAGACCTGGCGAGTCCCCCGCATTCGATCTAGCGCAGGAGGTTTCTTACTCCGCTACGTGCAGAAGAAGGCTTTTCTTAGGGTCTTTCCCATATCTCATCTTTCACGCGATACGTCTGCTCTTTTAGAGCTGCGGTTGGAGATTCCGATTGTATCCTCCTTTTCTCGCTCTTGCACGGCGGGGGCGCCGTTTTTTGTGTCTCCCTCCCCTTTTTCCGTCTGACCCCAAAGATTTGTTAGGCTCGTCGGCTGGAAACCTCCCTGCCTCCCTCCCCTTTTCACGATCTTCTGTGTGACGTCGGACCCCGAGGCCTCTCTCATCGTCCTCCTCATAAGGGCTACTTTAATCGAAAGATATCACCGATCCTTCCAATGCCATGTGGGGTGGTTATGTGTGTGTGTTTCTGGTTTTGTACTTCGCTCCATTTCCCCCACCCCCTGAGTGCAGTCTCGAGTTGTATGGTCCCAAATCGTCTCCTCAGCCTTTTTTTATATGTTGAGTGGTGTGGTGCTTTCTCCTTCCCCTTCCTCCCGCGGCGCATTGTTCTTTCCGCTTTGTCCCTTTTAACCCTAAGCCTGCCCACTCGCGACAAGTAGTCCCCCCCTCTCCCCCTTTAGAGGTTGACTAGACTTTTCGGAGAGTTTTCAGGCGGCGACTTTCCC
>Ga0179593_1591573_pt1 | contig 11253 bp, 9 predicted proteins | sample CZODoug2_1_08_16_FD_185931 | JGI IMG/M metagenome (GOLD analysis project Ga0179593, IMG submission 185931) | Vadose zone soil fungal communities from Angelo Coast Range Reserve, California, USA - CZODoug2_1_08_16fungal (PacBio error correction) | ecosystem: Environmental > Terrestrial > Soil >... | reverse complement strand
ATCCAATCATCCCCCCGATTTGTTTTTAGGGAAGAGAGTCCTGGTGTTCCCCCTGGTTTTGCAACCGCCCCCCTCCCGTTAGTGTGCCTTGAGCACAAACCTTTTGATTCCCCTCTAGTTAATTGAACTCTCGTCGAGCTTAGTTTCTTGTTGCATCTCTTTTTGTTTCCCCGTCGCTTCCCGACGAGCTGTGGGTTATCCCACACCGCGTCTTGGAGGTGCAAAGATGCTACTTTTAAATCGCCTAGAACTCAATGTCCTTCTCCCCCCATCCCTCCTTCTTACGCGGGCGTCAACGACTCCTTTCCCCCCTCCGGTTTGAGACGAATCTTGTCAAGCGCCCTTTCCCCCGTCTTGGTAACCCCCTGGTCCCTCCGTTTTTTCCGCTTTCATGTTGTGAATCGCCCTTCTTTTTTTTCAGAAGTTGAGAAGATTTATCCTTACGCGAACTTACGTTCCCTCTTCCTTCGATATTCCATTTGTTAAGTGGTTTTGCCCCCTCCGATTGTTTGGTCTCAGAACGACCCTTTTCTTTTTCGAGCTTTTAGGACTCCCTACTTCTGGGGAACAAGTGTTTCTTCGTGAGAATACCAGAAGTGAGCTCCCTCTCTTTCTCAAATGAATGATTATTTCGAAAGATCTCTCTCCCCACTCCAGGTCGACGATTTCCAATTTCCCCCCATCGTAACCTTTCTGGCGTCTTTTTGGAGCCGCCTGACAGTGTTCTTGAATTGAAAATGTTAGTTAATCTCTTCGTTTTTCCCTTTTTGAATCATTGACGTCTTATGCGCAGCGTCTTCCGCTTAGGAAGCTTTCCCCTTCTTGGTATTGTATGTTTGTAACGGTCGTACTTACCTCCCCCTCAATATTAGAAATAGGGCCCCCCCCCATCTTCCCTCGACGTAAATTTGTGAATGATCCCTAGAGAGGTTGCGGGGGATACCACATATGGTAGAGATGTTGGTCCGTATCCCCCACACCCCTTCTCGCCCCCTTCTTCTCTCCGTGTGAGAGAACTTCTTCCCTCCCCGGCTTAGCGGGAATTTCTGAGTTCTAGTTTCGCAGATTCATCCTTCTTTGAAGCGGGTTTTCTTTGTGAAAGGCCTCTCACCCGTTACGGCTTCGGACTGAGCTTTCCTCCTTCTTTCAAGGTTGGCTTTTAACCTCCTTTTTTTTTTCCTCATATTTTTCTCTCTACAAACAGCCTTTTTCCCGGAAGAACTGCAGAGTCCTTTGTTTTTGATCTGGACATAGGCGGTGGCTCTCCTAGCCCCCCTTCTTTTTCCCTTGATATGCCTTTATTCCCGTGAAGGTCGGATGTTCTCGATCCTTCTTTTTCCAGCGAAGTCAAGAGCATATTTTTACATCTTTTTCCCCCCCATGTGACGAACCCCATAGTACAATGTTCTTTGCCCTGGCCTTTTCCGTGCAGACTAAAGAACAATGCCTGGAAGGAAAAGAGAGGTTATTTCAACAGGAAGCCCCAGTGCTCCCCTCCTTCGCCCCAGTTCCTTATGGGTCCCGGCAATCTTTGGGGAAGGTAGCGGTTGGAAAAAGCGGAGAATTCTTACCTTCTACCCCTTTTTTAAAAAAATCGCATCTTTCCCCCTTCTTCCTCCCCTTGTACCTCAGTGGTCTGTCTTCTGCCACGCTTTTTCACCTTCAGCTGACGGGAACCCCCCTTTTACCGCGACTACTTCGGAACGATTTCGCGACCCTGCTTGGAAAACTCCAGACCGTTTTTTTTTCCCCTGGTAGTCCAGCGTCTCTCCCCCCGTGACCCCCCTGCAAACCAAAACGCACCTTTTTCCTTATTTTTTTTTTCGCACCCTTTAAAAATCCGAGTACAGCGCCAAAACTCCTTTTTAATATATATCTTCCCTCCTGGTTTTTTTAGAGATGACCTTTTTGGTTCCTTCGGATGGAGGATGCGAAAAAAAAGGCCTGAGTTTTTCCGGCTTTTTTTCTTGTGGTCAAAGGGGATTAGCTGCTTTTTCTAAAACCTTTATGCCTTTCCTTTATATTCCCCCCGGTTAGATAGGCCCCTCTCTTTTCCTCTAAGTATCTTACCAGGTCTTTCTGCCCCCTTTTTTTCGTTTCCTCCTTCGCACCGATGGGTGCACATCTTTTTTGTCAGAAGAAAAGACCCTCTTTTCCATAACCAAGATTGATTTCCTATTTTTTTTTCCCCCAGGGTTATTCCTCGATCCTTTTTTCTTTCTCATCCCTTTTCAACCCTCGTCGTCACCCCCCTGAATGGGACATAATTTTTTTGCTTGCATGGCGCCCAGGAAGTCTTGCACGATAAACCTCCCTTATAATGGATGTAGTATGGCCCCTCTCTTGACTTTTCGAAAGATGGACTTTTTTTTTTTTTTCCGATAAAATTGCAAATATTTTCTTTTTCTGACACTCACAAATATGCTTTGACGGACCCGTTTCTTCTCCCCCCGAATTTCGATAGACCCCCTTCTTCTTACGACCTTCCTCTTTTTTTTTTAAAGGCATATCCTCCTCGAATCGTATGGGGATACTACTCCCGCTTAACCCGAAGATAAGCCCACCCCTCCCCCTTAAGCTGCAGTTAGGAATGAAACTGTTTGTTTAGAGAAACCCCTCTAGTTCTACCTTTTGACGTTTAAGAAAAAATCGTCTCTTTCCCCTTCTTTCCCCCTCCGGGTTTCGGGTGAAATATATTGTAATGTCCCACCCGAACCAAAACGCTTGCGTCCTCCCCCTCAGATGATAAGAGGAGAGACCTTTCTTTCCCCTTTTGACTACTTCACGATATTTTAGCAAGTTTTTAAGGGAAGTAAATCCCCTTTGTTATGTTTCAGGTCTTCGGGTCTACCAACTCCGACCATTTTTTTTATCCAGATCTTTATCTGTCGATCAAGTCACCCCTGTCTATTTGCCCTATGTCCTGCCTTAACCAGCTTCCCCTGACCCTCAAGAAGTCTCCCCCTTGCCCAATCCCCTTTCTTATCTTCTTCCCCCGAAGAGTAAAGGATTAAACCCCCCCTCCACCCCAGAGATTTTCCCGTCCCCCTCCCTGATATAAAATGGCCTTCCTCAGAAATTCTAAGTGGAAGGGTTAACTTGCAACCCCTTTATAAGAGCGAAATTGTATTTCTTCAGAGGAACGCCTACTCATCATTTTTCGTAAGGCCTGCGTGCTTTCTCACGACGTAGGTGTGTTCCCCCCTCCCTGTGGCCTCTTTCATCAGATTATTAGACTCATTTCGAGCGTTTTTCTTCGGCTCTCCCCCTTTTTTCCAAGACCCTTCTCGCCGAAGACCGTGAAGGGGTAGGACAGGTCCTCTCGTCCTGATATACTTTTAGAAGCCGAGATTCCCCCCCCTCTCGTCAAGCAGGCGCCAGCTCCTTTCTGCCGGGTACCTGAAGGCTTCCCAAGGCTTTTTTTTAAGCTTGCACCACGGCTGCCTTAGCCTCCAGCTCAGTGATAACAAACCCTTTCCTGCTCAAGGCTTTGCAGATGCAAAGGACTGAGGAGTACAAAGAAGGCTTATTTTTCCAATAAGGCAAATTGACTCCTTGGGGTTGTTTTGTGGGTCTTTGGGGGTCTTTGGGGGGGGGTGGGTTGTGGTTGGGTGGTGGGGGGGGGTTTGGGGGGGGGGGGTGGTGGTTTGCTTTCTTAGGGAAGGAGTCCCGTGCCCCCCCCCACCCCCCGAGATGAACCTCCCCCCCATCCTTCCCCCCGTTTTTCTTTAAAGGGAACTGTCGCCCTTCTTGTTTTGTGCTCAAGCACCCCTACGGTCTGTACCCTTCAGCATGGTGGTACCCCTCCCCCCCGCGGAAATATTTTCCCCCTCGTGATTTGCTTTGCCTAGGTTCATCTCCTCCTTTTTTTCTCTCTCTATCCCCAAGCCAATCCCTGATTGGTTCTCGGAAGAGAAGAGTGTCCTTGGTAGATCCCGGCGGCCCCGCGAAAATTACTCCTTCTTGGGGTGCTTTTCGCAACCCCCCTTTATCTCCCTGAAATCGTACGGGTGTTTGGCTCTCTTTGCAGTGTTTTTGTTCCCCCCTTCTCTTTCTATGGGCATAAAAACGAGAATCAGTTTTTTTCCTTTCTATTAGTGGTTAATCGCGAATCTTCAACGCGGCCTTCCGCTCCAGCAAGTAGGATCGTCGGGCACCGCAGCCTTTTTTCTAAGATTGTAAATTTTCCTCCCCTCTCGGTAAACCTTAGACAAGTCACTTGCCCTCTTTCTCTTTTTCATGTTGTGACATTTCTTTGCCCTGGCTCTTTTGATAAAGGACTCCCCCTCTCTTCTTCTGTCGTAAGTTCCCACGTTTCTGGGCGATCTTCCGTCTTTCTTTCGTGAGAAAACCTGCGACGGTTTTCCTCCCTACAATGCTTTAGGAATAATCTCCCCTTTTCCCCCCGTGCTGGCGGAAGAACCTGGCTGAGCCAGCCGTTTTTCCCCTTTTCCCCCTGAATTTAGAGCACATTCTTCTGTCCGATGACCTTTTTTCGCGCGTCTTTGAATGTTGAAAAAGCGGTCCCATTTTTTTCGCTGAGCACTGACCAGTGAGACTTTCGTTGGTTCCCTGACCATGTTTTTTTTGAAGTAGTTCTTTTTCTTTCCGATTATGCTCAATGTTCTTTCGTCCCTTCTGGATTGTATGGTACCTTATGAGGACGGATTTTCACTGAAATCTTCGCAATAGCATAGACGCCTTCCTTATCGACACTCCCTCACCCCCTGGTACGAAGCTGTTTTTTTAGAAACGCCCCCCTTGTGACGAACGTTCCCCTTCCCCCTTGAGACATATAGATATCCTGTGCATTTTTTTTTAGGTCCGCTGATCCCGGTCTTGCGGAGTTTTGTTTTTTGGACAGTACAATATGCTTGCCCCCCCCCCTTCTTGGGACAGCTTGCGGATCATCCCCCGATCCCCCCCAAACGCAGCCCATGCGGATCTTTCCTTGTCGCTTTTGCCAAATTTTTCCCTCCTGCAGAGTAATGATGTCGGTTTTTTTTGTTCTGGAAATCGGAGGTTGTTTCCCCTCCTTTCCCCTCCCCCCCGTTTCTTTTCGCCGGATATGCAATTTATACCAGTTGACGTGCTCCTTTTTCTGGAGCCTTTTTTCTGGTGCACCCTCCCTTCCTTTTTTTCATATTGGGATCGGACATATTTTCCCCCTTCTCGTAACTCACCAGTCTCACAATCGGTCGAGCCTTTCATATCACTGCCTTTTTCCTATTTTTTTTCCCTCTTCTTTTTGTTATACCCCCTTGAATGCCATACGTAATCTCCCTTTTTTTTTCTTCCAGGATGGGACCGGCAATCTTTCCTCCCCTTTTTTCCAATGGAGAAAGACCCCACGGATTACGATCCCTATTGACAACACCCTTCTCCTATGGGTACGTGTAATCCGTGGTCTTTTTCCCCCCCTCTCCCAAAATCTGCCCCGCGCGGAACTCTCCTATCGGAAACGCTTCCTTGGACCTCCTCTACCCCTTCTTTTCAACTCTCCAAGACAGGCTCGTTTCAACTGAGTTTGATAGTAACCTTCACACAAAAAGAAAACACAAACCGTCCCTCCTTTTTCCCCTTCCTTTTTCGCATCCTGTCCCTTTAATTTGCATCCTCCTCCCTTGTTTTCTCCCAGAGTGGGACGAGTCGGTCTCCTTCCCCCCACCAGGCGAGCGTTCTGGCTTGCGGTTTGTTTGGTCAGGGACTCGAGCGGGCTTTTTTTTCCCCCCAAAATCAGTGAGACCCCCCCCTTTTTTGTTCGAGTTTACAAATTTCCCCCCCTTTCAGCTCAGTCTTTCCTCCCCTAATGAGTCCCGTCAGCTAGAAAGATGGGTTTCTCTGTTTTTTTTTCAGAAGACCCACAGGACCCACGGTATCCCCTTGGTTTCCTCCCCTAAGAGAAGATGAGATGATCATCCGTGCCCGTGTAATTTTGTCCCCCCAGCGTCCTTCACAGATGCAGGGTAATCCTGTTCTTTTCCCTTTCTTCCCCTGAGTAAGTTATTCATTCAATTTGACCTGCCGATAAAAAGAGATTTTAAATGGATGTAGTAGTGGTCTTCCTGCTATGGTTTGTGAATTTTTCTTTTTCTTCTTCACCTTGGAAATATGTAGATCCCCCCTGCTTTTTTGTTGGACTTAGCTGTTGCCCCCTTCATTGCTCCTCCATTAACGACATAACGTCCAATCTTTTTCTTTCCGCGAAACGTCTCTTCCCCCTCCCCTCTCCTTCTCAAAACCCCGACATCTGTCTGCAGTTTTCCGGACCCGATGTTTTTGCCCAATTTTTTACAAGGGGAGACGAGAGTCTTCCCCCTTGGCGTTTGAAGTTCCTATTCTCCCTCCCTAAGAAGGGTAGCCCCAACACCAAAACAACTGTTGAAAGCTTTGTAATGCCCCCCATCACCCCACGAGCGCCTCCCTTCTCTTGCGAGCCCCTACTACTTTTCGCACCGCTCTCTCTATTGACAAGGTGGGTGACTATGGCGTCACCCTTCTATCAAGAAGTTCGTGTCTTTCTTTCCACCAGCTCTTTTTTCCGTATCCTCTTCCCTTTGCCTTCTTTATCAAGGCAACAACGTTTTTCCTTGATTTTGCCCCCCTATGTCGTATTTTTGTGTTTTTTTTTTTTTTTTTTTTTTTTTTTTTTTTTTTTTTTTTTTTTTTTCTTTTCTTCTTCTTTTTTTTTTTTTTTTTTTTTTGTTTTTCGTGGACAACCCCCCCACACTCCCCTTTCCCCCCTCACGGCCGCGGGACTAAGCTTGATATCGCAGCTTCGTGACAGCGTAACCTTTCCGTCAAATTCAACCCCCCTTCCCACGAATTCCACATTCCCTCTTCTATGGCAAGGCGAGCGCCATCTCCTTTACCTTTGCCCGATTTGTAACCCATTCAGGCGTCTCCAGCGTTCCCCTTTCTTTGAGTTTTTCTCTTCACGAATATGAGAAAGATTTTTTTCTCTAAGGTTTTCACTCGACGTCTTTCTAGCCGTGGGCAAGATGGACGCCTCCTCCCCTCCCCCCTTGGTTATAGAGAGCAATGAGCAACTTCCGGGAGACCCAAAACACCCTCTAACTGATAGCGAAGAAGCTTTGGCCCTTTTCCCCCCGACAGCGGTTCCTTCCTATTTTTTTCCCCTCTCTGAAGGAAGGTTCAAAATTCCCAAAACATGAAAAAGCTTTTTCCCGCATGCGGCCAGGTTGCTTCTGTTCCCCTCCGACAGTTCCAAGCGCCGCCAAAGGTAGCCTGGCCCCCCCGTTTTACGCAGAGACGATTCAACATACTGCTGGTTTCCCCCGGAAATTCTGACGATCCACCTTCCCCGATTACCCCTTTTTGTCACTCCTCCTCCCTGTCCTTTGGTTGTGTATGCCCCTTCTTCCTTTAGAACGGGGAAACACAAAACCCGATTCCCCTTCAACTTTTCCAACTCGCCAACTAACCCCCGACGAGTCACACCCCCCTCGCCCCCCTCTTTTTTTTTTTTCAGCCCCCCCCCCCCACGGTATTAATTTCTCTTTGTGCCCCGCCTGGTAAGATCTACTTGCGCCTGCCTCCAATTCCATAGGGTATTTGATGGAATTCTTTCCCCTCTTTCCCCAATCTTTGTTTGTGAGAGAGATTACCCATCAAATACCATCTTTTTTTAGGCAAGAGCTTTGCCGCATGGTTTGGAACCCCTTTTAAAGACAGTTATTGGTGTTTCTCCCCCCCTCTTGATGCGAGGACCCTCTTGCCTCGTCCGGTCTTGGAGAGTTCTTGACAAGTTTCTTCATCCGTTTTTTGGGCCAAGCTAGGGCATACCCCCCCCCCAGTTAGTCTAGTTGCCTGATCTTTTCTTGTTAATCGCGGTTGAATTAAGTGGACAGCGCAAGAACTTTCCCCCTGTAGTTCATTTCGCGGGATCAGGCCTCCCTTTTAGCTTGACAAGGCCCCTTGAAGGCAGTAGAGAGTACCCTTTCTCCCCCCTTTCTAAACTGGAAGACTGGCTTGACCTTCCCGTTGTGTTCTTTGAAAGAAAGATTGATCCCTTTTCTCAAGAAGCTCAGATCTTTACCTTTCCTTCCCCTTCCCAGGCGCAGGAGCAGGTTCTTTTTTCCCCCTATGTGTATCTTTTTTTTGCGTCTCCCCCAATGATTTCGGAATAATCCTTTTTCCTCTCCCTAGTGAACACGTGCTGACTTACACAAAAATTCTTCGAGTAGAAGTTTCTCCTTTAGAGCCCCCTTTCTCCCTCCCTATGAGGGAAGATGACCCCTCGTCTCTCTTATATTAAGTCAATGAATGTCACCTATTTCCAAACGGAGCTGGAGCTCCTTCCATTGGAGATCCCCCCTTTTTTCCGTTTCCCCCTCTGGGTTGAAGTTGACTTTTTTATCCTTTTTACGCTTAATGCCCAGAAGCGTCCTACTTACCATGGCTTATGCCGCGGACTTGATTGGGATTGTATTTTTTTTTTTGGACGAGGTCCCGGGCACCCTTTCGTAAAATTTGTGACACTTTTCTCCCTATCCTTCTGGATTAGAACACAAAACATTTTCTCCCTTTTTTTGGTACGAGAAAGCCTTCCCTCCTTGCTGATATCCCGGTGATCATCCACCGCCCTCTAGATGTGTCATTTTTCCTAGACGTATTAGTAGGGATACTTGCTCCGGGTTGCGGCCCTAGAAGAGTGGGGTGATGTTTTCCCCCAATATGATTTTCCCGGAGTCCTCTGCTATAATCACGTTTTTTTCCTCTTTTGGATTCCCACGAAGCCTTATGAACGCGGGATCCCCTTTCTCCACATCCGTTGCAATAGTTTCCTTTTTTCAGCGTAATGACCTTCCCGTTTCATCTTCTCTAATACGAGTCGTTTCGCCGGATATCTTCTCACTGCCTTTGTGCTTGATGTCTTTATGGAATACTTTTCGCCCTCCCCCCCCATTTTTTTTTTTCAACAGCGAAGTACAGCGCATATTTTTTCCCCTTCCAAAGGGGATCCCTTGACTCCTCCCCCCCCCCCCCCCCCCTTGGGGGACAATCAACGCCTCCTTGTCCCTTCCCTTTCTAACTCTCCTACTTCCCAATGATGAACTCCTTTCCTTTTCCCTCAACGAAAGGTGTCTTTGCGACGTGTGAAAAGGAGAGGAGACCTTCCCCCTTCTCCCCTGATTAACAAGGAGTGGAACCCATTTCATCTCTTTCTCTGTGTTATTCCCCTGTCCTTTTGTATGTCTTCTGCAAACAACGTTCTTTCCCTTGCCAGGCTGAGGGAACCCCAACTCTTTCGGTTCATTTTTCCGGCCCTTTTCCCCCCCCCCTCAGAGAAGGCTGTGGATACCTGTTTTAGGAAAATGGCTTTTTTCTCCCGATACCTGTTGAAAAAAACAATCCCCCCCCCCCCGTAGGCACTAAACGATAGCCCTCCCCCCTGCGAACGCGCAACTCCTTTTTTCTCTATTTTCTTTTTTCCTTTTTTTTTATGAGAGATGAAAGTTAGTTGGTTTGCAGATGCGAAACCCCCCCCTGTGATTGCGGTTGGTTTGCTTTGGCTTTCCTTACTTTTTTCCTACCCCCTTTTCTTGGAGAGTTTCCCCTTCCTTTTGCCAGGAAGTCGATTCCGAGACTCTCCGCTTCTTTCCCATGAGGTCCTTCAGCTTCGCAGATTTTGGTCTTCCATTTTCTGACCCTCCCCCCTCCTTCTTTTACACGGATAAGCACAGATGTAACCTCCTCTTTTTTTTTCCATAAGTGTTTTTCTCCTTTTCAAACCGTTTCCTTCCCCCCTTTGTCAATCATGGCGTTATTGAAATGGCCTTCTTCTTTCCTTCTTGCGATAAACACAGAGGTTGACGTACCATTCTTTCTGTCCCTTTCTTTTTTCCCCCCTTTCTCTGTCAAGATGTGTCCCTTTTTCTTTTATCACCTTTGGTTTCGAGTGACCTCTCTTTCTGCATTTAGATCGCCGATTCTCCCTTTCCCCCCTTCACGTTCCAAGCTCTAAAGGCCTAATTGCGACCGACTGCTCTTTTGTCTCTCCCCAGATTTCCAGAAATTCCCGGCCCTCCTGTCCGCTGCCTCTTGCAATTCTTTTTTTCTCTCACACCGCGAGTCTCCGAGGCGGCGTTTCCCTCCCCCCCCCCCTTCCTTTCCTGAGATGATCAACTCAGAGTACGAAGGTGGTCACCCCTTAATGTACAATAAACCCACGCCCTCCATCCCGAGGATAACGCCCCCCGCTCATCCCGCTACCCTTGAATTTTCCCTCCCACGGGCGTCAAGATTTTTTCGCTTTCCAAGGTCTTTTTTTTTATGAACTCCCCCAGATGTTGTTGCTCTCCTTGCCTCGAGAAAGGGAAACCCTTCTTTCCTTTCGATTTGACAAATTTAGAAGATGTCCGAACCCCACCGCGTCCTCTTTTTCCTCACAGAAATACCCCCCCTTCTGCCCGCCCTTTCTTTCTCCCCTAAGAAGAGTAAAGGATTCCCCCCCCCCCTCCCACCCCCAGAGATTGAAAGAACATGGACGTCCTTTTCCATTCTATAACACTGGCATTCTCCATCGCCTGGGTCCCTTTGTTCAACATCCTCCTAGATAAGCGCTTTTCTTTTTTTCTTTCCATATGACCCCCGAATTCCGCCCGACCCCTTCCTTTTTTTTTCTCCTGATGAGGAACTTTTTTACTTTCGGTCTTCTGACTCTTCTCTTTCTTTCCTCCCTCTAGAGCGCCGCCATGCGCCCCCCTTTCCGAGAAAAAAAACTGATTTTTTTCACGCCAACCCCTGCTCGAGACGAGAAATTCCCGTACTCACAGTTTGCGTCTTCTTTTCCCTTTTTTGCAAATTAGAAGAGCAGGGTCCCCCCATGAAAAAAGATAGTAACAGCTGTTCAGTTGCTCCTTTTTCTTAAAGAGAGGCTCCCTTCCCTTCCCGCTTTACAAGATGACCCCTTAGTTTCCTCCTCTCATCCTAATAATGATGGGAATCCCTCCCGTCTGAACAGATGAGTGACCCACTGTATTCGCGATTCCCCCCCAATAATCTGGGGAACCCCCCCCTGACGAGCTCCCTCTCGTCGTTCCTGAGAACGTGGCCCCCCCCTCTCTCACAAGAAAATCCGAATGCCAACATCCTTCCCCCTCGTTTAAAGGAACTTGTCTGCTCCTTCTTTTCTTGTGCTCACCTTCCTTTCGCGGGATTCCTTGGGGTACAGATATACACTTTTCCCCCCTCTGCTCTTGCCCTAAAATCTGAACATGGATTTGCTTT
>Ga0179593_1460373_pt1 | contig 11253 bp, 12 predicted proteins | sample CZODoug2_1_08_16_FD_185931 | JGI IMG/M metagenome (GOLD analysis project Ga0179593, IMG submission 185931) | Vadose zone soil fungal communities from Angelo Coast Range Reserve, California, USA - CZODoug2_1_08_16fungal (PacBio error correction) | ecosystem: Environmental > Terrestrial > Soil >... | reverse complement strand
TCGGGTCCTCCAACATTTTAACGGAAAGGCCCGCTGAGGGGGCTTCACCCGGTTTCTTTTTTCTCATTACCTGAAACGTGCGGTTTTGGTTGACCTCGTGGCTGCTCCCCCCCACCCCCCCCCCCCCCCCACCTTGAGGACGCTGATTTTAATCTCCCTCAATTCTTTACCTCAAGTCTTTTTCTTTCTCCCCCCACCTCGCTAAACCCGCCCTCTCTCCATAAACAAATTTTCCCCGTTTTGACACCCGCGTGGACCTGTCGTGTTTGTTCCCATCCACCTCCCGTCTGGTCTCACCCCCCCCCCCCCTTCTCCTTTTCGTCAGTTTGCCCTCCCCCTTCGCACACCCGTGTGCCAAGCCTTGTCTTTGCGTTTTTCCTCCATCAGCCGCCACCGCCACACACGGCCCCCCCCCTCATTTTTCCCCAGCATTCCCCCGCGCATTTAAAAATCCTTCTCCCGCACACGTTTATCCCCCGCTCTTCTGAAGCTTTCAAAGTTTCCCTCAACGGTCCTGCAGACTCTTTCCAATAAGGGCATTTGGGTCCCTATATCCTCCCGTCCCCCCTTTTTTGGTCGCGACCGCAAAAGACCGGATATCTTTCAAGCCTGCTTTCCGAAATCTCTTTTAATTTGCCTCCCCCCTCTTCTATGGTCTCGGCCTTTCCCCCCAGGTGCCTGGCGGGACCCGTGTGGTGGTTTTGGTCGCCCTTCCCGCCCCGACCCAATCCATCCCGCCCCAACTCGTTTCGTTAGCATTTTTTCCTCCTTCCCCCCCACTTTCCTACCCTTTTTTGGTGCAAAGCTATTTCTCGCCACAACCAAAACCCTCTTCCGCCACGTTTTCTGCCAAAACGTGCACATTTCTGGCTTGAGGATTTTTCGCCCCCCCACCAAACGAAAAACTTGATGTCCAAACGGCTTTTCTTTTAATCCCCCCACCCGCGAACCAAAAACTTTTCTTCGAAGTCCCTCACGCCTGCTCTCTCACGTTTGGCCCGACGCCCCCCGCTCAAAAGATGTGGCACAAATCAACTATGTGACGTGCACTCACGTCAACCTACACTCGAATCCCCTTGAACCAGGAGACATAAGCCCTTTTACCTCCCCTACCTCCCCTCCGTTGCCAAACATCGCGGTCCATCCCTCCCTCCGACCTTCTTGCCCTCCCCCCCCCCATTCTATTCGGCCAATTTGTGTTGCTCACATTCCCGTCTAAAGCCCCAACATCTACTCATCGCCTCCCTCCTGTCACAAATCGTTAGGAGCCACGGTCCACCCGTCTTCCTTCAAAAGAGTCCTTTGATCACCTTCGTTCCCAATAAACGTCTTCACCTTCCACCGCCCATCACCAAGGCCTAATCGGGCCTAGCTTTCCGCAAAAGTACAAGACCATCTCGCCCATTTTTCAAACCTGGCCAATTTCCCAATTCACTCTCGATCCCTGCTCGACCGCGTCGAAACCACCACACTGGTCACTCCGGCTCACCCTCGTAACATCCTTTTTTCTTCTCTTTCCCAGGCGGCGATCCGCTTCCGACTTCCGAGACCTTCCCGGCCGACCTCTCTGTCAAGACTAGTTTTCCCTCGTGCCCATAATTGAATTTTTGAATTAGCATCTCCCCCTTCCCTGACTCTTCGCCCTTTGCCAAGCGAGCTGGATTCCTTTTTTCGCAAAACGCTCAACTTCCTTCCTGGACTATACGTCCACACACATGGAATGGCTTCCCGAATCCGTGTTGATAAGGCCGGAAGCCACCCTTCTCCGTCTAAGTTTCATTCTGAAAGTTCTCCAGTCCAAGCCTCTTGGGTCCCCAGAAGCCCCCCCCTTTCCCCCCCCCACGCGCCCCCCCTTCCGAGATATCAGGCCTGGGTTTGTGACATAGCCTCCCCGGACCCAATTTTACCCCTACCTCGCGGGATGTACACGTTGGATGCAGGACCCCCCCTTGGGTGGCTTTTGGTATTTGTGTTACCAAAGATCATCGCTTTCCTTTTTCCCAAGCAAACAGTTTTGAAACTTCTTGCATCCGAAAGCAACTCGCTTTTCATCCCGTCTTTCGATTGTGGTTTTCGATCCGGAGTAATTGATTTCCGGTTTGTGACCCCCCCATCCACTTATATTTCTCATACTCCCTTGTCTTCTTGAGGTCGTATTGGTCCGATGCCACTCATTCGCATGACTGCTTTTTGTTGTTTTTTTCAATCATCGTATAACCAAGATTTTCTGGATTCCGCCTCGGTTTCTTTTCTTTTCTTGTAGTGCCGTCCTCCCCTCAGGTTTTCCGGTTGGCTTTTTCCGGCTTCCTCTTCCTTGCACTCGCCCCATTGTGGATTCGCGATGAGCCCACCCGCTGTCACCCTTTACCCCGGGCCTGGATGATAACAATGTTTCTTCTCATGTGAAGGGGTTGCCCCTGAATATTACTGGGCTCGGCACTGCGGGCCCCTTGTTTCCCTGACTCCTTTCATGTGCCCCAAGCTCCCCGCTAACGAAAAAATTCGCCTTTTTTCCTCTTTTTGGATTGCGGCTATGCGCCTTGGCTTGAAGCAAAGGACGCGGATCGACAACCCCAAGCGCTTTCTTTTTGTGGAGTATTCCTTCCCCCAGCCCCCGTAACTGGTCCAGATTTTTTGCGAAGTGGCGCATTCTTCGTCCCAAATGTTGTTGCGCCTATCAGTCCTGAAGTCTTTTTGCCGAAGGCGTCATCTCCTCACTGGCCCTTTGGGGGGTTTGCCTCCCTTTACTTTGCGTGGTGAGCTCGGGAGTTTTTTGGATCGTCGTCTCTTGACTTATTCGCGCAACGGGTCCCTGCTCCCCTTTAGGTGCCGATGTTTGTGCTGGGCGGCCCTTTTTTGTTGCGCTCTTTTTGGTCGGGCTTTGGGTTTTTTTTTGGGGTTCCCCCCCTTTAGTCTTCATTTTTTTAAATGGTTCAATTGTTGGGGACGCTCTGTCTTTTCTTGAGTGATATGGAGCCGTTTCACAGGGTTTAGGTTGTGTGATTTTGTGAGAAGGTCTTTCTTTTTCTTAGTGGACACGATAGGAGATTCTCGGACTTTTGGGGCCCTGGTCTGATATTTTCACAACCCGGGGCTCACTCTCTTGGGTCGCCCTTTCCCCTTTCCGATCTCTCGTCTTTTTCCTTTTGGAGCCCTATCCAGTCTTCCATGTGAGGAGATGATTTCTAGACTTGGGTAGGGCTGTCCCCCCCCGGGTATTGCCTGACATATCTCCTGCGGATGAGGAGGTAGTCCTTTTCCTTTTAGGGGTTGGGTTTCTTCAGAGTTTTCTGGTTTTTTATTATCCCCCCACGTCAGTCAGGACGCGGCGTTTCAACCCCTCCTGCTTGTCCGTTTCTGGGACGTTTCCGATTCGGGATTGGAGGCGTGCAGCGGCTTCCTACTTTTTTTCCCCCCTCCTGGGCTTTCGTGAAGTCCGGACACGTTTTTTTGTCTTGACGGGAAAGCCAGGCCAATCTTTCCACTTCTAATCCCGTTCCTTTTTTCTTCGACTCCTTTTTTTAATTCCCTTAAGTTGACGTCCACGTTCATTAAAACCAAAATCCCTGTTTGCTGGAGCTTCGGGGTTTTTTGACTTTTTTGATTGCTCCCCCCCCCAGGATCGGCAGCGTTCTGGAAGAACTGCGTACCCCCTTTAGACGTGTCCATAGGTGAGTTTTATTGGCACCAATTTTGAAACGGTCTGCTCGGTCGGCCCCTTTGCCGCCCGCCGCCCCCCCAAATTGACATCCACTGAGGGAACATCTTTCGAGGGTCGGGTCTTCAAGAACAAACCTCTCGTGCTCGTTTGTTGTGAGTCCCCTGCTTGACAAGGCCCTTTTTTGCTCTTTCGCGGCCTTTGGCCAGAGTTGAATTCTGGTTTTTCCCCCATTCCCAAGTCGTGAAGGTCTGGGTTTCCTTCTCCGTACTTTTTGATTTTTTTTTTCCCCAGAGAGCGGTTTTCGAGACACTTTTTTTCTGCGGAACATTTTGAATTTCTGTGTGTGAGCGATTTGGGCGCTGGTGGATCGGTGGGGGGTCGTGTGCTTTGGCGGCCTTCAGTCCTCCCTGTGCTCTGCAAATCCTGAAGGTTGAGAAGGTTTGGTTGTCTGATACTCGCCCGTGCTTCTCTTTTTGGGAAAGGTACGTGCGATTTCTCCGTCTGGTTGGTGCGCGGTTTAAAGAGGTTGGAAGTTTTTTGATTTTTTAGACCCGTCTGGTTGACCCTTTTTCTTTGATTGGTTATTCGAGATCATGGTAGTGGGTTTTTTGCGGTGTTCTCGTCCGGGTGCTTTTTTTTTTTTTTTCTTTCTTTTTTTGGGTACTTTTGTGATTTGTTTTTCGGTTTTCAGTTGAGTTATTGCGAGTAGTGCCCGTTCTTCCTGGGTGTTTGGGCGGGCATGGTTGTAGAACGTAGCTGCTTAATGTTGACTGCTTTGTGGTTGAGATCCCACCGAACGCTGTTTGGCCTCCCATTTCGCGGGGCCGCCCCCGGGGCGTCTATCCCTATCTTCCCCTTTTCCCCCCCCCTTTTCTGCTTTTTTGTTGTTGAGTTCGCCATCTTTGTGAAGCCGATTTATTTTTTTTTGGGCCCCCATGAGTATTTGTGATTTTCTCCTCCCCCTTTTCCCAATTTGGTCAAACGGGGGGAATGTGATCGGTCACCTTTCTTCGTCACCCGGGGCCGGAGAACGCTTGTTCGTTGCTCCTTCCCCCCAATCCCCCGCAACAATTTTCTCCCCTCAAGTTTTGTTATCCCACTCACCACCGGGCGCTTGCCCCCGACATATGTCTCTCTCTCGAGCCCATACCCCCCCCCCATTTTTCAGATGCCATTGGGCACTGAAACCATCAACGTTTCCTCTTGGTAACCCCCTAGGGTCCTCCCAACCCCCCCCCTGTGATCCTTTCTGCTGTCCCTTCCCCCAATCCGGCAACCCCCCCTTTTGTCTCAACCTACCACGGCTTGAATTCCCTCCCCCAGGTTCAAAGCCCCCTTTTTGCCCCACCGATTTCCCCCTTTTCGCGGCATTTTCTTTCTTAACCCCCACCCGACCAATCAAAGTCGAGCAACTCCCGTGTTCTCTGAAGAACTCAAAGTGCGCGTAGTTTGACGCCGTGCCCCTTTTTTCCCTTTTCATCGGGCACGCTGAAATCCCTCCTTTATCCTTTGCTTTCAAGCCCTTAACGACCATCTTCCCCAATGACTCCCCCCTCCTTAGGATGTTCCGGCATTCCCCCCCCCCCTTTTGGCCCTTCTCTCCGTCGTTTGACTTTTGTGGCGGACCTATTCCATTCATGGCCCTCCCTCACCTATGGTTTTTTTCCCCCGACAACGCAGTCTTCTAAAGCTTCTTGCCGATCCGTTTCCCCGCAGGACCCTTCCCAAAATTCAACCCCGCCAATCCAGGCCGGGGAGTTCGGGGCCAAAAACGGCCAACCTTGAGGGAGGCAGAAAAAATTTTGTTGCTTAAATTCAAAGCTTGGATGGTCTTCACTTCCCCTTTCCCCCGCAGGCGGCAAAAAATGTCTTATCGCCTCTGACCCACGCCCGTCCTTGTCTACCGCCGTTTTCAAAAGCCCCCCTCTGTGGAACCCGGGCCTATGTTAAATCGCCAGGGAAGCCGCTTTCCCTCCTTCTCCACTTTTTTTTCTCCGAAACCCGACCCCAAGCTTGACCTCCCCCCTTTGACATCATCCCTTCCCCATGCCACCATTCCATCGACGGCGCCAGGAACCCTGGCCCGACGGCCTCCCCATTCCAATGATCGTCGCCGCATGCGACCTGTTTCTCCGTGCAACGACCGAGAGATCGTCCTCTCCTTTCACATCCGTGCTTTAACTACATCCTCTTCCAATCCGTCTCTTTTTGATGATCTAAGTAGCTCTCTGTTCTGAATCCACACCCCAGCACTTTTACTTCCTGGCTCCCCTCTTTTGCTCCGCAACACCCAAGGACATCCCTCCCCATACCATTGTACCATTAACACAATTCACTCTCGACTACCCAGCTCTTACATTTACGTGCGGTTTTTTCGCCCTCGAAACACAGAACGACTCCCCCCCCCTCCGCCACCTTCCCGACAATCCGTTTTTAATCGGATCCTTTTTGGACTTTCCCTAAGCAACACAACTCCGTTCCAGGCTCCCGCAGCTTGCCCGTGCCCCGTTCTCCCAGCCATGTCTTTTTGAGAATGGCTCTCCATCTCCTTTTTTTTTATATCTGCCCCCTACCCCAAGCCCCTACGAAGCTGATCTCCCGCAAACAAATCGCCCCGGGCTCAGCCCCCACCTTTGCGCGGCGGAATTTGCTCGAACTTCTGCCCTGTTTTCCTTCCTGGCAAGCGTAATCCCATCGTACCTTCCGCCAGTTTTCCACTTTTCCCTCAAGGTGAGCGGTAAATCGATTGGGCAACACACATCCTGAAGTTTCCCCCACACCATTTTCCAGTAACGTCTGTCGTCTATTCCGGGGGACACCGCCCCCCTCCCCCGTTCCCATGTTCCATCGCGGGACTCTTGGTTCCGCGCTCGAAAAACGTGGTTGTCTTATTTTGGGTAACCTCTTTTCCTCGTCTGGTTCTCAAGAAACACTAGAGATGCCCCCCCCCAGTCAAATCAATCGGCGGACCCGGTTGGAACCACCCTTTCCCTCTTGCCGGAGAATAAGGCTTTCAATGGATTGCCTCCGGTTTTGAAACTCCATATTTACTTCCTCCTTTGTTGGTTGTTTCCTTTTGTTTTAAAGAGGGCAAAATTCCCCCTCTAAGGATTTGGGAGAAGAACAATTTCCGTATCCCCCCCCCCCCAAAAGATTTTTCATTCCTCTTGAGATTGACCGGAAGGAATTTCTCTCCGCGTTTCTTTTTTAAGATTGGCTTCAGGCTTTCCTTTTTTTTACTGCCACCACCGGCCACCCACTTTACAGCCGTTGGCCACCCGGCAAAGTAAATACCCGCGGATTTCGTTAAATGTCCCCTGCTGTTTCCCTGCCGTAAGGAGGGTCCTGTGTAATGAATCCGACTTCCTTTTGACCCCTCGAGCCCAGTGTTTTGGCAGCTCCACCTGAGAAAAATTTTCCCCTTTTGCTCTTGGCAGATTCTGTGCGGCCGATGCAACTTCAGACAAAGTCCGTGATGTTCCTCCTGGGAGCCCCTTAAGGGAATTGTTTTTTGGCCTTTATAGCCGTTGAGAGTTCTTTTCGGCGTCGTTTTTCGTTTTGTTGCGTTCAACTTTTGGAGGACAGTTTGATCTATCCAGTTTTGCTGAGTCTGCCGAAGGCGGAACCCTTTCTGGGATCCTGGTACTCTTTGGCTTGCATTAGATCGTGCTTTTCTTTTTGTTTTTGTCGCTTTTTTTCCAGTCACGATTTTCAATAGCTTTTTTCTTTCAAGGCAGGGTAGCCCCAGGTCCAGGTTTCGAGTTTTGAGCTGTTCTTTGGTTAGAGGAGGGGGAGCGAGTCCTAACGTTTTCCTCGGTTTCCAATTCGAAGTTCGTGAATTTTGTAATTCTGGGTTTTGGATGGTTTTCTTTCTTTGTTTTTGCTAGCTTTTTTTTTTTTTCACTTGAGACCGCTCCCTGCTTGATTTTCGTTGGTGATTGTCCTTTGCGCGTTGACACATTGTCTTCCTCAATGATGAACTGCTCCCTTGGCCCCCCGTAGCCTTGGTAGATGAAACCGGGTGACCCCTGTGGACCCCCTGTGTAGTCGAATCTCTCGCTTTTTTGGCCCCCGCGTCAGGGCAGGGGTTTGGCGGCGATGCGTTATGGCTTGCCTGGCGTAGGCGGCGGCGGTCCATCCCAATGGTTATTTAATTATCCTGACAGAGTGATCTTTTCTTTTCTTATTTGGTCCTTCTCTTAGGGGGATTATTTAGTTTATCTTTTTTTCGGGTGTACGGGGAGTTTCAGCGTCATTCCTAGTTTGGATGTCGGCTTTTCTTTTTTTTTCACACCTCTGGCTGTCCAGCTTGGGCCTTGGGTTCGAATTTTGGCAGAGGGCTCCGGAGCTCTGTCGTCACATAGGCGTTTTTCCCCTTTAAAGGCCCCCAAGTTTATTTTTTGCCGCTCGTTGTGATTCGTCCTGCCCCAAGACTTTGCAACTTTTTTGGCCTCACGTTTTCGTTTTAGGTACTCAGTCCGGCCCCCCGGAACGAGGGTTACGGTTTTTTTTTTTTTTACGAAGGAAAAAAAAAACGTGTTCCTGGTCTTAGGCGGGGATTTTTGGCTTTTTTGTTCCTTGTGTCGGGCTCTTTTACGCTTTTCTTTCCCAGGATTCGGCGTCTTGAAGGAATGCGAATCTGTCAGCTAGGTATGGTATTGACATGACCTCCCCGGTTTATTGAACGGTCGCCCCCTTCGCCTGGCCGGCGCCTACAAATTCCAGTCTTCTCGGGGAGTGGGAGTTTTACCCCCCAGGAGTCATAACAAAAGGCGGCCGTTCTGTTTACGAGTTTTTAAGTTTTTTCCTTATCCTGTCTTGCTTCTTCTTGAACAGCTGGTGAGCTGTCGATAGGCCGCCTCGGGTTGCCCATCGGCGTTTTTTGTAAGATTTTCCCAAGTTGGTCAACTTTGCCTTCCCAGGACGAGGCGGTTCCCGGATTGACATGAGAGAACGTGTCGGGGACTTGCCTTCTTCCAAAACAAAATCCCCCCTTTTTGTTGAGTCCGCGAATGCTGTGGGAAGACAACATCGGGGGGGGTGCCTTTTCCAGGCTGTTGATGTAAGTCCAAGTTGCTTTTCGGTCGAACAGGTTTCCTTTTCGCGGACTGCGATTGGCGAAATAGAGTGGGTTTTTTACCCCGCTGGGTCACTGAAGGGCGTTTTTTCGTGGGGGAGGTGAAATAGGTCTTTGGGCTAGATCTATAGGGATCTTTTGGCGTATTGGCGGTGGTTGTGACGGTGATACCCCCATCTTGAAGTAGGGGGTAGTTTTTCGTCTGTTTGAGAGATGAGTTTCCCTCCCCCAAGTCTTTTCCCCTTGTTTTGAGAAGGCTGCTACGTAGGTCTGAGCACGTGTCGTTGGGTGTTTGGGCATTCTTTAGAGATACGCTTTTTTCCGCCCTCGCCGTTGCGAAAGGAGCTCTATCTTTCTTTTTTTTTCCCTCTTTCACTTAGTTGGGTCTTTGTTTTGTTGTGAAGAAGGAGGCCCCCGGACTTATCCGGTTCCTTTTCCCGTCGAGGTTGCGTTGTGATCCTCTTTTTTCCCACGTTTTACAAACCTTTTTTTTCCAGACTTTGTCGGTCCGTGCCCAAACCCGGGATCCCCTGCTACTCTCTTAAGATTTTCCCCACCGCTGGCCCTCACACTTTTTCCACTTTCCAAAACACCCCCCCGAAATTCCCCGCTATTTCGGACGCCCATACCCCCCCCACCCCCGATGGCCGCGCACGGAGTTACCGGGTCGCCCACAACCCCCCGCTTACTCCCAAGCATTGCGCAAACTTGCTCCCCAGAATCCCGTCTCGTTCGCGGGAAAATTTCCCCTCCACGTCGTGCCAGAACACTGGACCAATTCCCAGCATTCAGCTTTTTTTCCCCCCCCCCACTCCGAACCCTCACCCAAAAGTACTTCTGACCACCGGTCAATCAACATTTCCATCAAAGGTCAGCCCCCAATTCTTCTCCCCGCCGATTGGGCCCTCGACACTGGTTCCTCACGCTTTGAAGTTGATCCACCCTTCGGTTTTACTCCCCCACGGACCGTTTTTCTTCCCGGTACGCCAAGGATGGACGCCCAGTGGGGGTCGCGGTCCTTCGTTCCGGACTGGGTCTCAAAGTTCCCTGCTTTCAATGTTTTTCCCCCTCACTCTTGTGCAACCACTCGTCCCCGCATTACTGCCCTTTCTTCACGCGCTGATACCTGGGCACCCTGACGGTGCCTCGCGCAACTTCCACAAGCCAATCCCTGCTTTTAAAAGGTTGCGCCCCCCAACTGCACTTCGGGGCTCTTATGCTTCGTTTGCCTCACCGCAACGTGCAGGTCCCAAATTTTGCTGGCTTCCGTTTTTTCGGCAACCAAACCCCTTGTTTTCTTCCTTGCTGATTTCCCCCTCCCGTTCCCTCTCGCTGGATACAACGCCTCCCCCCGCAGCCCCGAAACCTTATTGAAATCGCCTCCCCCCTGCCCGATGCTTTTACACTCGGCCCCTCGAGCCGCCCCGACCGCCGGGCTTGACCTCCCTCACATCCGTTTCCCTCTCACAATACTAGGGGTCTGCCTGCAATCCCCTTGTACGCCGTGAAGTTCGCCCGGCGACTCCCAATTTGGCCCCTTCCAATCTCCCTGCAAAGAGTTATCTCGTGGGTTTTTTGGCCGCCGACACATACGGCGTTCCTCGGAATGGATATATAGCCCCCCAATCTTTTTCCCAGCAGGCTGTTTTGAGCACTCCTCCCCCCCCGCCACTTGTAAGGCATAGCTCCGCAAAAATCCCCCCCCATTCGCGCCCCTCAACCTTCCCCATACAAAATCCTCGATTTTTTTGAACCCCCACCTTTATGAAAATAATCGCGCTCAGAAACACCACGTCCACGCCGCCCTCAAATCTACCTACAGATGCCCCAGGTTTCCTGCGAAGAGATACGGCGACTTTTTTACTTGGACCCCGCCGACCCCCCCCAAAGACCCCCTCCTTTAGCCCAGCAGATGGGCATTTGCCCTCGTCGGAGCAAAATGATTCTTTCTTCTTAGTCGACGCGCTCCTTCTCCCCGCCCCCCACTTTTACGCAATTGGACAGACTTTTTCGCCACCCCCCATTTACCAAAACGCTTCCCCACGGACCGGCGGCCTCTACGGCCACACACCATGCGCAGCGTAATCGTTAGACCCCGCGGACCTGCTGAAAGTGAATGGCTTTCATTTTTTTTTCCAATAGTTCCAGTTTCTCCTTTTTTTACCCCTTCCATGTGTTGAGCGGTCACTTTGCTGGGGCAACATGACAGCAAAGTCGTTCGCCACCATTCAGGTGCGCGAGAATTTTCCCAGCCTGTTCCCCCCCCCTAGCCCTATTTACACATTTACACCCAACCATATCGTGTTTTAGGTGGTACCCGCGTTTGCAGCGCTTCCCCCCCCCTGTGGTTGTTTATTGGTACACCACCGATAATCCCTAGTTTCCCTAAAGCCCCCCTGGAAACTCGCGCTCTCATCAAAGAAAGAGTAATACAGAGGTGAAAACTCTTTTTTTTTTTCGCAGAATTTTTGGCGTACCTTTTTCTTTTGCAATTTGTGGCCCCCAAACCCCCCAC